>LNFM01000135.1_pt1 | contig 186002 bp, 164 predicted proteins | sample 596031 | NCBI WGS metagenome assembly LNFM01 (sample SAMN04254537, study PRJNA301005) | activated carbon metagenome | isolation source: dual media filters at the Ann Arbor, Michigan drinking water treatment plant | place: USA: Ann Arbor | reverse complement strand
CCCCCCGCAAATATCAATCTGCCGATTCTGTCGCCAATTCCTATGATGACTGGACGAATGACGGCATTCTCGAGTTCTACTGGGGCGAACATATACATCTGGGACACTATGGCTCTCCACCCCGCAAAAAGGATTTTTTCAAAGCCAAGTCAGACTTTGTGCATGAAATGGTGCAGTGGGGTGGGTTAGACAAGCTTCCTTCCGGTACGACGGTGTTAGATGTGGGCTGCGGCATTGGCGGCAGCAGTCGCATGCTGGCGCGGGAGTATGGCTTTGCGGTCACCGGAGTCACCCTCAGCCCTCAGCAAGTCAGACGGGCTCAAGAACTGACCTCCCCAGAGGTGAATGCCTACTTTCAGGTCGATGATGCGCTGGCACTGTCGTATCCCGATGCCAGTTTTGATGTGGTCTGGTCGGTCGAGGCGGGACCGCACATGCCGGATAAGGCACAATTTGCTCGAGAGCTCATGCGCGTGCTGAAACCGGGCGGAATTCTGGTTGTGGCCGATTGGAATCAGCGGGACGATCGCCAGGTTCCACTCAATGGTTGGGAAAAGCCGGTGATGCGGCAACTGCTGGATCAGTGGGCTCATCCGGCATTTTCCAGCATTGAAGAGTTTTCAGAATTACTGGAGGCAACCGGACTGGTGGCGGGTGAAGTCACCACAGCAGATTGGACTGCCGAAACCTTACCCTCATGGCTCGATTCGATCTGGCAGGGAATTACTCGTCCGGCAGGGATTGTTCGGTTCGGTGTGATCGGGTTCATGAAATCATTGCGAGAAGTGCCCACGTTCCTGTTAATGCGTCTGGCATTCGGGGCAGGGCTGTGTCGCTTTGGTATGTTTCGGGCCGTGCATGCCAATGTCCCTACGAGTGAGCTGTTGTCTGCGCAGACGGATGACAGGCTCGTACGGTCATAAACATGGAGACGCTGTGAGGTGGGAGTTATGAGTCTCTACGACATCGACCTTGTGACGATCGACGGCACGCCGCAGAAGATGGATGTCTACCGTGGCAAGACATTGCTCATCGTGAATGTCGCGAGCCAGTGCGGCTTCACGCCGCAGTATGAGGGGCTCCAGGCGCTCTACGGAAAGTTCAAAGATCGGGGTTTCGTGGTGCTCGGGTTCCCCTGTAACCAGTTCGGACAGCAGGAGCCGGGCGGCGAAGCAGAGATCGAGCAGTTCTGCACCAGGAAATTCAGTGTCACCTTTCCGATGTTCGCCAAGATCGACGTCAACGGCGCGAACGCACACCCGCTCTACCAATATCTGAAATCGGAGAAGCCCGGGATTCTCGGGACCGAGGCGATCAAGTGGAACTTCACCAAATTCCTCGTCGGTTCCGACGGCACGGTCCTGAAACGCTATGCGCCGAGCGATAAGCCGGAGATGATCGAGGCCGACCTGGCGACGAAACTCTAGGTGACTGGGGGCGTCGAGAAACGAAGTCTTTAATTACCTGGAAATTCAGAATGTCCCCGTTTCCCCCTCAATCGATCTTTGAAGCTGTCCGAGATTGCCGGCGCAGAGTTTCGACTGCTGCCACAACCGCGATGGAATCCGGGGCCATTTCTCCCCATTCCTGCCAGAAGTTTCGGGTCTGGCTCAGTGGCTCGATAGTAGGGAATTTCAACTTGATTCGCGCTGGGAGGAGGATCGCGTCGCCCAGTAACAAAGCCTCGCCGGTGTCGAGCAGCGGCAAACCGTCGAGGACACCCGCCAGCGAATCGGGCATAAGGCGACGGACAACGTTTTGATCTTGATCGTTCGTCAGGCGGAGGATGAGGAAGTTGTTGCACTGGCTGAGGATGGTGCGGCTCACGTCCGACGGGCGTTGACTTACCACTAGCAGGGAGACTCCATACTTTCGGCCTTCCTTAGCGATGCGCTCGAAGGAGTAAAGCGCCTGTTTCTCGACTGCGTCCGCGTCGTCACGGACCGGCAGGTACAGATGGGCTTCGTCGCACACGAACACGAATGGTGTTCGCTTCTCCGGCTCCATCCAAAATTGAACATCATACAACAGTCGTGCGAATACCCCTGTGACGACGGGTAGCACGTCCGACGGAACTTCAGAGAAGTCCACCACCTTAATGCCGTGCTTGTCCTCACCGGGAGCTAGCAGTGTTGCAATTTGTTTTGCGAGCCAGTCGTACTTGAGAGCAGCCTCCATCGGCTTGAACATGAATCCGTAACGGCGATCTTCGATTTTGGCCTCTAAGCGGGAGATAAAGCGCGTAAGCCGTCCTTCCCATTCACCCTTTACTTCTCTACCTGTCGTCCCTGTGCCCTTCGCCGTATCATCGTGCTTGAGCTTCTTGACCAGCTCCGGCAGCTCATATGGAATTGGTGAGTCGACGGTGAAGGTGGCCCTCACATCGTGTTTCTTCTCAGATTTGAGTGTGCCTTCCTTCAAATCTCGTACGTGCAAGGTGAACCTGGATGCTTGATTAGGCGCGTTCTGATCGCTGCGGTCCAAGATCATCGAGAGCATTTCTTCCCGATTCAGGAGCCAATACGGTAGAAAAAGAACATTTTCCGCTGGTTTGGTAAGATCACCAGGACCTGCAATCCTGAATGCGGCCGCGATAGGAGTTGACGGTGGACCTTCCTTACGAGCTGGCGGGTTCGCGAGTGAAGCGTATTCGCCGTGCATGTCGAACACGATGATGTTCGCGTGTTTGCGGGCGTGTGCACGCTCCAAAATCAACGACACCGCACAGCTCTTGCCCGAGCCAGTGCTTCCCAGGATCGCTGCGTGCCGCTGGAAGAAGCGATCGCCATTGGCGATCGCAGTGGCTGAGTGGTCAATAACGAAGTGACCGAGTTCGAGCCGCTGCTTCGGATCTAAGTCCTTGCCCAGTAATCCCATGAACCGCTGAAGATTGCCGCCTTCGATGAGAAAACAATCGCGATCGATTTGTGGAAATGAATCAGCGCCGCGCTTAAACCGATTGTGCACGGTTCCCTCAATCGTGCGGTAGGTACCAAGCAAGACGGTCCGGAGCGCGTCGTCTGGCACGACTTCCATCGCGAGATTTGTGGGTGCCATCGGATCAGGATGTGCGATCTGCTCACGTAGCTGCCGAGTCACACGTTCGGTCATGCCGATCAGGAACTCTTGAGCGGTCGTCGCCTGAATCGCGACGAGGCTCCCCACCGAAGCGCGCGGTAAGAGTGCAGCATTTTCCACTGCGATGAGTACGCGGGTTGTGTCTACGGATACGACCTTCCCGAGCCTGCTAGGAGTGTCGAAAGCCAGTATGGGTGCATCGCTCATGTTAGTAGCTCCCTTGCCATAACGCCCAAATCCCACAAATCTTGTCCTGGATGCTCGAATCGGTGTCCCTTTGTCACCATCATGACTCCAGGCGAGGTGGGTGAGTTCGAGAGACAAACACAGCGGGGCGATTCCTCCGCCAGCGCCTCGACCTTCCTGCTCGCCGTTCGGTTCAGGATGAGCGTGGGCGTACCGTCTCGAATTCGCTTCACGAGGTGGTTTTGCAGGTGATCGTCATTGAACCCGTATCCCACAATCAGTAGTCGCCCGGCCTGCCTTATGTGGTCGTTGGCCAATTCTCGATGTTTGTCAAAGGGCGAGTTGTAGCCAGCTCGATACTTATTAAGACCAGGCGTTATGATGAGGCGTTCCGCGTCCATATCCAAACTGCAGCGCCGCACATCCGTGCCGAATTGATACCAATCAAAGCTCCCATGTGGCTTTAGGACGATCGCTCGCGGGAAGTGATCGAGGACCGTGATCTTGGCACGCCATGTGATGCCCCGGCATGATCCCATGCAACTTCGAACATGGTCGAACTCCCCCGCATAGTGCCCAACGGCTGTGGTGTCCACGTGGAATCCTGCCATTTCGCAGGCGACTTCGATTAGGCGGTCGTAGTTGGGTGTCAGAATCGGCAAGCCAGCCGTTGGCTTTAGTACCTTGGTTAGAAATGTTGTCAGGCGAAGGGTGCGCTCCCTACGAATCACTGCGCTCATGATTGCTCGCTCCTGCGGGATCAGTAGTTCGCACGTCTTTTGTGCAATCCAGAGTTCAAGCGTGTCAGATGGCGGCCGTTGCAGCAATGCGGCCTCCAAGCCTTCACCTGCATTTAACAATGCCCTGATCTGGTCCCACAGAGTTGCGTCAGTTTCCTTTAATTCGCTCGATTCGTTGGTGAGATGTGTTGCAAGCGCGGGCATTCCCGGCAACCCCTCAGCGGAGGAAAGGCCGGATCCGATGACCAACGCTAGACCATCGGTGAAATGCTCCTGAGCAAACTTGACCAGTGCATCGTAGTTCATATTCCTGCTCAACGAGGAAATCGTCTCAGTAGCAGAAAAATTCAGCTGTCTTGAGCATCTTAGGGACGATGATTATAGGAGGGGAACGGTCAAGCTGCAATGTAGGACGTAGGGCCCTCAGTGCAGTATTTTAGTGGCGCTAGTACAGGGAGTGTTAGTGTAGGCTTCTCTTCTATCCTCTTCCCACTCTCTCCCCATCTCCCATTGAAGGGGGGGTGGGCATGGCGGCGGCTGGGGGCGTCGCAAAACGAAGTCTTTACCTGCTCGAAAATTCAGAATGTCCCCGTTTTATCCCTTCGTGATTAAAACGCAAGAGAACAACGAAATTGTGGTTCCGAATAGCGTGATAGCGAGCCAAGCCATCATTAAGTCAGCATAGAGAACCAGACGATGTCTCGATTCGAGCGGTGAGGTGAGTTGGCGGGTCAAGAAATGGATGGTGGGGGGGGCGAGCCAGGAGAGCTATGCCTGGTTCTGTGTCATGCACGATACAAGATCTGACCCCAAATAGTTCACTCGACCCATTTTGCTGGACCACCACCAGCAGGAGCTTGCAATGCCAGAAGCGGAGCGAAATAGGCCAACCTTGGGCATGTATGCAAAGAAACGGTTACTGGTAACCGAGTTCGCCAGAAGGCTTAGTGGGATAAAGTACGCGAAAGACCTCCTTGAAAAGTGTTTTTGCCTCTGACCATCTCTCACGCTTGTCCAGTCGTTGTCCTATTGCAAGTTCTATCACTTTCGCTGAAATTGCCGTCAGGTCAAAATCATAGTCTCCGCTCTTTTCGTCAATATATGAATCCGCCATGCCATGACGGGTCTGATCCTGCAAAAAATAATTTCCGAACTGAATGATCTTACCCATACCACTAAGCCTGGATTTCCCAAGAGATGGACTGCCCTCTCGAAGAACATGGCTTCCAGAAAATGAATCTTGGAGCACGTGTAGTAGTGAGCCAAGGGCGATGTCTTGAATAGTCTGCTCCGAAAACTTATTGTTAAGATCTTTGCATGTTAATTCTGTCAAATGACCACGAAAGAATAACCCCCTCCACGTAAACCATCTGTCACAATCGAGTGTGAATAGCCATTCGGGTTGCCACATCATGCGTGTTTTCCCATTGTTTGTCATGGTACGTCTGAATTCTTCAGCAGAGCCTTCCTCTAAGAATGTGTCTAGGCTCCGAAAGTGTGTGTCCTTGTCGATCTCTCCGGTTGCGACCTTAAAGGTAAATTCTAGCCACATTAAAATTTTCTTTTGTGTGTCAATGGAAGGCTCTGCTGCTGAGGAGGCCATTGAATGCAAGAACTGCATATCGCCACAATGTGTGCGGTACAGTAAGTCCCAATCGGGATCGATAACCTCCGGGTTCGAACACGAGTCTGTATATGAAAAATAAAATGCGGCCTGACGCCCTTTGGCCAAACCAAAAGGATCGTCATTCCACCGTATGCCTTTGATTACGTTAACTAGGAATTCCCCATTTATGTACGTGGCCGGTATTCGTGAAGTAGCTATAGCTTTGATTGTCAGGTTCTCATGAATCGGCTGTGTACCGATCCGGCCTCCTGCAAAGCTGTCTTGGAAAATACCAGTCTCCTTGTCATGGTAGCTATAGGGGTCCAATTTGAATGCATTGACATCCGGAGGGGAAAACATACACATCGTAACAGCCACGGAAGCAGGTAGTAGTCTCATCATTCACTCTCCACGTTGTTTTGACTTCGATGGGCCAACCGCCCAGACTCCATTTCATTGATAAAAACCCATTGCCACGGTCGCCGAGCAGGTTCATTGACTTATCTACACAAACATTGTTTCGTGCCCATTTGGTGTATCTGATCCTGATGGGTGTCTGGTGCGACCAGCTTGGTGAGCGGAGACATCGTCTGAGACCTCGCTCCATGTCACACCGGTCGTGTACGAAGTCGAGATACGTCCTCAATCAACATCAACGTAACCGGATATGGTCTTCTTGTGTTCCCGAACAATGGCTTCAAACTTCGCTAACATGCCTTGCCGGTTTTCGATTAGTGCCTTCTTTGCTTCTTTAAGCATCGGTTGCATTTCCGTCGTGTCACTGCGCGATTCCCTTGAGGCATTAACTTTCTTGAGGATCTGGTTGTAATCGTTGAGCAGCTTCGTGTCCTTTTCCTGGTACTCTCTGGCCGCGTTCTGTAACCGCGCCTCGGTTGTCCTGTGAAGTCGAGGAATAATGGTGGCCTCAATTCCGGTTGCTTCTTGACCAAAGGCGTTAGTGGTTGCCTGCTCCATCAGGCGAGTTGCCAGAGAAAGGGTTGGAGCCACAGGTCCTCCTGGGCTGGCACTCTGAATGGCCATTGCCGCACGTTTGGCGGCCTCGACGGAAAAATCTGTATAGGCTTTTAGGAGCTCCTCAGGATCATTGTCAAAACTCTTGAGGTTCCAATTGCCGACATCATCTTTAATAAAGGCCATACTCACCTTGCCGCGACCGCTGGCATAGACGGTATTTATTCTGGACCAATAGTGGTCGCTGAAGAGATCTTTGACAATCTTCACTCGGTCTTCGACGGTTCCCATTCCCAGCGCATACTTGCCCAACCAATCCGGCACCGTACCGTTAAAATAGTTGTATAAATTCACAAAGTCAGTCGGGTCGGCATCGCATAAGGCAACACTGGGCGGCAATTCTCGCCGATCCAGGCCAATATCATCATTAGTTTGCTTGGCCAACGCGTTTACTCGGCATCTCAACTGATTTCCGATTTCAGAAAACGTCACGATTCCGGTCACCACCGCAATGCGGACTAGACGATTCGGTGACTGGCCAGGAGTCGACGCTACTGCCCATCGAAAAGCTTGGTCTCTCAGCATTCCGGAAATCTCCGCCGCTTCCTCAATAAAACCAGCGGGCATAAATTGAGGAGACCAAGGTATAGGGTTGCTGATCTTTGATGTAAGGTTATCAACCTTCTGAGTGAGCATGTTCGTATCCGAAATCAATGTCGTCAATATGAGACAATCGAAATGGTCTATGTCGTCCAGGAGGCCAAACAAACGCCAAAATTTCAGGTTATACCAAGGATTATCAGGACTGACATCCTGACAAGTAGTGCCAAGTCCTTCTTGATCTAAGGGACTGATGAGAGGAATAGATGGTGATATATCTCCACTAACATCGGTCTCGATTTTTGGGATAGACCAAGCCTTGTTCGAACTCCAGGACCAAGGTTCAAATCCTTTGTTCGCCATTACGGCTCTTGTGAAATTATTTGACTCAATCAATGCTTTTTTTGCGGACTCCAAATGCCCCTTCATCATTCCCAACTGCACATTCGGTCGCTCAGAAAGGGGACCCTTGTATACTTCGACATCAATTCGCATAGTCGCCGCGCCGGAAAAAGCGCTGCAGCCTGTCAGGAAAAACCCTCCTATCGCAAGCAGAAGGATGAGCAAACGAACCTCAAATAGGGATTTCACGGTGTCACCTTTCTGGGTAGAGAGTTCGTTGAAACGCTCTTGCTTGTTAACCGACCTATGACATCCGTTGGACTGCTACCTTCGATGTTCTCCTTATTCAGATTTTCTTTAAGTTCTTTTAGCTTGTCTTCACTGTCAGCGGTCCAAGTTTCTTCCTCGACCAGGATCTTAGCTGCTCCTTTGCTGGCATTCGCCGCTTTGCGTTGTCTGCCAGATAGCTCTTCCAACATACCTATAAGGGGTTTGCTGTCCGAAGACATGGCCATGAGGAGTCGTTCGTCTGGGTCGAGTTCGCGCACACCTTCTGGACCGTAGAGGGAGTAACTCTTCTTGATTGGACGGCCCTCTGGGCACAGAGGATTCGGCGGTTCGTTGTTGCGGTTTGGTTCATCGACGACGGTACCGCCTCCGTTGAGGAGCATCACTTTGTTCTGTATGATACCTTTGAGCTTGTCTTTGCCCAAGTCGTTGTCTGGCAGCTCATCGTGGAGAACTTTCAGGTCTCTAATCTCTTCCAATAAGGCGTCACGTAATTCTTTTTGGCGGGCACCGGATCTTGTTTTGACCTCGAAAGCACCATTCTTGTACTCCACGCTGTTCCCGAATGGGTCGATTTGGTCGGCCCGGAGAACCCCAGAGCCAAAATTCACCTTATTGAACAGAGCACTCGCTTTTCCCGTCATGCGAAACCGGTACACAGTGTCGTTGACAATCTTCGTCTTGCCTGACGTTCTCTCCCTAAACCCAGTGGATGTCTTGTATGCTGCATTCCCTGAGGGATCACCAGCCTCGACTCTGCATGAGTCAATGACGCGAAAATAATAGGTCGTCCTAAACCTGGTGTATTTGTCCTGATTGTCCGGATCCATGCCGCTGTCAATACGCAATGCGGCAGGGACGTCTCCAAAACGCCAGCTGCATCCGGCTAGTCCTATGAATATGAGGAGAATCGTCGGAAGGATGGACCTCTGCATTATCGGGACAGGTCGCATGGTCGGTACTCCTCCGGAGAAGTTAGTGTCAGACACGACTATTGACTCTCACCGCGCCCAATACCGCGTAGACGCCACGGAGTTTCAGCGGGCGATCAGAGTAACCCCGATCGATCATGGTCGTAGTCGGTCAACAAGTGGTACAACCTGATGTGAGTTCTCTTCAGCAAAGAATGCGCCACGATGAGTTCGCAAGAACTACGTACATTCTCAAGTATTGAGCTGATGCCTGAAAATAGAAATCTGCCGGGTGAATCTTTTTCGATTCAGGGAGTATCGAAATGGATTCATCGCTCCTCCTTGGTACCAAGAGTGCCGTTAGGTTCTAAACCCATTCACGGCACCAATGATGAGCTCGTCGTGCTCAAGCGCGGCGGGATAGTAACGCCGAAGGAAAGACAAAGATATGCCTCGTTGGTTTAAGGAAATTGAGATCTGCCGATAGATGCAATAGGCTCTATATTGTAATAGGGCTAACCAGTGTATCGGCGAGTCTGGGATGGCAGATGTTAGTGGGGTCTGTCCTAACATTCCGTGAGGGGATGTCTGTAGAAGTGTACGTGCTTGGTGATGCAGATGTCAGTGCCGCCTCTGCATGTTGCAGCGTTCAGTTCCTTCGGGAGAACGGCGGCCAGCGTATCTATGTGAGCCCGCTGCTGGTAAGAGCCTGAGCAATCGGAAGCGCCGAGACAGCCAGTGCTGTTGGCGAGCGTGAAAATGGTTTTACGAATGTGATGTATGAGCGTTGTGGCAGGAGGATATCTATGTCTGAGTCTCAGCAAGAAAGTCGGCGAGCGAAATGATGGCACTGCTTGCGTGGCGTTTGAGCGCGAGGAGGTGCCGATCGCCGGAAACGATCCATTCCGCCTGAGCGGCCATTGCACATTCAAGAATGCGGTTGTCTGGCTCGTCTCGTAGTAGGTGCAGGGTCGGGCGGGGGCGTAACACTGTGGCAATGTGACTGATGCTCTGAATCGCCTGCCGAGTCCTGTCTTCTGCCCAATCAAACTTTGTTTGGAGCACTCGTGCGGTTTCTGTCAGGATTGCGACCGAGGTGAAGAGTTCAAAATGTCCTTTGATCGCTCGGAGGTAGGCTTCCTCGGCGTTCCCGCCTGGAATAGCAAAAGCCGAGATATAGATATTGGTGTCAAAGACGACACGCACGATCAGCGGCCTTGGAAGACCAGCTTCTCCACGTCGGCCTCAGTCAGCACGCTTTTCTTTCTGGCCTTCTTTGCGCCGTATCGCTGTAATTCGTGGAATTGCTCTTCTCGACGCCGTTGTTCATAGACCGTGAGCATTTCCCTGAAGAGTTGGCTCTTATTCTTGGCCTCTGCTTTGGCCAGTCTGTCAAAATTCTCAGCAAGATTGGAGGGGAGGGAAACCGTCACTGGAACGCGCGAGTGTTTCATGGGCACCTCCTGTATGACAAAATCATACAGTGGAGGATGCGGCGAGGTCAAACGCAAAGCCGGAGAGATAAGAAGATGAGTCTAGGGGCAGAAGATCTTGCCTAAGGAACAGGATACTATCGAGTCTTAGCTGCTGTCAGAATGGATTTGGCTGCCGCAATGCCGGAGAGCGCGGCGCCTTCCATAAACCCCTGCCATTCATAGAACGAGTTCGTGTGCTCACCTGCGAAAAAGAGGTTGCCCGCCGGCACTCCCTCCAGACCGGCCATCGTTGTGAATTGGCCGGGGCGATAGCAGGTATAGCTGCCTTTCATGAACGGATTCGACGGCCAATGTTCGAGATGTGCCAGGTACTGTCCCTGCACCAGGGGCGCAGCTCCGAGGGTACTCGGAAAGACTTGGTTCAGATCGCTCAAGAATCGTTGAGCTTCTGTCTGAACCGCATTTGGATTTAAGCCTGCTCCTCGTGCACCGCTGGAATAGTCGGTGAGAATTCCCCTCGTCTCTGATCCCAAAGTCGGGTTCGTTTCCCATGTCGTTTGAAGGTTCGTCAGATCGGAATAGGCCGTTCCATTCCCTCCAAGCGTACGCCAGGGACGACTTGAAAAACCGATCATCATTTTGGCGTTGGTGCCGTAGCCGAGTTCTTGAATGGCCGTGAGTTGATGGTCGGGGATTGCGAGGTTCGCATCCAGTTCGACTTCACGGAGGGTCGTGAAGGGGATGGCCAGTACGGCGACGTCGTGCGTGTGCACAACCGTGCGGTTGCTGGATCGGAACGTGAATTCAATTCGCCCATCGCTCAACTTGCGGACTCGCACGAGTCTGGAGTCATATGTAATTTGTCCAGGAAGTTCGCGCGTCAACCCTTCGACGATCCGGTCATTTCCATCCACCACATGATAGCGTTCGTCACTGAACACGCCGAACGGCGTAAATTGCGAGCGGCGGTCGGCATGGATGAAGAGGAGAAACGTGAGGCAGCTTTGTTCATGTGCCGCAAGTCCATACTCCGCCTCGTAGGCGGCAATGATGGCAGCCTTGGCAAGCGGCCCAGCCGGGACGCCGACTCCGTTCTGTCCTTCGAGGTAAGCCAGCAGGTTCGTGCGGTCGAGGGTAACATCGTCCGGTGTAGAGGAACTGGCCGTAACTTCTGGCGAGAGGCGATTGAGGTCACGCCGCATCACCGAGACGAAATCACGAAACTCCGCCACGATCGCAGATTCTGAATATCGCTGTCCTGAGAAATGGTAGAAAATTTCGCCTGGCTGATTGTGGTCATCTTCCAGCGCAAGGCGAAAGCGTTTGGCGTAGTTCAAGATGGTCTTATGGAGAGTGTCGATGAGTTCACCCCCACGTTCTGCAACCTGACCTGGGAAGACACCCCGTAATGACCAACAGCGTCCGCCGGTCCGTGTCGTTGCCTCGTAGATGGAAGTTCGAATGCCACGTGCCTTGAGCGTATCGGCGCAAGCCAGCCCGGCGAGCCCTGCACCGACGATGCCGACTGAAAGTGAAGAGGGGAGTGGTTTGGCATCGGCCACGCGGAACGGAAAACCCGTGATCGTCCCGAGAGCAAGTGTTGCTCCGGTTGCTCCAGCGCCGAGCAGAAACTGGCGGCGGGACATCCTTGAAGAAGTCTGAGCCTGAGTCAGCTCTTGGAGCGCTCCGACGGCATGGCCAGCCGAGCAGCCTTGGCGCTCGGCCAGCAAGGCGGCTGTCATCAATCGTGCGAACGAACGGAATGAAGCGGTTCGAGCCATCGGCAAGCCTCCCGGGTGGCGAACGGTCAGGAGCGGTATCTTATAGAAGGGCGAGGCAAGCGGAAAGAGATTAAATACGAGCGGCGGTAACTATGTTCAATCGAAGGAAGGCTCGATCACCAGCCAGAAAAAAAGGGCATGGGTCAGCGTCAACTCACTCCCTCATTCGCTTTCGATCAGCACAGGTCTTGATGAGTTGAGCCGCGGCGAAAACTCAGAGAGCACCACGGTCGACTGTTGGAGTTCATCGACCACCGGATGGGAGCCCATGTCGATGGACCCTTTAAAGAACGCGCCTTCTTCCAGTGAAAACGATGGGGAGGCAATATCACCGAGCAGGACCGCCGGCTTCAGGAGCTGGATCTTGCTGCTCGCGGTGACGTTCCCTTGGATTTTTCCTCTGCAGACAACGGATTCGGCAACGATCGAGCCTCGGATAAGCGCGTTTTCGCCGATCACCAACATGCCCTTGGCGTGGATTTCTCCTTCGATGGAACTATCGATTTGAACGGTGCTGTGAAAATGGACGATGCCTTTGAAAGTGACGTCTTTCCCTAGAACCGTAAAATTTGCATCGTCCGCTTCGAGTTCTCGTTTTTTCTCCCACATGATGGCGATCCTCTTGTAGATGAGTCTGTTCGATCCCTCTGATGCCTTTGAGTGACACAGGCGCTTCGTCGTGAGAAGTGGGGTTCGCCCGTGCGTCGTGTCAATGAAATTCGAAGCACAACATACAGGAGTCGAGAGAAAGAATCAAAGGCAGATTTTTACGTATCTCTTTTGAGCACGACAGAGAGCTACTTCTTGTCCGAGTTTGACTCGCGAGGTGATTTCTGTTCCGAACTATTCCCAGTGATGGACTTAACGGTCTTGCCGATTGCCGGTCCGATCTTGGGGATTTCTTTTTCGATGTTCTGCGCGGCGCTTCGTACCCCGCGCGCGAGGTCTTCGACGGTCAGGCCTTTGTTGCGTTCGGTCTGCGGGGATTCAGCCGACACGAACCCGCTTCCCACCGCACAGAGCAGGGTCGAGAGCGAAAGGAGCAGTTTTGTCACACCTTGTCGATCCATAGGAAAACTATAGCATACCCATAGGGGGAACGATCATCGGTCGCGGTGCGCCTGATGGAGTATTCAGGTCGGATCGCGTATGATCTGGCGGTTCCGTCACCGGTATTCCAAGGGGAGTCATACGCGATGGATGTCGATACGTCATCACGATGGTTGGTACTGATCGGTTGTGTCAGCGCTGGATTGGGCGTAGCAGCCGGCGCATTCGGCGCTCATATGCTGAAGGAGATCCTGGAGCCACCAATGCTAACAGTCTACGACACGGCGACCCGCTATCAGATGTATCATGCCTTCGGCATGGTCTTGAGCGGGTTTGCAGTGCGGATCGACCGCGATGCGGGAGCGGCCAAAGCCGGCTGGCTGTTTTTGGCAGGGATGGTGTTATTTTCCGGTAGTCTATATGGCGTGTCATTGCTGGGAGTGCGTTGGCTCGGAGCGGTGACGCCGGTCGGCGGAGCGCTGTTTATCGTGGGGTGGTCGGTGTTGGCTTGGCGGGCATACCGTGGGGCTGGATGTTGAAAAAGACGAACAGGATGTTCAAAAAGGCCTTCCAGCTAGGCCGCAGCGAACGAAAGGCCGAGGATGTACATACCAAGCTTCGCTTGAACCGCTCGCTTCGATCACATGCGAGCGGATAGGTACTTTGCCTTCGACTTCCTTACGTTGCGGCCTTGAGCGATGCGAGAACGAAGCTGGAGGTCTTTTTCAACATCCTGCTACGGCTGACAGGGGGCCGTGCGTTTGGCGCTGATCGGTCCCCATCCTCCCATGTTGTTCACGAACGACCCCTCGATCTTCGCATCGTCCTTGATGAACAGCAGACTGTCCTCTTGGAGCTGGCCGTTATGCTCCCATCGCAAGTAAATCGCATCTCCCAGGATGATGATCTCGGTCGGTGCCGCGGCCTGAGCCGAGACCTGTCCGAGTGGGGGGAACATGACGGTGGACTTCTGCTCTCCATGGATCTGGTGGTTATGGATGATCCATTGCCAGGTCCCGCACAGTCGAGCCCGGCCTTTCGCCTGCCGGATCCGTTCCTTCCACCCATAGATGTCCCACCACGCGGCGGTCGCCTTTTGACTGGCTTCAAGCACAGCGCGATTGGCAGCAAGTAACAGCTCCGTATTCTTCGGCGGGACTGTCGCATGAGATGGTTCTGTTTTCTGGTCTGCCTGGATGAGACGGAACAGGTCGGGGAGTGAGGTAACCTTGCTGCGGCTCGTCATCCAATCTTGCCGTGTCGCGTGAAGCGAGGTGCTGGTCGTGGAAGGCGTCTCCTCATGAACGATCGAATCAGCAAACTGCCAGACGGCCATGGCTGCCATCAGTTCAGAGATGGATTGGGACAACTCAGCTAGGCGCAACTCCTTGACCAACTTGCTTGAAAGTCGTTTGGCTCCGACGGCCCCTGCCGCATCCTTGAGGCTGAGAGCAGGACCGAGAGTTGAGGTAAATAGCGCTTGGGCACTCACATCTGAATCGATTGCCGCGAGTTGGTTCCCTTTTTGTGAGATCATCTGAGAGAGCAGCATCGGCGACACGTCTTCCGCTTGGAGCGGAGGGGGCGATAAGAGGATTGAGATTCCCATGATGATTGCAAGGAGCCCGACTATGGCATCCCGACGTATGCCGAGCTCTCGGCGACGACGAGATGGGCCGGCGAGAATTGAGTGTGCGTGAGTCTGGTTGCGCGGAGACGGTGTGCCTTGGGTCATGTTCCTTGGAAGCAAGACTTTAAGAAAATCGCGGTTCGTTCCCAGGCGATGGCTGAATCCTCAGGGTCATAGGAGGCTGGCTTCATCTCGTTGCAAAAGGCGTGGGCCGCCTCGGGGTAGAGATGAATCTCGACGCGCTTGGCATATTCGGCGGAAGCGCTGCGCAGTTGTTCGACGTCGTCTTGAGTCGCCCAGGCGCCTTTCCCTGCCTGGTGATAGAGCACTGATGAAAAGAGCTCTTTCATCAGCTCTCTGGGCGTGACCGGCTTGCCGTAGTAGGAGACGGCCGCCCGCAGCCGTTTCCGATGGCAGGCGAAACGGAGCGCATAGGATCCGCCCATTCCGTACCCGACGACTCCATGAATATTTTTCTTCACGAAGTGGCATGTATTCAGGTATTCACAGCAGGAATTGATATCCGTGATAACATGCGCGTCGTTCTGACGTTCCTGCAGCGCGGCTGCCACGTCATCGTTGGCGGTCACCATTCCTCCCAACCGGCCGTAGAGATTGGGAATGATCACTGCATACCCTTCACAGGCCAGCCGGGCGCCCACATCCTTCATCTGTCCGGTTAATCCCCACCAATCATGCAACAGGACAAGCCCTGGATAGGTCCCCGGTTGTTGCGGCCAGAAGAGCAACGAATCGATTTGGTGCTCCTTCGGCATTTTGCTCTTGAAGTAGGGGTCAACCATCTGATCGGTGTGCGTGGGGATCGGTACGCCGCTTGGGAAACGGGCTGTACCTGTTCCGATCTGTTCTAGTGTGAACGGTGTGGCGTGCGTCGTGGACATGGTTGGAATATTTTATTGGAGCGGCTTTGTTCTCAGCATGATCGTACTATATGAAGCCCCTTCCGGGAATGTCAAATGAGTGCCATTGACGGATGTGCCACGCCGTTTTACAGTGGCGGCCTTGTGAGGTTGCGTGAATAAGGATCGCATCGGTGTGGGGTTGATCGGCGTGGGGCGGCATGGGATGCGCTACGCCCGGCACATTGTGCACGACCTCCCCACCGCTTGTCTCAGGGCCGTCTGCCGGCAGCATCCCGAACAGGGGCTTGATCTTCCAGGAGCCCCCTCGGTCACAGTGTACAAAGAGCCCCAATCGCTGATCGCCGATCCCCTGGTCGACGTGATTATTGTCGTCACGCCTCCAATCTTTTCTCTGGATATCTGTCGGGTGGCGGTCCATGCCCGCAAACCCCTCCTGATTGAAAAACCGCTGGCGACCACCGCCGCCGATGCCCACGCGATGATGATTCTAGCCCGTGAGGCGGAGGTGCCGTTGATGACGGCACAGACTCTCCGGTTCGATAATACGATTCAGCAAATGAAGACTTTGCGGCATCGTGTCGGGCGGTCGGAACGATTGGACTTGATCAGCCGGATCGAGCTCAAACCAACGGCTCCTGACCATGCCGATGGCTATGGCAAGCGGGGAGCCCTGCTGGAAATCGGAGTGCATATGCTCGACCTGGTTCGATTTCTGACTGGTGAAGAAGTATCCACAGTGCGTTGTACGATGGACGTCCTCCCGCAGCTTGCGCCGGAAACCTCAGCCTCTGTTGACCTCACCACTGGGGGAGGAACAGTATGCAGGATCGAAATCGCACGGGTGCCGGTGGGGCGTGTTGGGCGAGCGGTATGGAGCGGTTCGCATGGACGACTGGAGGCCGATTGGGGCCAGTGCCAGCTCCACTGTTCTGACGAAACCGGAACAACCGACTTCGATCTCCCTCCAGCGCAGACGGTCCTGGCCAGCCTCACGGCGTTCTTGCAGGCCGTGAACGACGACACACCAATGCCCATCACGGGCGAAGACGGGTTTCGTGCGGTGGAAATTGCCGAAGCCTGTTACCGCTCAGCGCAAGATGGTGGTGCGCCGGTCACCCTGCCTGTTCTTCCGTCTCATTCTGCGACGATGTGAGTATCGGTTTCTTCGACGCCGTCGACTGCATGGATCTTGGTGATGACGACGTCGGACAGTGCACGTTCATCCTGCACGCTGATAAAGAGGAAAATATCTGGACGGCCGAAACAGGAATGGGCTTGTTCGACTCCGGGCATGCGCTTCAGCGTGGCGACGACATCTTTGGTTTTGCCCGCTTTGACCTTGATGAGAATGTAGGCTCTCGTTGCCATGTGTTCCTCCTTGTAGGTTGCGTTGTTCGTGAAGCGTACGGTGTAGCCCATTCATAGTTTTCTTGTTACGAGATACGCGTCACAAGATACTATGGTTCACCGTCCCCCCGCTCCCGGCATGGCGTTGCGTCGGGAGGTGTAGATCTCTTCAAACGTGTTCCCACGCGCGGCGAGTGCCGACCGGCCATCTTTTACGAGCTGCATGAGCCGCATGAAATCATCGACGGACAGGTTGAACCGTCTCAGCCCGGTTGCCAGTTGCTGTCGTTCTTCGACCGCTGTCGGCAGGTCTGCGTCCGCGAGCGCCTCCAGGATCTCCGCAGTCCATCCGCTGGAGCGAAATCGTTCCAGGACTGTTGAGGTGTTCTCGCCGTGCTTGGCGGTCACGGCACGCTGCGCGAAATCCTGTAAAACTCCATCTGTACCTGTGGCGAAAGCGGATTGAAGCTGAATGACGGACTGAATGATACGATCAGCTTCTCGGCTGCCCTCAGGCGGCAGCACCTGAGCCTGTTCCAGTGTCGCAAGAACGGCCATGGCCGATCCGACATATGGGGATGCGCGCTTTGATTGCTGCGTCGGAATTACAGGGGATTGGTGTTCTGCAAAGGCCGAAGCCTGTTCCATTGGGACGGAGGAGAGCACGAGGCAGAGGCTGACGGCCATGATCAGGCGAACCTGTCCTGTGGATGGTGATCGAATTGAACGGACCGTTCCCTCTGAGGAGTGCCAGAAACGCATGGGCGGATTATGACAGAGTCGGTAGGAGCGGCGATAGAGAGGACTTGGCAGCCGGCCCTCTATTGAAAGCTCCGTAGGGACTTCCTATAATTACCAGGTTTGGCCGCGGTCCAGACAGAAAGGCAGTGTTGTTATGCTCGCCAAGGTGAGGAGCGCGGCACTCGTCGGGCTCGATGCGCATCTGGTGGATGTCGAGGTCGATATCTCCGGTGGCCTTCCGCAATTCTCGGTCGTTGGCCTGCCTGATGCCACGGTCAAGGAGAGTCGTGACCGCGTGCGTTCTGCGCTGAAAAACACCGGGTTTCACTTTCCCGCCAAACGGATTACCGTCAATCTCGCTCCCGCCGGAGTCAAGAAAGAAGGATCGGGACTTGATCTTGCGATCGCTGTTGGGATCCTTGTCGCCGAAGAGGTGATTCCACAGGCGATGGTGGACAAGCGGGTTCTGGTCGGAGAACTTTCATTGGACGGCCGTGTGAGACCGATCATGGGCGCGCTCTCTTTTGCGCTCGCCTGCCGGGCCGGATATGACCTGTTGCTGCCGGCTGACAATGGCGCTGAAGCCGCGCTGGTGGATGGTGTCACCGCCTATCCACTCCATAGCCTCCCCGAAGCCGTGGAGTTTCTGAAGGGGAACCAAGCCATTGTGCCGAGCTGTTCGAACCATACCTTGCTGGAGTCTGCCAGGACGGCGGAAGACGAGGACTACACCGACGTCCGTGGGCAGGACCATGCCAAGCGGGCACTGGAAGTGGCTGCGTCGGGTGGACACAATGTGCTGATGGTCGGTCCACCTGGTTCCGGCAAGACGATGTTGGCACGTCGACTCCCCTCGATTCTTCCGCTGCTGGAATCAGAAGAAGCCATTGAAACGACCCGTATTCACAGCGTAGCCGGACAACTTGCTCCGGACCGGCCTTTGCTGACGGTTCGGCCCTTCCGCGCTCCTCATCACAGCATCTCCGATGCCGGTCTTGTCGGAGGAGGCACCATTCCGAAGCCCGGGGAAGTCTCACTTGCGCATAATGGCGTGCTGTTTCTGGACGAGTCTCCTGAGTTCAAACGGGGTGTGCTTGAGGGATTGCGGCAACCGTTGGAAGATGGACATATGGTCCTGACCAGAGCAAGCGGAACCCTGAAATATCCGGCCCGGTTCATGTTGATTGCTGCAATGAATCCTTGTCCCTGCGGATATTGGGGAGATCGAACCAGATCCTGTATGTGTACCGGCACTCAGATTCGTCGATATCGAGCGAAGCTTTCCGGGCCTCTGCTGGATCGGCTGGATATTCATTTGGATGTGCCGCCGGTTCCGGTGCGAGAGCTCCGTACCGAACTGCCCGCATCAGAGGGATCAGCTGCAATCCGATCGCGTGTCGTCGCAGCGCGAGAACGTCAGCGACGACGGTACCGATCCGACGGAATTTATACGAATGCGCAGTTGAAGCCGCGGATGATAAAGCGGTATTGTGGGCTCGATCAGCCCACTCAGGAATTACTGGAGCAGGCGATGGCGAGGTTGCGGCTGTCGGCGCGAGCGCATGGCCGTATCCTGCGTGTTGCACGCACTATTGCCGATTTGGCCGACTCGGAGAGGATTGAGACCGTGCACATCGCGGAAGCCATTCAATACCGTTCATTTGACCGCAATCCCGACCTGTGAGGTTTCGGTGACGTCGACGAAAGTTTTTCTGTGGTGGTTTGTGGTGGGAGCCACGATGGCGCTCGCCGTCATCATGGTGCAAGGGGGCGTCAGGGAAGTGATGCAGGCTCAGGGGTCTGTGTGGGAGCTGAAACTCGTCGAGCTGTTGACCACCATCATGGGAGGCGGGTTGTTGGGGGGCTGCATTGCGTTGATTCTCGATCGAATCAAAAAGTCCTAATTCTTTGTAGATCTGAACATGTGCTGAGTTTCACATACCTCCAACTTTCTGTACTTCAAACCAATTATGGATATTGAAATAGGCTCCAACCTCTACAAAAATTCAAACGGCACCATCGAAGTCGAGGGAGTTCCGCAAATTCAAGTCGCCCGCCACCCCTCAACGGGGATGCTGCTGGTGAACTTTGCGCTGTTTGACTTGAATGGCCGGATGCTGGCCAAGGTGGTGGATAGCACCATGATGTTCAACGAACGGCGCGCCTATGAATTGACGAAGACGGACAAGAGTGTGGCGATGAAGGAAGCCGAGTCCGGCAAGATTCTTCTCCAGTTCGACGTGAAGGCTTCCGATGTAGTATCTTTTTCACGCGGGGAGTTTTACACGATGAAAGGCCACCTCTTTCACGTATCACCGACGGAGTGGAAGCTTGAGAAGCAGCAGGAGAGCGGACTCATGCACGATGCCAAAGGGGGTGCTGTGTTTATTGGCTAGGTTGAGGATGCTGCAAAAGCCCGCCAGCGTCGTTCTCGCTGCGCTCAAGGCCTCAACGTGAGGAAGTCGAGCGCGACATACCTATCCGCTCCCATGTGATCGAAACGAGCGGTTCACGCGAAGCTTGGTATGTACATCCTCGGCCTTTCGCTCGCTGCGGGCCGTGCCCGGTGAAAGGCGCGTCTTGGCGCGCCGGGGTTGGGCGGGTGAGACGGTGAGCTTTTTCAACATCCTCAGGGCCCTCACAGCGCACATTCAGTTCTTAGGGGTTGGCCCGTGATACTACGAGTGGTACCACGACAAGCCCCCCGTTTTGTACATCGACCGACGCGGTATCCCCATCCCGCAACTCGCCTTTGACCAGCAACTTCGCTATCGGTGTTTCTAATTCCTGCTGAATGAGCCGTTTGAGCGGTCGGGCTCCGTAGACCGGATCATAGCCACGTTCTCCTAAATGCTTGAGCGCGGACGGGCTGATTGCCAAGGGAATCCGCCGCTCGGCCAATCGATTGCGGAGACGTTCCAGCTGAATTTCTACGATCTTGATCAAGTGTTCGGTGCCGAGTGGATGGAAGACCACGAGTTCATCCACTCGGTTCAAGAATTCCGGGCGAAAATGTTGCCGCAGCTCGCCCATCACAACCGTCCTCACTTGTTCATGGGACGCGCCGTGTTCCTGAGCCTCGAGGATATGAGGGCTGCCGATGTTGGAGGTCATGATCAACACGGTGTTCTTAAAATCGACGGTGCGGCCTTGTGAATCGGTCAGTCGCCCATCATCCAGCATTTGCAGCAAGACGTTGAAGACATCGTGATGCGCTTTCTCAATTTCATCGAACAGGACCACCGAGAACGGGCGTCGCCGAACGGCTTCGGTGAGTTGGCCGCCTTCCTCGTATCCGATATAGCCGGGAGGCGCACCGATGAGGCGAGCGACCGTGTGCTTTTCCATATATTCGGACATATCGATTCTGATGAGATTTCCTTCGTCGTCGAACAATATTGCGGCCAGCGCACGGGCCAATTCGGTCTTACCCACACCGGTTGGGCCAAGGAATAGAAATGAACCGATCGGGCGATTGGGATCCTTGATGCCCGAACGCGCACGCAGCACGGCATCTGCGACGGCTCGGACACCCTCGTCTTGTCCCACGACGCGTTGATGCAGCAATTCTTCGAGTTTCAACAGTTTGTCGGTTTCTCCTTCGAGTAGACGAGAGACGGGAACGCCGGTCCAACGGCTGACCACGGTGGCAATCTCGTCTTCATCGACCTCTTCCTTCAGCAGCCGTGTTTCATCCTGTTTCTTTCCCAAGTGCTGCTGTTCCAGCTCCAGTTCTCGTTCCAACCGAGGCAGTTCTCCGTACCGAAGTTCCGCTACGCGATTGAGGTCGTAGGCCCGCTCAGCCTGCTCAATCTTGAGCTTGATGTCCTCGATCGCCTCACGTGTTTTACGGAGCCGGGAGACGGAGGATTTTTCTGATTCCCACCTGGTTTTCAGGGCCTGTAAGTCGCGTTGCTTTTCGCTCAGCTCCGTTTCGAGGGCGGTCAACCTGGCGGCGCTGGCCGGATCCTTCTCTTTCCTCAACGCTTCCCGCTCAATTTCCAGCTGGAGTACCTTGCGTGAAACTTCGTCCAACTCCGCTGGAAGGCTGTCGATCTCGGTCCTGAGACGAGCGGCGGCTTCATCGACTAGGTCGATGGCTTTATCCGGAAGAAACCGATCTGAAATGTATCGATGGGACAGCTTCGCCGCGGCGACGAGTGCGCTATCCTTGATTCGCACGCCATGGTGGACTTCGTACCGTTCTTTGAGGCCGCGCAAAATTGAAATGGTGTTCTCCACGGATGGCTGGTCGACCAGGACTGTCTGAAATCGACGTTCCAACGCGGCATCCTTTTCGATATGTTTTCGATATTCGTCGAGCGTCGTGGCACCGATCAGGTGCAGCTCACCCCGTGCCAACATCGGCTTCAGCAGGTTGGCCGCATCCATCGCCCCTTCGGCCGCTCCGGCTCCGACGACCGTATGTAATTCATCGATGAACAGGAGGATTTGACCTTGGGACGATTGAATTTCCTTCAACACGGCTTTGAGCCGTTCCTCGAACTCGCCGCGAAACTTGGCACCGGCGACGAGCGATCCCATGTCCAACGCAAAGAGCTTCTTATGTTTGAGACTTTCTGGAACATCGCCTTTGACGATACGGATCGCCAGCCCTTCCACGATCGCGGTTTTCCCGACTCCCGGTTCGCCGATGAGCACGGGGTTGTTCTTGGTGCGTCGGGATAGGATCTGAATCACACGCCTAATTTCGTCGTCTCGCCCAATGACGGGATCAAGCTTGCCATGTCCGGCCAATTGAGTCAGATCGCGTCCGTATTTCACCAGCGACTGATAAGTGCTTTCCGGGTCCTGACTGGTGACACGCTGATTGCCGCGCACCTGCTGCAATCCGGAGAGGAGACGGTCCCGGGTGAGTCCCAGTTTCTTGAGCACCCCTCCTTCCTGGACCATGGCCAATAACATATGCTCGACGCTGAGAAAATCATCCTTGAGCGATTTCTGTTCGTCCTCTGCATGGGCCAAGACCTGGTTGAGGCGGGTTGCCACATGTATTTGACCAGGCGAGGCGCCGGAGCCTTGTACTTGGGGCAGCTTGGCTAAGGCTTGTTCGACTGCTTGTCGAACGGCAGACAGAGCGAGACCGGCGCTTTCCAGTAGTGCTGGGGTTGTTCCACCTTCCTGATCGAGCAGTGCCAACAGCACATGTTCTACGTCGATGCCCTGATGACTTCGACGCTGCGCATGCCCAGAGGCGGACTGCAAGGCCTCCTGCAGCTTGATGGTCATTCGATTCATATCCATGCCAACTCACCTGTAAAAAAGGGTACTCAGACACACTTGCTGAATTATGTGATAATCATTGGGCGGGGTAAGTCAACTACGATTGTATTTCCTGTAGGCAACGCGACTAGTTCTTGACGTCTTGGGCAATCCCGATTAGGGTACGCACCGGCATGGTCAGTCTCGTGTCAGCTACGCTGAAGCTCTACCGACAGGTCTTGTCTTCGACGGGACGTTCGCTCATCCGAAGTTGGATGACGATGGTCGCACTCATGGTGTTTGCCCTGCTGTTTATGGGGGTATCGAGGATCGCCGCTCCGCTGGGGATCGCCGGCGGGGTTATTCTGGGCATCGTGAATGCCTTGCTGGTTGGCGCAACGCTCCGGTTGATTGAGCAGTCTCTCAGCGCCGCGAGGACCATTCAGTTCACGGATGTGACCGACAGCTTTGGGCATTATTTTTGGGATGTCATCGGCGTCGGGTTCGTGTTGTGGATTCCGACAATGCTGCTCGATATGGGCATGCAAGCCAATCCGTACGGCCAATTTCTTTCGTCCGCGTTTCTGCTTCTGGTGTTTATCCTGCTGAACCCGGCTCCTGAAGTGATCTATCAAGTCCGACACGATTCATCTCTGGAGGTCCTGAAGACCTCCTATCAATTCATCCTGGAGCATTGGATCGAGTGGTTTCTCCCATTCGCGATTCTTATTTTGCCGGTGGTGCTTTCTCCAAGCGGCCTGCTGGAGTTTTTCTCGTTGTCCGGTCGTGTCGGTCGAGGAGCTGGCCTCGACTTCTTCCAGATTCTACTGCTCCCATTCACCGCGATCGGAGGGTGGTTGTCCTATGTCGGTTTTGATTCCGAAGGACAAGGGATCGTGCTGCTACTCCTCACCCCACCGATGGCCATGGCCATCCTATTGTTCCGTGGCCATCTTTTTGCCTTGCTTCGCGGGTCCTCCAGACGGCAACGTTTATTTTCCCACCAGTCTGATACGAGGCAGTAAGGACTGAAGTCACGATAGAACGTCATCGAGAGGTGTTCCATTGCATTGGTCTCTGTACCAACTTGAGGCACATCTTGGACTATTGATCGCTCTTGACTTGTGATTCGGAACTGAAATAGCGTATGGTTTACCCTACACCTGAGTTCTGTTCCTTCATGATGTGATCAGGATGCGTGCGGACTCATGCAACTTTCGATCTTTTGGCGGTTGGTCATAACGTCTCTCATCATTATTATGGTCATGGGAGGAGTCAATATTTACGCGCTCTTTCAGCTTCGGCAGCTGACGTTGATGAGTACCCAGATGGCGTCCTACCATTATCCCGCTGCCGAATCCGCGAAGAGGCTATTGGGCTCGCTCTATGCCCAACTCAACAGCGAAAAGAAATACCATGCGACGAGAGATCGCACCTTTCTGACGAATCTGACTGAAGAGGTGGATGAGTTTCAGCGGAGTCTTCAGCTGCTGCGAGGGCAGGAAAGCTCTTCCCAGGGGTTGACGCTGCTACAACAGACAGATGAATTGCTCAAGGAGCGGTTGAAGCTTTTTCAGGATGAATTCGAGACTACCAAGAGGAAGATCCGTGAGACCACTCCGGAATATGAACACCGACGTGATGATCTGATGGATCGGATGTCCGCCTCGATTCAGGGCTATATCGATCTACACGAAGCTCGAGTGAGTGTCGGGGTAACAGAATCTCGAGCCAGCGCCGCCCAAGCAGAGGCTGTTACGGAGCAGTTGGTTCTAGTAGCGTTGGTGTTCGGGGTGGGACTTGCCGGTATTGCCAGCTATACGATTCTGCGTCCACTGCGACAGCTGCAAGGGCATATTAAACAGATTGGGCAAGGAAATTTTGGGGCGTCCCTTCAGATTCACGCTCCTGCGGAGTTACGGGAGTTAGTCGATAGCGTCAATTGGATGGGTAGGAAGTTGCAGGAAATAGACGATATGAAAACAGAGTTTTTGGCGCACGTGTCTCACGAATTGCGTACCCCAATGGCCTCGATTCAAGAAGGCACGCATCTCCTGCTCGATGAGATTCCAGGTCCGCTCGTCCAGGAGCAACGAACCACTCTTCGGATCATGGCCGACAGCAGCCGGCGGCTGATCCATCTGATCTCCACGATTCTGGATTTATCGAAAATGGAAGCAGGGATGATGGAATACCGCATCGTTCCGGTGGATTTCCAACGAATCGGGGAAGTCTCCATCAACAAGGTTCGTCTTTTGGCGGACTCCAAACATGTGCAACTGGTGCTGGAAAATATCGGGGAGCGTTCCTGGGTCAAGGCGGATGCATTTCGTCTTGAACAGGTGCTCGACAACTTGCTGTCCAACGCTCTGAAATTCAGCCCTGAGGGTGGTGTTGTAAAGGTGCAGGTGAAACCCGATCTCCAAGCCGGGGTGCTTGAGGTGACTGTTTCGGACACGGGACCCGGGATTGCTTCAGAGGATCTCCCACATATTTTTGAACGGTTTTATCAAGGTCGTACGAAAGGGAAGCATACGGCGGGGAGTGGGTTGGGCTTGGCATTGGTGAAGAAGGTCGTTGAGGCTCATGGCGGGAGAATTTGGATCGAAAGTGAGAAGGGTAAAGGGGTGACTGTACGGTTTATCCTACGGTTGGCAAAACCGGAAAAGGTAGGGCACGCGTGATCAGAAGAGCAGTGTTTCTGACAAGATGCTCTGTCACCATCAGTTCTTTCTTATTGGTAGGATGTGCGGCATGGACAACACCGGTACCTGGCTCGCGTCCCTATTTTTCAGCAGAACCACGAGAAGTCAAATTGTTTCAATCATTTGCAAAAAAACAAGAGACTGTATCCTCAAAATGTGGTGAATCGAATTCCTGCGATCAAGTGTACTTTACGCGAGGGCTGCTTGGCCTGTACGAAAGCCGCGAAATTGCTGAGAAATATTTCTGGAAGGTCGTCGCTATTGCTCCCAAGAGCCAGCTGGCTGCGTCAAGCAAAGCCTGGCTGGCATTGTTGCAACAACCTACTCCTGGGAACAGTTCATGGCCAGAAGCCGTTTTCAGAGCACCAGTCCTTGCGGAGGTCAACACTTCATTAGCAGTGACTACCGATCGTCTGGTGCGAGACTTGCTTGATCAGGAGATACTCATTCAACAGCTTCGTGCATCCATGGAGAGCGAATCCGAGACCATCGAGGCGTTGCAGCGAGAATTGACGGATCGAGATCGTAAGTTAGAGGCACTCTTGTCGAAGAAAGACTCGGCAAAGACGTCAGCCGACCCAGTATCGATTCAAACTCTGCAAAAACAGCTTACTGAGCGAGACAGAAAGATCGAGGAGCTTTCTGCGCAACTCGAGGCCTTGAAGCGAATTGATCAGGAGATGCGGGAAAAGGTGCGCCCGATACGTCCACCATTGACCACGGTTCCCGTGCCCGGTCCCGAGACGACACCGTAACGAACTGCAGAAGGAATGATGATGATTATGGAGCAAGAAAACATTCTCGTAGTCGACGACGATGAGGGGTTGTTGCATTTATTGAAAATGCGGTTGTCCGCGATGGGGTTTGCCGTCACCCCGTGTACGACAGGGCAGGATGCCGTTGGTGAGGCGAAGAAAACGATGTTTAACTTGGCGATTACCGATCTGCGCCTTCGAGGCGAGGATGGGCTGGAGGTGACCGAAGAGCTACTTCGAAGTCATCCCGGGCTTCCGGTCATCATCCTGACGGCCCATGGGAGTATTCCCAATGCCGTCGAGGCGATGCAGCGGGGGGCGTTCGGGTATCTGACGAAGCCGTTTGATGATAAGGAGCTGAAAGCCACGATCGAGAAAGCACTCGCGCAACAGCGGATGAGCCGGGAGATTCAGCGGCTCAAGTCGCTGGTGAAGGAACTGTACGGACTCGAAAATGTCGTGGCGCGGAGTCCGGAGATGCAACGGCTTTTCCAGCAAATCGCACAGGTGGCCGAGTCGGATGCGACCATTTTGCTGTTTGGAGAAACCGGAACCGGCAAAGAGGTGATGGCTCGTGTCATCCATACGAACAGCCGGCGCGGGAAAGGTCCCTTCGTGGCACTCAACTGCGCCGCCATACCCGAAACGCTGTTCGAGAGCGAGCTGTTCGGACATGTGAAGGGCGCGTTCACGAGCGCTCATGGTGCGAAGCGAGGATTGTTTCAAATGGCCAACGGCGGCACGTTGTTTCTTGACGAGATCGGCGAGATGCCACTGTCCATGCAGGTCAAATTATTGCGCGCCGTGCAGGAGCGGGAGATTCGAGAGGTGGGGTCTGACAACTCGGTCAAAGTCGACGTTCGCATCATTGCAGCGACCAATAAAGACCTCAGCGAGGCGGTGAAAAACGGGACGTTCCGTAACGATCTCTACTATCGAATCTCAGTGGTTCCTCTGTTCATCCCACCGCTGCGGGATCGCCGGGATGATATTCCGCTGCTGGCTCAACATTTCCTCAAACTCAGTGTGAAGCGGGCGAATAAAGAGGTCAAGGGATTCACACCTGCAGCACTGCATCGATTGATGATCAATCCCTGGCCCGGCAATGTGCGCGAGTTGGAGAACGTGGTCGAGAAGGCCGTGGTGATGTCGCGGCAAGATATGCTCACACCAGATTTGTTGCCGGCGGTCAGTGTGTCGGCTGAGTCACCACTCAAGCCACTGACGGAGGCCAAAGAAGAATTCGAGCGGACCTACTTGAAGACCGTCCTCCAATTGACGAGCGGAAATATCTCCCGTGCTGCCCAGTTTGCCGGCCGGTACCGAGCCGATTTTTATAAGATGCTGAGAAAATACGGCCTTCACCCGTCGACCACGAAAGGAAAGCCGGATTCCGAGATGGGCGAGCTGGAAGCCGAAACAAATTTGACCGAGGCGGAGCGATAGATCTCACTCCTCCGGTCTGGGGTGATGCCTCAGTGGACCTGTAAAGGCCGCGTCTCAGGTGACGCGGCCTTTGTGTTTGAAACAGCGTTTAGCCTGTTGTGTTCGGCCCGCATCGTATCTCGTACAAACGTGGCTCCCTGTGATACCTGGTGTCTTTCCCATTGCACGTGGAATCTTCGAGCGCCTAGGATATTCACGACTGGTTGCCGACCTCTTGAGAAAGGAGAGATGCCTATGATGCGAGATGGGAAATCCATGATTATGCGGGCCGGAGCGTTGGTCGTGGTCGTCACCGTCGCCCTATTACCGTCGTTGGTTCTCGGCGAAGGAGGGGCGCGCCGTGACGTTGTACGTCAGGCCGCCGAAGTGGCGGCGGCTGAACATGCTGCGCCTTCGTCGCTCTCGAAGAATGCCACCATTCTCAATCGAGACGGAGACATAGTTCGCATCGGGAACAATGGGTGGATGTGCTTGCCGGATGATCCCAATACGGCAGGAACGGACTCCATCTGCATGAACGAATCATGGCGGAATTTCATGGATGCGTTGAAGAACAAGAAAAAGCCCACCTACACTCAAGTCGGGGTTGCCTACATGCTTCAGGGCGATCGACCGGTGAGCAATACCGATCCGTACGCAACCGAACCGAAGCCGGGAGATGATTGGGTTGAGAAGCTTGACGCCCACATCATGGTTCTCGTGCCTGATCTAGACACGTTGAAGAGCGTGCCGACGAACTCAAAAAATGGCGGCCCTTGGGTCATGTGGGCAGGAACTCCCTATGCGCATGTGATGATTCCCATCGAGAGTTACCCGTTGCCCTAGCAAAGCGCCAGGATGGGGGACGGGAAAATATCTGTCATAACGGGATGGCTGTCAGATCGAAAGATGGGATTTATGGTGGGGCGCATCATGTCGCGCTAAACACGTGTACAGTGGGTTTCGGATGGGGATAGGGAATGAAGTTCACGAGTGATATTCATCCGGCGGCGTAATCGCGATAGTGCAATGAAGAGCTGCCAGCAAGGAGGAAGTGCGATATGGAGCTGGCGAGAGGAATCGAACCTCCAACCTGCGGTTTACAAATCAGTGATAGGGGGTTGCTCAAGTCTTTGAAGATTTGGGCAATCCCACCCTCCTGCAATCACCTAGCCCATTCCACTGTAGTTGGACTTCATGCCAATTCGTTTCACTTCAGCTCGTTCCGTCGCTCTCTCTAACACCCTAATAACACCTGAACCCTCGGCAGGATCGGCGCACCCCACCGGGTCTTTGGTTCAGGATCCATTTTGTCTTTGCGCCACCGAGATAAAAAGAGGATCCAGGAAGCGAGATTGGAATCCTCCGCAGATCCCTTGACTATAGTGCCTGATAGTCCTTCATCGTTTCAATCTCAATTACTTACAGATGATCAAGAGGTAGGCCAGAGACCGATGAAACCAGATCGGACACGATAATTCTGCCACAGTTTAGCCACAATGTTCTTTGCATTCGAGAAGTACCAGGGCAACGTTGCAGATGCTGAATAGAAGATATCTTATCTCATACTCGTCCGGACCCAGGCGACCATGGCCTCCTTCGTCACCCCGCTGTGCAGCTAGCTTGGTGATGGTCACCTGGATTGTTCCATGCAGTTTAGGAAAATGTCTTCGAAGCTCTGATTCTTTGGTTAACTCAAGTTTTGGATCTGCTGAAAGCTGGCGAGCTAGTTCCTCCAATGCTTTGAAGGCATTTCCAAATATTGTGTTGGTATCAACACCCTTGAGTAGATCGTGGTATGCCTTGATTAGGTCTGCCGCCCTCTCTGGAAAATTTGCTTCGAGACGAGGCAATAGCCTGTCTAGTACTTCTTTCTGTAATAGAGGCTCTTCAAGTGGTAAGAGGGTAGGGGGATCTCCTTTGACGTTAAGTAATACACCTGTATCTGCTGTGAAACGCCTAATATCCCTAACTACAGAGGGGAGAGCGTTGTGCTTCTGATGAATGGGAAGGAGAACGAGAAACGATTGCAGGACCTCAAGACGACTGAGTATATGACGAAGGGGAGTATTGTTCGGATCTTCTTGCATCTCCTTGGCAATTTTCTCTGGAGAAAAGAACGCTCGAACTTGGCGATAGGGATCATACGCTTCCTTTTTCGTGACAAAACAACCCAACGACTCGGCGGATAAGCGATCCAGGAAATGATGATGGTCCCGGATACCTGCTTCGTTGTGCTCGAAGAGGCTCGAAAGACGAGAACTCAACAAGGAAAAGAACTTTGTCCAGTCCCCCTTCTCAAAAACGACTTGGTAACGCAAGGACCACGGTACATGGTCTCCCCAGCGTTCATCATGCGTAGGGGCACGGTCATTAGACATGTGCATCCTCCCGTGTGATGGCCGAGAAGGTACAGGACGCATGCAATACAAGGCAAGAGTGTGACGGAGAATTGCATATTCGCAGCCTCACTCCAAGAGGCTGTAATGCTAGCGATAATTAGTACTCTGTGGCTGAAGTGTGAATGAGAAGATAAGCGGGGGTGTGGATTCTGAGCTAGTCGACCGTCTCGAAACACTCGAAGAAAGAATAAACTTACGAAAGAAATCTTCAGCTGAACTCGTCAACCATAATGGTAGTGTCCCGATGGTTTTAGAGCGTTTTTGTTGCACTGAACATAACTGATCAGCGAGTCTCTCCAAAGTGTTAGCCACCTCTCTCATTCCGTACGGGTTGGTTGGGGAATTGAAAAGAAACTTATTGCTATCTTGTTGTTGGAGATCTAAACGTGAGAGCATTTCTTTACGAAGTTGAATGGCGATGCTTCTATATTGCTTATCGTAAATGGCGATTTGCTCTTCCATGAATTTTTCGGACTGTTCGGATCTTTCCTTACGCTCAGCTTCATTGCTAGATCCAATATCAGAAAATTTATTCAATTGCTTCTCCGTGGCAGCGCTAACGATCCTTAATGTACTGGCAAGCGATAAGGCTGCTGCTTGCAAACTGCCTACACCCCAAGTTGAGTATGATGTCACCTTTTGGGTCTCTGGTATGAAGTGTTCAAGTGGCCTCGTACAAGGCTGAGGTCTCCTAAGGCCGTCCGGTAGAGAGGTTCGTTCGCTTATACACGATTTATCAAGCTGCTCTTGTGTCAGACCCCTAACGCCTGACAAATTCGCACCTTCAAGACGAACACCCTCAAGGTCGGCCCCCTTTAATTGGGCACCTTTAAAGGTACCGACATGCATATGGTGTCCCCTGTCACCACCCCACATAAAGTCAGTTGTTTCCACCCACATTAGATTGGCCGTTCCAAAATCTGCACATTGGAACTTTGCATCTTTCAGGTCGGCATCTTCTAGATTAGCCCCATTCAACCAAGCCATTTCACCATTCACTGATCGAAGTTTGGCTTTGTTTAGGTCAGTCTCTAATAGGTAAGCACCCCTCAAGTTGGCCGACAGAAGATCTGCGTGTTGAAGCTTCGCCAGCATAAGATAGGCCCCAGAAAGGTTAGTAGCATTTAAATTGCTGCCACGTAGATCTGTCGTAAACAGGTTCGCACGTTGTACATCCGCATATCGCAAGTCCGCATTAACCAAGAATGAATCGGTGAGATTCGCGTATCTCAATACTCGATTCCTCAACTGAACTCCTGTCACAGTTTCAAGTGTTTTCCCATCCCAATTTGATGGCCTTATCGACACTTCTGCATTTTCTAGATTGGGAAATGGACTAAAGGTGACCAAGGCAAGAAGTTTAGGGGCAAATGTTTGGTACCAGAGCAACTCAGGAAACTGCTTTGGTAGATTGGCGCTGGAGGCCCCTTTATCTGGCTGTGTTTCTAACCCCATAATGAAGTGTTGATGGACTGCCCGAAAGCTACCGACAGACAGAAGGCCCAAGATAAGACCAACAGCACCGGATATGCCTATAGAGATCCAAAGAGATGGATGCGTAATATCTAACGTGTTCCTACTAAGTGTCGTCCGAGCTAACATATAACAGTACGTGCCAAAACCCATAGCAGCCATGATGATGACTATGTGAACACTGGTCATGTACCAAGATTGCAAGGGCAGATATTTAAGCCATATAAATGGAAGAGTGAAGATGGGTAACAGAGCCCACGCAAGTACAATGGAAGCAAGTGATTGCACCTTGGACAAAGGCGGTGGTTTTTGGTTTAGATGAAAAAGACACTTATAGAGCAGACCCGTAGGAAACCAGGGCGAAATCTTTTTATCTATTGATTGCCCATCTGGGAAAACCGCCGGTAGATTTGATAATCGTTCCCAGAGGCGTTGAAGCTGAATATGCAAGTAGCAATATGTGAGAAGGAGAAGAATCGGAGCAACGAAGTAGAACCCTCGGATTTGGATTTTTGTGCCGATAATAGGAAGCGGAGAAAAATACGAATTAGTAAAAAGGTTTGCATCTGAAGTTGTGGCAATTGTTAGCCACGTGTACAGACATCCAAGGATCAAGACTAAGAATGTCTTTCCGTTATGTTTGATTGACGCATCCACTTGTGACAGGACATCGAGTTGGCCCGCATCGTTGGGTAACTTTGCCCCTGATAGATTTGCCCCTCCCAGATTGGATCCTTTAATGTTTTTGACTTTAGTGAGATTAGATTGTTGAAGATCTACATTTCTGAAGTTTGCACCATGGATATCCAGCTCTGCTAAGTCCACCTTCCTTAAATCAGGGAGAATCATTGGATTGTCTTGCCGCCAATTGTTCCAAGAACTCACGGAATTTTTTATCCGATCATGGCTTTGGTACATCTGCTGTGATGGTCGCACAAATCTAAATGCTTTGAGAAAACGGTAAATTAGCGACTCTTTTTCCTGTACCTTCATGGGTAAGTGTTAATTGGTTGGCGAGACAAGCTATACCTTTCCGTATGCGCCCGCTAATCAATTCGCGTCTGAGTAGACTGGATACGGACTCCCCGTGGAGAAACGGTGGGGTATTGTAAGATTGTGTGTATTTAAGCGCAAGGAGGGGTAAGTAGGCATAGTACTTCCTCACTTATCCCATGTTGAGCTTTGGTGCTGACCCTATAACCATTGGTATCATGTATTTCAACCGCATTATACCAGACCAAGCCGCCCGACTCATTGCCCTGATCCGCTCACTCATGAGGCGTTTAGAGACAAAAGGAAGGGTATGAAGCGTTTCGCACTGAAGAATACGCCTTAGCTCAATATGTACTCACTAACGTTGAATCCAAGAATTCCAGGCATTACACTGGGTTTCCCAAAATGGTTCTTCCACATGTCAGGTTTGGAACTTCCACGTGGACCTATGAAGGGTGGAAGGGACAGGTCTATCTTAAAGACTACTTCAAGAGCACATTTACAAAAGAGTGACTGACTGAATACTGCCAATTTCTCTACAAAGGCTCTCCGCTGTTCCGTACCGTAGGCAATGACTCGGATTTCTACCGTCCCCAACTCCGGGCCTATCTCGATCAGATCCCGGCCAACTTTGATATCTGTTTCAAGGTATGGGAAGACATCACCATTAGAGTTCGAACGGCAAGTTAAAAGAGCGGAGGGTGGTGTCCAGCAGCTCACCTTTCCATTTTCTCGTTCCCACTCACACTGGAATAGCACCTGACGTCGAAGGGATGGGGGTGGGTTAAAAAATCGTCTCCAGGAATGGACGTTCCCACCCTTTCAAAAACGGAACCTATTCTTTCAACTTTCCTAGAAATATCACTTATTCCAATCGCAATTGTTTACTTAAAACAGGGTAGGATACGTGATCACTGTGATAAATGCAGAATTCCTCAAAATCTGCCCCGTAATATTCGCCGAATGGTTAGTGGCACCCCTTGGTTTTGGATTTTCTTGGCAGAAGACCTCCACACTGTCACACCTTCTTTTCTCCGGCTGAAAATCGTCCACACTGGCATGGGCTACCTCCTCAGGGCTTGTCACACAACGACATCAACCGCTTTCCGTGCAAGTTCCCAAATTGATCTGCTGGGTTGATCCTCTCCTTGATGAAGAGAGGCATGGTGGGGAGAAACATGACCCGCCCAGAACGTACCGCTCGCGCAAGCATAGTAGATGGTTCAAATGGCGTGCGTGACGAATCGAGTCGCGCAGGTGGGAGCCCTTTGCAAGACCGTCATTCCCCTGGCCCTGTGAACGCGAATCGCAACGTCATGAGGCCCAACAGGTGCGGGCCACAATTCGGAACGTGTATGAGCCAAATGCGTGCGAATAGCGGCCACATTCTGAGACCGTGCGAGAGGGAACAAGTCACACAAGTGCATTGCCTAAAGGACTCTCGCCGTGCGGTGACGCAGCGAATTTATCACGCTCGTTTTCTTATACGCTGAGAAATTTGATAACCCGGGCGTTTGGCTATTAGTTGCAAGGGTTTGCGCGTTTATCACGCGCTGATAAATTTTTAGCCGTGATAAATCCTAGGCGCTTGGCCTCTCGCAACCCTTGCGCCTCCAGGTACAAACGTACCCGCAAGCGCAAGCATTGTGAGGGGCGCAACGAAAATCCCCCGCACAAAAAGGTGAACGACCTATTGAAAAGGAAGGAAACATAATCGTGATGGAAGATATTGAATCGCCTGTATCAACAGCTCCAGGCGAAGGCACTTCCGTGCTCATGTTGATTCCATTGCGAGAAGCAGCAAAGAGATTGGGTATGCAGGCTACAACGCTGAGGAAGTACCTCTCTCGGCATCGAAAGGCATTCCCTCCCATCTATCGAGTGGATCAAGGGTGTAAACGAAGACTGCGCTATATAACAAATCGGGACATCGAGGCGATCAGACAAACAGTATCACACGGTGTGATGCGCTTCTCTGATCCTCATTTCATAAGGACGTAAGAAGAATGAGCGAATCCAGTAACCATATAACCGACCTCACCCCGCTCCCCCAGGCATCTGTCCCGCCCTCAAACTTGCCATCAATTGCAGAGGTACGGGACACGGTGCTCCACCATTTTCCTCACCTATGGCCTGGCGTGGAAGCTGGGTTATCAACATGCGCCACGCTACTACTTGCCGATAATGCCAATCCTACAGCATTGATTTACATGGGAGCACCAAGCACAGGGAAAACCACGATAGCCAAATTCTTCGAGACTGCTCAGGTGGGTAATAAACCTCTCTGTTACCGGTCCGATAAGTTCACTCCCGCATCGTTTCTCAGTCATTCAGCCAATGTGTCCAAAGCGGACTTGGAACAGGTCCATCTCTTGCCGAAGCTCAGGCACCGAGTCTTGCTCACCCCAGAACTGGGTCCGATCTTCACCGGAAAGACCGATGATCTAAAGGACCGCTTTGCCACCATCACCCGTGTCCTTGATGGTGAGGGATTGAGTACGGACAGCGGCACGCATGGACAAATTAATCTGGCAGGGGAGTATGTGTTTGCATGGCTGGGAGCTACCACACCGTTCTCAAAGAACGTCTGGCAGGTGATGGCACAATTAGGTTCCCGCTTGTTCTTTCTTGTCATGGAAGGGAACACCCAGCCGTCCAAAGTGGAACTAATTCAGAGTCTGCTGGAGCCGGATAGTTATAAGGAACGGGTTGGTAAGTCTCAGGTTGCCGTTGGCAACTTCCTATCTCATCTGTTCACTTATTACGGCGGGCCTCAAGGCGTTGCTTGGAATAATACCAACGCTCCCCAAGTCGTTCTCGAACTCTTGGTGAACTGTGCCTCGCTGCTTGCAGTGATGCGGACTCCCTATGGTCTGGACCCTGAACAGGATGCGAACGGGCCACAGAATGAAGGACCAACACGGGCCATGTCTGTGCTCTACAACCTGGCGCGAGGCCATGCGTTAATTCATGGTCGAACCCTCCTTCAATCTACCGATCTTCCCCTGATTGGAGCCGTGATGCTGTCGTCAATGCCGAAGCGTAGACGCGAAGTCATTCTTGGGTTTGTTCACCAGGGTGGAGGCACCCTCACCGTGCATGATTTGGCAGGCATAGCAGGGGTTTGCCCCAACACAGGCCAGACTATCATGCAGGAAATGGAATGGCTCAAACTCGTACAGTTTGATAAGCCAGGGCCTGGAGCTGCTTCATCCATTCGTCTTCTCCCCGAATGGGAGTGGATGGCTACAGGCCCATTCCGTCAACTTCTGCTTGAGGCCGAAGCCTGGCAGCACAACGGAGTATAAAAGACACCTAGGTATGGAACCTCTCAAGAATTAGGACCTGTGTGCTCTGAAGCTGCATGAGTGAATGCTTGAAGGACTCAAGAATTAGGGGATGTGACTTGACCTCTCAACTCTCAATCTTTTTCAAATCTAGAAAGAAAGAGTGATAGAGAGTGTGAGTGAGCACACATCCCCTAGATGTTGAGAAGTTATCCATCAGCGGTAACAGGGGAGTACTATTCCCTCCAGCACATGAAGATCTGTTGGAGGTCATTGCAATGAGTGAGAGATGAACAAGAATAGCGACATAGTAAACCGCCTCATTACCGTTAAAGAGGCAGCCACCTATACAGGGTTAGCCCCTGACACGCTGTACACCATGGTTAGTCAGCGACGAATTCCCTATGTCAAGGTAGGTCGGTTGACCAAGTTCGATCTAGGACTGTTGGATGTCTGGATCAAACAACACACGGTGATGCCGATGGCTTCTAAGGTTGTCTGATAGGGAGTTGACTTTGCGTTCTCACATATGAGAACATTCAATTATGACACGATTGCGGGCTATTCGTGAAGGAAAGGAGGTGAGTCTGAGAGCACTCAAGAAGACCTCAGGCGTAGCGGTCGCCACGCTCGCACGGATTGAAGCAGGAGGGTATGACCCCCGCCTGAGTACCTTGAGACGGATAGCCAAGGCCCTCGGTGTCACGGTAGCAGAGTTGATCGGGGAACAATCTTTTAAGACTAAGAAGGGGGGCTAAGCCTATGGGGCTTACCAAACGAAAAGACAGTTACTATGTCGAGTTTCGTGTATTGGATAATGGGAAGACACTCTCGCTTGGATCAGAGGCCATAGGGGGAAAGCTCAAGCGATGGAAGGTAGGGAGTTCCAATAAAACCGTAGCGAAGCAGCAAGAGGCGATTATCAAGACTGACTTGATGAAAGGAATAGTGAAAAGTGACCACGATAAGCCGTTGACGTTTGCGGAGTGGGCAGAGACCTACCTGGAATTGGAGGAAATCCAACGGCTACGGTCAAGGAAGGATCGTGTCAACGTCGTCCGTCTCCAGCTAATCCCATTCTTCGGAAAGAAACACTTGGCAGCTATCACCCCGGAGGATGTGGAGGCCTATCGGGGTCAACGAAGAAAGTATAACGGTGAACTCCCACAGTTACAGACGGTTAACAACGATCATATTATCCTCAAGCACTGTCTGAATGTGGCAAGACGGAAACGATTGCTCACTATGAATCCAGCTACATTGGTGCCGATCCCCTCAGCAAATAATGAACGGGATCGGATCTTGACAGCGGAAGAGTGGCAGCGACTCTATGAAGCAGCATCCCCTCATCTCAAGCCCATTTTGCTGACCGCTTACCACCTGGGGCAGCGATTGGGGGAGATTCTGAATCTGACGTGGGATCGGGTTGATCTGCATCGGGGGATCATCACCTTGCGAGCGGTAGATACCAAAACCAACAAGCCTCGCCAGGTCCCCATGACACCACAGGTGAAGTCCACGTTGATTGAGCTATCCAAGGTTCGAGACATTGCCCACAAGCATGTCTTTGTCTATCAACGGAATCCTGTGATGGAGGTTAAAACCGCATTTCGAACGGCTTGCCGGAAGGCGGGAATCGAGAACCTCCGCTTTCATGATTTGAGGCACTGTGCTGCGACCAACCTAAGGCGAGCTGGCGTGGATACAACAACGGCGATGCAGATTATTGGCCACAAGTCGCCGCTGATGTGGAAGCGTTATAACAGTGTGGCTGAAAGTGACTTGCTGGTAGCCGCAAACACGTTGAACACCTACCTTTCTAACACCCTAATAACACCTGCCGATTCTCGTGAATGTGTTGAAGTTGTAAGTGTTTGAAAGGTTGGAGCTGGCGAGAGGAATCGAACCTCCAACCTGCGGTTTACAAATTATCTCCAGTCCAACCTCAGACAACCTAACCCCACAAGAAACAACAGAAGACGACTCCTCCGATAGGGGGCCAGATGGGGCTAGTTTGTCCTGTCCTGGTAGCAGAGTGGTAGCAGAATCGCTTGCATCTTCCGAGACAATTGCTCCTGAGGAGAGTGACAGGATGACAGTGAGTCGTCAGACGGAGGATTCAGATGGAAGCTAAGGGAAATATAGATCCTGATCTCACAATCGGGTGTTCGTTTCAGTCTGTGGTATAGGCTGCTGAGCGTCGATGAAACCGTGTCTTCTATCCTGTAGCGAATGCCTCTCAACGCATTCTATCGTCCCGTACACTTTGCCACGTTGAATCTCTGCCTTGAGACACCCCTAATTCTAGGTGCTGATCGTACGATGTTCTGGTCTCGCTGTTCCTCACTTGGTAGATACCTACACGTGTAGTTACAATGACTCGTGCTGTACGAATGGGACAGCGCGAAGAACCGACGTAATCGTGAAAAGCGCGGCCTGGACTTTGCCGATGCTCCTCACGTGTTGGACGGACGCTGCGTCACCTTCGTCGACGACCGTGTCGAGTATGGAGAGACACGGCTGGTAAGTCTTGGCCTGCTTGCCAAGCGGGTGGTGGTGATCACTCACACTCCGCGTGGGCAGGACATGACGCGCATCATCTCCATGAGAAAGGCGAATCGCCGTGAGCAAAAAACCTAAGATCAAGAGCGATCTGAAGCGGCTGGACCGCATGACGGATAAGGATATCGACTACTCCGATATCCCGCCATTAGATGACGCATTTTTCAAGAAGGCCACGATGGTCGCCTGGCCGCCGGTGAAGCGGCAAGTGACTGTACGTCTCGATGCAGATGTGCTTCGCTGGCTGAAGGCCTCCGGCAAGGGGTACCAGACACGGCTCAACTATATTCTCCGTGCGGCAATGGAACATCAGGGGCCGCAGCGACCGCGTGCCACAAAGCGCCGACGGCCGCGTGCGGCGTGACGCTTGTGTGAGTTATGCACCTATGGCTCGCCGATAGCTTGGATGAGCGGTTGCCGAAGAGCAGCAGAAGAGCCTCGTTCAGAACGACCGACCGTACATTGCGATAGAGAATCAAATGAAATGATCAGACAGATGTTCTTCGGAAACAATGGCGAGGGAGTGGCCACCATCGATCATGGCGACTGCCATTTCGATGTATCGACCGTGGGTAGAGTGTAATGAATTGCAACCTAACCCCACAAGAAACAACAAAAGGCGACTCCTCCGATAGGGGGCAAGATGGGGCTAATTTGTCCTGTCCTGGTAGCAGCGTGGTAGTAGATGAGGGTGAGTAGAGAACTCTGCCATTACAGGCGGGGCTCTCTTCTTCACCTGACCAGAGCCGTCAAAATGGTGGTGCGTTTCTATTTATTCTATTTCGGTCCACTCCCCTTATCGGGGAATCTTGGTCGGGAGAACATCGATGCCTTCGGCGTGAGCCGCCTTGCGCAGATGCTTATCAAGCGTGGCAAGTGGAAGGCCAAGACGCATGGCTAATTCCAGATACGCGGCATCGTAGCTGCTCAATTGGTGCTTTCGCCCTAATGCAAGCGTGGTCGTTGTGGCACGCTGTGCCGTATGCACATCCGACTCAATGGCAAGCTTGCTCAGCAAATTCAGAAACAGCGTTGTGTCAGCCGGCGTCTTCTTCTTGGAACGCTCAGCACTTAGCAGTACATTGGCAACTTCAAGAACCCAATGTTGGGCTACAACAGCTTTTTCAGGCCCGGAAAGCTTTCCGAGTAATTCATCGGTGTCTCTGGTGGCTTCATGCTCAAACAGCCACGTCATCGTGACGGAACAATCAAGTACGAAGTTCATCGTCGCCCAGCGTTTTTCCACGCGAGAATATCTTCGGTGGTCAATTTGACAGGATGCTTGGCGCGCAACGCCCGAATTCCTTCGATCGCTTGTATGGCCTCTTCCCGACTCGATCGTTTCGCGGGCACCAGCTTGGCGACGGCTTCATCATGACGGGTGATGGTAATTTCTTCCCCCTGAGCGACTCGACCGATCAATTCAGAAAGTTTGTTCTTCGCTTCGGCAAGTCCCACTGTGATAATGGCCATTGTCACAAACCTCCAATACCCGGACACCATGTAATCTGGCTAGACACTGTCTAGCTTAACATAACGCCTTCGCGAGCCACAAGTTATTGCCGTCATTTCGGTACATGAATGGTGTCTCTCTCCTCGGTATTAATTAAGTGGACAGGAACACTGGCTTGGCCGGCTCACTATCTTGGCCCACCCTGAAAGAATGGGCTCAGTTTCTTTCAAAGCGATCGACTCTTGGAAAGCCGCTTTGCATGTCCGAGTGCTGACACGCTCCAAGATTACAGAATCCGTTCACTGCGTGCTCCAAGCATGACCACCAAGACTCCCTTCTGATGCATTTGACCCTTCGCCAGTGGTTCTCGTGTATCAGAAACAACTCTGCTACATTAGAAGCTGTCGTTAGTGCAAGTAAGGGGGGCCTTCATGACCACGAAAACATTAGATCAGCACATTGAAGCGAGGCCTGATATCGCAGGAGGGAAGCCCCGTATTACAGGCCATCGTATTACCGTGCGCGATATTGTCATCTGGCATGAACGGTTGGGGAAAAGTGTCGATGAAATTGCCAGCGACTACGGCCTGACGCTGGCCGATGTCCATGCCGCCCTCGCGTACTATTTCGATCATCGCGCCGATATCGACAAAGACATGGCTGACGGCCAGGCCTTTGCTGAATCCTTACGCCACGCCACGCCCTCCAAGCTCAAGCACAAGCTGAATGCCGAGAAACATTAGGTTCTATCTCGACGAACACGATCCGACAACCGTTGTGCAAGGCTTACGCGAACGCAGCGTTGATATCAAAACAGTAACTGGAGCGGGCTTCCTCAGCGCACCCGATGCCGCGCATCTGCAGCGAGCCCGTGCTGAACAGCGCGTCATTTTTACTCAAGATAGCGATTTTCTCCGTCTCCATGCTGCGAGACATCCTCATTGCGGCATCGTGTATGCCCCACAAGGAATATCGATTGGCGAAACCATTCATGGCTTGATGTTACTCCACCAGGTCCTTGATGCTGACGAGATGGAAGGACACGTCGAGTTTCTGTAAGCACGTCCCGTACGCACTCTCTTTGCCCTCTTTGAGGGTAGTCCTCACGACCTCCCATATGCTTCAGATTTTAAATCGGCCCTCCGGAGGACAGCCTCCCATGGCGCGCCTATCGACCTCTATTTGTCTTAACGATCACACAAAGACTGCCGTCCTTTTGGTTTCAACTGAGGATCGGACGCGTTTGCACGATCTGTTCAGAACCTTTCAGAGACTGGGTCGGCTACTCATCCCATCTGCGGAAGTCTACGAAGACGCCGGCGGCGCGAAAGCCTTCCTCGCGATTGACCATGCCGACAACACGACGGTTCTTGGGTTCTAGAGCCTCGCGCCGGCGCGCTCACGTATGCGGACACGCCGGAGATGGTGCGGCACGGCCTTGTGCGTCTCGCGACACAGGTGCGGCTGTAAGGGAAGGCCTGGGCGGCCAGTTCCTGACTGCTGCAGGGCGTCGTAGGCGGCATGGCCCTCAGCATCGATGCGAAGAACGAGCGCGCAGCCCACTGGTACGCTGCGTACGGCGCCGTGCCGTTAGCGAATACGCCCCTCACGCTCGTCATGTCTCTTGCGATAGTTGCAACCGGATAGAAGGCCAAGGGCCTGGCATCACGGCTGTCAGCACGATGACGCGATGACTAGCCCGCTTATCAAGCCGAGTGCCAGCAGGCATCGAAGACGATCTGTCCCGGTCATGCGCATGGTTGTCGTCTCAATAACGCACCGGCGGTGCCCTGTGTCCCAGGATAACAAGAAGAGCATCTCCTTCAAATGGGGGAACCTGAAGGGCTAGAAACCTGACCACCCGTCTCCTCATGCCAGCCTGCTCCACTTGCCGGAGGCCCCACGGACTGGCCGATACGGGGCCCATTTCTGGCGTCCTTAGCCCAGTGTGAACGGTTGTTGTGTGGTCTTAGATCCGTATCGTCGTAGGCGTGGTGTAAGACCGATTTGAGGAGGTTGCAGGATATGGCTTTAGCCCGTAGTTGTCTTACATTCTAGGTTTGTTGTATCGTTGTGCCCATGTTCGTTGACCCTCCAAATCACCGCTCCGAGCTCTCCTCCGATGACCAGAATGAGACACCGGTTGGTGAGGGGCGGGGGACGTCTCGGCTTAGGTTGGTGTAGGTGAGTTGATGAGGCAGAGGGCGAAACGCACGACCACGATCACGGTGGATCTGGGGGACCTGAAAGCGCCCTGGCAGACCTGGTGTCAGGACCACGGAATCACACCGAGCCATGCCCTGCGGAATGCCCTTCGGCAGGCTATGGACCGGAGAGCTACGAGGGCTCCGGCGCTTCGGAGTCGCGTTACGCCGAAGCGAGAACGAGCCACCGCTCGCATCGAACTGAACCTGACGACCTCCGAGCTCGCCGCCCTAAAGCGGGTGGCCGGTCACGAAGGCTATGTGCCGACGAAATGGGTGGTCGCGATGATCCGTACGAAACTGACCGGGGAGCCCCATGTGGGCCAGTCGGAGTTGGAGACCTTGGCCCGGTCCAATCAACAACTGCTTGCCTTGGGCAGGAACCTGAACCAAATTGCGAAAGTTTTGAATACCGCGCCTCAGAACCGGACAGCCTTTCGGGTTGAGGTCATCACCGAACTCTCTCGCGTGATTCAGGCCCATACGAAGAAGGTGTCCGATGTCTTACGAGGGACTGTGGAGCGCTGGCACCTCCAATGAGTTCGACAGGCAGCCAGATTGACCAGAAGTTGGATGAGTGGGGGAGTCGGCTCTTTAACGTCTCAACGGAGACCGTCCCACGACCGCGTCGCAGCCAGCGCAGTCTTCTTGGCTCAGCCAAGCCTGCGAAGACCGGCGGACGGCTCAGCACGGCACAGGCTCGTGCAACCTATGTGCGGCAGAAACTTCAGGCGATGGTCCGGCGTGCGCCACAAGTTATGGTGAAACTCGTCAGGGCGCCGAAAGGGATGAAGGGCATCTCGAACAACCTCACCTACATTTCGCGCGATGGCCAACTCGACATTGAGGATCAAGACGGCCAGGTGATTCAGGGGAAGGAGTCCGTGGCCGATCTGAAAGCCGAATGGCGCGACGGCGGCATGCCGATCGCTCCTGACTCCACCATGCGCGATGCCTTTCATCTCGTCCTTTCCATGCCGACACGCACCGATCCACTATCGGTCCAACGGGCGGCTCGGGACTTTGCCAAACGGGAGTTCTCAGGGTTTCAGTATGCAATGGTCCTTCACACCTTCGAAACCGATCCCGATCCGCATCCCTCTCGGCATCCACATGTCCACCTGACGGTCAAAGCGGCGGGTCTCGATGGAGTGCGCTTGAATCCGAGAAAGGCGGATCTGCAACGGTGGCGGGAGGGGTTCGCGGAAGCCTTACGAGAACATGGCATTGAAGCCACGACCACGAGCCGGATTCACCGCACGACACATGAACGGTGGACGGTGCGGCATCTGCATGAATCGAGCAAAAAAGGGGAGACGCTGGAACGGCTGAAGCGCACCACGCGCCGACATGGACGAGTCCAGGAAGTTATGCGGAATTATGAGCAGGTGATGCGGGCATTAGCTCGGTCAGATCGTGGGGAGGATCGGCAACTGGCCGAGGACTTGGTCCATTACTTGACTGAACGGTCGCGGGACGCCACGAAGACTCGTTCGCCGGAGCGGGACCGGTCTTCTTAAGCTACTGCGCCATCCGTTTCTTGATCCTTTTATTTATTGTTATAGCAGCTGTGTCATAGACCTGAGATCTTAGAGGCTGCAGGCTGAACCGTTGTATTGTCCCAAGTGCAAGGATACTGGGGTTAGCTGGGGAGGCAGGCACCAAACGGGGCCGTTTTGGGGTAGGTGTGGAACGTGAAATTTGTGGAACCTCATGCATGGATGTGGTGATCTGTGAAGATTGAAGTCTCTGTATTCCAGATGATTTCTGAAGGACAAAAGGGTAAGCTGCGCCACGCTATGTGGTTACCATCCAAGGGGGTCTTGAGTTGATAGGGCTGACTCCCTACCACGCCAAGTATTTTGCCCATGAACTCACCAAACGCTGTCCGTCGGATAGCATTGAAAAGCTCGCCAGTGCTCTGGTTGATGCCCAGGTCGATCTAAATCCCCATCAGATTGAAGCAGCCCTGTTCGCTTTTCGTTCTCCACTTTCAAAAGGTGCGCTGCTAGCCGATGAGGTTGGTCTTGGAAAGACCATTGAGGCGGGGCTCGTGCTGTCACAGAAATGGGCAGAGCGAAAGCGGCGCATCCTCGTCATTACCCCGTCGAATCTCCGTAAACAGTGGCATCAGGAGCTGCTAGAGAAGTTTTTCTTGCCCTGCTGCATTCTGGAGACGAAGTCCTACAACGATACGGTCCGCCAAGGTCATGTCCGGCCGTTCGAGTGCGACGACATCATCATTTGCTCCTACCAGTTTGCTCGCTCGAAAGCGGCTGAGATCAGTCTGATGCGGTGGGACCTTGTGGTGATCGACGAAGCCCATCGCTTACGGAACGTCTATAAGCCGACGAACGTCATTGCCAACACTATTAAGCATGCCCTCAAGGACGCACCGAAGCTGCTTCTCACTGCCACGCCACTGCAGAATTCGTTACTCGAACTGTATGGACTGGTCAGTGTGGTGGACGACCGTATCTTTGGTGACCTCAAGAGTTTCAAAGAGCAGTTTGCGAACCTGCACAACCAAGCTACGTTCGAAACCCTGAAGGCTCGTCTGCAGCCGCTTTGCAAGCGCACGCTTCGCCGCCAAGTATTGCCCTATGTGCGCTATACCAAGCGCTTACCGATGATGCAGCCCTTTACGCCGGCTGAAAATGAAGATCGACTCTATCATCTCGTGTCCGACTATCTCCGGCGTGACAACCTGCAAGCGCTCCCATCGAGTCAACGATCTCTCATGACTCTCGTCCTTCGCAAACTCTTGGCCTCGTCTTCGTTTGCAATCGCCGGAGCGCTGGATTCCATGAGTTCGCGTCTCCGTGAACGTCTTCGACTCGCCGATGGGCCAAATCCGCTAGAGGAGGCCCTGGAAGAAGACTTTGAGACACTCGATGAGATGGCCGAGGAGTGGGATGAGGAAGAAGCCGCCTCAAAAGTGCTCACAGAGGCCGATCGCAAAGCCATTCAACAAGAAATCGACGACCTCGAAAGCTTCCGCAAGCTGGCGGTGTCGATTACTCATAATGCAAAGGGACAAGCGCTCCTCACCGCGCTGCGCACGGCCTTTGGCAAAGCAGAAGAATTAGGCGCGGCACAAAAGGCCATTATCTTTACCGAGTCCCGCCGCACTCAGGAATATCTCCTCCGGGTCCTGGCCGATAGTCCCTGGAAAGACCACATCGTTCTGTTTAACGGCTCGAACAATGACCCCCGATCGAAGCAGATCTACCAAGAATGGCTACAGCGCCATCAAGGGACAGATCGAATCACCGGGTCACGGTCAGCCGATCTGCGCTCCGCGATCGTGGATTACTTCAAGGAACAGGGCCAGATAATGATTGCCACGGAAGCGGGATCGGAGGGCATCAACCTCCAATTCTGTTCTCTCGTCGTGAACTATGACCTCCTATGGAATCCCCAGCGAATCGAACAACGCATCGGCCGCTGTCACCGGTATGGACAAAAGCACGATGTCGTTGTAGTGAACTTCCTCAATCAGAATAACGAAGCCGATCAACATGTCTTTCGCTTGCTCTCTGAGAAGTTCCTGTTGTTTGAAGGCGTCTTCGGGGCCAGTGACGAAGTACTGGGGGCGATTGAATCGGGCGTGGATTTCGAAAAGCGTATTGCCGATATTTATCAGCGCTGCCGCACCCCACAAGAGATCAAGACATCATTTGAGCAGCTCCAGGGTGAGCTTGGCACCCAAGTCGACGAAGTCATGACTCGTGCTCGCCAGCTCCTGTTCGAACACTTTGATGATGAGGTACGAGAAAAGCTGCGTGTGAGTGATGAAAGCTCACGGCTGTATCTGAATCGGTACGAACGCATCTTGATGCAACTCACGCGCTTTGAGTTGCGCAATCATGCCGACTTTCTTTCGGACACCTCGTTCCGGCTCAACTCCTGTCCTTTCAAAGGGGAGATTCCCCTGGGGCTCTATGAACTACCTCGTCGAACTGGAGAAGCGCATCTCTATCGCTTGGCACATCTACTGGCAGAGCAGGTTTTGGAACAGGCGAAAACCCGCCAGCTTGATTCGGCAGAACTGACGTTTGAGTATGGCAAGCACGACGGTAAGGTCAGTGTGGTGGAACCGCTTATCGGCAAGTCCGGGGTTCTGACTCTCTCGCTGTTCACCGTAGAAGCGCTGGATCAGGCCGAAGACTATCTCATTTCAACGGGGGTGACCGACAGCGGCGAGGTGTTGGACGAGGAAGCTGTTCGGCGCCTGTTCTCCCTGCCTGCCACTGTCACGCAGCAGGAGAACTCCGTGGTTGAGCCTCCAACACTCTGTAAGCGAACGGAAGAACGTCAGGACGCTATCCGCCGCCACATCTCACATCGCAATGCGGAGTTCTTCGAGATCGAAGCCGACAAGCTGGACGCCTGGGCCGATGACTTGAAAGTGGGCTTAGACCGAGAGATTAAGGAATTCGACCGGCAGATCAAGGAAGCTCGAAGGACTGCAGTGGCAGCGCTCACTCTGGAAGAGAAACTCGCCGGGCAAAAACAGATCAAGGCGATCGAAGCCGAACGAGGCAAGCGCCGCAGAGCGTTGTTTGATGCCCAGGATGAGATCGACATTCGGCGTGGACAGCTCATCTCGGAAATTGAAGGCAAGTTGCAACAAAAGGTAAGCTCCCAGCAGCTTTTTACCATCCGATGGGCAGTTGCTTCTTAATATGAGCTCCTTAGAACAACACCACAGCGTGCTCCTCCAGAAGTGTCTTGCTGATGAATTTATTCCTTACTTGCCTCCCCTTCTGGATAAGACAAAACCAGAGGAGGAACAAAACCGAAAAAATCTCTCACGTGCATTTAGTGCCTTTGCGATACACCGTATTTGTGGTGTTCCAAAGTTAGATGCAGCAGCCTCGGTTATCGATGATTTTGATGACTATGGCATTGATGCAATTTATTACCACGCGCTGACTGAAACTTTATATTTGGTGCAATCCAAGCTCAAAGCCACGGAAGAGTTCAAGCAAGACGAAGCGCTAGCATTCTGCCAAGGAATTAAAAAACTAATAAAGCAAGACTTCAACGGATTCAATCCCAATGTCCAAAATCGCAAAGCTGAAATAGAGGATGCACTCGATAACTGCAGCCAAATTCAACTTGTTGTGGCGCATACAGGCACAGGCATTACAAAGCATGCAAAAGGAGCAATTGACGAGCTTCTTGCTGATAACCATCACGGTGAGGAAAGACTTCAGAAGCAGGTGATCAATTACGATGCCCATCGAGTCTTACAGGACCTGCGCGATTCAAAAGCCTACGAAAGAGTTGATGTTGATTTGTGGGTTCAGAAATGTTCATCCGTAGCTGAACCACGAGTCACATACTTCGGGCTCATCCCCCTTGAGGACTTGGTTTGTCTCCACAATAGCCAAGGCAAAGCCTTGTATGAAAGAAACATCAGAACATTCCTCGGCCACCAAACGGAAGTAAATGCCTCTATTCAGCGGACGCTTGCGAGCATGCCCCAAGACTTCTTGTACTTAAACAATGGGATTACAGCGTTGTGTCAAGAAATCAACCCTAAAAGTGATAAGGGCGGGAAAAAGCGACTTAAGATAAGAGGGTTTACGGTGATCAATGGAGCACAGACGATTGCTTCATCTGCTCAATTTCTTGATGAGAATAAAGCGGCGGATATCTCGAAGGCTAGAGTTTTCCTCACGCTGATAAAGGCAGACGCTGATGGGTCGTTTGGAAAATCAGTAACGCGAGCAAGAAATCATCAGAACCCGGTCCTGCTTTCAAATTTTGCTGCCCTTGATGACGAACAAGAGCGCTTACGCCGCGAGATCGCACACCTTAAAATCAGATATGCTTACAAGGCTGAAGGACCGGACACAGCCAACAAAACGAATCGAATTCGAATTGATGAGGCGGCTCAAGCTTTGTCAATGTTGCAGCAAGACCCGCGCTATGTTGTTTGGTTAAAGAAAGAACCGGCTCGACTTCTCGATACATCTTCGGAGCAATACAAGGCTTTGTTTAGCAAGGCGGTCACGGCCTTTCAGCTTATTAATGCTGTGCGTGTTAACAGGTTCATCCAGCAAAGGATGGAGATCGAATCGTTGGAAACTAGCGGCCAAGAGAGGCTTGTTTATAAACATGGAAGTTACGCTATGGCTTGGGTCTTGGCCAAGCGGTTGCGCTCAGCTATTTCTTCCCCAGCCTTGATAGACGAGGGGAAATTAGCAATTGCTCTAAGCGTACCTTTCGATGAACTGCGTCAAATGTTATGGGAGAAAACCAACGCCGCGACGCTTGTCACAGAGGGGCCTCCACCAGAGTATTTTAGAGGACCACTTGCTTTATTCCGGAACCAAACAGACGTTGTGCCGTTATTGCAGGAAGTGGCTATTGCGAGTTTTGGCTTGACCCAAGATCCAGTAGTGGAGCACAAGAGACAGCAGCAAGCACCGGGACAGCCATACCCAGAAGGGCTATTTGCCTATCTGATATCGAAAGCCCCACAGATAGGAAACCTGTCATGAAGACAAAACAAAAGCTCGAACTCACCTGGATTGGGAAAGAGAACCGACCGAAGCTGGAGCCGCGGATTTTGCTGGAGGACCGCGAGAAGTCCTACCACGCCTCGCATCGAGTCACTGACCACGACCTATTCGACAACCGTCTCATTTTTGGCGACAACCTGCTGGCGCTCAAGGCACTTGAGCAGGAGTTCAGGGGCAAGATCAAGTGTATCTATATAGATCCGCCGTACAACACTGGCAGCGCATTCGCAGAGTATGATGACGGCTTGGAGCATTCAATCTGGCTTGCGATGATGCGCGATAGAATTGAATTGCTTCACTCATTGCTGTCCGAAGATGGGTCACTATGGATTCATCTCGACGATAACGAGGCGCACTACTGCAAAATCCTCCTCGATGAAATCTTTGGCCGGCAACAGTTCGTGGCCAATATCGTTTGGCAAAAGTCCTACGCGGTTCGGAGCAATGCCGAGTTTTTCTCTACTTCTCATGAGCACATACTTGTTGTTTGCAAAGAGCGGACTAAGTTCAGCCCTAATAAGTTCACGCGCACCGATGAGCAAGAGGAACGATTTTCAAACCCCGATAATGACCCTCGCGGTCCTTGGCAGTCAGTGGCGATGACTATCAGCCTCGTTGGGGGTGCTCGCGGACGTCAATTTGCTAAGACCGGAAAGTCTGAGAACATCTTCGAGGTAACTTCACCAAGCGGCGTAAAGTTTCTACCGCCGCCAAACCGATGCTGGAGTCGCAATCCCACAGGTTTCGCAGCATTGGAAAAGGACAATCGGATTTGGTGGGGGCCAAATGGAGACCGAGCACCAAGGTCTAAAATGTTTCTATCCGAATCCGATGGCGGAATGTTGCCAACAACTCTCTGGTCTGGCGGTGAAACTTTTGGCTTCAACCAAGACGGTGTGCGAGAAGTTCGGGAGTTGAATCTCGGTGAAACGTTTTCGACGCCAAAGCCGGAACAACTGTTATCGAAAGTCTTGGAGCTTGCGACGAACGTAGGTGACATCGTCCTCGATTCGTTTGCTGGCTCAGGAACTACGGGCGCAGTGGCTCACAAAATGGGGCGTAGGTGGATTATGGTTGAGCTGAATTCACACTGCCACACTCTGATTATGCCTCGCTTGAAAAAGGTCATCGACGGCAGTGACCCCGGCGGCGTCACAAAGGCCACGGGCTGGAAGGGGGGCGGAGGATTCCGCTACTACCATCTCGCGCCGTCCCTCCTGGAGAAAGATAAGTGGGGCAACTGGGTTGTCAACAAAGCCTACAATTCGGCGATGCTGGCTCAAGCTGTCTGTAAGCTGGAAGGTTTCATCTATGCACCAAGTGATTCCATCTATTGGCAGCAGGGCCATTCGACCGAACGAGACTTTATCTATGTCACGACTCAGAACCTGAGCCATGATCAGTTGCAGGCATTGAGCGATGAAGTTGGCGAAGAGCGTTCGCTCCTAGTGCTGTGCCCTGCATTTCGAGGCAAGCCCGATAAGTATCCCAATCTCACGATCAAGAAGATTCCCAAGACTGTGCTTACCCGCTGCGAGTGGGGCCATGACGATTACAGCCTGAAGATCGAGAATTTGCCCAAAGCGCCGATTCCACCCGACCGAATGGAACTTCTTGGCGAAGAGGCGAAATCATGAATCGACACGTCAACGCCATAGCTGGACGGTTAAGCCTCCGCCATCCGCAGCGGCTCTCATTGGAAATTCTCGATCGCGTCACGGAGATCGTGCCTCCTAAGAAGGGAGCGGACATTGCGGCGGCGTTGGCTGCGATCAAGAGTGAGTATCAGACAGTCACTGACTTTGAACGGGAGTTCCCTTCCCTCTGCTTTGCTTTGGCCACAGGCGTTGGCAAGACCCGGCTCATGGGCGCGTTCATCAGCTATCTGCATCTTGCCCATGGCATCAATCATTTCTTTGTCCTGGCGCCTAACCTGACCATCTATAACAAACTGATCTCCGATTTTACGCCAAGTACGTCGAAGTATGTCTTCGCCGGGATTGCCGAGTTTGCCACTGAACCGCCAACGATCATTACGGGAGACAACTACGAGTCAGGTGTGGCGGCTCGTCACACACCCTTGCCTGGGTTTGGACAAGAGGTCCACATCAACATCTTCAATATTTCGAAGATCAATTCGGAAGTCCGGGGCGGCAAAGCGCCACGGATCAAGCGCTTGTCTGAGTACATCGGTCAGAGCTACTTCGAGTATTTGGCGGGTCTCGACGATCTTGTGTTGCTCATGGACGAATCTCACCGCTACCGGGCGTCGGCCGGTGTGCGAGCAATCAACGAACTCAAACCGGTCTTCGGGTTGGAGCTTACGGCTACTCCGTTTGTGGAGTCCCCCAAAGGCCCGATGCCATTTAAGAACGTGATCTATGACTACTCGCTGGCCAAAGCGATGGCCGATGGCTTTGTCAAAGAGCCGGCGGTGGTTACGCAGAAGAATTTCAACCCGAGTCAGTTCAATGCCGCTCAGCTGGAACAGATCAAGCTGGAAGATGGCGTTCGTCTTCACGAGAACACCAAGGTAGACCTAGAAACCTACGCGAGGCAGACAGGGCAGCGAGTGGTGAAGCCCTTTATGCTGATTATCGCCCGCGAGACGACGCATGCGGGCCAACTCATGCAGTTGATTCAGTCGCCGCAGTTTTTTGAAGGCCGATACAAAGACAAAGTTATTCAAGTGGATTCCAGCAAGACTGGTGCGGAAGAGGACGAGATGGTTCAGCGCCTCCTTGCTGTTGAAAGTCCGGAGGAGCCTACTGAGATCGTGATTCACGTGAACATGTTGAAAGAAGGCTGGGACGTTACGAATCTCTACACAATTGTTCCACTGCGAGCTGCTAACGCGAGAACCCTTATCGAGCAATCTATTGGACGCGGTCTCCGGCTTCCCTATGGCAAGCGGACTGGGGTCAGCCCCGTAGACCGCCTGAACATCGTGGCCCACGACCGGTTCCAGGAAATCATCGATGAAGCCAACAAGCCTGACTCCATGATCCGCCTGGCGCAGGTAATTCTCGACCCGGCGACTGATCTGCAGAAAATGCGAACAGTGGTCGCTCAATCAAAGATCGAGGAACAGTTGCACGGGGCCTCTCTCACTGGCCCTGCTGGTGGGCCAGCACAAGCCACTTCAATCTTTGCGGGTGAGGTCGAGCGAGGGATTGCGCAGGCGGCGTACAAGGTCATCCAGAAATACGAGAACCTGCCGTCTTCGAATGACCTTTTAAAACCGGAGATTCAGGCACAGATTGTTGAAGAGGTGAAACAGTCCGTCACGCCAAGTCAGCAGGCCTTACCGGGCATGGCCGCGGTCCCGGGCATTGCGGAGGTTGTCGCTAAAATGGCGCAACTTGTCGTGCGGCAATCGATCGATATTCCAAGGATTCTTGTCGTGCCACGGGGCGAAACGACCACCGGCTTTCATGTCTTTACCTTGAACTGTTCCAACATCCATTACCAGCCGGTCGAGCGGGATCTGCTTATCCAGCACCTTCGGACCCATGAGCAGGAGACATTGACTTATGGCGGACGGATGCAGCCGGAACAACGGCTCGAAGATTACCTTGTCCGGGGACTCGTTGACTTCGATGACATCAGCTACGACGAGCACTCTGATTTGCTGTATGACCTCGCCGGTCAATTGGTCACACACCTCCGCTCATATCTTTCCGAAGAGGATGCGAGGAACGTCCTCATCTATCATCAGAAACAGCTCGCCGCTTTCGTTCATGCTCAGATGCAGGAACATCATTGGGAGAAGGCGACGGGTTACGATGTGGTGGTGAGTAAGGGGTTCACTGATCTGAAGCCCAGTGCCTATACAGCGAGAAATGGAGAGCCAGTCCAAGACTTTCGTCAGACCGTAGAGGATCGAAGCCGGATCTCGCAGATGCTCTTTGGCGGATTCCAGCGCGGCCTCTATTCCGTCCAGAAGTTCGACTCCGACACGGAGCGACGGCTGGCCATTATCCTAGACCGAGATTCCCAGAAGTGGTTCCGGCCGGCTTCAGGACAATTCCAGATTTCCTATAAGCAGGGGGTCTCGCAGCACGACTATCAGCCGGACTTTGTGGCTGAGACATCGGACTGCATTTACATGCTGGAGCCCAAAGCCAAGAACGAAATGACCTCGCCAGATGTGCTTGCCAAGAAAGAGGCAGCCGTCACCTGGTGCACCCGCGCCACGACCCACGCCCTCAGCAACGGCGGCAAGCCTTGGAAGTATGTCCTGATCCCGCACGACGTGATTGCTGAGAACGTGACGCTCACAGGACTAGTAACTCAATTTGCTCTTTCTACCTAATCCATCTTTCGCGGGGACAATCGGGGACCTGCGCGATTGTTTGAGTCATGCACGTATTGATGGGTTGACCCCCATGACATAACCGCTTCTATCTTCTGCGAAGCAAACACGTTCTTAGTATGGAAGAAGCGCGCGAGCTGAGCAGCAGCAAAGTTGAACAGTTCTAATCCTGTCGGCGATACTTGCACGGGGCTATTGTGGGGCAGTAACCTATATCAGAGAACAATCCTGTCGCAGGAGGGCCCGATGGCACTGCTTCTCCTCTTGCTCCTTCTAGTCCCTCTTTCTACCTCCGCCAAAGACCTTGGAGAACTGAGCGCCAACCCTTACCAGCAGAACTCGACGGCCAATCCGTACGGGGCGGGGAGTCCCTTTGCACCGAACGGGATCAACAATCCCTTCAGCCCGTACGGCAGCTCGTTCAGTAACAAATCGGCGACGAATCCCTTCGCCACCGATGCGCCAAGGCTCTATGACCAGCAAGGAAATTACCGTGGGAAGTTGAGCGCCAATCCATACGATCCTGATTCCACCAGCAACCCCTACGGCCAGTACGGATCTCGGTTTTCGCCAGACTCCATCAACAATCCTTACGGCGCAGGCAGTCCCTATCGCTCCGATAGCCCCACCAATCCCTACGGCCGCGGTTTGAGAATCGAAGGACAGTGAAAGACACTCACACCCATCTGCATCAGTTCTCAGGACCCGCTCACTAGCCCAGGACAGCGTTCGATAGAATTGTCTGGGGCTCCAGTAGCAACCCTCACCGGCTCACACCTGCAAGGCGCATCGTTCATCAGTCAATACGTATGCCTGCCCACTCTTTTGCCTAAGAAGCCGCACTAAATATCGGCCGAATGGCCTTATAGGAAGAAAAAATGGCTGGGGTCATCTGCGGAGGCTTCTTGTATCGACTTATTTTTGTGGATAACCTCCTTGAGAAATGTCCAGAATAGGCCGTGAGATTCGCGTTCCGGTTATTCACAGCCTTTCCTCTCGTTTCCCAAAGATCCACAATACTTGGTGTTGACAAAAAATCCTGCTAGCTATATGTAGTTTCAGTGCATCGTTAAAGACGGTGATTTTCATCGGAACGACATGCCATGTCAATAGGGCAAAGCCCTAGTTTTGCCAAGAAAATCGGCACTAGTTGCGCAAGTAAATGGGTTACATGAAAGGAAACAGTTAGTACGTAGGAACCCGATGACCTCAGGCCCGTCCGCCCAGACAAGACCTGAGGCCATCAGATTGGAGGTGAAACAAATGAGAAGACACTGAACGCCCCATGAGGGCGTGACCGGGGAAGTGAATCCCGGCGGATCTCGGCACCGGGGTGTTTGCTTGACGGCTGGCACCCCGGCTGCCCCGAAGGGTGCGGCATTCTAGCTTGATGTTTCGCTGTATGCAACACCCCAGATCGAGCAAAGAAACATCTTCACCTTAACAAAGGAATGCCTAATGGCAAAGTCTGAATCGAAATCTACCCTCAAGGGTCGCAGCGCGATTACTGGCCGTTTCAAGACCGTGGAGGAGGCACGTCGCAAGCCAAACACCTCAGTGGTTGAACGAGTGCCAAAACCTGGTTACGGAACGAGCAAGTAACATGTAAACCGCTTGCCGGTTCGATAGGCGAGGATCGATCCCTGGTCCTCGCCCATTTCCTTTGGGGAGGCGACATGTCTGTATCCAAACAATCTCTTGCATGGTCCGATCAACGTATAAAAGAAGAAAGGATGAAGCACCGGCGTTCGTACGTAGTGGCCTTGCTAATATTTATAACTCTTCTTTTATCGACGCCCGCGCAATCGGAGACACAAAAATCCCTTCCTGCAGATTTTGACACTCTGCTAATGATGGCTACTTTGCGCATAGCAGGCCCAAGCGCAGATGGTCAAGGTCAATCCTTGGGAACAGTATTCATAGTGGGGAATCCACACCCGACAGAGGTGAACAAATATAGGTATACCCTCGTTACGGCTGCTCATGTTTTGCAAAAGATCAAGGGTGATGTTGCGGTCTTGTACTTCAGGCGACAACTAGAAAACGGAAACTGGGGTGCTGTACCCACATTAATAAGTATAAGGGAAGCGGGAAGACCTCTATGGGCTCAACACGGTGAAGCGGATGTTGCAGCCATGTACATAGCAGTGCCGGAACTAGGACGACCGGTATCCATACCGATAAACATGCTTGCTAATGATGATCTTCTGGCAAAGTACAACGTACATCCAGGGGACATGTTGGATATTTTGGGATATCCATTCGGTTTTGAATCTCCTGTAGGTAGTTTTCCGATTCTACGAAGTGGGAAAATAGCGTCATACCCCTTACTGCCGACAAAAACCACACTCAGCTTTCTGTTAGATTTTCGGGTGTTCCCTGGGAATAGCGGTGGTCCGGTCTATATTAACTTTACCGGGGAAAGATTTCATGACAACGCAATTGCCATGGGCATGTCATTTCAGTTCATCATGGGGCTGGTCAGCGAGGAGATTAAGGCAACTGAACAGAGAAAGTTTCAGTACAGCACTCATATCCAGGACACTCCGCTCGGATTGGCAAAGGTAATCCATGCAAGCCTCATTCGAGAAACGATTGCACTTTTACCACCACCGTGATTGATCAAGATTTCAGCTTACATCTGTTATTCGATGTCCAAAAAGAAGAAAGAACCAGAGAACGCATTTAGCACCATTAGCCTGCATTGGTGTCAGGTCGCCACCGGCAGCAGCCGACCGGCTTTCCTCTGCGAGGCGCATCGTTCGCGCCAGTGATTCTCTCACTCTCGTTGCTTACGCCTCTCCGGCACGTTGGCTCCGGACTCTGCCTGCCGTTTCCTCCGTGAACTGTGCGGTGCCTCTCCTCCTCACGTGAGAGAGTCATCTACAGTTCAACAAGAGGTGGAAACACCATGGCGACCAATAACTCATCCAAATGACCGGCAACGACGCTGCGATGTGGGAACATCAAGGCGACGATCTGGCAGAACGTCAGCGAGAAGGGCCTGTTCTTCGCAACGACCTTCCCTCGACCGTTCAAGGATCAATCTGGTGCCTGACACCACTGCACCTCATTCGGCCTCAACGACCTGGAGGCGCTCAGGAATGTCGCCTTTGAGACGAAGGAGTGGATCATCGCACACACGCTGAAGCGCTGAGGTGCTTCAGAGAGAAGCCTCTGGCCCTCCGGGGCTTCCCTTTACAGGGCCAGATATGTCTTAACACGCCTTTTCGTCCACCAACCAAAAGGAGGCCAACAGCTATGAGCCCAACGCAAGTAACCGAATTGGCTAACCAAACAGCCCAGATTCTTGATCGACTAACCGAAATCATTGCGCAGAAGGTTGCGAACCAACTTGGACAAGAACTGATGCGAATCTACGAGGCAGACCTTGAGTCTAAACATCTCCATCGCTCGAGCATTAAATCATCACAAACCAGCACTCACGGCAGTTTGTGGTCGATCAACAAGTTGGCTGCAGACTCAGGAATTCAGAAAGGCACCTGGTATAAGTGGATTGCTCAGAGAAGGGTTCCGGCAGTCCGACTTGGCAGGACCGTTCGTATTCGGGACGAGGATTATCGGAAGCTGATTCAGAAATCATTACGCCCCGAAATCAATCCGTCTAACCGATCATTTGAATAAGTCGAATCATCCCAGGTTTACGCATCGGATACAGCAATCTGTGAGAATCTGACCCAGAAGGGTCCCTTCTTTGCGGCGACGTTCTCCTGTCCAATCAAGGACTAGTCCGGCATGTGGCGCAATGGGGCATCCCTTGGTCTCAATGACCTGGAGGTGCTAATCCCGGTAAAGGAGGGTCCGATGTCGCTGCTTCTCCTCTTGCTCCTACCGCTCCTGTTTCTGCCGCCGCCAATGACCTCGGAGAACTGAGCGCCAATCCGTGCCAGCAGAACTCGACGGCCAATCCGTTAGGGGTGGGGAGTCCCTTTGCGCCTGACGCCATCAACAATCCCTACAGCCCCTACGGCAGTCCCCTTACCAATCAATGGGCGACGAATCCATATGCCACCGATGCGCCACGGCTCTACGACCAACAGGGAAACTACCGCGGCAAGTTGAGCGCCAACCCGTACGATCCTGATTCAACCAGCAACCCTTACGGCCGGTACGGCTCTCCGTTTTCGCCCGACTCCGTCAATAATCCTTACGGCGCAGGCAGTCTCTATCGCTCGCATAGCCCCACCAATCCCTACGGCCGCGGCTTAAGAATCGAAGGACAGTGAAAGATCCGTTCACCCGTCGGCATCGGTTCTCAGTACCTGCTCCGCACCCCAATGCGGTGTTCAACAGAAACTGTCTTGGGTTCTACCGCAGATGTCGACCGGTTTCGCATTCGTAAGGCAGACGGCATCAATCGAGCAATAGTTGGTTACCAGTGGCAAGGGGACCCTGATCGTGCACCTCTGTTGAGGAGGGATTCTCGCTGAATCGTCTTACTGTAAGTCATACATGCCAGCTGTCGCCCGAATCACCCGATCGAACTGCTCTTCTCTTTCATGTGAGCTGAGCCGTTGGTGGCTCCGTCCCTTCAACCTCGGGCTGTAGGTAACTGAAGCGATTGCATTGGGCGCGACAAGGGCTGTGTTCCGGTCTGTAGGTGTGGATGCACAGGATTCTCCATCAGGGGTTATTAGGGGCAAGCCGTCGCGGAGTTGACAGTGTTCGAGGTGAGCCAGATAGGCGGTGTAATCGAGGGCATTAGAGCCGACCGTGCCCGCTGAATGCCCTGGACGATTATGTAAAAGAAAGCATCGGGAAGTTTAGACGCGGTTTGCAGGCCGTACTCAGTGATTTCTGGATGGTGAGTTATAGAGGTCAACATTAGAAGCGGCCTCAGTTACAGCCTGCGAGTTCTCCGCAGATTAATCGGGGTGCGAACCGAAATAAGAGTTCTGGATACCTGGGGCTATCGAGCGAATCCCCTAACGGATCTTCCCCCTCGCATCTTTGCCTCCGCCTCCGCTTCCAGCGCTGACAGTAGACGATGAGAGTCATAACGAATACCGAGTGCGCGGGACTGCCGGACGATGGTCGAGAAATCGCCAGGAGTCAGCATCTGCAACTTAGACAATCTGCGTATGACGGTTTCATCCTGCCGAGGTGATTCATCGTCACTTCCTATAAGAGTCAGTACATCGAAGAATAACTGCGTGACCTGCTCGGCTTTTACATACCCGAAACGGATTTTCAGGTCGAAGCGCCGAAGCACGGCGGAATCGAGTCGTTCCATCAAGTTGGTCGCACAGATGAACAGGCCATCAAATTGTTCCATTTGCTTCAGGAGTTCATTGACTTTGGTTACTTCCCAGGAGCGAACTGCCGCTACTCGCTCCTGAAGAAAGCTGTCCGCTTCATCAAGGAAGAGCACCGCGCCCTCGTGCTGGGCTTCCTTAAACATCGAAGCCAGATTCTTTTCTGTTTCTCCTACCCAACAGCTTAGTATGTCGGACGCGGCCTTTTGCAGCATCGGCTTGTCCACTTGCTCAGCAAGGTGATGGGCAAAGGCCGTCTTTCCAGTGCCCGGGGGGCCATACAAACAGAGGCGAGCGTTGGGTCGTATCCTGAGACCTGCAGTTAAAACAGACAGATCCTGATTAGGATTGAGCACGTCTATACGGTAGGTCAGTGATCGCTCACGAGGCCGATGAAGGTATTCAGTAGGGTGCCCCAGTATTTCAAGGTTACGCCGGAGCATCCTTTCAGCCACGTCCTCCAGGACCGTTGCTTCCTCATCCCGAGTTAAATTCACCACCTTTCCCACCTGTTCGATAAGCGCCGGCGTTACATATCGGTTCTTCGCCGCTTGATCGATCCACGCTGGGCGTACGGCTGTATGGTTGAACACCTGCTCCAGCATCGCGTGTCTCACCGCTCTCGGTGGAGTACGGAACTCAATTGCATAGGTGAATCGGCGGAGGAACGCGGGATCGATCTGCTGGATCCCGTTGCAAAGCCAAAAAGCCGGCGTCGGGTTCGACTCCAGCTCCGTGTTGGTCCAGGCCTTGTAACGCCCAGAAGCTCTTGCTCTACCGAAAAACGGGATGTATTCGTCGGGGAAGACATCCTCGACCTCGTCGAATAGGATGAGGCACTTTGTTTTCTTGGTTAAAAGCTTTTGGGCCAACTGATAACATCGAAACCGGAAATGTTTCTCATTCAACCTCGCGGCCTCCACCTCGTGCGCGATCTGGAACAACTGAGCCCCGCTCGCCTCCACGAACGCCCTGACAAATTCCGTCTTACCGGTGCCACTGGCACCATACAGAAGGATGTTGACTCCTTGCGGCCGTTCCTGCACGCCACAAAAGAGACGATTGAGTATTGTGATCTCGTCTTTCAAATGTGGAAACGCAGTGAGGGGGTGACGTGGCGGTGGCGAGGCTTGGAAATACTCTGAGAAGAGGTGTGCCTCACCTTCCGCCTCAGTGAGTAAGGAATTGTCTAGGCCATCGAGGAGGCATAGCACGTCACTTGCGGTATCCGCTGTTCGATCAAGATAAATGAGTCCGGCGGTGCTCAGGACGCCTTCCGTGCGAAGTGCATACCGTAGGTCGTGCTGTTCTGCCTCAAAGGCAGTAGCCAATACCTCAGATACCGAGGTGGCGAATGAGACTCTCAGGCCATCCAGGCAATCGGCCAGCGCCCTCGAAACGTGAAGCAATGCCGCAAAGGCAAGCAACTCCTTCTCGATGTAACTCAATCCGATCAGATCTGAAAGCAGAGTGAGGTTTGAATATAATGCGCCCGTTTGCTTTCGAGGCTGCCTCTCAAGCCCCACCAATCGCTTCCTCATTGCATCTATGGCTTTGGGGTGATTCAAGTCTTTAAGTTTGTCCTGTTCAAGGCCGACTGCCCTGATGATACGATCCGCGTCCCACTCATCGATGTCCACTCGAATGTTACACAACAGGCGTAGAAGCCACTGTGCGATCGGGACGCGATACTCCTCTGGTATCGAGGGATCCCATCTGGAAGGACGGTATCGGTTGCGGTGTGATCTAGCCCTTCGAATAAGATTGGTGTGACTTCTCATAGCTCGATTCCTTTCGTGTGCTCAGAATTCGAGCATATGCGGGACATGCGACGGACTGTGTCGTATAGTCCGAGTAAAAGAGTGGGTGTGAGGCAACCGATGCCTACGGCAAGAGATACCGTTCGGAGACAATGGGCATTGCTCCAGGAGATCCCTCGTGCGCCTGGTTCAATTGGGACCAGCGCACTGCTGGTTCGGCTCAGAGAACAGGGTTATACCGTCAACGTCCGAACGATTCAGCGAGATTTGAACACGCTGTCTACGGTTTTTCCCCTCAGTAGCAGTGAGGAAGGACGCGCCAGTCGATGGTTCTGGAGCGAAGCGGCTAAAGTGGTGGATGTGCCTGGGCTGGATGTACCGACGGCACTGGCGTTCCAGCTAGCACGGGAATATCTACAGCCGTTGTTACCACAGGTGGTCCATCGCCGATTGGCAGGTCACTTTCAGCGCGCCGAGGAATGCCTGAGGCAAGAAACCACCAATCAGCTCAGTCTATGGCCGGACAAAGTGTGTGTCATCTCTCGCGGACCAGCCCTCCGACCACCCTCAATCAACGCGGCTGTGCAGATGGCCGTGGAGCAGGCTCTCCTACACGAACGGCAGATTCAACTGGTGTACCGTTCAAAGCACGGTGATCAACCCAAACGGTATGTAGCTCATCCCTGTGGTCTTGTGATTCGCGATGGTGTGTTCTATCTGATCGCCACGCTGAGGGACTATCCAAATCTTCGGCACTTGGCGCTCCATCGTATATCCATTGCTGAGGTCATGCGAGACCGAGCGAAGAGGCTCAGTGGGTTCACGCTCAAGAAGTATGTGGCTAAAGAACAACTCTTTTCGTACCCCACACAAGGCGGTCTCATACACCTGGATGTGCTGTTTGAGGCGAAGACCGCCATCCACCTCCGCGAACGACCACTGGCACGCAATCAACGCCTTACCACAATGACAAAAGATGGGCGCACGCGCCTGCAAGCGACAGTCAGAGATACGCATGAGTTGCGATGGTGGTTGCTGGGATTCGGAGATAAAGTCAAGGTGTTGGGCCCTAAGTCTCTCCGCAAGGAATTCGCAGAGATGGCCCGGCGCATGGCCGCACGATATCAAGATGGACAGGCAAGGGCCAAAACGGTCTGACCAGTGCTGGTTGGGTCAATCAAGGAGAGATTTTGACTATGCGTAGACAGACCCAACTAAAAGACTCTGACATCAAAAAACTTATAAAGTTCGTGGGCTATGGCCCAAAGTGCCACGTGAAGATACTTTTTCTGGGATATGAGGAGCATGCGCCGAAGGGGAAAAAGGAATATTACAAAAACATCAGCGCCCGAATGAACTTCAAGCCGATCATGGATCTGAAAGAGGCTCATGACAGGCTTGGTAAAGCGGGTTGCAGGAACCCGTTCGACTGCGACGGTAAGAATCCGGTTAAGGTGTGGAATTGTGCGGCGCGTTTTGCGTTGGAGTTTGCAAATCACTGTCAGTGGTCAAAACGAAAGATATGGAGTGCATATTGGAGAAATCACTTGGGCCGGAAGGAGGGAAGCACGTTTCTTATGGAATGTGATCCAATTCCGAAACACAAACACGCAACAAATATTCATCTTCCTGAGGGTTGGGACAATGACAGGATATGGAATGAACGCAAAAAAGCTCTGTTGAAACGTCCGAAAGTCCTTAAATCACAGTTTGTAATTGCCTATGGTGAGGAAACAAAGGCGAAGGTTCAGGAACTCTTTGGGGTGGATAAGGACGGTTGGCAAAAGAGGCAGAAAGGGAAGCATCAAATTTCTTTTGCTTCTAAGCGAAGGACCCATATCGCGCATGTTGAATTCCTTGGTCGAGGCTTCGCATATAAAAAGGGCATCCCCTTTATCGTCGACGAACTGGTGAAGCGGGGTAAGAATCGATCTCGCCGTCGTAGGTAGAGTTGACTGGAGCCTAGCGGGTCTGACGGCTGTTTCGCTTCACCATCACGCACCTCCACGCACCAGAAAAGTTTCCTGACGCCTAACGACGAGTACTGTGGCGTTTTGGCGTTGTCCCACCCAATTCCTAATCGTCGCTTGATTCCGTCGCACTCGTGCCGACTTGATGTTCGTTGCCAGTGTGGATCCGGCCCCCTTCACTCGCCCCGATTTCCACCGGCGGGCTGCGTTGATCACGCTTCTGAACTGCATCCGGGGGAGCCTTCTACCCATGGTCATCCCTCCGCTTCAGGTCCTCCGATCAGCCTGGGGGCGGATTCCCTCCCAGGTCCTTTTCCCTTGCTGCGTGGTCTGCTCCTCCCGGTGAGAGGCCAACACATCAACGCACACAAAAGGAGTTATCAGTCTTCTTTTCGAAAACTGCTGTTGGAGGAATCGTATCCTTCGTATTTCTTCTATTCTTCAAGGGCCATGATTGGTTCCGATCATGGCCCCTTTCATTTCCGGGTTCTTGCTCACACTCCCGCCAAGGCCACGATCTTCATGACATCCGTCTCGGTGTGCGCACAACACGGGCAATAGATTGCCCGCTGTCTGATCTCGGGGAAGACAATCTCGACGCCGAGAATCCGTAGACAACGTCGAACTGAAAGCCGTACGTTCATTACCGGTTTGCCCGGTGCTAGGCGCTTTGGCGATAACCATTCATAGGCATGGGGCAGGAGATCGCCGATCGTATGGACTCCCCGTTGTTTCAGATCCTGGTGCGCACGGGTGTTAAGCAGCAGACTCGCGATGGGTTGTGACGCAAAGCGCCGAACCGCGTCAGGAGGAATACGGCGTCCCGTTGTCCGGTCCAGCATCCGTTGCGTCATGAAGCAATAGGTGGCGTCGAGGACCACGAAGGTCCGTCCATCGAGCGCGGCAAAGATGTGTTCAATCAGACTCTCGTCGCAGCGACGCTGTTCCCGGATTGAGTGACCAAGCCGCGCCGCTCGTTCGTTGATGGGTACGCCATCACTTGCGCTGTCCCACTCGGCCTGGGCCCAGGGACCGTCCGTACGGCAGTCCGTTCAGTAATCAATCGGCGACTAGTTCTTTCGCCACCGATGCGCCAAGGCTTTATGACCAGCAGGGAAATTACCGCGGCAAGTTGAGCGCCAATCCGTACGATCCTGATTCAACCTGCAACCACTACGGCCGGTACGGGTCTCGGTTTTCACCCGACTCCATCCACAATTCTTACGGCGCAGGCAGTCCGTTTCACTCCGAGAGTCCCACCAATCCCTATGGCCGCGGCTTGCGAATCGAAGGACAGTGAAAGATCCGCTGACTCATCTTCACCAATCATGGCAACCAATACATCATCCAAACGACCAGCCACCACGCTGCGCTCATTCCAAAGACTGCGCCCTAACCACTCGTAAGAAGACTGGCGATGGTTTTCATCGGAAGAAAAAGTCGTCCTGGCTTGTCTGGAAAAGTTATGAACTCGAAATGTCGATAGAAGCCGGCAGATGTTTCGTCGATCGCGTCGACCACAACGGCTGCAGCGGCAATCTGCGAGGACTGCTTCAACGCCCGCTTGAGCGCATCGACGAGTAGAAACTCCCCGAGTCCCTGCCCTCGGTACCGCTGATCGAGGGCAAGGCGCCCCAGGAGGGTGACTGGCACGATCGGATAGGCTGGAAGTTTTCTAACAACCTCGTCCGGTAAATCCTGGAGAGCGACGCCGAAGGCCGAGAGCGTGTAGTATCCAATGACCGTTTTGCGATCGCTCTCTCGGGTGAGAATAAATGGCGCGGCGACCATGCGCCGCGCATCCTGTGTAGCTTGTTTCTGGAGGTACTGGTCAAGCGCTTCGTAGCCACATGAAAAATCGCCACGGTTGTGGTGCTTGCCTATCGGCTCGACGATAAGATCACGTTCACCGGACATTGGTGCCGCGCTGCTGACGTGCTTTATAGCGCTGCACGGCTTGTCGTAGGCGCGTGGATGGCTCAGGCGCAGTCAAGAGCGCCGCCACAAACGCCTTCCGATCCCGGTCACTGAGAACCATGGCATCATGATCGCGCAAGGTTCGCGAGGCGTGTTCTTGTGCAGAGGCGACGATAAAATCGGTCAGGGACAGCCCGGCCAATTGGGCCGCTCTCAGAAAAAAGGCTTTCTGCTGTTTCGTGATACGTGCCTCCAGCCTGGCCGTCTTGCCAGAAGAGGAATTCAGTGTTGCAGAGGTTGTTGCCATGATTCGCCCTCCCAATCTTCAAGTGTACGGCTCTATGCCGTACGTGTCAACACATTGAAATGCATCGCTTGCCATTAACTTCTATGCAGTGTTCTGCGATTAGCCGAGATCATAAGCTCCTGCAATATCAGGGAGTTGCGTTCTCGCCACGTCGCATTCGGTACCGTTGTGGAATCAACCACAAAAGCATCTCTCTTCACTCAGCTCACACCCCCGCCAAGGCGACGATCTTCATGACGTCGGTCTCGCGGTGCGCACAGCAGGGACAATAGATTGCCCGCTGTTTGATCTCGGGAAAGACAATCTCGACACCCAGAATGCGCAGACAACGTCGAACCGAAAGCCGGACGTTCATCACAGGTTTGCCCGGTGCCAAGCGCTTTGGCGATAACCATTCATAGGCATGAGGCAGAAGGTCGCCGATTGTATGGACTCCCCGCTGTTTCAGATCCTGGTGCGCACGGGCGTTAAGCAGCAGACTCGCGATGGGTTGTGACGCAAAGCGCCGAACCGCGTCAGGAGGGATACGGCGTCCCGTCCGCCGGTCCAGCATCCGCTGCGTCATGAAGCAATAGGTGGCGTCGAGGACCACGAAGGTTCGTCCATGAAGGGCAGCAAAGATGTGTTCAATCAGACTCTCGTCGCAGCGACGCTGTTCCCGGATCGAGTGGCCGATCCGTGCAGCTCGTTCGGTGATGGACGTGCCATCATTTGCGCAGTCCCACTCGGACTGTGCCCAGGGACTGAGCCGACTATAGGCTGCGTCGAGGGCTGTGCGCTTGGTCGGATGGTTGACCACAATGTCCATAGTGAGCGTCGCCAATCGATCTTTCCGCATAGTGTCCGTCCTTCCTTTCCTCCGATACGTGGTGACTCGGGAATCCTCACGCCACACGAGCGCCTCTCTTCGCCTGTAGTTACCCAAACCGGAGACGCAAGAGGCGTGTGGCGCCGTGGTTGTTATGAGGAAGGTCAGGTTTTGAGGCTATTCCCTTGAGGTAGGAGAAGTTATTCGCAAGAGGGGAATCATGGTATGAGTTATACTAATGAGGTATAAATAAGGCATTATTTTAAACTAAGTTTTACTGCATCAGTACCGTGGACGTACAAAAGTGGGCAGCTTTGGAGAGAAGCTCGGCCTTGGCCAGGGCTACTTCGCGACACCGTGGCTGGAGGCGCCGTGCCATGTCGATGTCTAGAAGTCCTGTTGAATGGACTATTGCTTGGGGCAGAGCTGGAGGAAGTTTCTTCGCATGACCATAGTTTTGAACGGGTTCCCTGCCTGGATCATGTAGTACTTTGTGAGCGCGGCTTGGCATTCTTTCGGAGCCTGTGGGCCCGCTGCTAAGCATAGCAGACATTCACAGGCCAACCTGGTGTCCCCTTCCAGGAAGGACGGTTTCGGTGGTGTTTGTGCCGGCGCATCCTGGGCCATGACGAGGAGGCCCACTCCCACAATGACCACGATCCATTTGCGTCTCTTCCACCAATTCATGGGCTCACCTCAGTACGATCCAGGGACATATTCTTGACGGCATGAGTCATCGGCCACCTCTGGTCCGCTCCAGGGCAGGGCTTCTTGTGACATTCGGCATGCGATCCGTTCGCGAGGCCGTGTGATCAAAGCGAGGCACGACCGGTTCCCGGGTGCTGGTATGTGCCGCCTCCTTCAACTGGTGCTGCTCGCGGACCCCGAGCCTATCCAGCTTGATGACCTCCCAGCGATTGCGAATCGCTGGTTGTGGTGCTGTGCCAACCGACGCGCCGAATGTATCCCGTAGCGGGACTGTGACGGTCACGCGCTCCTGTGCCTGTTGCACCAGCGCCACTGCATCACCCCGCCGCACCTTCCTCTGTTCAAACGTGCGTCCCAAGTCGACGCCCCAGATCTCTCGTTCACCACGGTCTGTCGCCACCTTCACAAAGTAGCTCTTGGCCTTCCGGACATCGTGGTTGTAATGGTCGAGACCATGGTCCACGACGGTACCCACCACAACTCGCTCGCCTTGCAGGCGCGCCTTCGTTTCTTCGATGGCTGCAGCGATCATCGTGGGCGAATCCCCCCGTGCCTTCAGAATGGCTTCTAGTGTTGTCACCGCCACCTGTTGACCGTCGCTCAAAGTCTTATCTGGTTTTCTGACATGATCATCCTTTCCCCGATCATGTGACGCGTCGCGATCGACAGGCGGCTGTGCCCCCTTGCCACGAACCGGCCGCTGATCTCTCCGGTCTTCCGCTCGCGCCAAGTCGATTCCACGAGGGGTATAGCCCTCCACATCGAGTCCGGCGATCGTTGCTTGTACCCAGGCTTCCGTTTTGAACTCGGTGGTGCCGTTCACCCGCACGGTGGTCCAGCCCTTGGCCTTTGCCCGGAGGACCATTCCCTGAATGACGCTCGGGTCGTCATGTTCCGTGACCAGGCGCTTCCCGTGATCAGTAAACGCGATCTTCGTCGGCTCACCGGGTGCTGTGCGGTAATAGAATTGCTCACCGGCTTCGATGAACCGCTTCCGCAACGATTCGGCGGCATCATGACGCTGATTGAGTCGTGGTTGTTCAGCGTTGTCGTCCTGAGTTCCTTCCACAGGCCTAGGCTCGTCGTTCTGCTTCGCCTCTCGCGCTTCGTCCAAACCTATCTCATTCATGGTGTCCCTTCCTCTTTGCTATCCGTACCACTGTGGCCAGACGGACGACGGATTCTGCTCCTTCACTTCAATCTCCACCCGTCGGTTCTTCGCCCGCCCTTTCTTTGTCGCATTGTCGGCCACATGTTGCCCGACCGGGACGATGGTGATTTCGATGTGGGTCGGGTCATAGCCCTGCGCGATGAGATAGGCGCGCGCCTTGTACGCCCGTTGCTTGGCTGTCTCATGTTCGATCCACAGATCCTTGTCTCCGTCCGTGTACCCACGCACATGCAGGCAAGGGCCACGGCTCATGATCTGTTTCAGGTGGGATTGCAGAGGCTTGCTGGGATGAAACTCAGACCGGCCTGTCCGTTCCGATACACGGAAGATGATACTGTGGTGATGCAGTTCGACCTGTTCTCGTTCACTCAATTCAATGACGCGCGGTCTCCATGAATTGACCTGCTCTTTGTCTGTCGGAGACGGAGGGGAGGGGGATGCTGCTGCTGATGGTGCAGCGCTGCAAGCAGGGCCCACCCTTGTCGATCGCTCCTCTTCACTCTGCGCCATTTCGGTCCGTGAAAGGCTCTGAGCAGATGCGGTCGAAGACATATCGCCATCAGATGATGCAGTCGCGCTCGTCTGTGGACCGTTCGATTCTGGTGAAACAGGGGAGATCGTCAGTGCTGTCTTTGTATTCGTGAGGCCGGACCGAGATTTGCCTTTGGCCAGTTCTTGCTGGTTGAGTTGCATGAGCGTCAGTGCGGCACTCAACTCCTGGACCTGTTGCGTCAGCGATTCTATGTGTCGGGTGAGGACACTCCGCTCCTGCTTCTCACGCTGGTCGCTCTTCACTCGCTCACGGTACTGCTGGATCATCTCGTCGCTGTTGATCGGCACACGAGTCGCACCGGATGGCACGAGAGGTTTCTGCACACAAGCCAGCGTCGCGGCGCAGGCGATGAGGATTATGAGTGCCTGAAGTTGTACCCGTCTTTTGATACATATCGTCATACGTCCCTCTCTTCTCTGTCTCGATCCGCCAAGGATCGATCAACGTTCCTCTCTGTTCTCTGGGTTCTTCCTTCTTCGCTCACAGGACTCATCTTCTCTGAGATGTCGTCATCGACCTTGTCGGTCCATTGCAGCTGAGCCACAAAGGCATCGACCAACTTGTTCACGTCTTCCTGTGTTGGTGGGTCACGCGGTAGGACCGGTGGGAGGGTGGTGAGATCCATGGCCAGCTTCGAGAGGTCGATCGGCTCATCCGGTTGGACTGGACGCACTCGTCGTTCGACCTTCGCGCGATGGAGCTCCAAGTCGAGCCGGGGAATCTCCACGGACAGCTCCCGGCGCACAAAGGCTGCCTCTTCGAGCTCCACTTGGGTCGGCATCCGCTTTCCGACCGACGCAACGGATGGACTGATGTTTTTCAACCGATCGATGAAGACCGGCTCGGCATAGAATCGGGCCTTGTCGCAGAGGATCGGCTTCGTATGCATCAGGTTGATGATCGCCCGCTGGTCCCCGAGTTCCTTCACTTCCTGTGGCAGCAGCAGAGGCCTCGCCTGTTCCGAGTGGGTGGAGCTGGACGATGATTGTTTACCGTTGCCCCAGGTGAGTGGTCGGCTCGTACCGGTTGAGATTGCCTCGGCCGTATAGGTGCCGAGCATCTGAGAATAGTATTGCGCGTCTCGTTGTTCGCGAGGGGCAAACAGGATCTGACAGGCATGGTTCGTCACGAAGGTGCGGGCGTCCTTTTCCCCATAGACCGATTCGAGCTGAGAGAGACTCTGAATGATGGGGAGTAGGCGCAGATTGTAGCCCGCCATGAAGCCGACGGCCTTGGCCAGAATGTTGACCCGCCCGATGGCGGGGAACTCATCCAGGATCACGAGGCACTGGTGCTTCAGGGTAGGATTCGTCGCGGGCAAGTCGATGGTGTTGTGATGAATCAGTTGGGAGAAGAACAGATTGACCAGCAGCGCGGCATCGCTGAGCCGATTGGCCGGAATACCGACATAGATCGACATCCGCTGGGCGCGCACCTGTGTCAGGTCGAAGTCCGTCGCGCTCGTCGCCGCATCGACGATGGGATTGCTGAAGATGGTGAGGGGAGCCGTCAGGGTTGCGAGAATGCTCGCCATGGTATTCTCGCTGGTGGCACAGAATCGATGTAGGGCCGCCGTACAGTCGTCGCTCAGCGGGGCGTCACTCTTGGCCCTGGTGCTGATGAGGTCTTGCAGATAGTCCTTGATGGGCTGACCCTTGCCGGAAGCCTGGCGGAGCACTTCCCCAAGACTGCAGTATAAGGATGGAGTCTCCATGATAGAGAGGGTCAGGCCGAGGAAAAGGTTGCGGGCGGACTCGTTCCAAAAGGCATCTTTGATCTGCTCCGTTGGATAGAGCACTTGCCCGATGGCTTGGATTTCGCCCACTCGGCGATTCGGGTCACGATCGACTGCATCCAGTGGGTTCCAGCGATGCGTCTGGCCGTCCGCGCCAAAGGGATTGAACAGAAAGACTTGATGGCCGTGCGCCTGCCGGAGCTTGGACGTGTAAGCGAAGTTCTCCATTTTGATGTCCAGGACGACCACCGACTCGTCGTAGTGGAGCAGGTTTGGGAGCACGATGCTCACGCCTTTGCCTGATCTGGTGGGCGCTGCCAGCAACACGAATTCCTGGCCCCCATAGACCAAGTATTGCCGTCCAACTTTTCCGACGATCACGCCGTTCTCTCCATAGAGCCCGGCCTGTTGAATTTCATCATGAGAGGCAAATCGCGCCTCGCCATGGAGCGGTTTCTTCTGGTTGGTCAGGGACAGGACGAGCAGTGCCGGGAGACCGAATCCGACGAATCCGCCGACGGCGGCGGAGAATTGTAGTCGCTTCCGCTGAATCGGATCGTCACGATAGGCTTGCCAGGAGTCTGGCCAGCTGCTCAGGGAGAGATCTGCAGGCATCTGTTTGTTGGCGAGGGTGAAGACCGCACCGGCGAGGGCATCCGCTCCGCAGAGGCCAAGCGGCAGATAGAGTAACAAGGCTATCGCGATCTGCAGGCTTTTGCGTGACATCGGTTTCTCTAGGCCCTCACCAGGGTGGCTTCTCCGAATCGCGCCACGAGTTTCGCGATCGGGTCATAATGGACTTCCGCCACGTAGCGCTCTTTTCTGATCGGCCTTCCTTCCTCGTCATAGTGATTCTGCGCAACCACATGGAGGATCACGTCGATGGTTAAGGCCACCAGGCGCTTCAGGGTCGGCACATCGTAGGTGGTTGCCTGTACATGCTCCTTGCACATGAAGACATACCGTTCAGCGGCGAGGGCACAAGACTCCGCATGGTAGGAGGTGATCGATCCACTGTGGCCGGTGGTGAGGAGTTTGAGGAAGTCGAACGCTTCTCCGCCGCGCAACTCCGCGAGGAGCACCCGGTCCGGCTTCATGCGGAGCGTGGAGGCAATCAACTCTGATGGTGTGATGGTTGCCGCTCCCGAACCGCCTTTGGCGTATAAAAGATGCACGCGGTTGCTATGCTGGGGGAGCAACAATTCCCGCACATCTTCGATCGTGATGAGCCGTTCTTGCTCCGGGATCGTCTGACAAATCGATTTCATGAGCGTGGTCTTTCCGGAGCCTGTGTCGCCCACGACGGCGATGTTCTTTTTCGCCAGCACCGCCGCTCGAATGAAGTAGTCCAATTGACGATGAGTCAGATACTGCACGAGCTGTCGCTCGATGCGATCGAGCTCGGCGGCGCGACGATTCAGCGTCGCTGCCTTGGCCCAGACATAGCGGCTGAAAGCTCCCTCTCTTTCATATTCATCCAGTGTCTTGATCCAGGCGCTGGGGCGACGAATCGAGACCGAGATGGTTCCCAGTTCCACCGCTGGCGGTAACACGATTTGCACCCGTTCCCCATCGGGCAACATGGCGGAGAGAATCGGGTGGTGGGGCCCGATCTCTTGCTCGGTCGCCGTCGCGATGGCTGTGGCGAGTGCGGTCAATCGATTCAGGGTCAGGTCCGGTGAGCGGTGATGTTGCCAGGCTGCGCCGACCTCGATATAGACTTCCTGTGACCGATTGACGACGATCTCGGTTGCGCCGGGCAGCGCGAGGTACTGCAGCAAGGGTCGCAACAACTCGCGCACCATCGTGTCGTGCGCGAGCAGGTTAGTGGGGATGCAGTTCATAGACGGTGCTGAAGTCCAAATCCCGCGCGACGAAGATGGTCCCGCGGTCGCCCTGGTTCTTGTAGAGCGTGGGTTTGATGTTGATAGTGGATTGGAGGATGAGTTCCGCCATGCGGTTCCCCGTCGTGGCGGAATGTTGATAGATCCCCAGACTCTGCCCACCGCCGCCACCGGCCTGCGTCGCGGTGGCTAAACCGATGCCGTCCTGCACGAGGGAGAGGAGAAAGGCCGCGCCCAGCCGGTCCCACCAATGGTTATCGACATAGCCCACCAGCCCTGAGGTGCCCAGGGCATCAGCGGCCGGCGAATTGAGATTGATCACGACGCCCGTTGGAGTCTTGACCCTCGTCCAGAGGAGAAAGAGGCGGCGCTGGCCCTGCGCCATCGTCGCCGCATATTCGCCGACTGCTTCCGATCCTCGTTCCAAGAGAACAACGCGGCCGTTGTCACTGTAGACATCGCTATTCAAGACACAGGTCGCCATGCCGGCGACTTCATTGATCACCCGCACGGTCAACGCACAGTCGATCGTTCTGCCTTTCGGCAAGATGAGATTTCGATCACCTAAGAGACCGGCTTGGACTTTGGGGGTATCCGATGGCGTCAGGAGCCCACCGATGGGACCGGCTCCGCTGGCCGCAGGACCGGGCGGCGCCGCGAGACCGACGCTCGTCACGCCAATCGAGGGGCCGCTGGCTCCGCCCATGTACCCGATCGACGCTGGCGGCGAGCTACCGGTGTCTGCCCCCATGCTAACCGGCATCGCTGGTCCGCCCAGCAGGCTCCCGGACCCCATGTCCGGCTGTCTCGCACCATTGAGCAGCTCGCGTACCAAGGAGATTGCCGCGTCTGGCCCGGTTCCAGCTGGTTGCGTCCGGGGACTGTCCGAAGCAGGGGAGTTCGTCACAAGGACTTCCCCACCAAACCGACTAGCAGAGCGTCTGCTGACTGATAGGTTTTCTGGTGTCTGGTCAGGAGCCAGTGCCAGTGGTCGGCTTCCGTCATCGATCCCTCTGTCAAGAGACGACCGCATCCCATGGTCCGCGGATGCTACAGGCGTGTTTTTAGTCGAACGTAGGACTGCTCTAGTATTTTGAGATGGAGGGAGATCGGTCTCGAAGACCCGCTTCAGTCCCACCTGGGCCGGTTTGTTCTCCACCTTCGCCGCCCGTTCTTCGTTGGTGGCTTCCGCTTTCCGTTTCGCACTATAGGTGTTTGCTGCGAAGACGAGTCCCACCACGAGCACGATGGCCATCACGATCAGAAACGCCACGCGCGCCGCGGTCTCGTTCCTGCCACCGGCCTGGTGGTTGACCGACACGATCCCATCAACGATGGGAGCCTTCTGCTCAGTTCGATTGCTTGATTTTTGTGGTTGTTCCATGTTCGTTTCTCAGCGTAGCGTCCTGGTGATGCCTGACACGGTGGTTCCCTCGATGGTTGGCACCCCGGTCTTGTCGTAGCTGTCATTCCAGATGCCGACCACGGCATCGCCCAAGCGCAAGACAAATCGTCGCCCCATCCGCTGCACGACGGCGATGTCCTTCTCCATATGGAAATTGATGCGGGTCTCTTCACCCAACGGCGAGAAGTAGAAGATGGCAGGGATCTCGCGATTGGGAGGGAAGAGAAAATAGGTGAAGCGGCCGTCATCAAATACGAGGGTTGGAGAAATATCTTCGCAGCCTGGAAGCACCTCCATCGAATAGGACCAATTGCGCGGTTCAGGCATAAAGGAGTTCAGTCGCTCGTTGAGGAGGTCGGTCTTATCTCGAGCGTGTTTTGCGCGATGGGCCAAGGCCTGCACCGCCGTCATGGTGGCAGGGTTGGGCGGGACGAGTGGGTGCCGGAAGATCACGCGGTACATCGGCTCATCTGTTCCGCGCTTTCCCTGCCCGGCCTGCTGTTTTCGTCCGATGCGATCATCTCCCACGACGGTGAACTCCAGGCTGTAGTCCCGCTTGTCCGTGCGGATTTCCAGATTGTTGTGCGTCGCCTGTTCCTTGGGTTTGACCCAGACCTGATTGGTCCCGACATCGGCCCTGATGCACCATTCCGCTTCTTGCTTCGCACAGTCTGCGAGAAAGCCGCTGCCGGCGATGACGATGCGTTCGTCGTCTCCCAGCACAATGCGCGTGACGACCCCACGGCGGACGGTGACTTTGGTCACTTCGTCCTTCTGATAGGTCACGTACCGGACTCGTTGATCTCTGTCGCCCGGCTCCGGGACTTCCGCCGCGTCCGATGAGACTCCTGAGAAGAGGAGGGCGACGGTGAGGCATGCCGTAATCGACCGTCTGTGTTTCTTCATGGTGTGCATGACTATGCCTCCCCCTTATTTCTTCTCGACCATCGACAAGACCGACGTCGGCGGCGTGATCGTCCCGATTTCCGCGTCCACCCGATAGCCCGTCACTTTGTAGCCGAGCGGGTTCTGGATCAGATCCTTTTCCTGGCCCTTCATCGTGTGGCGGTACTCGTAGGAGACCGTCGCGATGAAATACTGCGGCGGTTCAAGGCTGTGCGTGTCGGTCCGCTTCACCTGCTTCTCGAACCGCACCGTGGCCTTCGGTCCGATCGCATCGCTCTGGACGGTGACACTCAAGACGTTCACGCGCCATTCGATACCGCTCCCCAACTGCTTATCGCGGGCGTGTACGCCGTCAAAGAGGCTCGCGTAGTCGCGACCAATCTCATCCGTACTCATCGCCAGGACCTGGTCATAGTCGGCTTGGAGCAGTCGGTACGAGTAGGACTCTCGCGCGATCACGTATTTTTGCGTCCAATGTTTATCGAGCAATTCCTGATACCCCAGCACGGTCCGATCATCCGCTGCGCTCACCAGCTCCACGTTGCCGGTAGCGCGATCGATCGCGAAGACATAGGGTACGGTGGTCTTGAAGGGAGTCAGACAGGCGAGGCCGATTCCTAAGATCAAAGCCAGGGCGCAGGCGGTGCCCGCGACCCACCAGGCCTTTCGTTCCGACGCTTCCAATCGAAGCCGCCAGTCGGTATTCCAGTCGCGGCCCTGATCGTAGAACTGCGGTTCGTCCGCCGCTTTCACGAGTGAAGGGTCCGTCTGCTTCTCCGGCATCGTTTCCATGTGCTTGTCCTCAGTCTGATCAGCAGGGCTACGGCGTCCAGGGGGCCATGTGATTGAAGGTCCGCGCCGTGCCAGGCGCCAACATCTTCAGGACGCGTTCCTGCTGTTCCTGTTGCGCGGCTTTTTCTTCCGCCTCGATCATTGATTTCATTGTCAGAATCCGGTTCGTGTCGTTGCTCACCTGCGCTTGTTCCGCGGCGATCCGGCCATTGAGTTCCAGAATCCCTTTTTCGTCCTCCGTTTGATTGATGCGGGTCGTCAAGGCCCGGATCTGGTGCATCCGTCCGAGCAACATTTGATAGGTGTTCGCGTAATAGGCCTGACTTTGCGGCGTCTGGTTCAGCATGTTCTGACAGATCCGCAAGGCATCGCCGGTTTTGCCTTCGCAGTTATAGATCATGCGGTTGTGGCGGATGATCTGCGCCGCCGCCGTCAAACCCTGGACCCCGCCGGACCGAATGGCGTGGTACACGGCATTGACGTCGGAGGGGACGACACCGGCGAGGGTGAGGTTGTTCATGAGACTCCCCATGTTACGTGAGCCCACGATCGCATTGATTTGTTGCTCCGCTTGGAGGATCTGTTGCTGCATCTGCTGGAACTGTTGTATCCAGGCCAGGGCCTGCACGATGGATTGCACGAGATTGGCCGTGTCAATGACGGGAATCCCTCCGGCTTGGGATTTCGGATCCGGACCAAGGACGACCATGAGGGCAAAGATCATCACAATCACTGTGCGTTTCATGCGAGACATGTCTTACTCCTTTCGCGAGACGCTGTTGCGTAACCGTTCCAACGAGGCGCGTTGATAGAGATCGCTCCCTGGCTGGGTCTTCCCGGAAGGCAGCGCGCTCAGCAGGGCACGCGCCGCCCCTGATCGCGGCCCACTCAGGGACCCGCCGGTGGAGGCCAGGGCCAACGGGACCAACCGACTCAGACCGGACGTGACGCTGTGCATGAGCAGCATGCCACTCTTGGTGGCATCCCCACCGGGGTTTCCCAACGAGAGGCCTCCGGCCAAACTCGCTCCCAGGGACGCGACATGGAGCAAGACATAGGCGGCGGTGATGGAGAGGAACAGCAGGCCGACGACATCCGCCAGGATCGAGGTGGTTGAGTAGGCACTTAGTACGTGTAGACAGGCATTCCGCAGCAGGCTCGCGAGAAAGGTGATGACCGCCATGATGAGGATATTGGTGAAGACGGCGACCAGCGCGCTGGACAGCCAATTCTCCGCATAGCGCTGCGTCACGGGAAACATCGCGCAGAAGATGAAGGCCGGCCCGACGGCGAGCAGCAAGGCAAGGCTGACTTTCGCGACGAGAAAGAGCCCCATCGCGATGAAGGCCATCACGACGGAAGCCGTGGCACAGATCCCGCCCGCGATGAAGAGTGAGAATTGCGGGACCAGTGCAGAACTCGCTTCGGTGAAGAGTGTTTCCATGAGCGTGGTGAAGGGATCCGCCATCTGGTCGATCGTGCCTCCCATCGAGAGGACTCCGCCGAAGGCCGTGGCAAAGGCCTCTTGAATCCCGTCCAATCCTTCCTTCACAAGGCTTCTGTATTGAGGCCCGTTCAACGTCAGGCCGGTGATGAGCGCCACACGAAACCAGCGCCAGACGAGCGCGGTGATCGGTTCCTGGACATCGCCGCGCATGACGTGCAAGCCGGTCCACAGCACATAGAGCGTCATCGCGGTCGCGGCGACCGGTGTGAGCACTCCAATAACGGCATCGCTGGAAGTTACGACGTAGTGGTCCAACGCGTTGTTCACCGACTGCTCGATATACGTTGCCATGCCCATAGGGTGTCTCTACGCTCCCGCTCTTCCGTGCTCCTGCCGGAGGCGTTTCCGTGCTGCGATGCGCTCATGGAAGAGCGGCAACCAGGCTGTGGGATCGTTGCCCACTTCCTCTCTGATCTGGTCCAGCAACGCCACGTTGTCGGTCGTGCCGGAGAGGACATTCAACAGATCCGGCATGCCGCCCAGGTCGAATTGCACAATCGCCGAGCTGTGGCCCTGCTTCACGAGAAACAGACGGCTCGCTTCCCCGAGATTCTTGATGATGTGGAACTCCGCCTCCGTGACTTTGAATCCCTGCACATAGTCATCATGATCGGCGCGAGGATTGGGTAAGAAGATCTGGGTCACGCTCTGTTCCACCATCGTTTTGCCGATCGGGTGTCGCAGCACGTCCGAGGGCGATTGCGTCACAAAGACGCCGAGGCCGGATTGTTTGCGGATAGTCTTTTGCTTGTTGAAAGCGAAGTCCGCGAACAGCGGGTCTTGGAGCGGCTTCCAGAATTCCTCCATGACATAGATGAAGGGCTCGCCCGTGATCAGCCGTTCGGTCAGATGGAGCAGGTAGGCCATGATCGGGGTGCGAACCTCGGGATCATCCAGAAAGTCCGTATAGTCGTACCCGAATAATCGTGCACCCCTGATCTCATGGGTATCGTGTGGATTGTCGAACGCCCAACCCAGCGCATGACCGCGCGTCCATCGCTTCAACCTGGCCCTCACACTCTGGTCGCCGGCGGCAGGCAGGTTCTGGCGAAGGAGGGACAGACAACGCAGGCCCGGTGAGACTGCCTCACTCATCACCGTCCGCACGGCATGGCTGATCTCGCTCTGCTCCTTCGCGGTGAGCCCTGGAATCTCGTCACCAGGCTGCTTCGCGAGTTGGGCCACGAGCTGTTCACAGAATTGCCAGTTGGTGGGATTCGGTTCGAGCTGCAAGGGATTAAAGCCGGTCGGCATGCCGCGTTTCAGTGACTGATACGTCCCACCCATCGCCCGGATTCCTATTTCGGCGCCGCGATCCTTATCGAAGACCACACAGCGGAGGCCCTGGTATTTGGTGGCGAAGGCCAGGAGAGACAATTCGAGCGCGGTCTTGCCCACACCCGTGCTTCCGCAGATAAAGGTGTTGCCTGGATACTTCTCATCGCGTGAATCCCGATCCTCCGGGGACACGTGGAAATTGAAATAGTAGGGTTGCCCACTTGGCGTCTTGAATAGCGCTAGGGCTTCGCCCCAGGGATTGCCCGCTCGTTTGCCGCGCGCAAAGTTGTGAAAGGGACTGAGGCAGACAAAGTTCCGGCTCGTGATGACGGCTTCGCGCGGACGCAGACTCCAGTTGCCCGGGATCTGTGCGAACCAGGCACATTCGGGAATCACATCGACACGCGCCATCTTGAACCCCGGCCCATCTTGAAAGACGGCCCGGGCGTCGGCGAGCGCGGCACTCACCGATTCCATTGTGTGGCCAAAGATGGCCAGGCTGTAGTGATACTGGCCCAGGTCGATAAGTCCACTCTGCAGATCGTCCGCAGCCTGGTCCATCTGTTCGATCTCACGCGTCGCCGCGTCTTCCGACGCAATCAAGTGCCCTTTCTGAGTGGCGAGCGATTTGAGGGCCGCGCGTTTGTTGAGGCACGAAAAGCTCTGGGTCTCGATGTACTCGGCGTCGCTATAGAGCAGGCCGTTATTCATGCCCGGTTCCGAGAACGGTGGGTACTCCTGCATGTCGAGAAACCCGGCGAACTTTCGTTCGCGCGGGTGCCAGATTTCCAGCATGCCTGTCCGGTCGCTGAAGTGCAGGCGAGAAGAGGGGAGGTATGACGCGAGCGGTGCCGGCCGCAGCGGGACTTCCTCCCACACGCCATTGATCAGGTAGCTCAGAAAGGCCAGCTGGTCGGAGTACACAATGTCCTGTTTCGTATAGGTGCCCAGGCGGGTGGGCCCATAGCGACTCAGACTCGCTTCGAGCTGTTTGCCCATGTCTTCCAGGATGGTCAGCTGTCCGGTTTCGTGCTCTCGTCGTTGGGCTAGGGTCCGCGTGGACATCCGAGCGAAGAAGCTCACGACCTTGGAAGGAAACGGTCGGTACAGCAGGGACAGGTATAACTCCGTCGCCATTTGTCGATGCTGCGTGAAGGATTGATAGTAGCGGTCACTCAGGTGTTGGCAGAACGGATTGGGCGAGATGCCATGCAAGCGCTCCGTGACGACCCGCCGAATTTTATGGGACCAGACGGCGAAGGAGCCGCCGCCCAACGAGCGGAGAAACTGGTGCAGCGCTTCTTTGCGCAATAGGACTTCTGAACGGTCTGCTGTTTCGAACGTGATCCCCTCCAGTTTCCAACAGGCCAGGTACTCGCCACCGGTCAAGGTGATGACGGTGGGCGTGATTGCCGTGCCCAGCGGGACATAGTCACTCGCGGGAATCTGCGCGAATGCGGCTTTCGTAAGGGCAGCTCTGGTTCTCATCCTTTGTCTTTGTTCAGTTTGCTGCATCGAGAACACTCAGCACCTCAGCTCTTTCGCTACGAACGTCTGGTCTTCCATGACAGGGGGCCATAGGAAATGGCGCCCCACGTCGCGCGACTCGGTCCGTGCCGGAGTCGCATGCGCGCCCGCATCATTACCTGGCGCAATCGCTGATCGTCCGCCTTCGTCGTTTGGCGCATCCAAAGCACGATGGGAATCGCACTCAGCACGAGTCCCAGTGAGACGTAGCCGCTTACGAGGTAGTACAGCCAGACCGATATCAAGAGAGTCAGGCCGCCGATCAGAATCAGCGGCACGATCGGCACGCCGCTCAACATCGCGGGTCTCGTGCAGCCGGTGAAAATGGGATCGCGAAAGCCGTCCATATTAGTTGATCAACCAGGCTGCAATCCCCGCAGCGCCGCCCACCAAGATGCCGCCGATCACGACGTTACTCACGTCGGACCATTGGGCATGGCTGAAGGCCATCTTGAACCCCGCCCACATGATGGCGACGGTAAAGAGTGTCACCGCCACACTCGTCAGGACCGTTTGCACGTTCTGCATCACGGTGTTCACCTTGGTGATCTGGGCCCAGGCCGGGTCCGATTCCAACAGGATGACCACCCCGAGGAGCCACGAAGCGGCGGCGAGCAAACGATTGTTGCCTCGGCTGATTCCTCTCAAGGTCCCTGTCCCTGACGTACATTTCTGTGTCACCCCCGCTCCCGTCATTACCTCTTCCATCTTCCCTTCCTTTCTGTGAAGTGGTTTCTGTGGCGAGTTTGCAGAGCCTTCTGCTCGCACTCATCGCCAAACGGGGTGACATGTAGTGAGGTTCAGTTTTTGATGCAAGCCTGTTGGAACTACGTAGCAGCTGCGATCAGGTGACTGAAGTGTGACGTCGAGAATGTGGAGGGGATGCGTATGCGGTGATGACCGAGAGCGTTTTCCGCCATCGAGCGGTCAGCTGGCATTTCTTTCTGAGGGTGAACGAGGCAGCGCACGCGGCCTATCACGGTTCCGCAGCCCAAAGAATATTCAATCCCAGCGCAGGGGGCAGCACCGATTGCTGCCCAAAGGGAAACGATGCGACGCACATTCACAGGTGATGCTGCCGTGAGCCGCTCAGCGCTTCTCGTGCTCAGACAGCGATCCCCGCACTATGTCCCATCTCACTTTTCATGCTCGGTTCCACATCAACGTACCTTTTCTGTCCGATCCGCTTCACTGTTCGCTGCCCTCCGTCCATGTCCCATCGCGCCAGCACATGCGCGTTCATCCGTTGTCTGCCAATCTGGATTGTTCCGCCATGGAAGGTCGGTGGACTGCCGCGCACTGGTCGCCTGACGCAGCGCCCGCGCCAGCACCAGCCTGTCAAGGCCGCCGCTGAGTGCTCATCCGCCCGTGCTGTTTCGGCAGTCCTCGCCCTGTCACCTCCGTTGTCCTGCCCTGGCGCTTCGGGTTCTGCGAAAGCGCCAGTTCGTTCAACATGCAGGAGGTGCCACCATGGCCAAACAATCCGTCAAGCAACTCAATGTTCCACAGTTCATTCCGCGGTACCGAGTCACGCTCGTCTCTGAGGGCGGTCACACCGCTCCATACGGCGCTCTTCGTGATTCCGCTGTTGCGGCAGCCGCACTCCGTCCGTTCTTGGATGGTCTTGATCGCGAGCAGTTCCTCGTCTGTTGTCTCGATGCCAAGAACGTCAGCATCGGCGTGAACATCGTCTCAATCGGATCGCTCACGCTTAGCATTGTCCACCCTCGTGAAGTTTTCAAACCGGCCATCCTCCTCAACGCCTGTGCGATCATTGCCGTGCATAACCACCCCTCCGGAGATCCCACGCCGAGCAACGAGGATCGGGCGCTCACCACACGACTGCGCGAAGCTGGGGACCTGCTGGGCATCCGGCTGCTCGACCATCTCATTCTCGGCGACGACAATCGTCTCTATAGTTTTGCTGATCAAGGCTGGCCGCTGTGAAGATCCTGCTCAGATCTTCTTGCTGCTCGTCGATGATCCTTTCCCAGGCACCTGTCAGCCATATACCTGTTCTTGGGCCGGGCTTCCTGCTGGTGAGAGAGACGCGTGATGGGTTTCTGAGAAATGTCTCAGGATCGCTGTAACATGTTGTGGTCTGCTCCTCAGACTGCGGACGCCTAAAATTCAGGCAACATGCTGAACACCTCGTGCTTCGCGGCAACGCTTGCGCATCACTCCACTTGCTCACAAGGTCATCCCCAGAAGATGGGGACGACGGGCTGAGCGTGATGACTTCGATCTGGTGCTGAAGTATTTCTTATTGACGTATCCTTTTGGATTCATCCTGAATCGAATTGGATACACATGATACATCGGATTCGTTTCTACATGCGGCAACATATTCTTTCACTTAGAAATACGTGCCGGAATTATTAAAGAAATATCGCGGCTACGAAGTACTAATCTTGCAAGGTCTCCGAACTCAGAATTTTGTGATGACCCACACTTTTTAGAGTTTACATTCATGCGTAGGTGGTTTAGAGATTTACGAGCAGCAGGCCAGTCGCCGCCTCTCATGCGGGAAGGGCTTTGATGGAACATCGAAGCTTCGGAAAGTCGACCGACCAACAACAGACGCGAGCCACATCGGGCGCTGTCTCCCAACCAGACTATGCTTCACTCAAAGATTCATTTCAAATCTCAGTCCCGTCAATCTCGCTTCCTAAGGGGGGCGGAACTATTCACGGGATGGGGGAAAAGTTCGCCGCGAATCCGGTGACCGGCACCGGATCGATGACGGTGCCGATTGCCACCTCGCCCGGTCGCTCGGGTTTTGGACCGCAACTCGCGCTTGCCTATGACTCAGGAGCGGGCAATGGACCATTCGGTTTTGGGTGGAGCCTATCGATTCCATCGATCACACGGAAAACGGATAAAGGGCTGCCCACGTATCAGGATGCCGACGACTCGGATGTCTTTATCCTCTCCGGTTCAGAAGATCTCGTTCCCACGCTCATTAAGGATGCCGCTGAGAAGTGGGAGCCAGAAGTCGTCCCAGACCGAACCGTGGGTGGTCAGGTCTATCACATTCGCCGCTATCGTCCCCGTATCGAGGGACTCTTTGCCCGTATTGAACGGTGGACGAACAAAGACAAGCCCGAAGATACCTTCTGGCGCTCGATTTCCAAGGACAACATCACCACCTGGTACGGCAAGACTTCCGAGAGCCGAATTCAGGATCCCGCAGATCCTTCACGGATTTTCAGTTGGCTCATCAGCCAAACGTATGACGACAAGGGCAACGTCATCAGCTATGCCTATAAAGCTGAGAATTCGGACGACATCGATGCCTCACAGGTCCACGAGCGCAATCGTTCCGTAACCACACGCAAGGCGAGCCGCTACCTCAAGCACATTCGCTATGGAAACCACCAACCGTATTTCCCGAAGTTGACGGAAGCCGCAGCCTGGCCGACGCTGCCGGCAGAGGACAAGTGGTTCTTCCACGTTGTCTTCGATTACGGCGAACACGATCTGGATGTCCCCACGCTCGCAGAAAGTGAGGTCTGGCCATCGCGCCTCGATCCGTTCTCGACATATCGCGCTGGCTTCGAAGTCCGCACCTATCGACTCTGCCAGCGCGTGCTCATGTTTCACCATTTTCCTGGCGAGGAGAATGTTGGCCAGGACTGTTTGGTCCGATCCACGGACTTCAAGTATGAGTATGAGGACAATCCCACGATTGCCCGTGCTCCCGTCTATTCCTTCCTCACGTCGGTCATGCAATCTAGCTACCTTCGTCAAGGCGAACGGTACCTCAAGAAATCGCTCCCGCCAGTCGAGTTCGAATATACCCACCCCACGGTGCAGGATTTACTCGAAGAAGTAGACTCAGCCAGCCTCGAAAATCTTCCCATCGGGTTAGACGGCAGCGCCTATCAATGGACTGACCTGCACGGTGAGGGGATTCCAGGCATTCTGACGGAACAGGGCGGCGCGTGGTTCTACAAGCGGAACTGGAGTCCCATCCCCGTCAAGCAGTCTGACGACACCTACGTGGTGAAGGCGAAATTTGCGGCGGTTGAAACGGTAGCATTGAAACCTAACATCGCGCTGAACGGCGGCGCACAGTTCATGGATTTGGCTGGTGACGGTCAACCCGACCTGGTGCTATTGGATGGGCCAATGCCGGGCCTCTATGAACATGACCATGAGGAGGGATGGGAGACGTTTCGACCATTCACGGCACGCCTTAATCGCGACACCCGAGATCCCAATCTCAAGTTTGTGGATCTCGATGGAGATGGCCATGCCGATGTGCTGATCACAGAAGACGACGCGTTCGTGTGGCATCCATCGCTCGCAGAGGAGGGCTTTGGTCCAGCTCGTCGGGTGGCGCAATCGTGGGACGAGGAAAAAGGCCCACGGCTCGTGTTTGCGGACGGGGAGCAGTCCATCTACTTGGCAGATTTGAGCGGTGATGGGCTCACAGATCTCGTCCGCATCAGAAACGCCGAAGTCTGCTATTGGCCCAATCTTGGCTATGGCCGCTTTGGGGCAAAGGTCACCATGGACAATGCCCCTTGGTTTGATCATCCAGACTTGTTCGAACAAAAGCGGATCCGTTTGGCGGATATCGACGGCAGTGGAACGACCGACATCATCTATCTTCATCGGAAGGGGGTCCGGCTCTATTTCAATCAATCCGGGAATAGCTGGAGTCTGCCGCATCAGCTGAACCTGTTCCCTCATATTGATGATCTGGTCAGCATCGTCCCGGTCGATCTCCTCGGGAATGGCACTACCTGCCTGGTCTGGTCCTCATCCTTGCCTGGTGATGCGCCGCGCCCTATGCGTTATGTCAATCTGATGGGCAAGGACAAACCACACCTGCTTTTCAGGACGAAAAACAATCTCGGCGCCGAGACTCACGTCGAGTACACCCCCTCCACCAAGTTCTATCTTCAAGATAAGCGAGACGGCAAATCCTGGATCACCAAGCTGCCCTTCCCGGTGCACGTCGTTGAACGGGTGACCATCACGGACAAGTGGCGTAAAACGAGCTTCTCCAGCACCTACAGCTATCACCATGGTTATTTTGATGGCGAAGAACGGGAGTTCCGTGGGTTTGGCCGTGTCGAACAAGTCGATGTGGAGTCGTATGGGAAGTTCGAACAGAGCAATATCGAAAGCCCGTATGTCACGCCGAACAAGACGCTCTATCAGCCGCCCGTTAAGACTGTTACTTGGTTTCACACGGGGCTCTCCATCGATCGGGAACGGATTCTTTCCCACTATCGCGGTGAATATTTCCCTCGTTGGTTCGAAGACCTGCGACCGAACGAAACCAATGTACTGGGCACGTTCCAAGAAAATATTCTTCCAGAGCCAGACGTCGGGACAGCAGATCTCACCGCTGAAGAATGGCGCGAGGCCCTGCGGGCATGCAAAGGCATGACACTTCGCCAAGAGATCTACGAACTGGATGTCGATGAGCTCGAAAAGGGCGAGCAGACCCCAGTCAAGCTATTCTCGACGGCGTACCACAATTGCCGCATTCATCGGCTCCAGCCACGGGCTGAGAATCCCCATGCCGTCTTTCATGTCACGGAATGCGAAGCGATCACGTACCAGTACGAACTGGACCTTCGACCGGCAGAGGTCACACCGGATCCTCGTGTCCTTCATAACCTGAACCTCACCATCGACGAACTCGGCAATGTCTTGCAGGCGGTCACGGTCGTCTATCCACGGCGGCTCAATCACGATGATGAGACATTGTCCGTGGGCGATCGCGCGGTCATCGATCGAGTCCAAAATGAACGACATGTCACCTACACGGAAACCCGCTACACAAAGGATTTCGGAGAGAAGCCAGAGGACGCGCTCCTTGCCCGCGACCACTATCGGCTTCGTCAGCCCTGTGAGGTGACCACCTCCGAATTGAAGGGGCTCAATCATGGAACTGAGGACGTGTACTTCACCCTCGACGAACTGCGCGGGTATCGATTGAGTGAGCGCTATCAGTCGTCCGGCGAGACGGTTGAGACTCTGCCATACCATCATGTGTGGAAGGATGGCGACCCTCGCAGTAAACGGCTCGTGGAGCAAGTCAGGACTCTGTACTTCGACGCCACTCTCACCGATCCCTTGCCATTCGGCGACCTGAATCACCTGGGAATCGTGTACGAACAGTATAAGCTGGCTCTCACAGATGATCTCATGTACGCGATTCTTACCGACAGGCTGACGCCGGAGGTAAAGGGTACAGTAGCTGATAAGCAGATCAGTGGCTATCTGAGTGGGACCACGCTGGCTGGTCGGTTTCAGGAGGAGAACACAGCCGGTCAGTACTGGATCCGCTCAGGTATCGCTGGGTTTTCGCCAGATGCAGCACAGCACTTTTATCTGTCGGAATGGTACACCGATCCCTTTGGCAACACGACAACACTCGAATATGACCCACGTGACCTGTTCATCGCGTCGAGCAAAGATGCGCTAGGCAATGTCACAAGCATCACCAAGAACGCCGCTGATAGATATAACTTTGACTACCGTGTCCTCGCCCCCCGAGAAATGCGCGACATGAACGACAACCTGTCCGAAGTGTCCTTCGATGTGCTTGGACTGCCGACCGCTATGGCGGTAAAGGGCAAGGGAACGGGAACGGAAGGCGACAACCTCACTGGCTTCACTGATGCCCTGGCGAACCCTGAGTCAACCTCGCTGAAGGCATTCTTGGTCGAGAAGCCGTATGACGAGGCCCAAGCACGAGCGTGGCTGGGTAACGCTACTGCCCGGCATGTGTACCACTTTGGCGAAACGATCAAAGACGGCAAGATCAGCTGGGCCACGCATCCAGCCTGCGCCTGCGGCATCGTTCGCGAGCGCCATGTCAGCCAGCTAGGACCGAGCGAAGAGAGCCCAATTCAGAGTGCCTTCGAGTATTCCGACGGTATGGGCAGCGTGATCGTGAAGAAGATTCAGGCCGAGCCGGAGAGGGCGAACAGTGTGGCTGGCCCGCTTCGCTGGGTCGGCAGCGGTAAGACTATCCTCAACAACAAGGGCAAGCCAGTCAAACAGTACGAGCCCTACTTCAGCAAGCCTACGATCGGTCATCGTTTCGATGTTGAGGAAGCAGGGCACGAAGAAGGCGTCACGGCGGTTATCTATTACGATGCCGTTGGTCGCACGATCCGTACTGAAATGCCTGATGGCAGTTTCAGCCGTGTGGAGTTCTCACCTTGGCATGTTCGCACGTTCGATCAGAACGACACGGTGAAGGAGCCGGGCAATGCCTGGTTCGCACGCAAATCGGCAGCCGCCGCCACGTCGGAGGAAAATCGAGCCGCACAATTGGCTCGCGAACACGCCGACACGCCCGCCCTCACCATTCTCGACAGTCTCGGCCGTGATGTCATTGCCGTCGCGCACAATCGTGTGAAAGATGGGGCCAGTGCGGTGAAGGACGAAAAGTACCTCACGTTCACCAAGCTCGATGCCGAGGGGAAACCGCTCTGGATTCGGGACGCTAGTGGCAGCATCATGATGCGGTACACCGCGCCGCGTACATCGGACAGTGATCCCGTGACTGATTTCTATCCGACATACGACATAGCCGGCAATCTGTTGTTTCAGCACAGTATGGATGCCGGTGACCGCTGGATGCTGAACGATGCCGCCGGGAAACCGCTCTTCGCCTGGGATGTGAACGAACGGCATGATGGGACAGGCACCTCAATTCCTGAACTTCGATCGTACGTCACGAAGTATGACGAGTTGCACCGTCCCATCGAAACCTCCCTGACGATCAACGGAGATACGGCTCAGACCATCGAGCGCTTTGTCTATGTCGATGGACCTGGAGGGGATATCACGAAGAATCTGCGCGGGCAACTCCAGCAACACTTCGATCAAAGCGGCCTTACGCATATAGAGGCCTACGACTTCAAAGGACAGCCTGTCGAAGTCCATCGGCAGCTCGCAGCCGACTATAAAGCGCCGGTCCTGCACTGGCCAGAAGCCAATCCCGCATCCGGCCTGGAATCCGAGCGGTTTGTGAAGATCACCGAGTATGACGCGCTCGGTCGTATGACGCGCCTGTACAACTGGCACAACGGTACAGGGAGCCGTGTAGCGGTTTATGAGGCGAAATACAGCGAACGGGGAGTCTTGAAGAGCGAAGAATTGGTTGTTGGTGCAACCAAAACATCGACCGGCTATGCAGAGGAAGCTGGAAGCAAGCGAGACCAGGTCATTCAAGACATCACGTACGATGCGAAAGGACAGAGACAAAGCATCATCTACGGCAATAAGACCATTACCCGGTATCATTACGATCCCGAGACCTTTCGGCTTCTTCAACTCCGGACGACCCGGACCGTCATCAACCCGGAGTTTCCGAAAGAGAAGGGGTTCAAAGACCCGTATATCCTCCAGAACCTCTACTACACTTACGATCCGGTGGGGAACATCACCGAGATCTACGACGACGCTGTCGAACCAGCCTATTTCAAGAATCAAGAGGTCAAATCTCAAAATCTCTATACCTACGATGCGCTGTATCGATTACTGAGCGGGACAGGGCGGGAAAACGGCGCGGCTGTCGGTATGCCGGGCCCCACCGAACCATCTCCCATGGTCGTCCAGTTTCCGATCACCGACCCGAACGCGTTGCGCAACTACACCGAACACTATGTCTACGACCAAGTCGGCAATATCAAGGAAATGGCCCACGTGGCAAACGGCGGGTCATGGACCAGGCACTACGACTACGCGACCGACAGCAATCGATTGCTGAAGACCTGGGAGGGGAGTAATACAGCGGAAGCAGTGGAGTATCACTATGACCCCCACGGCAGCATGTTGAACTACAACAATGTCGCGCCAGGGCAGTTTCTGCAATGGGACTATCGCGACATGATCCATGCGATCGATCTCGTCGGCGGGGGGCGGGTCTTTTACAACTATGATGCGGGAAAACAACGCACAAGGAAAGTCATCGAGAACCAAGCTGGTGCGAAGCAATGGGAGCGGCTCGATCTCGGTGGTCTGGAGGTCTTTCGTAGATATTCAGGTGGCACCGTCGTCGAAGAAATTGAAACGCTCCACTTGATGGATGGGCAGACGCGAGTCCTCCTCGTGGACGATGTGCGACGAACGGATAATGCACAGCTGGGCGTCGGCATCCTCTATCGCTACCAATATGGCAACCACTTAGGTTCGGTTGGCGTCGAGCTGAATGAACAGGCTCAGATTATTAGTTCAGAAGAGTTCCACCCTTACGGAACATCGGCCTATGGCTTGGTATCAAACAGCATCAAGGCCACGGCGAAGCGGTATCGGTATACGGGTAAGGAGCGGGATGAGGAAAGTGGATTGTATTACCACGGGGCTCGATGTTATGCGGTGTGGTTGGGGAGATGGACCGCCTGTGATCCGGTGTTCGACCGCAGCGGTAATTCGCTCTACGTCTACGTGCACGATGCCCCAATCAATCGGCTCGATCCCGATGGTCGCGACGATACGTTCTACGAGCAACACGAGTTTGCAATTGAGGCGACGAAACAGTTCTTTCGAGTGACCCTCCCAGGAATTGCCCAGCTCGAGGATATCGGGGTTCTCGATAAGCCGGCTGATTCACTGACGGCAAAGCGGGCGCAAAAATTGGGAGACGATCTCGCTATCTTGTTCGCGCTCGGCACTATGCTACGCCCGGGATTCGGGAAAGGCGGAAAGGGAGGTCCTGGACCAGGGGGGCTCGAGTTATCGCCCGCTACAGGTTCTGTGTCCGCAACAGCCACCAGCGATCCGATGGTCGTTGTGCGCCCTCCCGCTTACTTCACCGAAAACAAGAGCACGGAAGAGACCAAGAAGGCTCCGCAAGAACCGAGTCCAGCACCGGCAACGCCTTCGCCGAGCCCAGCACCATCAGCGCCTCCACCGAGCCAGGCACCGACTCCGCCGGGCCAGGCACCTAAGCCAATTAAGCCTGATAGGTCACAGAGTGCTAATCCGCCGACACAGAGCGATAAGAGGGTGACACGCGAAGAGCGATGGAAACAGCTGGCGGATGATCCTAATAGTAATCTACCAAGAGAAGTTAGAGTGCACATCAAGAAACATGGTGGTCGAGGATTGGAAGAAAAATTTGGTTTGCAATTGGCCCATGTTCCAAAGCGATCAAATGCCCAAGGATTCGATTACGCGGAAGCATTACCTAAACACAAATCGGATCATGCCACACAGCATCGATACCTACGCGAACGGAGTTGGGGTACCCTCATCCGAATGCCAAAGAGCGGATCTGTTGGACACGGAAAAATAACTAGACCACCTCCTATTCCTGAACCGAAACACTAGCAATATTGTGCGCTTGAGTAGAAAACTGGTATTGAACCATTGTCAGATTCTCTCAGTATGGTTAGGTAGTTTCGATTGTTTCATCTACTAAGGACTATACCTTGCTTCTCCAAAAAGAAATCCTCTCATGATAACAACTGTCGCTCCGCTTCAGCTCGATGACCGCAAACCCGAGGTTGCCAATCTTCAGGAAGGCCTCCTGCTGCTGATCGACCGACAACTTTTGACGATTCCTGCCGATCAGCTGGTGAAGACCATCTCCGAACTCACACGCGAACGCGAGGCACAGGTTTATGCTCGGTTTACTTCGAGCACCGTTCAGACCTTCCAGCAACAATACGTCGCACAATTGCATCTTCATCAGAGGCAACATCGATGATGAAACCGCTCAAAGTTTCACGCAGCGTGCTGCCTAATAGGCAAAGGAGAGCTGATTCATGAATCGTGTGACATTCCCTCTGAAGCTTCGGATGCGAGGTCCGGCCGTGTCGGATCTACAGGCCGTGCTCCAACTCTTGCTAGACCGACAGGTGATCGTCTTCGATAATGAAACGGCCCGCAAAAAGGAATTCAAGGCTCTGAAAAAAGAACAGATAGGACAGACCTACGGCGCCACCACGAAGAAGTTAGTCGCGCTCTTTCAGTACTCCCGCAGGCTCAAATCCACCGGCACCGTCGATAAGGCAACGGCGAATGAACTCAATCGTTTTCTGGACGAGATTGAGGCGCCTCAGGATCCTGCAAGCTCATCCCAAACAGAAGGCCGTCCCTCTTGGCGCGTGCTTCGGCTGACCGACCCGGTGATGACTGGCGCAGATGTGACCGAGGTCCACAATCAGCTCACGCAACTCAGCGAGCCCTATCGCTCACTCATACAGGCCGATATCGGCCCTGACAGTCGCCATCAATTTGGAGACGCTACCAAGCAAGCGGTCACTCGATTACAGGAACAGTACGTGGAGCAGTTGCGTAGGTCTTCAGGCTCAGAACACACTGATAGACATGGGGAGTGGTGGACGGGGGAATGGGGTGCCGTTGATTCCAGAACGGCGAGTTTGCTCCAGACTTTGACTCGTGAGCGCAAGATTCCCTTCATCATTCGAGGTCGTGTTGAGTACGCAGATGGCACACCGGCTGAGGGCGTTCGAGTCACGGCCTATGATCGTGACATTGGAACTTCGAGTGTCCCCTTAGGGCCACCGGAGGCCGTGTATATCACCAATGCTAATGGAATCTTCCCGGATATTGAATATTTCTCCGCGGATTATGATGCTGCGGAGGGGCAGCGAGGCCCTACCGCCGATGTGGTGTTTACGGTCTCGACGACCCAGGGCGTACCGGTCGAGTTGCAAGCCGTGTATCGGCTCGTGGGACACCCAGGAGCCAAGCAGGCTGAAAGCAAAATCGATCTCATCGTCGGGTTTCCAGCGTCGCCGATCGAATCGGTGCGCCTCGTCGTTCGACGGTCAGACGCAGTGGCACCGTCTGAATATGAACGACTGATGATTTCCCTCCGTCCATTGCTAGGCCGTGGCTACTCTCCCGATCAGTTTGATGAAGAGCAGCATCGAGATGTGACGTTCGCTGCTCGAGAAACCGGGGAGCCGAGGGAATTCCTCTCGACCCTTGTTCGCGCATGGGTCTTGGCTAAACCCACGACCATGTCACCTGAGTGTTTTTATGGGTTGCTTCGAGATGGTCCACCGACGACCGTGAGCCCACCGTCCTTTAGCCCTGAGCAATTTATCTCGGACTATCGCCCCGGCTGGTCGGCCAAGCTTGAAGAAGCCTTTGAACTGCAGCTCATTCCTGCGGCACTGAAGAGCCGATTGAACACGTGGCTTGACGAGCTTGATGAGTATCAGGCGAAGGCGTTTCTTCACTTTTCCGGAGACGCACGGGATCAGGTGTCGTTAGGAGACGTACTTCGGTTCGGCAAGCTCCCTGAATCTCAACAGATAGCCTATGCAAAATTGTCACGAGACCATACGGGGGACGAAGAGACGTTGTGGCAGAAGGTCGAACAGGAGCTGGGTTGGCGGCCTGAGCAGATCAAGGTGGCTCGGGAGGCGCTGGATCTCTCCGACCTTGTCCATGGGCATAAGCCCTTCCTTCAGCAACTCTATGACCGAACGCAGCCGCCGACCACACGGCTGTTAGCATCCTGGGACCGTGCGCAGTTGGACCAGTTGATCGCGCAGGTCGGGGTGCCCCGACATTTTGCCGAGTCTTCCTCCACCGCCATGCAGGCATACGGTGATGCCATTGAACGCATTCTGCAGTCTCTGCATCCCTCTCTGTATGTGTCCAAGGCCCTTCGACGGGTTGAGGATACCGACATACACGCTGCAGGCGAATGGTTGCACGAGATGTTATTGGAACCGGAGATGCGACAGGACGGCATTCCCCCATTCAATCTCATCTCCACGCCCGCGACTCGATATCTTGCGGAACATGGAGACCGACTCTTCCACGGCGTGAGTCCCGAAGATCGCCAGCGGCGTTCTTCGCAATTAAAACGAGTACAACGTGCGTTTCAGCTGAGCACCGGGCCTACTCAAGTTGGAACGCTTCTCAAGCACGGACTCGACTCTGCGCGACACATTTCCTCATGGTCCAAGGAACACTTTGTGGCCCAGTACGGTCCGCTCCTGGGAGGGGCGGACGCGGCCGGCGAAGTGCATAGTAAGGCCGGCTATATTCACGCGACCTTGCTCCACGCGTATATTGATGGCTGGCATGCTCTTCGTGTTCCACGACCCGGGATTCCATCGCTGGGCGCCCAGCACACGGCGGGGCTCATTGCCTCCAAGCTTCCCACACTCGACAAACTCCTCGCCGATACCGCTCGATGCTCTTGCCCGGGCGAGCTCTCAGTCCTCAGTCCGGCAGCCTATCTCGTGGACCTGTTGCAGTTTCTTGACGTGACACTCCCTGGTAGCAGCGAGCCAATAGTAAAATCTCTGCTGAAGCGACGGCCCGATCTCGAACACATTCAGCTCACCATTGAGAATACCAATACGCGGACGCCGTATATCGACCTGGTCAATGGGATTCTCATGAGTTTCATCGCGCATAACGGCCCGTTTCCCTTCAATGATCCCAAAGATGGCGTCATCACCGCCACAGCCGAAGAACTGCGCATCAATCCCATCCCCATCACACCTGAGGTCACTGAGTCCGAACGCAAAGCGTACACCTCCCTTCTGGGCGCAGTGTATCCTTGGAGCTTGCCGTACAACCACTGGCTCGAGACGATGCGGCAGTTCTTGTCGCCCTTCGGCGTAACACGTACGGCGCTCCTCCGACTCTTTCCTTCAGACGAGGAAGTAACCACAAATTTTGCCATCGCGACCGAAGCGCTGTCTTTGAGCCCACAAGATTTTGGAGCCATTACGGGGACACATTTTGGCGGAGCGAGTTCCGATATTGGTGGTACGCTTCCCATCCGCTATGGGTTCGATGATCGTCCTGATACCGTTGCCGATGCTCCTCTCCACGTGCGGCCTCTATTGACCAGCGGAGATCACCGTGAACGTCTGATTGATGCTCTGCAAAACTTCTTTAAGAATGTTTCAAACTCGAGTGGCCTCACGCCAGCTCTGCGTAAGGACATCTTCATCACTGGAGAGTATGACGAACCGACCGTCAAAGCGGTCGAGGCCTATCGTGTCGCTGTTGGATTGCCCGCCATCGGAGGGACCGACAATGCCTTTTGGGCCACGTTTGACTCAACGGGGGCAAGTAGCAGCTCATTCTTTCTCTCCTATGTCCCCCTGTTTCTCCAGCAGACGGGCCTGAGCTTTGATGAAGTAGTCGAACTCCTTACTACTCAATTCTTTAATCGCCTCTTCCGGCACCGCGTGTTTCTGGAACGGCTCCATGTGCGACCGGAAGAGGTGATGGCGTTTTTGCAGTCCGGCGTCACCACGATTCCGAGCTCTTTGCAGACTAAATTGTCGGGGGCGACTCCTCCGGTGTCGGAAGAGGAGTTTATCGACTGGACCAAACGGCATAGTTCGATGCTGGTCCTTGATAGTCCACCGCATGCGTTGTGTGATGTATCGCAAACCACGATTCGCCACTTGGAAGGGTCGCTTCTCCGAGATCAGGATCTCGATCGGCTTGAGTTTGCATTGCGGCTCAGGACGAAGCTGGGTTGGTCGATCCATGAGATCGATTTGGTGCTCTCGACGTTTCCCGTCGACAAATTAACCATGATGCTGCGGCTGGCTGACATCCATGTGCTGCGAGCGGAGCTCAAGCTTCCCCTTGACCAGCTGATGACCTTCTGGGGGCCTCTCGATCATCGGGCCGAGGGATCGCTCTACGATCAGCTGTTCCGTAGCAAATCTGCCCAGGCATTGGATCCTCATTATGAACTGGATTCCGTCCGCGCTGAGCTCAAGGACCACGATGAACACCTCGAGGATCATGTGCCATTGCTCTTGGCGGCACTGCGGATCTCCGATGCGGACTTTAATCGCTGCCTGGGCGATCCTGCATTTGGTGTCGTGACACCGACTCCCGATGCTGTGTTTGGTCTCAAGCTCGATTCCGACAACAAGCCGCTCCTGAACCTGGCGAATCTCTCCATGCTGTATCGGGTGGTGCGGCTCGCCAAGGCCCTGAACCTTTCGGTGGAAGAGTTTCTGCGATTGCAGGCGCTCTCGGATATCAACATTTTCGAAAAGCCAGAAGGCCAGCCCCAGTCGAAGGTCATGGAGTTCGTGCGCGTGGCACGCATGGTTCAATCCTCAGGATTGACGGTTCGACAACTTGGGTATGTCTGGAGTCATGGCGACGGTCCTGACAGTGGCCAGAAATTATCCCTCGACGCCTCCCGCGCCTTAGTCGGAATGCTTCGATCAGGGCTCGACAGCATCGCTGAGGAATGTACGGTGGGTGAAGATCCCACCGGGGAGTTGTTTCTGACTCAGCTTCGGAAGGCGCTTCCAGGCGATGCAGCCGATGAGCTGTACCACATGGTCTATGGCTCTGTGACGTATTCGCTTCCCCTTGAAGGAGCATTCACCAGTGGTCCTCTTCCTCCATCGATTAAGTCGAAATTCACGTATGAGGCTGCAACGAAGACGGTACGATTCTCCGGCGTCATGACGACGGAAGAACGTGATGCGCTGCTAGCACCTTCCTTTATCGATACCATCCCATCAGCTCTTCAAACTTTGTTCAAGGACCGTGTGGCATCGCTCTTCGACATGCCAGAGGCGTATGTCAAACAGAAACTGGCTCTTCATGAAAAGTATGGTGAACTGACAGCCATCCTCCGACAAACCTCATCTTTGAATTCTAGCTCTCAGCCGAATGTCGAGGCTATTCGCCAGAAGGTCGTGCGAATTTTGGCACCGGTGCAACGGATTCGAAGCGAAGACTTCCTGATCCAGACCTGTACGGACACGTTCCAGATCGAGCCAGCCAGCATACGGCTCTTCCTGAATAATTCAACGGTTCTGAGCTCACTCCGTTTCGGGGAGAGCGCACCAGCCGCGGCCGATTTGTTTGAGATGGTCGGTCTTGGGCTCCACGCGTCCTACTACAGTGGTGTGGACCTCGACAGTCCCGGCAGTACAGGTGCGGAAGTCGCTAGCCGAATGGAGTCCCGTGTCGAACTCAATCTAAGCACCGACCTGCCCTCTGAGGTGACCACTGAGAAGTTTTCGACCCGATGGACTGGATTTCTGTACGCACCGCTGACTGAAACGATCACGTTCATGGCGCGTGGGCGCGGGACCATGCGGTTTTGGCTCAACCAACAGCTCGTGTTGCAACAACCGACGGCAGACAGCTTCGAGTTATCAGTGGGCATCAAATTGGAAAAGGGAAGCCTGAATGCCGTAATGATCGAACATGCGCACCATGGTGAGGACCGCGCCTTTCAGTGGACGTGGTCGATCCCAAATCGCCAGCCAGAGCCTATCCCCTCGATATCTCTTTATACGGAGGAGCTACTGCAGACCTATGCCCGTGCGCTTCTACGGTTGGATAAGCTCGCTCTGTTAGTGAATGCCCATCGCGTCACTGCGGAAGATGTGTGGGGTCTGGCCCATCTGGGTTTATTCGATTGGAATTCGGTCCCGACGACGGAACCATCACCAGCGGAGTCCGCGTCGTTCTTCATGAAGTGGTTGACGCTCGCCCGCTATATCGAGGTGCGCAATCAAATTACGACCGCTCACGGGAAGTTTCGTGACATCCTCGACTCCGATACACTGTCGACGGCGTTGAAACGATTTGCGGCTGTGACGGGAACGACCGAGTCCGATCTTGTCACTTACAGTGAAGCAGCGACCCTCCACCCGTTTGACCCCATGTCGCAGACTTATTCTGAGGTTCCACCGTCCCCAACAGATCTAACTTGGTGGGCGTCGTTACGACAGGCATGTAACATTCAGAAGAAGACCGGTTGCTCCGCGAGTCAGCTGGTGGAATGGTGCCGAGTGAAGACGGATGTCAGGACCGCCCCTAATCCTCCAGAAACTACTTCTTATGCGTTCACAGCGCAGGAGGGGCTACAACCGCAGGAATTGTGTGATGCTCTTAAAAGGCTACTCAAGGCCAAATACGAGGAGGAGACGTGGCGGGTCGTGGCGCGTCCGCTGAATGACGAACTGAGGACTCGCAATCGTGATGCACTCGTCGCCTACATTCTCACGCTGCCGGACATTCGCCAGGCTCACATTAAGACAGGCGATCAACTCCTCACTTATTTCTTTCTCGACACGCAGATGTCGGCCTGTATGGAAACTTCTCTCATTGCGTCTGCCACGCATACGGTGCAGGTGTTTGTCACGGCGGTCCTCCGTGGACACTTTGAAACGGCGGTTCCTCCGATTCCAGCCTCAGCGATCGACCGGTATAAATGGGAAACCTGGATGAAAACCTATCAACTGTGGCGTCCTGCCCGTGACATCTTCATTCGGACGCCTTTGTACATACGCTGGAACTTACTAGACCGGAAGAGCGAGGCCTTTCGTGCGTTTGAGCAAGACCTTCGCAAACAAGACCTTACGGACGCTGAACGTCCAGATCTACCTCCAGGCCACTGGGCGGAAAAGGCCTTCATGAATTTCCTCGAGAAACTCGACGAGGTCGCCAAGCTGGAGATATGTGGGCAGTATCATGACGCAGAAGCCAGGATCCTGCATGTGTTTGGCCGAACGCAGAGCCAGCCCTACCGGTTTTACTACCGCACGCTCAATAACTACACTGGACTTGGTCCAACGCAGGGTGAATGGTCGGCATGGGAGCGTGTCCCGCTCGACATCGATATCGCACCGGATGAGAAAACCAGTGGCGTGCACTTAATGCCAGTTGTCTGGAATCGGCGCCTCTATCTCTTTTGGCCGGTGTTTCGCTCGGTTCCTGCTGATGAAGAGAATGCTAAGATTCCGCAGGAATTTGATCGGGTAAATTCGTGGGACATCCGCCTGGCATGGAGTGAGCTGTGGGATGGGGTGTGGTCGCCCAGGCAGATGTCGCTTCAGAGCATTGCAACGAGGCCCTTCTTTCAACCCCCTCGAGTACAAGACCATCTTAAAGTCGATATTCCATATAAATATGAGGAAAAGTATGAGTTTCAAGACGTGGAGATTATGGTGGCTGGCCGTAAGACTAAGCAAAAGCGGCGTGTAACACATCGGCACCCTGCCAGAGTCCAAAACGACTTACTCCCTGATGGAGGGATTACGATTGATAAGCTCGAAGACTATGCTCGTTATCAGGAGATCGTGACTGAGCAGCGATCGGTTTCCTATTTGCCCAAACCATCAGAACATTTATTTTATGTCAAAGATAGGCAAGGAGTTCTCTTTATTTCGTGTTTTACGCGCTATCTCGGTGCACGGGCAAAAGGTCAGTTACTCTCCTCGCGAAAACGTTCGCTTACAGTAATGCAAAGCGGGCGACTTACTGTAAGAGAGGATATTGAGGGGCCTACAGTCCGTCCGACATCAGACTATGTTACTGCCTATGATGAAGTGGGAATCTTCAGAGTTGGAACTTGCAAGGTACGCGACGTTGACACTCTCCCGGCACCGAAAACGGGCCTCTCTTACAATTATTTTTCGGAGCCATTAGCGACATGGAATTCTTATCTTGCTTCACTTCAGCCCAATGCAGGTTACCCGGGAATGCACCTTAAGTTAGCGGACAGAGATGTGCTTGCTAAGACATCTGATGGGTTCTTAGTTGTTGGATCTATTCGTGAAACTGGGTTTGACGACAAAACACCATTCTTTTTCCAGGATCCACATCGTGTGTATTTCGTTGCTCCTTTAGTTAGCAAGCATGTGCGCGTTTTCCCACAATGGGGAGACAAGGTTGGAGACGGAAAAACGGTCACTATCAAAGCATCTGGTGGCTATATTCCTTTAGGATTTACACGGTGGTCTTTGGAGGATTTCGGTGGCAAAACATCGGTTGATAGAAGTGGCAAAGAGCTCAGCAAGAGTTTGTTTCCTAAGCCCGAGTTGATCTTTGAGCAACATTGCCACCCACAGATCTGCGAATACATCCGGCGATTAAATCGCCATGGATTGTATGCACTGCTATCGACGGACACACAACGTTTGTCGGACACTGATCCCAGCTATTTCAAAGTGAACTATGAGCCGACGACTGTAGTTGATCGACGTTACCCCAGCGATCGCGTGGATTTCGACTTGCATGGCGCCTATTCCCAATACAACATGGAATTGTTCCTCTATGCTCCCATGCTGGCGCACACCGCTCTCTTGAATGCCTTCAATTTCACGGCGAGTGAACGATTCCTGAAAGTCGTCTTGAATCTGACATCAGCCGACACCAGTAAGTCCCCCATAGAACGTATTTGGCAATTCCTGCCGTTTCAATCCACGCAAGAGGAATACCTTCAAGGCATGCTGGACGCCTTGGCCTATACCGGGACAGAGAATCTTCAATTACTGGCTAAAAAGAGCGCAATGCAGGATGCAATCAGGGATTGGATGAAGGATCCGTACAATCCGCACGCCATCGCTCGTCGTCGTCCCTCTGCATACAAAGAGGCCATCTTATTGGATTGTTGCCGGTTTCACTTAAAGAAGGCTGACTATCATTTCACCAAGTTCACCATGGAGCAGATACACCTCGCCCTCCAGGATCTCATCATCGTCGGTACGCTGATGAACTGGAAGAGACCGGCGCCACGTGGTGAACAGACTGGGCGTGTCGCTCCTGAGACGTACGCTTCCTTAAGAGCCAAAAATCACTTGAGCTCCTTCTCGGATTTCTCAGTGGCCATGGCTGATCTTGAGACCGAATTTCCCTTTGCCCATAGTACGCCCGTCGTGTCCGGTAGCACCGGATCGGTTGATAGTGTCTTGACTACCTATTTCTGTCTGCCGGGTAACGACGAGTGGGAGCGGCTCTGGGATACCATGACAGACCGCCTCTATAAGATCCGTCATTGCATGAATATTGAGGGGGAAGTACAGGACATTCCACTGTTCCCTCCAGAGATTGATCCGATGTTGCTGGTCGAGGCACGGGCCAAGGGGCTTAATATCAGCTCTTTATTAGACCAGGTTCGCACACCAGTGCCACATCAGGACTTCGGTGTTGTGTTTGAGAAGGCGTCGCGAGCAGTCCAAGACGGACTGTCGCTTTACCAACGATTCGAATCGTTCATCGAAAAATCGGAATCCCAAGGTCTAGCGGAACTAAAGATCGAACAAGAGGCCGATTGGCTCAAAAACTATCTCCGTCATGAATTGGTTCAGGGCGTTCAGTTGCAGAGTGCCATGGTCGATGCTCTGAACGTGACCTACGATGCGACAAAACGTAGACAAGATTACTACGACCACCTGCTTACTCAAGGACTTCTGGATGCTGAGCGAGACCAACGGACAAGTTTAAATCGCGCCGCCAGCGAAGAAACGAAAGCTCAGCAAGCAGAATTGGCAGCTAATGCCTATAGCATGATTCCAGACACCTCGACTGGCACCTGTGGTGTACAGTTTGGAGGTACCCATCTTGGAGCGGCCGCCCGAGCGATTGCAGGTGAATTTCGTGCATCAAGTGCCAGTTATAGCCATCGAGCGTCGAACGCTTCACTCGCAGCGCAGTGGGACCGGCAAAAACAGGAATGGGCTTTTCAGCGAGACCAAGCTCGAGTCGATCTCAAGAGAATTGACAAGGAGCTTGCGGCTAAGAGGATCGAGAAACGCCTGGCCGAGCTGAAACTAGAGAATCACGATAAGACTGTCGCTAATACTGAGGCGGTGCTGACGTTCTACAAGCAAAGCTTTTTTTCCGGTGAACGGTACCAAAAAAGTGCGAGCGATCTCTATCCTGACATCTTCCAACTCTTCCATATCGCGTTCGAGTATTGCCGAGCCGCAGAAGCGAAGTATTGTTGGGATTTTGGTCTCAATCAATCACAATTCGTGCAATTTGGGTATTGGAGCCAAGGGGACAAGGGACTCTTGGCCTTCGAACATCTACAGCTTGCGTTGAAACAGGTTGAGAAGGCCTATTTTGAGTCCGATCGGCGAGATTTTGAATTGACTCGTACTGTCTCATTAATCCGTTTGGACCCAAAAGCTTTTCTCACGCTCAAGCAAACCGGAGAATGTGAATTTGAAGTTCCAGAGGCGTTTTTTGACGGCGATTACCCTGGTCACTACATGCGTCGGCTACGGCGGGTGAGTGTCACGATCCCTTGCGTGACTGGTCCCTACACAAATGTAAATTGCACGCTTACGTTATTGGAAAATACGACTCGTGTCAGTAGTGAGGTGAGAGAACCACATACCGAGGAGCTCGAGCGAGAAGACAAGCGCTTCCGGCATGATTTCGGGGCGATCCAATCCATTGTCACGAGCCGGGGCCTGAATGATCTAGGTGTCCTAGAACCTGGTATGGCCACTGGACTTCCGCTCCCATTTAAAGGAGCCGGTGCAGTCAGCCGTTGGCGAGTCAAGCTGCCTATTAATACGAATCACTGGCCCCGCTCGTCGATGTCCGATCTTCTGCTCGAACTTCAATTTAGTGCACGCCCTGGAGGTGCTCGTCTTGAGGAGAAAGCCTTGGGGGCCCGTGAGGCGTGGCTTGGGACGAGCACACAGAGTTTCTTTCTCATCGGCAAAGGACTTCCAAATGATAAACTGTATCACTTTCTAGCTCCAGCAAAGGGAATAAACGGCCACATTTTGTCTTTTGATTTATCCCCAGAGATCGTGTCGAATGCATTTTCTGAACGCACACTCAAGCTTTCTAGTTTGTCCATCATGCTTAACTTTCACAAACAGAGCGATAATGGTTCGATCGAAACTGGCATCGATTCAATGCTCTCCCATCAAAGTTCTGAAATGTCGACCCCGGATAGCCTTGGTACTGCTAAACTTCAAAGTATTGAAGCGGATCTGCGTGGTACTCCGCGTGCTCAATTCCCGCTCACTATCGACCTCACTTCCGGTGTGACGACCACAATGACTTGGGAGATTCCGGCATCGAGTGTCTCAGAGTTACCCTCTCAACTACGTGAACCTATACCAGGCACGACTCAATATCGATTAAAGCGGGATCTCATTGACGACATATGGATTCTGGTGAACTATACAGTTGTGCCAGTTACACCTGAAACCTAGATCCATCTTGCGGTATGCAATGAGTATGGGAGGTGTGCAGTGAACCGGATACCTTCTTCCGTTAAGGACCTCGCTCCGATTCTTCACCGTTCAGCTTCAGAGATCTGCTTCTGCGTCGATGAAGTCGAGCCCTGCCTCGAACCCTGTATCCCTATCAGGACACGTACGCGTGTGAAACAAGATATTGGAAGGCCCTTGCTCGCCTGTAGTCATGATGAGTCGTCAGAAGTCATTCAGGCAGCTGGAGCGGCCACGCATGGTCTGGTGAATGCGGTGTATGTAGCGTTTAGCCAACATCGGCCCCTCGTGCTGACCCCTGATGCTTTATGGATTACCCTCGCACAGGGGTTTACCCATCACATCACGAACCATGCTGAGGCGCTGCGTTCGAGCGTGGTCCGGCATAAAGGAAAAATGACCTTGCAGGCCGAGACGGTCGACCTTTCCTCAGCTCAGCACTGGGCCGAGGCCGTTGAGCAATGGAGCGAGGGGATTCGGCAGCATGTGCAGGGCGATCTGTACCAACTCATGATTTGCGATTTCAGCACGACCTCGCCCGTGATCCGCACCGCCAGCCAAGTCGTCATGATGGATGCGTTCCAACAATATTTTGATTACGGGCTGAGCTGTATTTGCGGCATTCCCTCGATTACTGTTACAGGCACTGTGGACGATTGGGCTAGAATTCGTGAGCGCGTCGATGTGATGGCGACGTTTCATCTCGATTGGTGGACTGATCGGTTGAAACCAATTTGCGACGGGATCATCGCGACGGTGCAGGGTGCTCCGTTACAACGGTTCTGGAAACACATCTATAGTCCCAAGGAGATGTATGGGGGCGATCTCATTACCGGTTGGGTGGCCGACCTCTTTCCCTATCTCATGCATCCCGTTACCAATGCACCAACGATCAGAAATCCGATTCTGACCATACCACGAGAGAAGTTGACTGAAAAAGACGGGATCTTGTCCGCGTCCATTCCCACCGGTCTGTCACGAGCACCGTTCACTCTCAAATCAGCATCCGCCGATGACTCAAAGGAGTTAGAGCTCGTTGCCGGCTTCCTGGGTGTTAGAGAACATGGGGACGGTGGTCAGCTCGAACCGGAGATTGGGTGGGCTGTCGTGGAACCCGATGCGTTCACCCACGTGTTGAACAAGTTCGCAGCAGCAGGGGCGCGTGACGCCACTTCGAAGCCGCAGGTGCCGGATCCGCAAGATCACCCCTTGAGAGAGCTGCGAGACGTTGGTATCCCTAAAGAGTTGGTACAGCTGATGGATCGGTTTGCCGAGGGGCAAGTGTTTTACGAGGGAACGCCTCATGCCTGGTTGTTGAAACTACCCTCAGGGCTGACCCAACGAGAGGTCTTGAGCGACAACTTCCACATCTATATGCCGGCGGTCCATTTCATGGATCTGGCTGATGGACGGGCGATCGCCTATGTGTCGTTTGCACCCAACAAGTTTGAGCGATCGTATTCGTGGATCGTTGTCGGCAGGCCAGAGGGTGACGCGTTTCGTCAGGGGAGTGTGACCGTCATCGCCAAGGGCTTCGTGCAGTTTTTTCAACGACTCCTGGGTGCCGACGGACGCTATTACTTTGACGAGCCAGACTTTCAACCAGACGTGGTGTTATAGAGCAGGTAGCAATGCATTCCCTAGGGCGCGAATCGTCAAGGGAGCATTCCCTTCGCTGCGGTTGTTTACCAAGACATACGCCGTTCGCTTCTCTCCCACCGCTTTCTTCACCAGTTCTACCGTGTCTCGGCGCATGTCCGGCAGCTCTTCCACAATCTTCGTGTACGGCTCCGCTCGTTTCTTCGCGGCTTCATAGGACATCTTGAGCGGCGTCAGGAGTCGTAAGACCGTAAAGGGCGCTGTGAAGCGCTTCTCCATTTGTTGGTGCTGGTCCCGCAACGACGGCATGTAGGACCAGTGATTGTAGACATGCGCGACGCCGTGATGCTCTAAGATCTTGCGATACTCGGGACCCAGCAAACCCGCGTTGCGGATCTCGACAGCATAGCGAAAGTCCTTGGGAAGTTGACTGAAGAAGGTATCCAGTCACGAGCAGAACTCTTCGCTCGACATGCCGTGCCTCTGGAACTCAAGCAAGAATGGGCCAGTGTGTGGTTCAAACTTCGCTTCGCGATAGGGCCTGAGTACGAGATCATTAAATAGCTTCGCATCAAGAAACCGTGGATTCGGTTGTCCGGCCTTGGTGCCATACCGAGCCTGCTTCGCGTAGGTCGGGATCGTAATCTCCTCCCAGACCTTGAAACACATTTCAAAATCTTCAGGAATCTGGTTGAGATAGTGCCGAAGCTGATTCGCGGTGGGTGGCCGATAGAAGGTGGAGTCATTGCCGACCGTGCGAAAGCAGGGATCACCGTTATGGAGATACTGGCAGTATTCACCCAGACATTCCCGCGCAAATGTGGTCTTCGCATACTTCTTGAGATAGACCTGGCCTTGCCAACCCTCATAAGTCCAGGTGCTGGTCCCAAAGCGAATCAAGGGTTGGAGCGGCATGGGTTGAGAGCGTAGCGGGCGCATGGCTCGATCCGCAATGGGCATATGTATCCATTCCGATACCACTCTGTACCCAAAGCGATACAGCTACACACTGTGGCCTCCGGATAATATATCTTGAATCGCACAGTATGCCCTGAGGTATACGTATTGCATCTAGTCTAACACGATTCACCAAAGGAGAACACATGGGTTTCTTTCGTCTTCAAGCTGCTCTCCTGTATTGCGTGCTATTTGTCAGCAGTCCCGCTACGAGCAATTCTCAGACACCTAGTGGCTCTACCACCATCTCGCCAAACAGGGTCACCCAAGTTTGGGGGGACAAGGCGGTCAGAGTATACCTAGAGCGCAGATCGCCTTGCATAGCAGGTGATTCATGCACTCGCCATGCATTGATTTTCATCCATGGCCTTATGGGATCCAGTGAGACCTGGAAGTATGGCCAAACTTACTGGCCAGCATTGCTCGCGTCAGACAAAGCGGTCGATGATTTTGACATTTATCGTATCGACTATGAGACAGGCATCCTAACGGGTGCGTCGATGTACGAAGTCAGGGGCTCACTAGCAGGGGCGATGAATGCAGTCCCAGCCATGAAGAGTTACGAAACCATACAATTTATAGCTCATAGTTTAGGTGGCAATATTGTGAGAGATCATCTGGTATATCTTAAGACGCAATGGGGTCACGGAGCTCTGAATCAATTCCGGCAGATGGTTCTCATCGGATCACCAGGTGAAGGCTCTTATCTAGCGACTATACCCAAGCTTGCAACCAACAACCCTCAGCTACGAATCCTAGTACCTCACAATAAAAACGACTATCTGGGGCTCTTGAATGATACCTGGAGAGCAATGATTTTGAAGAGGGGGCGGGCTCGTTGTCCAACACTCTCTACGATGATAGCTTATGAGGAACTCCCCGTACCACTCATGGGAATAATCGTAAGTAAAGAGAGCGCTACTTCATCGGCAAGAGACTTGTCTCTCCTTGGACACACGAATATTAGGGGCTTCAAGCGAAATCATATTGACATTGTGAAACCAACTGGCGTTGACCACCCTGTGTATCAATGGGTTAAGCAGGGTGTCGTTGACTGTGCTGAGGGACATGCTGGAGGACCGTGTCCAAGAGTTCAGGAGTTGCAAGCGTTCTGTCGAAAACTCTAGTCGACGTCGATGGCCTTTGAGCCTCAAATGGTTTCTCAATTGTACCTATCACCTCTATCCCGCTCCTTCAGTCGCTCCTCTGGCGAGCGCTCCACCTTCGATAGGTTTCCAATTGTGTTACATGTTTTGAACCGACAGAAGCCGCAGCTCTTTCACTATCAAGGTAATGGTACCAAGCTGTTCCTCGACCAGGCCCATTAGTGCATAGGCTTGATTCGTGGCCAGCAGATGACAGGAGGTCCGGTAGGTTTCAGGAAACAGGGTCGCATCGTAGAGTCCCGTCTGATCTTCCAAGGTCATAAACTCCATCGGCTCCCCCTTTTTCGTGGAGACGATCTTCTCCGTAAGGAGCCACCCAATCAGGGTCACTTCTTTTCCCACATACTGATCCAAATCCTTTGCAAGAATGCGCTGGATACCAGTAAGCGCCTCTGTGGACAGATCGAGCGGATGGCAGTGGAGGGGAAAGCCGAAGAGCGCGAGTTCATGATGAAGCTTCTTCCGGGCTGAGTACTCGGCTGGGATCGGGATGGATCTCGGTGGCTTCGTCGCTAGCGATGCAAAGACGCGCCAGAGGAGGGCTGGTCTGGTGAGTTCACCGGCAATCGAATCCAAGCATCCGGCTTTGATCAACAGTTTGGTTTGGGCGTAGTCCAGTTTTATCCGACAGAGGAAATCTGATAGTGAGCGATATGAACCATGCTGTTCTCGTTCCGCAATAATCCGCTTGGCGAGATCTTCTTGAAGGCCTTTGATCTGCATGAGGCCCACGCGAACGGTGGTGCCTGATCCCGTGTAGGCCCATCCACTCGCGTTGATGTCCGGCGGAAGGATGGTCAGGCCCATGCGTCTCCCTTCAGACAGATAGGCGAAGGCCGAATAGTACCCGCCGCGATTGCTCACGACTGCGGCGATGAACTCGGCAGGATAGTGGGCTCTGAGGTAGGCAGATTTGAAACTGACTTGGGCGTAACTCGCACTGTGCGGCTTACAGAAGCTATAGCCCGCGAAGCTCATGATCATGGCCCAAATGGCATCGATCGCGAGCTGTTGGACACCACGGATTGTCGCTCCCTCGTAGAACTGCCGTTGGTAATCACGGAGTTGTCGTGCCTTATGTTTCTTGCTCAAGACCTTCCTCAGCTGGTCGCCGTCTTCGACGGAGAAGCCGCCCAGTGCGACCGCGACCTTCATGACATCTTCCTGGTAGACCATGATGCCATGTGTTTCTTGAAGAACGTCATCCAGGAGGGGATGCAGCGAGCGGTACCGCTGTCCATGAGCGCGACGCACAAACTCATCCGCGAACACGTTCGCGGCGGGACGGATGATCGACGAAACGACCACGAGATACTCGAAGACATCAGCGACGGCGCGTCGTTCCGACGGCATCCCAGCCCAGAGCTTCCTGAGTAATAGCCTCGTCGCGGGAGATTCCACATAAAAACAGCCCATCGTCTCACCGCGTCGAATGAGATCGTTGGTGGCCTGATCACTGATCGGGTCCCATGTCGCATAATCGATCATGCGGCCAGTGTTACGGGCGACCGCCGCGATGGCATCACGGATGACGGCGAGAGAGCGATTGCCCAAGAGGTCGATCTTGACGAGCCCAGCGTCTTCTGTCTGATCCTTCTCCCACTGAATCACCGGCAAGTTGGAGGCTGAGATCTCGACCGGCACATACCGCCGGATCTCATCCGGAACTAATACGACACCACCAGGATGGAGACCCAGGTTCCTGAAGTGGCCCTCCAGTTGCGTCGACCAGTAGAGGATCTCCGGCCAGGGCTCTCTGAGCTTTAAGGCTCTACAGACATCCCGTGCCCAGTCTTGCACCGTCATGCCGGGCTGTACCTCAACGAAGTCCGCTCGTCGATCGAGAAAGTTCAACGCCTTCCCGGTCTCAACATCGGGGAGGCCGTAGACCTTCGCGATCTCGCGCAAGGCCGCGCGCGTGGCGAGGGTGTTCTGATTGGCCACCATCGCCGCGTGCTGATGCCCATACTGCTTGAACACCCACTCGAGAATGGCCGGGCGTTCATCCCAAGGAAAGTCCACGTCGATGTCGGGTGGATCATGACGCCCGGGATTGAGGAACCGTTCAAACAGCAAGTTGTGCCTGATTGGATCCACATGTGTGATGCCGAGACAATAGGACACAATCGAGGCCGCGGCGGAGCCCCGCCCGCACGTTCTCGGCGCTTGTCGGACGATTTCATCCACTACGAGAAAATAGTCAGCGTAGCCCTTCTCACGGATCACGGAGAGTTCCTTCTCGATCCGTTGTCGGACTGTCGGAGACAAGGTTCCATAGCGCCAAATAGCCCCTTCATACGTTTTTCGCTGCAACGTCTTGAAGGCAGCTTCAGAAGACAGCTGGCGGAAGGAGGGGAAGATGGTCTGTTTGAAGTCCCAATCGGTATGGCACTGTTCCGCAATCTGTCGCGTGTTGGCGATAGCCTCCGGCACGTGTGGCAGCTGTCGTGCGAGCACGGATTCCGGCATGAGCCAATGAGAGGGGAGCGCACAGTGGTCGGGCTTGAGTCGTGAGAGCGTTGTGTTCTCCGCAATCGCGCGTAGCAGCCGGTGAGCCTGATAGTCCGCTGGCTGGAGAAACGCGGCGCGGGTGGTGGCTACCGGCGGCAGTTTGAGTCTGCGGCTCAATGCGACCGCGTCTTGCAAGGATTCGCCCGGCGTGAGCTCGATATAAAGATCCTCTGCCGACTCTGCCTGCCAGGCAGTCACGGCGACGGGATCATCAGACAGCAACACCAGTCCCGTGCGATGCAGCGCCACGGTCTTGAGGAAATCGAAGGACTCATCACAGTGGCGAGCGGACAGAATCCGGCAGAGATTGGCGTAACCGGTGGAGTTCTTCGCGAGCAACACGGCACGGTGCACACCGGAAATTCGCTCCGCCCCTAAGATGGGCTTGAGTCCATGTTCACGCGCGACTTCGAGAAAGCGGATCGCGCCATAGAGTCCATTGGTATCGGTGAGGGCGAGAAAGTCCTGTCCTTGTGACTGAACCGAATGACAGAGGGCTTCCAGTGTGGGCACGCCCCACATTGGAGAATACGATGTATGTGTGTGCAGGTGGACAAAGGGCACTCAAAAACTCCTCCCATAGCGAATGCTCTGTTCTCCGAATCGTGCATGGAGCGTGTCCAGGGCTACAGATAGTTTTTTCGCTCGGTCCTGTTTGCGTTGCTCCTCAAATGGTCGAGCATCGAACAGCACGCCTTGCTCGGCGTAACCGGTGAGACCCGCCGTACTCAAGGTCATGGCTCGCAAGCGAATCCGCCGGCGCATGGACTTCTGAAAGAGTGACAGCACCACGGAAGACAGTTCACATTCCCAGCAGGTCTCGGGAGTGACGCGCTCCCGCTTCGTCACCTCAATGTGATCGCTGTATCGGATTGTGAGGGACAGACTGCCACAAACGCGACGTTGACTCCGTAACGTTCGACAGAGCCGTTGTAGCGCGTCGAGCAATCGCCCGATCAGCAAGGGATCATCGATTTCATCCGGATCGAGAAGAACTGTCTCTTCAAGACTTGGCTGAATAGCTGGCGGTAACACCGGCAATGAGTCAATGCCCTGGGCCCAGCGGGAGAGTTGCCCAGCATAGTCTCCCAGCGCCAGTTCCAAGGCATCAACAGGACTTTCCGCCACGTCGCCGAGTGTGTCGAGGTTGAGATCATCGAGCCGCGACAGGATCTGCCGCATGCAGGGTCGCTGCAAGCCCGGGAGGGTGTGCACCGAAAGGGGAGCCATGAACATCGGCTCAGATCCTGGCCGGACATCGTACAGTTCTGACGGCTCAATCAACGTCGCTGCGGTCTGGGCCACAAGCTTATTGCTGCCCACGCCAGCGACTCCGTCCAGCCGATACTGAGAAAGGATGTCCTGCTGGACCTTCGCCGCTACATCGTAGGCTGGTCCAAAGAGTCGTCCGGTCCCGGTCAGGTCCATCACAAAGGACCCTGGCTGAACCGGTTCCCAGACCGGAGCATAGCAGCTCACGATCTGAAGCAGCGATTCCTCCGCCGTGCGGATTCGAGACGGATTTGGGGAGAGGACGTGCAGGGCAGGACACATCCGTCGCGCTTGCTCGACGGACATTCCGATCGCAAGGCCTGCTTGTTCAGCTTCGGATGAAACTTCACGCAGGAGCGCCCGCGAGGTATTTAACGGAGCGATGGCCAGTGGTCGAGTCGAGAGGCTGGGATCGTGCAGCCGCGCGACGGCGACTTCAAAGGCAGGAATACCGAAGCACACAATCTGACGATCCATGGTGCCAACAGTCGAGGCCTCACTTTCGGAGATGGCGGATGACGCCGACGACAATCCCTTCGATCTGAAAACTGTCCGAGGGCTTGATGATAATCGGCTGCATGGCGTCATTGGCGGGATGGAGTTCTACTGTACCGGCCTTACGGAGGTACGTCTTGATCGTGGCCTCGCCGTTTACCAAAGCGATCACGGTCTGGCCATTGCTGGCAGACGAGTGTTTCTGCACCACGACAATGTCACCCGAGAAGATACCCTCATTCTGCATAGACGTGCCCTTCACCCGAAGGGCGAAGGTCTCCCCACGACCAACCATGCTCTTCGGCACCTCGACACGTTCCATCTGAGGAATCGGTTCGATCGGAGCCCCAGCGGCGACGACACCAGCGAGCGGAATCTGCGAGGAACTGAGTTGCATCAGGGCCAGTTCCACCGTCATGGGAATCGGTACGATTTTCTGCTCGTACCGATTGATGGTTTGCCTCGTCACATTCAGGGTTTGCGCAAGAGTGTCCTGGGTCAATCCGAGAGAGGTCCGCACCTGTTTGAGTTCATGAGGCTGCATGTAACAAAATGTTACATGGCTTATGGAGAACTGTCAACTGGCTTCCCCTACCTTTTCGGTATGGTCAAAAATTCTGAACCCTCTCATAAGTTCCACCGTGCCACACTACCGAATCGAAGGGAAGATCCTGGTGAAGCGAGAGGAGTTCGACCGTTGGATGTCGGACTCACACGTCGTGAAGTCGGCTGACTTCCTGACAGCCATCAAACTGAGCCGCCCAGCATTGTCACGCTACTAAGATAAAGGGGAAGTGAGATCATGACACCACCAAGCCTTGATCAACTGATTCAGGATCCCGCAAAGGCGGCGATCCTACCACCGGAGATTGCGCAGGCCATCTTGATCGGACTCGCGTCGCTTCAGCCGTTGCTGGTTCAGCGGGCGCTAATGGGATCCTCTGACAAAGTAGGCGAGGAGGATCTGCTCACGATCGACCAAGTTGCAACAAGGCTGAAGCTCAGCCAGTATCGCGCCTATGAATTGTGCCGTCACGGAGAGCTGAAGGCCATCCGATTGGGAAAATCGGTGCGGGTGAAACCGTCCGATTTGCACGCGTATATGGCGCAACATGGCGGTTGAAACTAGCAGGATACGAATCGTATCCTGTCCTCGTGGCCCGATGGAAATGCATTGAATTGGCGCTTCGAGAACCGATGCAACCTGTGATTCGATTACTGAAGTCCCACAACAACTGGTGACGTATGGCTTGTGTGCGAAAACGGCGCGGCAAATATGTGGTGGACTGGCGCGATGGAGCGGGAGTGCGCCGCTGGAAGACCTTCGACAAGAAGACCGATGCGGATGCGCACCGTGATAAGGTCGGACCGGAAGCCCGGCAACGTTTGACATCGACTGTTCCCGCCAGCATCACGTTGAAGGACTATGCCGAGCACTGGAAACAATTGATCGGCCATAGTCTGAAGTCGCGGACCATGGCGCGATACAGTGAAATTCTCATGCAACATATCCTCCCGCGCTTTGAGAAGGTCGCAGTTCAAAAGCTGGAGCGAGGACCTATTAAGCTCTTACTCACTGACAAGCTCAACGAGGGACTTCAGAAGCGTACCGTTCGCAATATCCATGCTGTGTTGAGAGCCATGCTGAATGCTGCGATTGACGATGGTCTTCTCAGCTCCAATCCAGCGGCAAAATTAGGCCGAACGCTCAAGTTAACCACATCCAAGGCGACGAGGCAGGAAGAAATCAAAGCCTTCACCAAGGAGCAGCGGCACGTGTTCCTGGCCACGGCCTTGAAGGACACGCCCCGCTACTATCCGCTGTTCTTTGTCCTGGCCGGGACAGGTATGAGATTAGGGGAAGCCTTAGCGCTGCAAGTCGAGGATGTGGATCTTCAGGCCAAGACGATCCGCATTGTTCGTGCTTTTTCAGAAGATGGAGCGCTTGATACGCCCAAGTCTGGCCATGGACGCTCGGTAGATATCTCAAACTCTCTCACTGAGATGCTGGGATCTCATATCCGGGCACGCAAGCAAGACACGCTCAAATATGGATGGACTGATCGTCCTTCGTGGCTATTCGTGAGCAAGGTGGGTACCCCACTCGATGCGGCGAATGTGCGGAAGGGCATGACCCATGCGTTGAAGGCAGCGAAGTTGCCGACACATTTCACCCCCCATTGTTTGCGCCATACGTACGCCTCCATTCTCCTGGCTGATAGCGTCAGCCCTGTCTATGTACAGGAACAACTTGGCCACGCCACGATTGAATTGACTGTCTCCACCTATGGTCGATGGCTGAAGAAGAAAGCACCTGGTGCCTTGGATCGTCTCGACGCAATACCGTCTCAATCAGAGCGGGCGGTAGCACGTGGTAGCAAAGTGGTAGCAGACGGGGCCTACGCACACAATCCCCAGACCGGAAAGGTGGTGCAACTGCCTGAAATTCCTTGGGGAGGTGTGGAGCTGGCGAGAGGAATCGAACCTCCAACCTGCGGTTTACAAAACCGCTGCTCTGCCGATTGAGCTACGCCAGCTCGCTTGCGAGTTGAGTCCACACGTCGCATCGCACAGTACCAACAGGCCGGAGAATCTGTCAAGAAATCTCCCACCCATCAGATCTCAGCCAAGTAACTGATATAACTTGCATTAGATACCACGGGTCATTATTCTAACCCCGCATCGCAGTTCGCATTCCAAATGGTATCACGTATGAGTCAAGCCCACGTGCTCGTTGTTGATGACGACCCTGCCGTCCGGGATGTTCTGCAGGAATTCCTGATGCAGGAGGAGTATAGCGTCTCTACTGTCGAGGGCGGTGCAGCGGCAATCCAGGCAGTGAAGGACTCGGTAATTCACATCGTGATCACTGATTTTCAACTGCCCGATATCGATGGACTTGAGATCATCGATCGCCTGGCGAAGCTCGACGCAAAGATCATTCCCATCATGATGACCGGATTCGGTACGATCGAAACCGCGGTCCGGGCCATGAAGTCTGGCGCATTTGACTTCATTACCAAGCCGTTCGACCTTGAAACCGTGGCCGTGGTGGTTCGGAAAGCGGCAGAGTTCCTTCGGCTTCGGCAAGAAAACCATCTCTTGCGGAAGGCTGTACGCGATCAATATCGACTTGAACATCTGGTGGGCGCCAGCGAGCCGATCCAACAAGTGATGGAATTTGTCCACAAAGTCGCCGACAGCGATAGCACGGTCATGATTCAAGGCGAAAGCGGTACCGGCAAGGAGTTGGTGGCGCGGATGCTCCACTTCAATAGTCTTCGCAAGGACCGTCCGTTGGTCCCGGTGAACTGTGGTGCGATCCCGGAAAATCTGCTGGAGTCGGAACTCTTTGGACACGAAAAAGGTGCGTTCACAGGAGCCACGCACTCGCGAATGGGACGTTTTGAACTGGCAAACGGGGGGACCATCTTCCTCGATGAAATCGGCGAAATGAGCCTGCCATTACAAGTGAAAATTCTTCGAGTGTTACAAGAACGGGAATTCGAACGCGTCGGCGGAAATCGAACGATTCACGTGGATGTGCGGATCATTGCCGCGACGAATCAGGATTTGGAAACACTGGTTGAGGAAAGGCGATTTCGCAAAGATCTGTTCTATCGGCTCAATGTGATCCCCATCGTGATTCCTCCGCTGCGAGAACGGCGGAGCGATATTCCGCTCCTCATCGACCATTTCCTGACTCGCTTCAATCACAGCAAGCACACGACGGTGTCAGGCCTTGCCTCCGATGCGCTTCAAATGTTGACCGAGTATGACTGGCCTGGCAACATTCGGGAGTTAGAGAACATGATCGAGCGGTTGGTCGTGCTGAAGAAGCACGGTGTCCTTTCCGTTAGAGATTTACCCGAGAAAATTTGTCGGAGGTCGCCTGGTCCAGAACTCAAGGAGCAGTTCATTCGGTTCAGTGAGGATGGCATCAATCTTTCCAGAGAGGTTGAACAGTACGAAAAGCATCTCATCATGGAAGCCTTGCGCAAAGCCAACGGCGTCACCTCGCGGGCAGCGCAGTTGCTCCACTTGAACCGGACGACGTTGGTTGAGAAACTGAAGCGTAAGGGAGTGGATCCGCGATCCCATCTGGAAACTCTTCCGCTATGGCCGCGCCCGTCCAGTCAAAAGATTGACGACCTATCGATCTAGCCGATGCCAATCCTGACAGGATCTATCCAGGTTCTCGAGTTGCCTCGATAACTCATCTGATTTCCTGAGAGTTTTCTACCTGTCTCCAGGGCATGAGCTTTGCTGATGCCCTATCGCCGTGTATCGATACCATTTACGATATCCTCGACTATCCTTCTCGATTGCCGCTTGGATAGCGTTCTCTTCGCTGGCAATCGGGGCGGTTCCCTCGCAGCCTACCCCTACTCCCTCAATCGCAGCGGTCACCGAACGAGCGACCTCGATACGGAACTCAGTACCGATTGAGGGACTCGTACGACTGTTGCCTGATGAGGGGCCTCGTCAGGAAGGCCAATCGTCGGGGATTGACGGACTCGCTTGGCAAGAAGGCTGGTCTGCGTACAGGAAGAACGCATGGCCGGAGGCGCAGCGGTTCTTTGGGACGATCGTCAAGGAACATCCCGAAAGTCCACTCGTCCCATCTGCGAAAGCTTTCTTGGTCGAGCTCTTATTGCGGGATGATGTCACGGGGCAAATCCGATCCGAGGCAATTCAGGAGTACAAAAAACTCCTTCGGGACCATCCACAATCGTCAAACGCTCGGAGAGCAGAATGGCGGGTCGCGGATTTGTATTTCGAGCAAGGCGCGTTCCAAGAGGCACAAGCGTTTTACGAGAACGCCATGGCCCATTCCGTCAATCTACCCTTCGACGGCAATCGGGCTTTGCTGGGGCTTGGCTATACATTCATGGCCATGGGGAAATGGAGCGATGCAGAGCATGCATTTGCGAACGTGCGAAAGAGAAGTGAGGACGAGCAGTTGCTCCAAGGAGCTACATTGGGATTGGCTCATGCGCTGTTTAGAGAGCAGCGATTTTCCGAAGCGCAGCCGATCTACGATATCAGCTATCGACGATGGCCGCATCTCCTGAGGGGCGATCCGTTGTCGCTTCAGCAGTATGCCGTCACGCAGGTGAAACTGCAGCATGAGGCTTCCGCTCGAGAACTCATGCTGCTCTTTTACAATCTCCATCCTCGCCATGAGTATGCGCCTACGGCTCTGCTGCACGTGGCTGAGAGTTTACGAGCTGGTGCTAAACAGCCGCTTGCCGAGTTCGTCTACGCGCTGATCCTTTCGCTCTATCCGGACAGCACGTCGGATGCGACGGCCAAACTGCGGCTGGCCGCACTCCGCGCAGAGAATATGTTACCGGCTGGAAGCAATGCGCTCGGGCTCACGGTCAGCGCCATGATTCACAACGTGCCCGTTCCGGACCAGAGCGATGCCTCCTACCGATCGCTACTGGAAGAGATTGCGACTCGAGAAGCGAGCAATTCAATGGGTAGCGAAGCCCTGTATTACCTTGGTAAGGGGTATGAAGACGCAGGCGACACGAATCGCGCGCTTCAAACCTACAAGGAGATCACGCTTCGAGCTACCAAGAATAACGATCTATGGGCCATGAAAGCCTCAGAGCGCCTGTCTGCTCTGTTGACACCCTGGATCGAAGCGGCGATAGCATCGCACGACGATCTGACAGTTGTCAGTCTATTTCACAGGCAGGGAGCAATGGCCGAACAGCATTATGCGCGTTCCCCTGTGTTGCTGAACATCGCGGAATCCCATCGGCGTCTCGGTTTTTCACCGGAAGCCGTGCGGCTGTATCAGCAGATTCTTAAATCGCACAACGATTCGGTATTGCTCGAAGCGGCTTTGATCGGCCTTGGGGGGATCTACCTGGATCAGCGAGATCCTGAGGCCGCCAGAAAAGTGCTGGAGCGATACCGGTTTCAGTTCCCGATCGGTAAATACAACGTGGAGGTGCTGCATCTTTTGATTGAGGCCATGAGGCAACAGCGGGATCTGCAAGGGCTTCTCCATCTGTGCCGGATGTGGTTGTTGCGCCACCCGGTTCATCCTGAACGACCAGCTATGTATGTGGAGTTAGCCAAGACGTTGGGAGAACTGGATAAGCTGGATGAGTCTGCCCTGGCCTACGAAGAGGCATTCAAGGCCGGTGCGGTGCAAGCGTCCAATACACTTGTATCCTATGCCGATACGTTATCTCGATTGAATCGACATGAGCGGGCTATTACAGCCTATCAATTAGTGCTGGCCAAGAAACCGAACGTGTCTCACGCCGATTGGGCGCGGCTGCAAACAGCCAACCATTGGGCGGCATTGAAGCAATACGATCGCGCCACCGTAGCGCTGGCCGAGCTTGATGTCACGGAGGATCCAATCCTCAATCGCCTTTCAGCGTCCCTTAAAACAAGTTTGCGAGCGGTCAGTCATTCGAGGAGGCAGGAACGGCTATGACGAGTGCTATGACCAAACATCCGGAAGACCGGGAGTTGCTGCAAGCCGCCTTCAGAAGTTTTGATGAGGCGGCTCACACGTTGCAGCAATCATACAGTGCGTTGACGACACGTGTGGAGCAGATGGATCTGGAGTTGGCGCAGAGCAACGAGGCGCTCCGCCGGCAGCTGTGTGACAACGAGGCCATGCGTGTCCATCTGGACGGGATTCTTGAGTCCTTGTCTATGGGGGTGTTGGTGATGGACGACTGCGAAATGATCACTCGCAGCAATCGAGCCGCCCAGGCGCTACTTGGCGTCACAGATGACGAACTGCGGAACCGTCGTGCGTCTGAGATATTGGCGGGTGCTGGTCTTGGCGTGTGTGATCGGCCTCAACGCATCGGTCAGGCAGTCGTCTCCATTAGTCAGGTTCCACTTCACAACGATTCCGGAGAGCACTCCGGACACCTCATTCTGTTTCAGGATATCACCCGTATTTATCAACTGGAGGAACAGTTGCAGCGCAAGGAACGACTGGCGGCCATGGGAGAGCTGATCGGTCGGATCGCCCACGAGATCAGAAATCCATTGGGCAGCGTCGAGCTCTTTGCGTCCATGCTGCAGCGAGATCTCGGCGAGCAGTCGTCCGCCAAACGCTACGCGCAACAAATCTCGCAGGCCGTCCAGTCGATGGATCGCTTACTGACCAATCTTTTGCTGTATACGCGGCCGGTTCACTTAGCTCGTGGCTGGCACTTAGCCAAAGCGTTGATCGGCGAATCGATCAAGTTGGCGGCCCATGCGATTACCAAGGTGCCGGTGGAAATCCGAGTGGACGTTAGTCAAGAAACTCATTCGATGTGGTGTCACGACGGACAGTTGAAACAAGTGCTCGTGAATCTGGTCGTGAATGCAGTGCAGGCGATGCCGAATGGAGGGGTTCTGGCGATCAGTCTTTGTCAGGAACCGCCGCAGACACTTGGTATACCCGCTGTTCGACTAACTGTCCGGGACTCCGGGATTGGCATCGCTCCGGCCCATCAGTCGCGCATATTCGATCCGTTTTTCTCGACGAAAGATGAGGGGACCGGCCTTGGTCTGGCGATTGTCTATTCGATAGTCGACGCGCACCAGGGACGGATCGATGTCGACAGTACAGTCGGGCAGGGCACCGCATGCTCTATTATTCTGCCTCATCCGGCAATCGGTGGAGATCCTCATGCAGTGCATACTCCAACGCGCAACGAGCTGGAATCGAGTCAACCCTACCCTGGCGAGCACACTATGGCGTTAGTGGAGGAGTGGTCTCATGAATGACCGCGAGAAGAGTAGCCCTCTTTCTGACAATGGTGACGAGAACGAGCGCATTCTCATCGTCGATGACGACCCATCGATGCGAACTGCACTGATGGAGACGGTCAAGCGACTCGGCTATTCCGTACAAGGGGCAGTCGATGGAATGGATGCCATTGAACGGATTCCCCATTTTCGTCCATGGCTGGTGCTGACCGATCTCAGGATGCCGCGTCTGAATGGGCTCGAATTGATCAAGGAAGTCAAGGCGCGCGCTCCTCATGCGACGATCGTTCTGATGACGGCGTATGGGGCCATAGAGACCGCCGTCGAGGCCATGAAGTTGGGCGCCAGCGAGTATCTCTTGAAGCCGTTTTCCATGGACTTGCTGGAGCGAGTCATCGTGAATCTCAAGTCGGGACGAGAAGTGGGGATCATCACGGGTCACCCGTCTCACCCAACGGGAAACCGGGCTCTGCTAAGCCAGGACCCAGGCATGATTAGGCTCTTAAGCACGATCGAAGGGGTAGCGTCTAGTCAGGCCACAGTCTTGATCCAAGGAGAGAGCGGCACCGGAAAAGAGCTATTAGCCAGGTTTATCCATAATCGGAGCCCGCGGTCGCATCGCCCGTTCATCGCGGTGAATTGTGCGGCATTACCGGATGGGCTCCTCGAGAGTGAGCTCTTTGGCCACGAGCGTGGTGCGTTCACCGGGGCGTTAATCAAAAAAATTGGCAAGTTTGAGATGGCGCATATGGGCACATTGCTCCTGGACGAAATCAGTGAAATGAACCTGAGTCTGCAGGCCAAGTTACTGCGCGTATTACAGGAGCGCGAAGTCGATCGGATCGGGGGACGTGAGCCTGTTTCAGTCAATATACGGGTGATCGCGACGACCAATCGAGCGCTCTATCGGGAAGTCGAGCAAGGACGTTTTCGAGAGGATCTGTACTATCGTCTGAACGTTTTTCCTGTCACCGTTCCACCGCTACGTGAACGCACGATCGATATTCCATTGCTCGCGCGTCATTTTGTGAGCCAGTCGGCCACGAGGAATGGTCTCACGCCACCGACATTGTCTGATAGCGCGTGTGCGCATTTGCAACGGTTGGCATGGAAGGGAAATGTTCGTGAATTAGAGAATGTCATGGAACGGGCGGTGTTGCTGGCGGGGTCTGGCCCTATCCTTCCCGAACACTGTCCGCCTGAACAGACCGGAGCCTTGCCGGTTCTGCCTGCTCTTCCGCAACAACCGGCCAACGGATCCTTGTGGGAAATGGAGAGAGAGTTAATTTTTAAGACATTGGCACGAGTGAAGGAGAATCGTACGCATGCGGCGAAGGAGCTGGGGATCAGCATTCGTACGTTACGAAATAAGCTGCGAGAGTATCGAGAAGGTGAGCGACCCTGCTCGATCACTGGAGGACCCTAAGAGCGGCAAGAATTGCCGGTCGGCAAGTTTGTGCCGGTGGCGGCACTCGTCGAGCGGAGGGGCATAGGCGAGGGGAACGAAAACCAATGAGGATTGCAGAAGGCCGTGCGCATGGCCATCACTCCGGCATTCGGGCAGGCATTATGGTTGCAATGATAGCGTACAGCGGATGGAAAGGAGTCTCATGATATGACGATCTTTGACAAAACCATGCGGCTGCTGCAGCGGACTTTGGATCTTCGCGGCGCGCGACAGCGTGTGATCGCCTCGAATCTGGCCAACGAAGAAACGCCGGGGTATCGCGCGTCCGAGTTGACCTTTATGGACCAGTTGCAGTCGGCCCACAAGGGACGTCTGCCGATCGTCATGGCGGCGACTCAGTCTCGACATTTCGGCGTGCATGGACCGCAGGGTGTGCAGGCGGTGACGGGAAAACTCAGTGAAGTTCCGGCCGGCGATCTCCCCCTCGACGCCAACTCCGTCAATCTCGAGCTGGAGATGGCCAAATTGTCAGAGAACGCCATGCAGTACAACGCAGCGGCCACGATATTGGCCAAGAAGTTTCACGGATTGCTGAACGTGATACGGGAAGGGAGATAACACCTAGCCCGCTCGGCTGGCCGAAATCGGCAAGCGGTTGACGGTTGATAGAGGAGGTCCATCATGGAGATGTCCGACAGTATGGCGGTATCGGTGTCCGGTTTGGACGCCCAACGGCGACGACTCAACGTCATTGCGAGCAATCTTGCGAATGCTCAATCGACGAAAACGCCGACCGGCGGTCCGTACAAGCGGCGGGATGTCGTCTTTCGTTCAACGGCGGTTCCAAGCGCATTTCAGCGGACGTTTCGTCAAATCGCAGTGGGGCCGTCGGCGCATGCGCTCGAAGGGGTCTCCGTCGCTCGCGTGGTGGAAGATCCCAAGCCTGGACAGCTGATTTATGACCCTCATCATCCGGATGCCGATCCCAAAGGGTTCGTGCGTCTTCCCAATGTGAATGTCATGGAAGAGATGGTGAATATGATCGGCGCGTCGCGAGCGTATGAAGCCAATGTTCAAGCCATCAACGCCACACGTGCCATGTGGAACAAGGCACTGGAAATCGGGAGGTGATGATGAATCAGATTTATGGTCCGACCTCAGGTATCGTTCCGATTCCCGATGTGGCCCCAGGCGGGTCGGCCGGAGCGTCAGGCGCTTCCGGGTTCATGGATTCGCTCAAGACTGCAATCGGAAAGGTCAACGACACGCAGCTGGAAGCCGGCCGAGCGGTAGGGGCTCTCATGACCGGCGAGACGCAGGACATTCACCAGACGATGGTCGCGCTGCAGCAGGCAGACGTGTCGTTCCAATTGATGATGCAAATCCGGAATAAACTGGTCACCGCCTACGAAGAGATTCAACGGATGCAAATGTAAGCGATCAGGCCCGATGAAGGAGAGTGGCTAGCATGTTTTCCAAGTTCTCCATCAATCAGCGAATGATCATCCTCATCGCCCTGGCTGGGTCGGTGGCGGGCCTCATCGCGCTCACACTGTGGACACAGCAGCCCGACCTGCAGGTGTTGTTCACCAATCTCAGCAGTGAAGACGCGGCCGCCATCATCGATAAGCTGAAAGAGACGAAGGTGCCGTACGAAACAACCGGTGGTGGATCGACGGTGATGGTTCCCAGCGCCCAAGTCCACGATCTCCGATTGCAACTCGCGACTCAAGGGCTTCCTCATGGAGGAGGGGTCGGGTTCGAGATTTTTGATCGTACATCGATCGGCATGTCCGAATTCGTGCAGAAGCTCAACTATCGGCGTGCCTTGCAAGGCGAGTTGGCGAGAACCATTGCGCAGTTGCCGGAAGTCGAACGAGCGCGGGTGCATCTGGCGATTCCTGAACGACGACTCTTCGCCAACGAACAGGAGAAAGCGCGCGCGTCCGTGATCGTGTCGCTTCGCAACGGCCAACCGTTGGCTCAGGCGCAGGTGCAAGGGGTCATCCATCTGGTGTCCAGCAGCGTGGAAGGCCTGCAGGCCCGCGATGTGACCGTGGTGGATGGGCACGGCCGCATGTTGTCGTCGACCATGACGGATGAAACCGCCGGATTGACCAATACGCAGCTCGAATATCAGCGCAGCATTGAAAAAGACGTGGAAACACGTATTCAATCGATGGTGGAGCGGATTGTCGGATCGAACAAAGCCGTGGTGCGTGTGTCCAGCGTGGTGGACTTTCGAAAGGTCGAAACGACGGAGGAGCGGTACGATCCGAACAGTCAGGTGGTGAGGAGCGAACAACGAGGGCAGGAAAAGGCGAATGGCACCAACGGCGTCGGCGGCGGCGTACCGGGTGTGCAGTCGAACGTTCCGCCGGGAACGGATCAGGAGCCCCCGCAAACCAGTTCGAACAACAGCCAGACGAAAAATGAAACGGTCAACTACGAGATCAGTCGAACGGTGTCAAAAATCGTCGAGCCTGTAGGCGTCATCAAGCAATTGTCCGTGGCCGTGCTGGTCGATGGAGTCTATGAAGCGGCCAAAACCGGCGATGGACAGTCGACGGATACGCCGACTGCCGCACGCAAATACACTCCACGTTCGGAAGAAGACCTCAAGCGGATTGAAGACATCGTCAAGAAAGCGATGGGCTTTTCGCCAGAGCGGCAGGACCAGGTTCAGGTCGTGAATGTTCAATTCGGCGCGGAACCGGAAGAGCTGCAGAGTGCGACGGCAGACGCCGTGGCGGAGGGTCCGAAGCCGTGGTTGCCGTATCTCCGCTATGGTGTCGGCATTCTATTGTTTACGGTCATTCTCTTATTCGTTGTCCGTCCATTGTTGGCCATGTTGGGTTCGACAACGGAGCAGATGCCGACCGAAGCGTCGATGGCTGCGTTGCCTGGCGCCGTCGGAACGGCAGGGGCCTCATCGTCCAATGCGCCGGAACGGGCACAGATTATCGACATGGCGAGAAGGAATCCAGACACGACGGCTGTGGTCGTCAAGCAGTGGCTCAAGAATCCTACATAGCGTGGTGCCATGGCGAAGACTCTGACAGGTGAACAAAAAGCAGCCATTCTTCTTCGTGCCATCGGAGAGGAATCAGCCGCCCAGGTCATGAAACAACTCGATCCCAAGGAAATCAAGCGGCTTGGAACGTTCATGAACGGCACGGCTCACATCTCACGAGATGAGGAAGATGCGGTCATGTCGGACTTTCAAGTTGCCAGCGCATCCGGCGACGTTCAGTTTCAGGGAAAAGAGTTCATCAAGGCCGTCCTCATCAAGGCGTTGGGGCCTGACAAGGCGGCGCGGATCATCGAATCGATGACCCGGAAAAGCTATCCGGGACTGGAGGCAATGAAGTGGGTCGATGTGAAAACGCTTGTCCAAATGTTGAAGATCGAACATGCGCAAACCGTGGCGGTCATACTTGCGCATCTTGAAAGCGATCAAGCCGGGCAAGTGCTTGCAGGGCTTCCAGAAGCGATGCGTGGAGACGTGGCGCTTCGGCTGGCCACCATGGAGGAAGTGCAGCCGGATGTCTTGGAAGAACTCAGCCAAAGTATACAAGAGACACTACTGGCCAGTACGGGAATGGGGTCGCAGAGCCTCGGAGGGCCCGAGGTGATGGCCGATATTCTGACACGAATGGATAAGGCCAACGAGGGCGGCATCATGGTCAGGATTGCGGAGAAGAGTCAGCCCTTGGCGGATGCGATTCGGGCGCTGATGTTTGTCTTCGACGATCTGGTGAAGATCGACGATCGTGGCTTGCAGGAATTGATGAAAGAAATCAGCAAGGACGATCTTCCGTTGGCACTTCGCGGCGCGAATCCAGAGGTGAAGGAGAAATTCTTCAAGAATATGTCGAGTCGTGCGGCGGAAATGTTGAAAGAAGATATGGAGGCGAAAGGGCCGGTGAAGGTGTCCGATGTCGAGAGAGCCCAGCAGAATATTTTAAAAGTCTGCCGCAAGCTTGAGGAAGAAGGCCGTATCGTCGTCGCAAGCGCCGGAGAGGAGATGCTGTAGTGTTGGGTATGACTATCCCGGCGGTGGCCGTTCCGAATAGAAGCGCTCCACGATTTCAAGGAACGATTCTCGTCGTCGACGATGAGGAGGGGATTAGGAATCTATTCCTCGAGTTGTTCCGATCAGAGGGAGTGCCTATTCGGGTTTCCAGCTCAGGACAAGAGGCGATTGCGATGGTGAAGCAGAGGGCTCCTGCACTGCTGATCGTCGACGCCCTTCTGCAGGACCAAGATGGAATCACAGTTCTGGAGGAGGCACAGCGGATCGACAGTCGCATCATCGGAGTCGTGATGACGGGAGCGGCATCAGTGGAACTCGCCGTCCGCGCAATGAGGGCCGGCTCCAGCGATTTTTTGACGAAACCATTTCAGCAGGACATTGTCCTTACGACCGTCCGTCGCTTACTGGATCTCTATCGGCTGCGCACCGACCATACGGTGTTGAAGCACGCTGCTGTACGATCCGGCGCGGTACGATTGCAGAGTGTCCCATTTCAGACATTCGGAGATGACGGTGCGCTGAAAGGAGCTGATGGGGTGACGGAATATGAGCGTGGTCTGGAAGAAGGCCGGCGATATTCGGACGCGCAGCGTCAACAAGATCTTGCGGTGTTGACCGAGGCCGCCGGAAAGTTTGATACCGCTCGATCCGCGCTTCAGCAGACGGTCGACGATGAAGTCATCGTGCTTTCGCTTCAGATTGTGTCGAAAATACTGCATGAATCGGCTGAGTCCCGCCGCGAACAGATCGTGATGCAGGTCAAGGCAGCACTCGGCGCTGTTCAAGAGTCGGATGGCGTGGTGATACAAGTGCATCCGGCCGACGCGGCCGTCCTCGAAGCCGTTCGGGCGGAGCTGACAGGACGGCAGCAGATCGCCCTGAAGCTCACCATCGAGCCGGTGGCTTCGCTCCAACGAGGAAGCTGCCTTTTGCACACCGCAACACGATTAGTCGATGCCTCCCTCGATACTCAGTTGCTCCGCTTGGGGGATGCCCTGAGGAACAGGGCGCATCATGAGTCTTAGTCAGCTGATCGAGCGTGTCGACCCCATCGAAGTGTCCGGAAGAGTGGCGCAAGCGGTTGGGATCGTCGTGGAAGGGTACGGGCCGATGACGACGGTCGGAGAGCTCTGCCGAATTACGAGAGAGGTGGCCGGAGGGCCGATCGCTGCGGAGGTCGTGGGATTTCGTGGGGACCGTGTTCTCCTGATGCCGCTGGGCGACATGCACGGGATTGGGCCCGGAAGTCGAATTACCATGTCCGGCCAAGTGGCCAATCTCGCTGTCGGGCCAGGCTTGTTGGGAAGGGTGCTCGACGGCTGTGGAAATCCGATGGATGGCAAAGGGCCGCTGACGGTTACGGAGCGCTATCCACTCTATGCAGGAGCACCGAACCCGTTACAACGAGCCCGCCTCCGCACTCCGCTTGATCTCGGTGTTCGTGCCATCAACGGGTTTCTTACATGTGGGCGTGGACAGAAAATGGGCATTTTCTCAGGATCCGGGATTGGAAAGAGTGTGCTCTTAGGGATGATCAGCCGATACACGCAAGCGGACGTCAATGTCATCGCCCTCATCGGAGAGCGAGGCCGTGAGGTCAACGAATTCCTGGAACGCGATCTGGGCGCAGAAGCACTCGGACGTTCGGTGGTGGTGGTCGCGACGTCCGACCAAGCCCCGCTCATACGGCTGCGCGCAGCGTTGGTCGCGACAACCATTGCTGAATATTTCCGTGATGCGGGGAAACAGGTCTTGTTGTTGATGGATTCACTGACGCGATTAGCCTATAGTCAGAGAGAAGTAGGTTTGGCGATCGGAGAGCCTCCGACGACCAAAGGCTATACCCCCTCTGTGTTTACCCTCCTGCCGAAGCTATTGGAACGTGTCGGGACCGGACCAGGTCCCGGAACCATTACCGGACTGTATACCGTGCTGGTCGATGGCGATGATCTCACTGATCCCATTGCCGATACCGTTCGCTCGATCTTGGACGGTCATATCGTCTTGTCACGCGCATTGGCCGCTCGCAATCACTTCCCTGCGATCGATCTCCTCCAGAGCACCAGCCGGGTGATGCGGGATATCGTCGGACGAGCACATTACGATGCGGCCAGGAAGCTTCTTGAGTTGGTGGCCCGGTATCGCCAATCCGAAGACCTTGTTGTGCTCGGAGCCTATAAGCCAGGGATGAATGTGGCTCTCGACCGTGCCGTTCAAGCGCAGGAAGCGATCAATGCGTATTTGCGGCAAGACATTGACCAGCCGGCAGGCCTGCCCTCGTCGGTGCAGCAACTTGAGGCGCTGGCCCAGCAGGCAGCATGAGCTTAGAGCCCTTGCGGAAGTTGCGTGCGCAGACCGTAGAGACCTTGATGATGGAATTGGCACAGATTACCCGTACGCTGGCCCAGAGCGAGGAACGGTATCAGGACCTTGAAGCCACAATGCAGCAGGATGTCGTCACGTACGACCGAGAATCCGTGCAAGGACTCACGATAGAAGCGTGGTTGGAATGGCAGGGGCGTATGGACTCGCAACAGGCAGCGCTGCGCCGGGTGCGTCGAGAGATCGCCCAAGCCGTCGAGGCGTGGCGGCGTACCAAGGAGCTTCTCGTTGAAGCCAACCAGGAGCGCAAGCTGGTCGACCTTGTCGCCGACAAACGCCATGACGCGCAACGTGCCGACGCGGCGCGCCAGGAGCAGCGGACAACGGATGAGGCGGCCAGCCGCCGGTATGCTACTCAACGAGAGAACCGTTCATGAGGACAGGGCTCACCAAGAGTTGGGTAGATCGTTTCGGTCTCGACAGCCTTGGGGGTGTCGTGAGAATGAAGTCGCGAATGAACCGGCACTCTCAATTGTTGACCATGGTTGGTGGCATCGTCGGTTCGACGGTTCTCTTCTGGGTCATGGTGCAATTGGGACAAGCCTCCTCGGAACCGAAGTATAGAACACAGGTGGCGCCGACGAGTGGGCTCAAACAGAGCATGCCACTGGAAGCGAAGGAGGCAGAGAGTGCTGGAGTAGAATCTGATGCCGATGCCAAGCTGTTGGCTCCACCAACGGTCCAGGGCCCGGCGATCGATGTTCCTCGTGAAGTGCTCGACATGCTGGACCAGAGAAAACGCGACCTTGATCGGCGCGAGCAATCGCTTCGCCAGAACGAAGAACGACTCATGATTGTGAGGGGCCAGATTGAGGATCGCTTGGACCAGAATGAAGCGCTCGAGAAGCGGATTCAGAATGCGCAGGCCAAGGATGGGCCGCAACAGGCTAAGGCTCTTGCAGCGAAGGACCGTGTCGTGCAAGAGCAACGGACACAGCTCGCCAAAATCTACGAATCCATGCCTTCTGAAGACGCCGCCTCGCGTCTCGAACATATGCCGGACCGGAAAGCGATCGAAATCCTCAAGATGGTGAAAGCAAAGACGGCCGGCGCGATTCTCGCGCAAGTCAAAGCCGATCGGGCTGCGAAGCTCACGGAACAGTTGTTGACGCACACGCCGTAGTGGCTAGTGAACATGGCGTTTGCTGACGTATTGAGTGGCAAAGGCGAATCGACTCTCCTGCGTCATGCACGATTCAAGATCCGACCCTCACCTTGCGCTTTGTTGCAAAGTCTAGTGGTGCAATGCAAGGCGCAAATAGCGTTGGATTGGCAAATGCTACACCAGAGGCTGGGGCTGGTACCGTGTGTTGCCATGAAGGCTCCTGGCTCATGAATGCCGCGGGAATGGTCCCGGGTGTGAACGCGATGGCCGGGTTTCATGATTTTCTCACGGATCCTAATCCTTGGGTATGAATGTTTTCACCAACGTGCCGACCATGCTGCCCTCCTATGCCGTAGCACTAGCAGGAGGAATCAATCAGCTCACGATCGATGGAAACACCTTTTCGCTTACGGTCTCGCTCTTCACCTAAATGAGAGTTCGATGAACGTTGAACATTGTCATCAGACACAAGCTAGGGATAAATCGACCTCAAGCCATAGGAAGATGGAATGTCGGCAATGGATACGAGCCGTGACTCTGATCGGCGTGTTGTTGGAACTCACTAATTGCTACCCGGTGAAGCAAACCTATTTTACGCCCACTGCTTCGACAGGTATCACGGTGCCGAACGAATGCCATCAACAGCTCGGCCCTCGAGGGACTGTCAATTTTAAACTGGGCGTTATGAGTCTCTCAGTGATGATGAATTCAGAGTCACACTATCTTGCACTTACCGCCTACGAAATTAAGCAAGACGAGGTTTCATTCGGTCCTGAATCATTTGTAATTACATCGAGACAGGGTTCGCAGATAATTGTCCCCAAAGATACCTATGAATTTGAGCAAACTGCGAGGTCACATCGTAGCCGCTTACTTCCATATGAAGGTGGAATTCGTATGTATCCTGGCAGAAGGTACCAGCTCATATTCAAGGAATTGCCAGCAATGGAGGATCAATTTACTATCTCTATACCTTATCTGTTAACGAAACAAAAAAAGGTCGAGATTCCAACAATTACGTTTACAAAAATTACCGAGTGGCGGATGGACATGGTCGTTCTGAACTGCTAGAGCACTGCTGTAACGAGTTTCTCATCCGGATTAGAAATACGGCGTGGAGCGGTGTGTGGAGCTTATGGAACCCGTAGCCACAGAGCTGGGTAGTCGAGGGGGCACTGAAGGATATCTTCGATCTGGCCACTCAATAATCCAGGGAGAAGAAGTTGGGGTCGGATCCTGAACCGCGCATAGCGGAGAAGAGCAGATTCGATCTTGTCACTCACTACTCCAGCGAAGGACCTGTTCGCCAGCCACTCTTCTAGCCATGGTGCCGTACCGTAGGGCAATGCTCGATGTGGCGCTTCGGCCACTGCGCGAGCAGGAACCGATGAGGGTGGCTGGTTACGCGACTTCCAACTCCACATGCACGCGTCGGCCAAGCGCCGTGGCGATATTCACCAGGGCATCCAGCGAAAACCGCGACACACGCCCGCGTAACAAGTCATTCATGCGAGGCTGGGTGATGCCGCAATGGGCTGCGGCGTCGGCCTGTTTCCCGCCCTTGGCTTTGATGATAGCCGCGATCTGCCGCATCAGTTCGGCCCACGCCTAGAGATTGGCTGCCTGCTCGGGAGTGTCGGCAATCGCATCCTACACGTTGCTGAAAGTTTTGATTTCCCTAAGGAATCGTAGTCGCTTCATGAGTTCAATATACTGGATTGGATATACATCCGAAACCACTTCCGTGCGCCATGCCCAAAGCTCTGCTCTATGCCGAGAAGCTTCCCTATAAACATGTATTCATAGTGATCGGTGCGGCGCTGTAATTTTAAAAAAGCTATCCATGTACCGGGCTCGGTCAGTTTTGCCGAGTAGGCTGTAAAGTTTTCCTCTCTCAAGACAACGCTGTCACGGTGTTCCCGACAACCAGCCTGATTATCGCGGTGTTGCACGCTGCTCACCTGGCATGGGGCTTGTATTCCCTCTTTGCTCGGATCACAAGAGGACTGGCGCACGTGGATTTCGTTCTTGCTGACATAGGCCCCCATCCATCGGTAGACAAGGGCGGAAGAATGCCTCGGGCAGCCACTTCTCCCAGCTCCAGTGGAAGCCGGAGGAGTTTTTCCGCTGTGCTCCAAGGAGTTCGTGCGGACGAGCGGAGGATGGAGGCTCGCGAAGCAGCTGAGGCGCGATCAACGAACAAGGCTGATCGTGGAGCCCGATCAAGGGAAGCAAAAGATCGGAATGCTCCCTCAACTCAGGCTGAGCGTACTGAGGCTCGATCAACGAACAGGTCTGGCCGTGAGCTCCGATCAAAGGGAACGAACGGTCGAAACCCTTCCTCCACTCAGACTGAGCGTGCTGAGGCGCGATCAACAAACAAGGCTGATCGTGGACTCCGCTCGATGGAAACAAAAAATCTGAATCATCCCGCAACTCAGGCCGAGCGCGCGAACGCCTCACCTTCTGAGGCTCAGGCTCAAGATGGAAGCAGATCCCGTGACGATGTGAGGCCGAGTACTGAAGATTCCAGGAACGCTTTTGACGCGACGGCTCAACCGAGTCAGCCAGGCTTTGACTCTCAAGGGCAGGCTCCGATGCCTCTCGTCTCCTTGGTTTCACCTCACGTATCGGCCCAAGCGAATGACCAGACGAATGTTCACGAGGAAGGCGAGGGGGATTTATCCGAGGAGGATCACGAGGCTGAGCGGGAAGCCAAGTCAGGCGACGGTTCTTCAAGGCTTTCGTTGATATCGACTAGGGCTGCGAATTCTGCCGTGACCGTATCCGATCTGCCGGAAGACCACGCTCATTCTGACATTGAACGGAGTTCTCCGCATGATCGACCAGCCCATGAACCAGATGCTCCGGTGATTCACACGGGCGGCGATTCGCACAGGGCTCATGTCGTCAAGCCGGGTTTCCAGGTGATTGCCGATGATGCCGGTCTTGAGATTGCGAATCCGGTCGAACCTCGTCCGGTGCCTCTGGAGTCGCAGTCCGGCTCGGTTCTTCCTCAACCTGAGGCGATTGTGCGTCGGGTCTCTCTTGCTTCTCTTGGGGTGGGGCTCCCAGAAGGCAAGCCGGACATCCCTAAGTCTGATTCCGTAATCCGAGATGGGGTTTCAGCCGACCGCTCTGCTCCAGCTCAGATGAACTGGTATGCGCAATCCCTTCGCGAGGCTCAGGATAGCGGAGTGAGGCCGCAGTGGGGGTTCCAACAGGGGCAGCACTTGAGTATGGATGGGGCCGAGCATTTCAGCGAGCTCTGGGGTGATCAACAGGGTCGTCAGCACGATCAGAGCGAGATGAAGCTACCGCAGGCAACGGTTAGTGATCGCCAAGTTGCTGGTGGATCGGCGACAGAGTCAATGATGGCTGGAGCTCAGGGGCGTGTCATCTCCAGTCCGCCGCCTCCTCCCGCTCCCTCTGTTGTGAGTCCGACGCAGCCGTCCATGCCTACCCATGATACGGCCGAGTCGACGGTACGGTTCATGACGCGATCGGTCGTGTTTGATGTGGCACAGCCCGACCTGGGCCATGTGAATATTCGCGTGGCGATGACGAACGATGTGGTACATACCCATTTGTCCACCGACAGACTTGAGGTGGGGCAATTTCTCGCCAACGGACAGGATCGCCTTCAAGCGGCGTTTCAGGCGAATGGATTGGACATGGGACAATTCCGTGTGGACATTGACCGTCAGAGTGCCGGTCGTTCTTTCCAGCAGGACCCTTCTCAGCAACAAGGGCACAGCTGGAATCAGGGTTCACAGGGGATGAAGTGGGAGCACAGTCCAGACCGACAGGATGAACCACGCCCATCACTTCATGGCCTATTGAATTTGGTGGCATAGACGGGAAGGAGGGTGCTTGAGATGAGTGAGGTATCAGGAGTTACAGCTTCAGGAACCACACAGACCTCCAAAAAAACAGGGCCTCGAGAGCTGGGACAGGATGATTTCCTCACACTGCTGGTCACGCAGTTGAAGAATCAGGATCCCTTGAAACCCACCGACAATGCTGAATTTGTCTCGCAACTCGCCCAATTCAGCCAGTTGGAACAGACGGCGAAGCAGTCACAGCTGCTTCAGAAGAGCCTGGATGCGCAGAGCGCCTCGCTGCAGTTCACGCTGCTGCCCATGGTCGGTCGCCGCATCAGCATTGATCGTGCACTGGTCCAGCTGGAGAACGGTCAAGGCTCAGTGACGTATGCACTCGAAAAGAACGCGGCTCGCGCGCAGATCGCAATTCTTGATCAACAGCGGCAGGTTGTCCGAACGCTGGATGCCACTGACCTCCAGGCCGGGCTCAACCAGGCCCGATGGGACGGAAAAGACAGTAAGGGCGCCGTTATGCCTCCCGGTGTGTATGAGTATGCCGTCTCCGCCGTCGATCAGCAGGGCGCGTCGATCGTCGCGAAAGGCCGTGCGCAACTCACCGTCACGGGCGTGCGTATGGAAGAGGGGCAACCCAGGTTGGCTGTCGGAGCGATCACTCTAGATCCATCGGAGATTGTGGAAGTGCAATAGGCGAGACCTATCCGAACCGGTTGAAGAAGGAGGTATGCACCCATGGGAATTCTGTCGTCATTGTTCGCCGGAGTCAGCGGGCTCAACGCCAATGGTACGGCGCTCTCCGTCATCGGCAACAACATTGCCAACCTCAGTACCGTCGGCTTCAAGGGGAGCAAGGCGACCTTCGCGGACTTGATCAGTTCGTCGATTTCAGGAGGGTCGGGTGCGGTTCAGACCGGGATCGGCGTGGCGCTTACGTCTGTGCAGGGGAACTTCTCTCAAGGATCGCTGGCGACCTCATCCAATGTGCTGGACCTGGCCATCGACGGCAACGGCTTTTTCATCGTGAGAGACGCGCAGAGTGCCACCTTCTATTCTCGTGCCGGTCTGTTCCGGCTCGATAGGAACAACAATGTGGTCGATCCCACCGGATTCAAATTGCAGGGTTTTCTCGCCGACGCCACCGGCACCATCACCGGCACGATCGGCGATGTGGCGCTGCCTTCCACCACCGCGTCGCCGCGGGCCACGACCACGGCCTTCGTCGCAGCCAACCTGAATTCAGCGACTGCGCTAAGTGGTGTGCGCGGCAACATCGTGGCGTCTGCGGCGTCGACGACGACCACCGCAGCCGGTAGCAATTCATTCAATATCAATCTGAACGGTGATGGGGTTCAGACGATCACCGTGGCGAACGGGTTGACCGGCTCGGCGCTTGCCACGGCGGTTCAAAACGCCGTGCGTGCGCTGGTCCCTAGCGATCCCTTTAAAGCCGCCGCCTATGCGGGATTCACTGCGTCGGTCAATGCATCCAATATCTTTACCTTTGCATCCGGCATGACGGGCACGACGAACAATTCCACGACCGGGACCGGAACGGTTGCCGTGACGGCGAACGGCGGCGATACGCTGGCGTCCACCCTCAACATGTTGGCGCCGACTTCGACGACCGGGACGGACTTTCTGCTCTCCGACCCACCCGCCACCTCGAATTTTTCGACGTCGATGACGGTGTTCGATTCACTGGGCAACAGTCATTTGCTGACGACGTATTTCACGAAGGTCGGTTCCAACAGCTGGAACTACAACACCGTGGCGGCGGCGAGTGACGTCGTGACGGCGAACTACCATTCCAGCAATATCGATACCGGCTTGGGCATTGTTCGGGTCGGGTCCGGCACCTTAACGTTCGGGACGGATGGGACATTGGATCGAGAAAGCACGGTGATTCGGTACGATACAGGGACTGCGGCCGGAACCTCCGGTACGGTGCCGGGAGAGCTACAGATCGACTTTAACGGCGCGACGCCGGACCAGCTGCTCGCCATGAATTTCGGTTCCAGTGTGACGACCGACGGTGGGAGCGGGCTTGATGGGACGACGCAATTCGGATCCACGTCGGCGCTGGTGCAGCAAACGCAGGACGGTTTTGCCGCCGGCTCGCTCCAAGCTTTTTCCGTGGATGCGAACGGGATCATCAACGGCCGGTTCTCGAACGGTCAGCTGCGCGCGTTGGCGCAGGTGGTGCTCGCACGTTTTCCGGATCCCATTGGGCTGACGAGGACCGGTAAAAACACCTTTGCCCAGTCCGGTAATTCCGGCCAGCCGGTCACGGGAACCCCGGACAGTGCCGGGCTTGGACGGGTGTTGTCTAATTCGTTGGAATTGTCGAATGTCGACCTCGGGGAAAGCTTTATCGATATGATCGCGGCACAGCGCGGGTTCCAGGCCAACTCGCGCGTGATCACCACATCCGACGAAATTCTTCAAGAACTGGTCAATCTGAAACGGTAGATCCGTTCTTTCACGGTGGGGCTGGAAGCTATAGTTGCTCCCAGCCCCACTCTCCTTCACTCTGCCCTCCCATCCGGCGTCTGTCCTGCTTTGGGATCCGTCACCCTGCACCCTGTCAGCTTCTTGACGGTGTCAAGAGATTGCTTGACAGGACGCTCATGCGCCCTGTCGTGTGTGGCGCTGATCGTATGGGAGTGTGCGCCAGATAAGGCGATTCGTGATTTCCACTATCGGTGCGTCGCAAAGCGTAGTGGCATATGCATTGCAGTCTCCGCACCGGGCCAACGAGTCAATCGAGGAGGAGTTATGGCAGATGCAGCCGCAGTTGACGAAAAAGCTCCCGCAGCGGCTCCCGCTCCGGCGTTCCCCATCAAACTGCTCGTTATTATATCGGTTGTTGCCTTGGTATTCGGGGTCGGTGGGGCGTTTACAGTAGTCAAGTTTCTGGGAGGGTCAGGCAAAAGTGCTGACAGCTCAGAAGAGCATAAAGTTGATGCTGAGGGAAAGGTCGAATCCAAGAGTGAGGCCGGTGGAAAACATGGTCAGACCGCTTCGCCCGGCGCCATGTTCGACTTGGATCCGTTCATCGTTAATCTCGCGGACACCCCGGATATTCGGTATTTGAAGCTGACCCTCAAGCTCGAGGTGGACAGCGAAGCGGTCTCCGCTGAACTGTCCACGCGCATCCCTCAGATACGAGATGCGGTCCTTGTCTTGCTCAGCAGCAAGGATGTCAATGCGGTGAGGACGACGCAGGGGAAATTCCAGCTCCGCGATGAAATTACGCAGCGCATCAACGGCCTCCTGAAGAAACCAGGAGTCCGGTCGGCCTATTTCACTGAATTTGTCGTTCAGTAGCAGCTGACACTATGGAAAAGATTCTCTCACAGGATGAAATTGACGCGCTGTTAAAGGGTGTCGTCTCAGGCGAGGTAGACACGGTTCCGAAGGAAACCGCCCAGGAAGCAACGGGTGTCAAGGGGTACGATCTGTTCAACCAAGAACGGATCATCCGTGGGCGGATGCCGACCATGGAGATGATCAACGATCGATTCATACGCCGCCAATCTGTCGTCTGGACCGGCATGTTTCGAGAGGCCGTCGATTTTGTCGTCGTCGGGACGCAGGTGATCAAATTCGGCGAGTTTCTGAAGAAGGTTCCGATGCCCTCATCGTTGAACGTGTTTCATATGGCTCCATTGCGGGGGAGCGCACTCTTCGTGATGGATGCGTTCCTTGTGTACCTGATCGTGGACTATTTCTTTGGGGGCAAAGGTCAGACCCACGTGAAGCCCGAGGGGCGAGACTTCACGCCCGTCCAACTGCGGATCATCAAAAAACTGTTGCTGCAGTCGCTTGTCGATCTAGAAAAGGCGTGGCATGCCGTCGTGTCGATCAAGGTGGAGTATGTGCGTTCTGAGAGCAACCCTCAGTTTGCGATGGTGGTGACCGCATCCGAAATCGTCGTCGTCGTCACGTTACAGGTCATTTTCGGAGAAACGGCTAGGGAGCTGTACGTGATCTATCCCTACAGCATGCTCGAGCCGATCAAAGAGAAGCTCTATTCCGGTCTCGTCTCCGATCATGTCGAGCAGAACGGCGAGTGGAGTCATCGATTCCGAGAGCGACTGCAAGAGTGTCCGCTTCCGATTGCGGTACGGCTGGGAACCGCCACGGTCACGGTGAAGGACGTGATGAATTTTTCACCGGGTGACGTGATCTTACTCGACCAGCATCCGGGAGATCCTCTCGATTGCTATGTCGAAGGGCATCACAAATTTCAGGGCAGTCCTGGAATTTACAAGGGGAATCACGCGTGCCGCGTGACCAAAGTATTGAACTAGTCGTGACACTATTGAGAGAGTGATTATGGCTGAGCCAGACTCCATAACTCGTTCCGATTCGCAGATGACCGGTAGCCAATCTCCGCAGCCGGCTTCGTTTCCATCCGTCCAGAGCGCTGAGACGGGCGGAGCACCGAAGAATATTGACTTTCTCTTGGATATTCCGATGAGCATCACGGTGTATGTCGGATCCACAAAGATGGCCATTCGGGATCTCTTGCAACTGGCTCAAGGTTCCGTCATCGAACTGGATAAACTCGCGGGGGAACCGATGGAAGTGATGGTGAACAACAAGCTGGTCGCACGCGGCGAAGTCGTGGTCGTCAATGAAAAATTCGGCATTCGCTTGACGGATGTAGTCAGCGCGGCGGAGCGTGTTCAGCAATTACGATGAGTCGCCCAAGGAGAAGCTTGTGATCGATCTGTGGGAAAGCTTGTTCCGCACCGTCTCGGCCCTGGCCATTGTGCTGGTGCTGATGGGGATTGTCGCGGTGACCGTCCGGCGAGTGATGGGGCAGCGACTGGGGATGGCCGGCGGGCGCCCGCTCGTTCGACTCTTGGCCAGCGGCTATATCGCTCCGCGCAAGACCATTGCTCTGGTATCGGTTGCGGGCGAGTATTTGATTGTGGGGACGACGGCGACCGATCTTGTTCCTCTGGGACGCATCAACGATTCAGCCGAATTGCGGGAATTACTCGCGCTCACCAGTGAGAAAGCCTCCGGTGAGACCCCGCCGCTATCCCAGGAACGGTTCGGCTCTTGGGTGCGGCGGGTATTGCTCGGTGCGTGTCATCGCCATAAGGGACTTCATGATCACTAGGCACGAGTCGCGCGCGCACATAGTCTGGGGAATCATCGTCGGAGGGATCACGCTGCTTGGGCTGCCGCTGTCCGAAGCGGCGGCGGCTGGTCCATCGGTGAGCATCGACTTTGGCGCGGATGGTCCGAAACAAACCGCCGTGACGATCCAGATCTTAATTCTGCTCACGGTGCTCTCCTTGGCACCGGCTTTATTCATCATGGTGACGTCCTTTACCAGGATCGTCATCGTATTGGCCTTTCTCCGTCAAGCGCTGGGAACGCAGTCGGTTCCTCCGAATCAAGTGTTGCTGTCCTTAGCGCTGTTTCTGACGATATTCATTATGGCTCCGGTGGGGCAGGCCGTCTACAACAACGCGCTCCAACCGTTGATGGCCGAGCAGATCTCGTATGAAGATGCGTGGAAGAAGGGTATCGAGCCGGTGCGGAACTTTATGCTGCGCCAGGTGAGGGGAAAGGACCTCGAACTCTTCATCAAGCTGAGTCACGTGCCAAAACCGGATCGGGTTGAGGACGTGCCGACCCAGGCCATCATTCCGGCCTTCATTCTGAGCGAACTACGCATTGCATTTCAGATTGGGTTCTTAATCTATATCCCCTTTCTCATCGTCGACATGGTCGTTGCGAGCATTCTCATGTCGATGGGCATGATGCTGCTTCCGCCTGTCGTGATCTCTCTGCCGTTCAAGTTGATCTTATTCGTATTAGCCGATGGCTGGTACCTGGTCGTAGGCTCGATGGTGCGGAGCTTTCAGTGAAGCGTGGATCGTGAAACGTGAAGCGTATTTCGCAATATTCTGACGAAGGACGCTTCACGAACGACAAGGAACGAAATCTATGACGCCGGAAATGGTAACGGAGCTGGCCAGACATGCATTAGAAACGACGTTGTTGGTGTCGGCGCCGATTTTGGGGCTCAGTCTGCTCATCGGTCTGGCGGTCAGTGCGTTCCAGGCCATGACGCAACTGAACGAAGCCACGCTCACGTTCGTTCCGAAAGTGGTGGTCCTGTTCGTGGCATTGCTGCTCTTTCTCCCCTGGATGATGAACACCATGACCACCTACATGGCCGATCTCTTGATGAATATTCCCAACTACGTGCATTAACGGGACACTGACAATGGCTGCCGGCTTTGTTCTCACATCACGCAGGTCCTCGTTCGCTGCGGCCGCGCCTGAGGCATGGCGCGTCTCGGCAAGCCTGGGCTGGGCGGTTGGAACAGCATCCACGTTACGCGTCCCGCACGCAGCTACGCCTGTTGAATTCGCGACGAAGACTTAAGAGGGGGTACGGCGTTGACGCAGACCATCCAGATTCTCCTTCCTGAGTTTCAAGGGTTTTTGGTCCTCATTTCCCGTATCGGCGGGTTGTTGGCTGCGTTGCCGGTGTTGAGCGGGCGGGCCGTTCCTGCAAAAGTCAAAGTGGCGCTCGTCCTGGCGTTGGGTGTGTTGTTGGCTCCCATCGTCCCACTTCCCGCCGTGCCGTATGACCCTGTTGTCTTGGCCGCCGGGCTCATCAGTGAAATGGTCATTGGCTTGGCGATCGGACTCGCTGTGCGATTGTTTTTCGGGGCGCTTGAATTGGCCGGAGAGGTGATTGGCGTGCAGATGGGATTCGGCGTCGTTCAACTGTTGGATCCCACGACATCGGAGCATACTCCCATCATCGGACAATACTTCACCCTTCTGGCGACCCTCATCTTCCTCTCGCTGAACGGGCATCTTTTGCTGGTGGCGACGATTCTCTCGAGCTATGAATCCATTCCGGCATTCGGCGCGTCCCTCACCGGAGGCATGGGAGAGGCGATCCTCCGCCTCGCTCAGAACATGTTTACCGTGGGATTGAAGTTGGCGGCGCCCGTACTTGTCATCATTCTCCTGATTAATATTCTTCTTGCGCTGCTGGGACGGGCTGTCAGTCAGATCAACGTATTTGTTTTGAGTTTCCCCGTCACGATCGCCGGCGGGTTGGCGGTGCTGGCGCTGTCCGTGCCGTTTGTGGTTGAACTCTTGGTCCGAGAAATAGAACGACTGCAATTGACGATCGAGGAGTTCATGAAAGCGCTGGGACATGGCTGAGGATCGGAGCAATAAGACAGAACCCGCGACGCCGAAACGAAAAGAGGAGGCGCGCAAGAAGGGACAGATCGCGATCAGTCGTGATCTGTCGACGGCCGTCATCCTCTTGAGCGGCATCGGTCTGCTCGCGGCCATGTTGCCGGTCGGCGTTCTCAAGATGACGGAGATGACCCGTCAAGGGCTCACACTCTCGTTCCCTTTGGCGTTCTACCAACACATGTCTGTCGAACAGGTGTACGAGGTCGTCATCCAGGCCAGTCTCACCATAGTGACACTGAGTCTTCCGGTCGTGCTGGGCATTCTGGTGATGGGGAGCGGCGCGGCGCTGCTGCAAACAGGGCTATTGTGGCGTGCCGATGCGATTCAACCGGATGTCGAACGCATCAGTCCGATCAAGGGGTTATCCAGACTATTCTCGCTGCGGTCTGTGATGGAGCTTGTGAAGGGGCTGCTCAAGATTGCGATTGTGACGGGGGTCGGTCTGTGGGTTGCTCGGTACGACGTGCTCCAGATCCCGGGGTTGGTTGGATTCGATATGGGCAGCGCCCTGGACGTAACCGGACGGCTCTCGTTGAAGGTCGGCTTGGCCGTCGCCGGGGCCATCGCGGTCCTGGCCGGGTTCGACTATGCCTACCAACGCTTTGAGTGGGAACGCAACCTCCGGATGTCGATACAAGAGATCAAGGAGGAACACAAGGCCGCAGAAGGCGATCCGCTCATCAAGAGTCGCGTACGGACTATTCAGCGAGAGATGACGAAAAAACGCATGATGGCCGCCGTGAAGACGGCGGACGTGGTGATCACCAACCCGACACACCTGGCTGTGGCGCTGAAGTATGACACGAGCACGATGGGAGCTCCTGTGGTAGTCGCCAAAGGAGCCGGCTTGGTTGCTGAACGTATCCGCGAACTGGCTCGACATCACGGGGTGCCGGTCGTCGAACAGAAATTCGTGGCCCGAACACTGTTTAAACTCGTCGAGATCGGTAAAGAGATTCCAAACGAGCTGTACCGCGCAGTCGCGGAGATCCTCGCGTTTGTGTATCGAGCGAGAGGCGTGACTCCATGAACACTTCCCAGGTCTAGAGGATTATGGCAACGGCAATAGAACCGGTAGAACAACCTCAGTTACTCAAGCATCCGGACATCGTCATCTCCCTTGGGGTGGTGGCCATTCTCATGGTGATGCTGTTGCCGTTGCCTCGATTTGTGCTCGATTTGTTGTTGAGCTTCGACATCACCTTGTCGGTGATTATCTTGCTGGTGGGACTTCAAGTACGGCGTCCGATCGAGTTCTCGGTGTTTCCATCCATCCTGTTGGTGATCACGTTGTTCCGCCTGTCCCTCAACATTGCCTCCACGCGGCTTATTCTGTTGCATGGCAACGAAGGGGCGGGGGCGGCTGGCGAGGTGATTCGGGCGTTCGGGAACTTCATTGTCGGGGGGAATTACACAGTCGGGTTGGTCGTCTTCTCCATTCTCGTCATCATAAATTTCGTCGTGGTGACGAAGGGTGCCGGACGTGTAGCCGAGGTGGCCGCTCGCTTCACATTGGATGCCATGCCCGGCAAGCAGATGAGTATCGATGCGGATTTGAATGCCGGTGTGATCAATGAGGCGGACGCGCGCCGCCGCCGCCGGGAAATCGCGCAAGAGGCGGACTTTTACGGCTCGATGGACGGCGCCAGCAAGTTTGTTCGAGGGGACGCCATTGCCGCCGTCATTATCGTCTTCGTCAACATCATCGGCGGATTGGCGATCGGGATTCTGCAACAGGGCATGAGTCCGGGACTGGCGGCCCAAACCTATACCGTGCTGACGGTTGGCGAGGGATTGGTGGCGCAGATCCCTGCCCTGATCGTGTCGACTGCCGCCGGTATCGTGGTGACCCGCGCCGCCTCGGAGACGGATTTGGGCGGGGAGATGACTCGACAACTGTTGACCTCCCCGAAACCCGTGGGCATGGCTGCGGGTATTCTTCTCGCGCTTGGATTGGTACCCGGCCTTCCGCATGTGGCGTTCTTAGCATTAGGGAGTGCCATTGCGTGGGTCGCCTATCACCTCCATCAGCGCGAGCAGGTTCAAGCAGTTCCCACACCCACTCCCAGCATGCCCAAGACCGAGGAAGGTCAGACCCGAGTGAACCCGCTTGATCTTATGGAAGTGCAGGTGGGGTACGGCTTGATAGGTCTTGTCGAGGGAACGCAGGGCACCGCATTGCTCGATCGGATTAAAGCGCTCCGGCGGCAATTTGCGGAATCGATGGGCTTTGTCGTCCCTCCCATTCATATACGTGACAACCTCCAGCTGCGTCCGAACGAATACGCCATCATGTTGAAGGGAGTGGAAGTGGCCAAGGCTGACGTCTTGCCTGGGCATCTGTTAGCGATCGATCCAGGGACTGGTCAACGAGGCTTGGTGCAGGGGATCGCAACCAAGGAGCCCGCATTTGGCTTGCCGGCACTCTGGGTGCCTGAAGATGCCAGGGAGCAGGCTCAAATGGCGGGGTATACCGTGGTGGATGCGGGCTCGGCAATCGCGACACATCTATCCGAGTTGATCAAGCGCCATGGCTCTGAACTGTTGGGACGGCAGGAGGTGCAGACGCTGTTGGATGAAGTGGGGAAATCGCATCCGAAGTTGGTGGAGGAGCTCATTCCCACGCTGGTGCCGCTCGGAACAGTCGTCAGGGTTCTCGGGAACTTGCTCAAAGAGGGCATTCCGATTCGAGATCTCCGGTCGATTCTGGAGGCGATTTCTGATCATGCCACCACCACTAAGGATGCAGAAGTCCTCACAGAGTATGCACGGCAGGCGCTGGCTCGGACAATTACCAAGCAGTATCTAGCACCTGACGGTAGTCTGCAGGTCATTACCCTGGATCCCCGACTAGACCGGTCGTTGGCCGAACAAGCCGTGGCATTGCCGCCTGGGGCCATGTTGAACCTTGACCCCACGCTCTCTCACAAGCTGTTAACTGGTCTCAAACAGGCCGCCGAACGGGTTGCGGCTCGCGGGCAGCAGCCGATCGTGCTCTGTTCGCAGGTTGTTCGCCGCCATCTCCGTCGACACAGCGATCGTCAGTTGCATGCCGTTCCCGTCATGGGACTCAATGAAGTGGACTCCTTTGTCCGCCTGCAGTCGGTAGATACGGTACGCATCGACTTCGAAATGGCACAGCTATCATAAGGTAAGCCATGAAGGTCAAAACATTTCACGCACTCACCATGCAGGATGCCATGCGCGCCATCAAGGAAGAACTGGGGCCGGATGCCATTATCTTGTCTGCGAAAGAGGTGCGTGAGGGGGGGCGAGTCGTACAGGCATTCAATCGACCGGTCCTGGAAGTGATGGCCGCATCCGATCAAGACGTTCAACGGTCCTCTCAGGCGGCAGAGCAAGTGTCACATGGTGCCGCGCCTGGGAGACCGTCTAATGAAGGGTCCGAGGCGTCGCCGACTTTTCAACAGACCCTGCACGGGATGCTGAAGCCGAATAGTGAGGTGACAACACCGCCCGTCGGTCGGTCCGTCTCGTCGAAGCCATCTCGAGTGCACGTGAAACCGAATCGTCGTCGACATTTCCGCACCGTCGTGAATGAATTGGGTCGCCTATTGGAGGACTTGTCGCGGGAAAATGTCCGGTCAATCGGAAGCCAACCGGTGCCGATGCTGGCCTGGCTGCGCCGCTCGCTGATCGAGCAGGGGATGAATGCTTCCACCGTGGATTTGTTGATGAACGAGGCGTGCAAGACGGCACAAGTGTCCGGTCCATGTGACGATGAATCGATTCGGCGTGCGCTACAGCGTGAGATCGCAACTCGTGTGCGAACGAGCGAGCCGCTCCATAATGGAGAGGAATATCCCTCAATCGGTCTTCTGATCGGACCCAGTGGAGCGGGGAAGACCGCAGCTGTGGCTAAGCTGGCTTCTTATTATCGTCTCGAGCAGCGGAGATCCGTTGCCCTCATTACCTTTGATACGTATCGGGAAAATGCAGTGGAGCAGCTGCGTCGGTATGCCAGGGTCGTGGGGGTGCCATTTGCTTGCGCCGTGTCAGCTCGACAGGTCCATCAAGGGCTCCGTCGTCATACGCGAGTCGATCTAGTGCTGATTGACATGCCTGGGATTGGACCGGGTGACCTGGCATTGGCGAAAGAACTGCGACGGCTGCTTCCACAGGGGGCCGTCACAACCCATCTGGTCCTTCCGGCCTCTACCAGAGAGCAGGAGCTTTGTCGGATCACGAGGCGCCTCAATGATCTACCCCAGCTGCGTCTTCTGTTCACGAAGCTCGACGAGACGGAATCGTTTGGCACCATCTTTGAAGTCGCGCATCAAACCGGGTTGCCGCTTTCCTATTGGAGCATTGGACGGCGAGTTCCCGGCGATATCGAGGTTGCCTCATCGGAACGTTTGGCGGCGTTGTTGACTGCGGAATGCTCGACTAATTCTCAGGTGCTTGTCAATCGGGTAGGTCAATCATCGGGCGCAATTCCTGCATTAGTGGAAGCGGCAATTCACCACGGATAATTTGGTTGGAGGTCTCGCTATGCCGTTTGGAACAAGAAGGTCTCTTCTTATGTCGGAGGATCTGAGTCGTGGAGATGGTTTATCTACTCGCGTCATCGCGGTGTCCAGCGGCAAGGGAGGAGTCGGAAAGTCTAATGTGGTTGCGAACCTTGCCGTTGCACTCACGAGGGTTGGGAAGCGGGTGCTGATTTTGGATGCCGACCTCGGCTTAGGTAATCTCGATGTCCTCCTGGGGCTAGTTCCACAGCATACGATCGAAGACGTTTTGAGAGGCACACATACGCTCGATGAGATCGTCCTCAGCGGCCCAGCGGGCATCCATGTGCTTCCGGCCAGTTCCGGTGTTGCCCGTCTGACGGCGCTGACAGAAGCCCAACAGGTGATGATCCAGGAACAGTTGGCCCAGCTCACGTCAGAGATGGACGTGCTTTTGATCGATACCGGGGCAGGCATCTCGCCAAACGTCACTTTTTTTGCCTCTGCGGCAGATGAGACGATCATCGTCGTCTCGCCGGAGCCGACATCGCTCACGGATGCCTATGCGCTGATCAAAGTCTTGGCCCGCCAGTATCGAGAACGCCGTTTCAAAGTACTGGTGAATCAGGCTAAGAGCCCCCGTGAAGCGGCTGAAGTGTTCGGGAAGTTGGATGTGGCGGTGGATCATTTTCTTCATGTGGCCGTCGAATTAATCGGGGCGATCCCTTATGACGACTATGTGCATTTGGCCGTCATGCAGCAGAAGGCGCTCTGTGAGTTATTCCCAGATGCACCAGCAGCCCAAGCATTCAGGAGGTTGGCACATCAAGTGATCCAGTGGCCGAGGCCTGGTCTCCCCAAAAGTTCCATACAGCTTGTTTGGCAGCGGGCGGTGACGCCGGCCAGTAACTGACCAACGATCGGACATGGGAAGATCATGAGCAAGACTGCGTTACCACACGAGCGAAAATCCTTTTCGGCCCAGGGAGCCAGACGCGAAGAGCTGATCAAGGAGTTTGCCCATGTTATTCGCGCGATGGCCCATCGGCTGGCCTTTCGCCTCCCGGCGTACCTCGACGCGGAGGATCTGATTTCGGTCGGCACTATCGGACTCATGGATGCCATGGACAAGTATGATCCCACACGAGAAGCGAAGTTTAAGACCTATGCGGAGTTCAGAATTCGTGGCGCCATGCTCGATGAGATTCGATCGATGGATTGGATCCCAAGATCGGTTCATGAACGCATCGGCTTGCTCCAAAAGACGCACACGATGCTGATGAGCCGATTGGGTCGGCCGCCCCATGATGAAGAGGTGGCGACAGAACTGAAGATGTCCCTGGAAGAGCTGGATGATTTCATTACACGGGCCAGAGGGGTGGTGATGATCAGTGTGGACGATTTAGGCCTTCATGAACCAGACGGGCATAAAGTGGTCAAGATGTTGGCTGATACGCACACGCCGGATCCCCTGTCCTCATTGGTCAACGAGCGTGAACGTGAATTGATTGCCGAGGCTATTCACAGGTTGCCGGAAAAAGAGCGCCTCGTTCTGACCTTGTATTACTATGAGGAGCTTACGATGAAGGAAATCGGAGAGTTGCTAAAGGTCACTGAATCACGGGTTTGTCAAATCCATACCAAGGCTATCATCCAGCTCAAGGCACACTTGCATAAACCGAGTTGATTCTATCGGCCCGCCGGCTCGGCTGGGTACTCGATTGTCAGCGTGGTGAGGCTATTCGCGATAGTCCGCGATGGCTCGGCTTCAGTTCTGAGTCCAAGAACCCGTACCACTCTCGACGAGATCTCGACTAGGACCTGGCATAGCCAGGTCCTCAATCAGCGATCAAGATTATGCCCATGAAGGTCTCATTTCATGCGTTCCCACGATCGGGGCAACGATCTCTCGCATGGTGGTGTGTCTCAGTAACGGTGTGTGGGTGCTAGGAATAATTTTCACCTCAGTGGGTAGAATTCACCCTCGCAGCATGGCGGGGCGATCCCATACCACCCTGTTGTTCCTCAGCGGAAGTCAGTTCATGCCTGCATTTGGCTGAGTTCGTGGTCGATATAAAGTAATCCCTGCTCGGAACGAATCTGGCATAAGGGTTGCTGTCTCTCAAAGGCAAAAGGAGTCAGCAATATGAATCGAGGTATCTATTCTATCTTGTCTGGAGCACTCGCCCATGAACGGCGCATGCAAGTGTTTGCGAACAATATGGCCAATGTAAATACCGCTGGGTTCAAGCAGGATGAGCAGGCCTTCAAAGCCATATTCCCACGGTACCATGCGGTCGCTCCCACCGGAGGTCGAACTGTGGGATTGGCCCAACAGATCATGGCCAGACCATTCGGACCATCTGAGCGTGCGTTTGTCGCACCGCATCAGATCAAGACCACATTTGAGCCAGGCCGCATCCGATTGACCGGCAATCCGCTGGACGTCGCCATTCAAGGACAAGGGTTTTTTGAGGTACAGACGCCGCAAGGGCCTCGATATACCCGCAACGGTATGCTGTCGCTGGATAATCAACGTCGGTTGGTGACAGGACTTGGCTATCCCGTGATGGGGACGAGGGGTGAGATCAAGATTCCTCCCGGGAAATTGGAGATTACGACACAGGGAGACATCAAAGTCGATGACAAGCCTGTCGCCACAATCAAAGTCATGGAATTTGCGGATGAAGACATGCCGCAGAAGTCGTCGGAAGGGCTGTTCTTCTCGGAGAAAGGCACGGTGGGCAAGAATCCGCAGATTCAGGTTGGGCACATCGAAGAGTCCAACGTCAATTCCATCGGCGAGATGGTGAAAATGCTTCAGGGTATGCGCAACTATGAATCAACGCAAAAACTGATTCAATCGCTTGATCGTATGACTGAGGTCACGATTCAAGACGTAGGACGAGTGCTCTAAAACTGTGAAGCATCGTTGGTCGTTCGCAAACATCAGCTACCGCGTTTCATGTTTCACGAACGGCGAGATACGTAGGAGGATTCCATGATTCGTGCCATGTGGACCGCGGCAACCGGAATGACGGCTCAGCAGATCAACGTCGACACGGTCGCCCATAACCTTGCCAACGTCAATACCAACTCCTTTAAACGCAGCCGAGCTGAGTTTGCGGACCTGCTGTATCAGATTCAACGACTTCCCGGTACCAACGCCTCCAACGTCGGTGTCTTTCCAGTCGGCATCCAGGTCGGTGCAGGGGTGCGCCCAACGACTGTTGCGAAAGAATGGATTCAGGGGAATATGCGCCAAACGAACAACGAGACGGATCTGGCGATCGATGGATCAGGGTTTTTTCAAGTCTCCCGTCCTGATGGGACGATCATGTATACCCGAAACGGGTCGTTCAAGCGTGACAATGTGGGCAATCTCGTGACCGGCGATGGCGATCTCCTCAATCCCGTGATTACAATCCCTTCCGGCGCGCTCAAGGTGGATATCGGACAGGACGGTACGGTCTCGGTTTTGCTGCCAGGTGTGACGCAGGCCTCACAAGTAGGGCAAATTCAGCTGACACGGTTCGACAATCCTTCCGGCTTGGTCGCCATGGGGAGCAATCTCTTTATCGATAGCTTTGCCTCCGGACCTCCGACGCAGGGGACAGGCGGCTTCACCACCGGATTCGGGACGATCCAGCAAGGATTCTTGGAGAGTTCGAATGTCAACCTCGCCGAGGAAATGGTCAATATGATTATCGCCCAGCGAAGTTATGAGATTAACTCCAAGACGATCCAGGCGTCCGACGAAATGATGGCCATTGCGAACAATCTCAGACGATAAGGAGCGGCTCATGTCTAGGATTTGTATGACCATGATCATGCTCCTTTCATCTGTAGTCTTCGACGTGACGATGTCATGGGCGGGACCTAGTGGCGAGTCTCGGTCGATCTCGTCGGCGTCCCGAGGTCCGGTTCATCGGGCGACCGACACCGTTGTGGACCGAGTGGCTGTCAGTGAGGTCAACCCTGATCTGATTCGGAAGGCCATTCAGAGACATCTGGAGAGTGAATGGGGGCACAAGGTTAAGACGGTACAGGTGACGGTGTTGGACCCCGTGGATCCGGTGATGATTCCCAGCGGGACGGTGGAGTTGCAGGTCATTCCCAACTCCCTGGAAGAAGGTCTAGGACGGCGAATGTTTCATGTGGAGGCAGTGGCAAACGGGAAAGCTCGGAAAACAATCCAGGTCGTTGCCGATATTGCGGCGATGATCGACGCGGTTGTTGTCACCCGCTTTCTGAAGGCCGATGAACTGATTGATATGAGCGATCTCAAGACGGTCGGAATGAGGGTACACCAGATTAACCATTCCTTCATTATCGATCAAGGAGAGGTCATCGGAAAGAGCGCATCACGGCCTCTTCCGCCCGAGACACCGCTACGCCCAGCCTTTGTGAAGCCTCCATTGGCGATCAAGAAGGGTGATCGAGTCCTCATCGAGGCGCGGCGTGGAGGCCTGTCGATTCGGGCCAATGGCGTGACGAAAGCGAACGGACAAGTCGGACAGACCGTCATGGTCACCAATCTGGATTCCGGTAGGGAACTAAGAGCCAGAGTGGTGGCTCCCAGTCTTGTTGAGGTGGAGTTCTAGTTGAATCGTGCCAGAGAACAACATGCCCTTTCACTGTAATCTGTCTTTTCATATGGCAGTACGTAGCCTGATCATCACTATCGCACTGCAAGGATGTTCAAGCCCGCCGAGCCCGTCGAGCAAGGTGACCGTGCCGCTGCTCCCTCCTCCAAAGACGCTTGGCTCGCTCTGGCAGGAAGAAAACGGACGAGCCTATCTCTATGAGGATATGCGTGCCATGCGGATCGGGGATATTCTGACTGTGAAAATCTCCGAAGTTCATAAAGGGTCAAAGTCAGCCGATACGGCAGTTCAACGGGATTCGACGATTAAAAACAGCATGGTCGGCAGCGGTATGGGATATATCGGGCTTCCAGGGATCCGCTTCAGTGATGAAACGAAGCGTGGATTCGGAATCAATGCGAACGCCAATAACAAGTTCGATGGGAAAGGTTCCACCAATCGTGAAGGCACATTGACAGGGACCATTTCTGCGATCGTGACAGAGGTGCTTCCCAACGGGGATCTTCGGATCGAGGGGCGGCGTGAGGTCAGCGTCAACAGTGAAAAACAGCTGATGACGATCGGTGGGATTGTCCGGCGTGTAGATGTGGACACCAAGAATACAGTGGCCTCAAGTGCCATTGCGGACGCTAAAATCGAATACTCAGGTCTGGGTGTGCTGGACGATGTGCAGCGACCCGGGTGGTTCATCCGTATTCTTAATTGGGTCTATCCGTTCTGAGGAGGAGAGGGGCTATGACCGTTCCGCCGAGACGCAAACCAACTCCGAGAAGCATGCTCAAGCGGCGTCCTTTGAATCTCCGTACGCTCCAAATGATGGTGCAGAGTGGGGTTGTCCGACGGGCTGATTTTGATCCTCCCACGTTTGGGAGTAGGACTCGATTTCATGTGCTTGATGATGCTGATCATGCCTCAGGGAAAGAATCGGCTTCTGAGCAAGGATGGCTGTCGCGCATCATACTTGGTCCTCGGTTACAGGTCTCTGTTCCCAAACGTTCATGGAGAGGATAGGTGCCTCACACATGTTCATACGGTGTTTTTCTCTAGTCAGTGTCCTGGTCCTGACCGGTGGTTTATTGACACCCTCCGGCGCCGATGCGGTGAGGATCAAGGATATTGGCGTGATTGAAGGAGTCCGCGAAAACCAGTTGCTTGGGTACGGTTTGGTGGTTGGTCTGGACAGTACCGGCGACCGAGTCATCGGCGGACAGTTCACGATTCAGGCAATGATGTCCATGTTGAACAAAATGGGTGTCAACCTGGTGATCGATCCCATCCAGTTACTGACGAGAAACATCGCCTCGGTGATGGTGACTGCCAAGCTTCCTCCATTCTCAAAGCCAGGAATGACGCTGGACGCCGTGGTGTCGTCGATGGCGAACGCCAAAAGCCTGCAAGGCGGGACGCTTTTGCTCACGCCGTTAAAAGCAGCCAATCAGCAAGTATTTGCCGTCGCGCAGGGACCAGTCTCAATCGGTGGTTTTCTCGGCGGGACGGGAGGGGCTGGCGGCGCAACGGTGACGAAGAATCATCAGGCGGCCGGTGTGGTTCCCGGTGGAGCCATTATCGAGAAGGAGCTCCCTGTCGACATTGACTCATGGGCAACCGTTTCTGTGCTTCTCCGGCAACCCGACTTTACGACTGCCATCAGGACTGCCGAGGCCATCGAGAGTGCCTTTGGGAAAGGCAGTGCATCGGCTACGAATGCCGGATCTGTGAAGGCGACGATCCCTCAGGTGTTTCAGGGGCGCGTTGTCGAATATATTGCATCGATCGAAGGGCTCGATGTGACCGTCGATTCTGTCGCCAAAGTCGTCGTCAATGAACGGACCGGCACAGTGGTGCTGGGAGAGCATGTACGGATTTCCACATGCGCGATTTCTCATGGTAATCTCACAATCTCAGTCAAAAATACGTTAAATGTGTCGCAGCCGCCGGCGCCGCTCATTGGTTCGTCCGCAGGACAGACGACCGTGACACCGGATGTGCAGACAGAGATCAAGGAGCAGGAATCGAGGCTCCTGGTGGTGGATGAGACGGTAACATTGGGGGAGGTCGTACGGGCTCTCAATGCAGTAGGAGTGACGCCGCGTGACCTTGTCGCAATACTCTCGGCTCTGAGGTCGGCAGGAGCGCTGCAAGCGAACCTTGAAATCATTTAGATGGACGAGTGATATATATGAACACTCTAGAACAATACGGAATCCATTCAAGGCTCTCTTCACCAGCATACGTGGATCCTGGATTGACCGGACGTGCTAGCCATCTTGTGCCTCAGATGAATGCCTCAGCATCGCAGGATCCTGCCGCGGCACGTCAACAAATGGTCCAAGCTGGGCGGCAGTTCGAGGCGTATTTTGTCTCGTATTTACTGAAGGTTATGAGAGAAACGGTTCCTGAGGGAAGCATCACCAACAAGCAAGGGGCGTATTTTTACTCATTTTATGACGAGGAAATTGGGAAACGAGCGGCCGAGTCTGGGGGGATAGGCATTGCCAAGATGGTTCAGGAGAATGCGCAACAATATTTTTCATCATCTCCCCCGGAACGCTCAAGTTCTGCTGGGTAGAAACCGATAAGAAGCTCGACCGGGGTAAAGTCCATCATTCTCTCAGCCTGGTCGCTGGGAGAAGAGCGCCGGGGAAGGAGCGGCAACATGCAGATTTCAGGTCATGGAAAGGCGGATCATCTTGCCAAGCTGTTACTTGGGGTTCAGGACACCGCGGAGACAGGTAGTCGGCAAGCGGCTGCCCGCACCCAGGTGGGTAAAGATGAGGTTCAGATTTCGGCCCAAGCGAAGGAACTTCAACGGATTCGGGAGCTGGCCAATCAGCCTGACCCTGGGCGGGCTGAACAGGTGGAGCGCATCAGGCGCGCCCTTGACAGCGGCACGTACGATGTCAGTGGCCGCGCGGTTGGCGATGCCATCGTGAAGCAGGTTCTGACCGACTCCATACTATAGGATCTGTTTTTTCAGGCTCCTGAATATTCACTCGCCGTGGTCCCTTTTGTCCTCATCCCTCCAAGGAAAGAGGGGAAGAAGAGGGGATGGATGGCGGAATGCAGTGCATGCGTACAGTCAGAAGGAGTCTGTATGTCCACGTTTCTGCCAGCGATCACTCAGCTGTGCCGCCTGTTGCGCCAAGAAGAGGCCACGTGCCATCAGCTGCTTGAGACGGTCCACACCGAACGTGCCGCCATTCGAACGCTTGCTATTAAGGAGTTCCATTCCATCAATTGCCGTCGGTTGTCGATTCTAGAATCGTTGCAGTCTCTTGCTGCCGAACGACAGCACCTGGTTCAAGAATTGGTGGGGCACTACGGCCTGCGGCCGGGAACAGCATCGATTCAGGAACTGATTGACCATATCCAAGACCCGTCTTCAGACGACTTACGAGCCGTCTATCGAAGTTATGTGACGGTGGCCAAGACCGTCCGTGACGAGATCGGGCAGAACGTGGTGCTCATCGAGGGGATTCGCGGCGTCGTTGATCAAGCGCTGTCGACCGGTACCCCCGTTTCCCCGGTCAAGGATCTGTATGCTGCCGATGGACAATCGATCGTCACGGGCCGTGTCAACGTACTCATTCATCAGCAGGGTTAAGCATGATCGGCCTTACGTCTCTCTTTGACATCGCGAGAAGCGCACTCACGACCTCCCAACAAGCCCTCGCCGTCACCGGCCATAACGTTGCCAATGTGAATACACCGGGATATTCCAGGCAGGAAGCCGTACTCTCAGAACGTGCGCCGCTGAGCGGACGGCCCGGCATGGTGGGGACCGGCGTGCAGGCCACGTCTATCAGGCGGTATACGGACCAATTCATCAACCGGCAGCTGACCACGGTGCAGCAGAATCTTGGACGCCTGTCGGTGTCGCGGGAGGAGTTGTTCCGGCTGCAAAACTTGTTCGGGGACAGCAACAATCAAGGCATTGCCGCACGAATGAACGATTTCTTCCGCGGGTTGCAAGACGTGTCTACCAATCCGGGCGGGCTGGCGGCTCGTACTGTTCTGTTGGCAAACGCCAGACAGTTGGCGTCGAGTGTGAATCAGGTTTCTTCGGATCTCGTAGCGGCGAGACAATCACTGAACTTTCAGGTCCAGCAGACGGTGACGGAAATCAACAGCCTGTCAAAGCAAATCGCCGAGCTGAATAACCAGATTGTCGCGGCCGAGGTGACGGGCCAGAGCGCCAATGATCTCCGGGATCAACGTGAGCTTGCACTGAATGAGTTGGCAACACGCATCGATATCACAACCGTGGAGTCCGGCACCGGCGCGCTCACGGTCTTTGCAGCACGAGGACAGGTTCTCGTGGAGGGGGCCACAGTCCGACAATTGGATGTCATCGAAGATCCGGACAACAACGGGCTTTTTACGATCGGGTATTCGACCGGCGGCACGCGTCCCTTAAGCATCGACGGATTGATCTCCAACGGCCGTTTACGCAGCCTTCTGGATGTCCGTGACACCACAGTTCGAGATCTGGAAGTCTCCTTCGACCGGCTGTCAGCGACGTTGACTAACGCCGTCAATGGGATTCATCGACAGGGGTATGGACTCGACGGATCGACCGGCCTCGACTTTTTTGGTCCTCCGGCGGTGTCCACGCGAGCCATGAATGCCAATCAAGGATCCGCTGGGATCAACAGCAGTGCGATTACCGCGAACAGTTTGCTCACATTTCATGATTACGAGATCCGTTTCTCTTCGGGGTCCGCCTATTCCATCGTGGATGCGACAACCGGTGCCACTATTAGAGGCAACTATACCGGCACGGCGATCATGGCGCCTTCCGCGGACAATCCGGTATCTATCGTGACAGGTACGAACGATACACTCACAGTCACCGTCGATGGTGTGACGTCCGGCACGATTACTCTGGCAGGCGCTGCGAGTCCGGGCTTCTCGTACACCTCCGGGACGGCCCTTGCGCAAGAAGTACAGAACAAGATCAATGCGGACGCTACGCTACAGGCGGCCGGAAAAACTGTGGCGGTGACGTATGACACTACGACTAACCGTCTGGTCATGACGTCGAATGATACGACAACCTCATCCGCCGTCAATGTGACCGGTGGGACGGCTCGAATGTCGCTAGGATTGATTGCCGGCACCAGTACCGCGGCTTCCGGCACCTATACAAGCCCGGCGACGCTGACCTTCGACGGTCTCAGTGTGACGTTAACCGGCGCAGCGGCAGCCGGAGACGTATTCGAAGTCGATTCGTACAGTCACGCTGCTCGCGATCTGGCGGTCACACTCACGAATCCGTCATCTGTCGCGGCCTCTTCCACACGAACCGGTGTTCCCGGTAACAATACCAATATTCTCTCGCTGGTCGCACTTCAGCAGCGACAATTCGCAAGCCTGGAGAACGGTACCTTGAACAACGCGTATCGGACCGTTGCGGCGGAGCTCGGCGTTGCAGCGCAGACGGCCAATCGTGAAAAGGAGGCGAAAGAGATTCTAAAGGACCAGATTGAGACATTACGCGCGCAGGTATCCGGTGTCTCTATGGATGAGGAGCTGGTGAATCTCATTAAGTTCCAACGGGGGTTCGAAGCCGCTTCGCGGCTGGTACGTATCACCGATGAAATGTTCCAAACGCTGTTGTCGATCAAACCTTAGCACGAGGTTTCTATGCGGGTGACGGAGCTGCAAACCTTCGGCGTGCTCACGAATAACCTGGCCCGGGCGCGCGCGCGGGCTCTTGAATTCCAGCAGCAAGTGTCTACCGGCAAGTTGGTGCGTCAGCCGTCCGATGATCCCAGCGCGTTCAATCACATTGCATTGGATAAAGCCTCGCTTGCTGCGATTGAGCAACGGAAGCGCAATATTGTGTTCGGGCAGACAAGACTGGATCTTTCGGATAAGGCATTGAGCAATGCAATGAGCTCGCTGTCCCGTGTGCAACAGCTTGCTGTCCAGTTTCGTAACGATACGAACAGCGCTGCGGATCGGGTGATCGGGGCTAAGGAAGTACGACAATTGTTCGCGCAGCTTCAACAAACGGCCAATACAGAGCTGAACAATCAGCCGATCTTCACCGGCACGAGCACGCATGGACGGGCCACAGGACTTGCGATCACGACGCCCATGACTCTGATAAACGGCAGCAATGATACGCTCATCGTGACAGTCGATGGGACTACATCAGGCACCATCGATCTAACAGCCGGGACAGAATCGTTGACTGGCGCTCAACTCGCGGCACGCGTGCAAAGCCGTATCAATGCCGATACGACTCTGATCAATGCTCAAAAGAGTGTAACGGTCACGTTTGAAGGAGATCGTTTAGTCATCGCATCCGACATGAGCGGTTCGCAGTCCACGGTGCGTGTTACAGGAGGTTTGTCCCGCGCTGCGCTCGGATTCGCAGGCGGCAGTGAGACGACCGGCGGCGCGCCGTTTGCGCTTACTGCGACAGTGGCCTCGGCTGTCGGAAACACCGGAGGAGTTCTAGCCGGACAGGGTAGGGTAGCCGACGACAATGCCGCCCCTTTGGACGACTATGTGATCCGGTTTACTTCCCCCACCACCTACGATGTGCTCAACGTGACGGCTCTCGTCACGACGTCCCGTGGGGCATCCAACACCGGCGGCGTGGCGGTACGGGACGCCGGTATGGTGAACGCGGCACAGCTCACGCTGCACAACTATCAAATCCAGTTTACATCACCGACGCAGTACTCGGTGGTGGATCAGACCACCAGCACGACTCTGTCGTCCGGTAATACCTACGTGTCGGGTGAAGCTATTTCGTTCGCCGGCTTGCGCGTTGTGTTGGCAACCGGTCAACAGGGAGGGCCACAAACCGGGGATACCTTCTCCGTCAGTTTGTCGCCCAAGAATGTGCTCACCAGCCAGACGTATGTGTCTGGAAGCGAGATCAGCTTCGACGGCATTCGGATGACATTGACCAACGGCACCGGCGCGCCGGCGACCGGCGATCTGTTTTCCGTCGTCTCGGGTCTACAGTACCAAGGAGACGCGGGAGTTCATGCCATCGAAGTTGGAACAGACCAGACTGTGCCGACCAACGTTGCCGGAAATCGAGCCTTTATCGCCGGTGGAATCGATCTCTTTGCAGAGGTCAAGCAACTGATCTCCGCACTGCGTGGAAATGATCGACTAGGCATCAGCGCTGCTCTGGGGCAGCTGAATCAGGGGGTGTCTCAGGTTGCCGCCATTCAGGGAGAAGTAGGCGCGACATCGAATCGCCTGACTACGAGCGCGGCGCAGCTTGAAGAGGCGAAAAGCTTTTTTATCACGACGCTCTCGGAAACTGAAGACGTCGATCTGGCCAAAGCGATCTCCGATTTGACCTTGCAGCAATATGCGATCGAAGCGGCCAGCAGGACATTGACCAAGGTGTTTGAAAACTCGTTGTTAAATTATCTATGAGAACGGGCGTGGTATCGGGTGTGCGCGGCACTCTTCTGGTTGTTCCAATCGGTGGGCTCGGCCCGGTTGCGGCTTAAAGTTTCTGCCCGAGACGTCCGACAAGGGTTGAGACTCATACCTCTTGCCAAGGAAGACCGGTATGCTAGTACTCAGCCGTCGATGTGGAGAAAGTGTCACGATCGGTCCGGACATCCGGGTGGTCGTGCTTGGGTTGAAAAGCGGTCAAGTCCGCCTGGGAATCGAAGCGCCGCCGGCGGTTGCGGTTCATCGGGAAGAGGTCTATACGAGAATTCAAGAGGAGAACCGGTTGGCCGCGAAGACCCACGCGGTTCCCATAGAGGCCTTGCGCCGCTTGATCCCTGCAAAATCTCGAATTGCCTCGTGAGGGTACAATGGTGAAGAGTCTATCGACTCGGTTTGGATCATTCGAAGTTCGTGACGAAAGCATCTTGACGTTTCCTTCGGGGCTCGTTGGTTTTCCCGAGCAGCAGCGATATGTCATTCTGGATCATGACACCGAGGCTCCCTTCAAGTGGCTGCAATCCGTTGAAGAGCCGTCTCTGGCATTTGTCATCCTGGATCCAGCGCTATTTCATCCGGACTATAATATCGATGTACCGGCCGATGCTTTGGCGGAAGTCAGAGCTGGGGAAAGAGACGACCTGGCGCTGGTTGTGATCTTGACCATTCCATCGGATGATCCTGGTCGGATCACCGCCAATTTGCGAGGACCGCTGATCATCAGCTACCAGACCAAACTGGGCAAGCAAGTGGTTCTTTCTGAGGGTTTTCCTACCAGACACCCGTTGTTTCCCGTCTCTGGACCTCCATCGCCAGAGACTGCGCAGGTCTCTCACTCCGTAGAATGTCAAGTCTAGCTCATATATGTTTCGACTGATCTGGTGCTCCGGTGGTTTGCTGACATCCTGACATCGGCTGTCCGACCTCAGGCAGCTGCCTGGGTGATCGGCTGATACCCCTGTCGGTAGGATTCAAGGACATGCACAAGTCGCGCGATTTCGAGCTCGAGTTGCGCGTAGACGGGAGGGGCGTCGCGAAGCGCGTTAAGGTGACCAACGGCTTCGAGACGACCGGCGGTGAGTGCGACTTCCGAGGCGCAAAGATTTCCGGCGGTGCCTTTGAACGTGTGTGCCATCCGCTCGAGGGCGACCGAGTCGGCATCGGCCAGCGCCGTTCTGATGTCGGCCAGCATGGTGTGGTACCGATCAAGAAACAAACAAACAAGTTGAGCGAACAGCTCACTGTCGCCGCCGATGTTCTGGTACATTTTTGCAGGATCAAAGATCCCTCTGGTTAGGTCGGCTGTGGTGGGAATTAGTTTATGCTTGCCGGTCACCACTGCATCCGGTGGCGTGGATATCCATCGAGCCAGGGCGTTCCGTAGTTCGTCTAGTCTGATCGGTTTGGCGAGATAATCGTCCATCCCGGTTGCCAAACAGCACTCACGATCGCCCTGCATCGCATTGGCGGTGACCGCAATGATCGGGACATGCGGAGTCGATGGTGATGCCATGTCTGAACGATTTGAGCTTCCACTGGGCGAGTCATGCGATGCCGCTGCCGTTTCACCTTTGCGAATGCATCGGGTTGTCTCAAATCCATCCATCACGGGCATCTGACAATCCATCAAGATGACGGCATAGTCTCCCTTGGCAAGGGCAGCCAGCGCCTCTTCGCCGTTTTCGACGACGTCCGGTTTGTAGCCAAGTTTTTCAACCATCCGCACTATCAGCTTCTGGTTGACGATATTGTCTTCCACGATCAAAATGCGCCGATGTTGCACATTCTCCGCGACCATATGCCTGGTGACGAGTTGAGGCACGACAGAGCCTGTCGGGGTGCCCTTCGACGCTTGTCCTTCGGTCAAGCCGAGCACAGTTCGTAAACAGTCACGCAATTCGTCATGACGGACGGGTTTCGGCAGGTAGCCCATCGCACCGGCCTGGCGGGCTTGTTCCGCATGGCCCCGTTGCAGCATCGAGGTCATGACGACAAGGCGAATGCCGGATCCAGCCGGATGACATTGCAGTTCTCGTGCGAGCTGCAACCCATCCTTTCCTGGCATGATGACGTCCAAGATCGCGAGATCGTACGGCATTCCCCGTTGTTTCGCTTCCGCGATGCGGTGCAAAGCCGATTCCGCATCCTCTGCAAGGTCATCGGCCATCCCCCAACCTGATACCAGATGGTGGAGGATCAAGCGGTTCGATTCGTTGTCATCGACGATCAAGACACGCTTTCCACTGAGATCTCCGGTCGGAAGAATCGCACGGGGAGAACCGGCCTGTTTCTGGAGGCGCGCGGTGCACCAGAAGGTGCTGCCCTGTCCTTCGGTGCTGCGCACTCCGATCTGTCCCTCCATCAATTCCACGAGTTGCTTGGAAATGGAAAGGCCGAGGCCTGTGCCGCCGTATTTTCTTGTCGTAGAGCTGTCCGCCTGTACAAACGGACGGAACAGTTTGGCTTGCGTATTCGGATTGATTCCGATGCCGCTGTCCGTGACTTCGAAACGGATGACGGCCGTATCGGGTAGGTCTGCTTCGAGATAGGCCTGCAGGGTCACTTCGCCCTTGTCGGTAAACTTTACCGCGTTGGCCACCAGATTGGTGAGGATCTGACGCAGACGGCCTGGGTCGCCTTTGAGTCCAGTCGGAACCGCCGCGTGGACAAGTCCGGTCAGCTCTAGCCCTTTCGTCTCCGCCCGTTCGGCGAATTGTGCCAACACCTGCTCCACCGTGGTTCTCAGATTGAAGTCGAGACACTCCAGTTCCAGCTTACCTGCCTCGATCTTGCTGCATTCGAGCACATCGTTGATCAGCTGCAACAGCGCTTCGCCGCATTGCCGAATGGTTTCCGCGTAGGACTGTTGTTCAGACGTCAAGGACGTCTCCATCAACAGGCTTGTCATACCAATCACCCCGTTCATGGGGGTCCGTAGTTCATGACTGATGGTCGCGAGAAATGCCGTCTTGACGCGAGCCGATTCTTTCGCCTCATCCAGAGCTTGGTCCAGGCGGCGGTTGCTCTGGCGAAGTTGGTCGGCAGAGAGTTGGAGCGCCTGCTGCGTCTTGTGGACGCTCGTCATGTCGACGGCATAGCCTCGTACGACGTCATGAGTGAGAACCGGGCAGAAGGTCCACGAAAAACTGGCTTCTGGAACCACGACTGCCTCATCATGCAGCACATGGCCTGTGGTGAGACAGCGTCGCACGATGTCTGGAAGATTGCCTGGGGCGACATTGGGAAATCCTTCGAGATTGTATCCGAATCGAGAGAGCAGAGAGATCATCGCTGGATTGGCGTACAGCAGACTCATATGCCGGTCCACTTCGATCATCGGTAAGGGACTTTCCTCGGCGATCGCGGCTAAGCGGTCGCGACCTTGCTTCAATTCCAGTTCATGAGACAAGTCTCGGATGCTGATAATGAGTACGGTCCTCCCATCGAACGTACCGGGAGCGCAGGTCCATTCCATTGGAACGGGCAGGGTTGCCTTCCGGAAGAGAAGATGTTGCCTCACAGAAGTCGGACGGCGGCTTTTCAGCACTCCGTTCAGTTGCGCTGTCATGGTAGTGGGGTCGGACTGGGTGCGCGTCGACCACAGGGATGGAAACGAGCGGACAGTGGAGGAAGGAAATCGTAGTCCAAGCAACCGATGACCCTTCCGATTAATGGCCAATACGGCGAGATCAGTATTCAGAATGACGGTGGCCAGCGGAAGCCCTTCGAGAAGATCGAGGCCCACGGAAGCGGTAAGCCGTGAGGCGGCAAGACGACGTCGGTCGCGGCTGCGTTTCTGTCTAGAAGGCTTCATCATGCGGCTCGTGAGAGGCCTTGGTCCAGGTGTATGCCGATGTTGACCCGTTCTTTGGTTGGGTCTAGGACACGTAGCACGGTTCGGACTGTGCGGTCAGGAGATGGTGTCGCCAGGTCGATGTCAATCGGCGTTGCATAAGAGCCTCCTTGCGGGTCGGTCGTGACTTTGATCAGGGGTTTGAGCCGTTGCTGCGGGTTGACTCCGACGACGACCGCCTGTTCGCCGGTATTGAGTCTGACGAGGCTTCCGACCGGGTAGACGCCGATGCTCCGAATCATGAGCTCCACAAGAGATTTTTCAAAAATCCCTTGTTCTCCAGCCAAGAAGAGTTGCCGAACGGCATCGTGTGGAATCATGGCCGGGCATGTGCCGCGCCGACTCACCATGCCGTCATAAAAATCGACGATACCGACAATCTGCGCAAGGCGTGAAATCTGATCGTTCCCTAAACCGGCTGGAAATCCATTTCCATTGGTGCGCTCATGATGCTCTCTGACGATGCGTACGACCGCCTCGTGCATGCCTGGTTGCTCGGAGAGGAGCGCGACGCCAAGCTTACAATGCTGTTCGAGCAGGGTCTTGTCTTGTCCGCTGCATTCCTCTCGCTTGCGAACGAGATTGCGCGGGAGGCGGACATACCCCGCGTCATGGAGCAACGCGCCCATGCCGACCTGTTCTTGTGTCGGTTGATCCAACTCGCTTTCAATGGCCACCACGAGCGATATGATGCAGGTGTCGAGTGCATGAGTCGTCAGTGAGCGGTCGAACTGTTTGATTTTCTGAATGGCGACCTGCGTGGCCATTGCCGCGCGGTTGTTGAGAACCTGGTCCAACACATTCGACACGATGGCTTTGGTCGCTTTGGGAGACGGAGGAATGCCCCGCTCAAGATCCTCAAAGATGCGCTCAACCGCTTCTTGAGCCTGTGCGTAGATCACGGTAACGGAATGATCTTCGGACTTCGCCTCAGGCTGACGTTCGGTTTTTGGATCCAGAGGGGCGGAGACATCCGAGTTGGGAGCCTGTTGGCTTGCAGCGTGCTGCGTAGTCGTTGAGGGGTCCGACGGGAGGTCGGCCCCTTTGCTGGTATCGATGGTCACCATCCTGATCCCATGTTGCTTCATGAGTTGGATGTCATGTTGATCTTTGATCAGGCGCTTATGGGAGAGGAAGGGGGTTCGGTACCATGGGATATCCATCTCTATGATGAACATGCCGGGAATGAGCTGCTCGATCGCGATACGTTTTGTCGCCATACGTCTTAGGACTCCAGGTCAGAAAAGTTGCTGGTCGGATGTGCCGACAGAAGAAAAATCCCACGGGTGTTATCGGCGGAGGAAGGCTCAAACTTGATCGTTGTTCATGCATCCTGACGTATTGTGATCGGATAGAAATCACGGCTCTCCGTCGAGCGTATAGAGACTCAAGATTGGCCGATGACGTTCCGATAGAGGTCATCAGAGTTGGTTGATATCGAGTGATGGTGTTGGAGCGAGAGATATGAACGACATCGTAGTGTCCGTCCCCCCTGCGGCATCATTTTTATCGGTCGGACTGCCGCTGAAGCTGTCCTTCACGCGTGATCAGCAGAAGGTCATGTACGGTACGACGCTCCTTGGATGGAAGCATCATGCATGGCTTGTCTGTGAATGGCCGCTTCAGCTCGGCCATGACCAGCAGATTGCCGGCGGCACCCCGTGCACCGTCAGTTATCTACATGACGGGAAGTTGGTCGGGTATCGGAGTGAAATACGGGAACTGATGGCTGTGCCGGTTCCGTTGCTCTTTGTTGCGTATCCCAAAGCGGTGGAAGAGATGCATCTGCGTAAACATCTCCGTGTGCCGGCCAATCAACCGATTCTATTGATGAAGGCCGATCAAACCGGCATCTCCGAGTCCGCGCTACCTACCAGCAACTATTTCGGTGGTTTGTTAAAGGACCTCAGCGAGGGAGGGTGCAGTGTAGTCTTGGTACGAAGGCCTGCTTGGCTGCGTTCGGGAGCAACGGTCCGCCTGGAGTTCGAACTCCCTGGGCTGGGACATGTCACGAACCTGACGGGGATCGTGAAGAATGTCGACACGCGGGATGGCAACGAGATGCTCGGCATCGAATTTCGATTCAACGAGCTCGAGTATATCGAATATCGCGGATGGGGCGGATCCGTCCGACAGGCAGTCGAACAATGTATTTACCAGCGCTATCAGGGTAACGATCTGCTAGGAGCCAGGTAAGAGCATCACAATTCACATATCAACAGGTAACTGGTCAAGGTTTTCCTCGTCCCGCCCGATCTTGACCGGCAGAATTTGCCCGGTCGGCACCCACACCACGTAGTCAGCAATCATTCTCTCGGGAATGCACCCTTCTCAGGTCGACCGTGAATGGCACAGATCTTGATGATTCCAGTGGAAACACTTCGTCGGAAGTTGGCGGCCTAGTCGTGGCGCGAGACGTTCATGGTGAAGCCAAAAATCCTTCTGGTGCAATTGGAGTTCGAGACGTGGGACCGGGCAAGAGCCTGGTCTTATTTGGGAAACTTCGCCGTGGAGGACGGCCTCCGTGCCAACGGGTGTGAGTGCGTGACGATTCCAGCGGTCTGCGATATTCCGGACACCTCGCCGTTGTCCTGGCTGCATCATGCGAAAGACCTGTTGGCCGGCCGACACTTCGACCAGGTCTGGGTGTGGCTGGTGCACAATCGCTATTCGGACACATTTCTTGGATGGCTTGCGGAACTAGCGCCGGTGCGGGTCGGGCTCATTATGGAGTCGTTGCGGTATAGCGAAGAAGATTGCCGACGTTGGCCGCACTTACAAGAGCGCGCGGAGTTTGTCGAACGGCAAGTGAAGTATATGACGCATGTGCTGACTGCGGACGAACATGATGCCGACGTGCTCAATCAAGCCGGTTCGGTTTCGGCCTTATTTTGGCCATCAGCAGTGCCGTCTCGTTTCATTACCGCAATGATCGAGCAACCATCGCGCCGTGAAGCCGCGTTTTACGGGGAACTCTATGGAGAGCGGAAGGCATGGTTGGCCATGCCTGGTATGAAAGATTTGCTGATCCATCCGCCATCCGCAGAGGCCGTGACAGAGTTTCCTCAGCTCTTCAATGCATTGCATCAGCAGATGTCTGAGCGGCTCCAGTCGGGGTGGCGGCCAAATCCGGCTGCACTCACGGAATATGTGGGCCTGTGGCGCCGGTTGCGCGAAGCTATTTTCACGAATTGGCTGTCGAGCCTCAAACCTTGGAGCGGGATCGTCAATCTCCCGAGCCTATTTCAATCCTATGCAGGACGTGTCGTGGAAGCCATGGCTGCGGGTCGCCCTGTCATCTCGTGGCAAATTCCTGATCGACCTCGCACGCATGACTTGTTTATGGATGGGCGAGAAATTCTCCTCTATCCCAAGAATCGTCCCGCAGTCTTGAAGGATCATGTGGAGCGGATAGCACGTGATGCTGACTACGCCGGGGACATTGCGGCCGCTGCCCGCACGGAATTGCTCCGATCGCATACGGCTGAAGCTCGTGCACGGCAGTGGTTGGACTGGATTGCGAGCGGGCAGCCTCTCGCGGCTCGTCATGTAAGAGAGAAGGCAGCTGTTCTGAATGTGTGTCCACCCTTGGCGCAGTCCTATGCCGCCGCGCGGCAGGCGCCGTCTGCCTACGGGCCAATCTCATTCGAACAGGTGCGGTGGAAGGGTGAGAGCGATCGAAATCCAATGCCCACGGTTGCAGACCGTGTCGCGCAACGGTGGGCTTTTTCAAAACTACTGAAGCAAGCCGAGCCGAAATTCGTCGGTGTGGCAAGCCCCAGAAGTGGACCGTCGACAAACGACGTGACGAATCAAGCTAACGGAGGGGCCATGAGCTCGGACGCGTTTTATGTAAACTTGTTCGTCAACGCTCCTGCTTGGTCGGCGCCGCAGCCGAACACCGATGAGGCGGCGCGGTGGAGCAAGATTGCGGCCTTTCTGGAATACATTCTTCGCGACATTCAGCAGAGGGAGCCCGGCAGGCGGCTGCGCATCCTGGATGTCGGATGTGGACGAGGCTGGTTGACGAATCTTGCGACCATGTACGGGACTTGTGAAGGGGTCGAGCCGGTTGCGGGTGTCGTTGATCATGCGCGCAGGCTGTTTCCCCATCTCCGGTTTGAAGCGGGGACGGCGGAGATCGTAGCGAATCGCGCCGATTTCCAACCTTACGATGTGATTCTGACCTCGGAAGTCATCGAACATGTGCCTCATGGCCAGAAAGAAAACTTCCTTGCGCAACTATTCAGGCTGTTGACGCCGGACGGTTACGTCGTGCTCACGACGCCGCGCGGGGAAATGTGGGAACAATGGAAGACGATTGCGCCACCCAATCAACCGGTGGAGGACTGGGTGAGCGAAGAGCAGCTGCGTGCTCTCTTCACCTCCCAGGGCTTCATCGAAATGGGGCTGGACCGTATTCATGTTGAGGTTCCGGCATTGCGGTATATGCCGGCGCCCACTCCGGCCGACCTCCGATCCATGAATCTCCTCCCCATCTATCAAGTATGGTGCTGCCGCCGATCTGCCGACCAATGTCCCATTGCCTTTACACGTATACCGAAAGTGTCCGTCATCATCCCGACATACAATCGTCTCGATCGTCTCCAGACGGCGCTCGCGAGTTTGGCCGCGCAGACGTATCAAGACTTCGAGGTCATCGTCGTCAACGATGCGGGTTGTGACGTGGGGTTCGTCGTGGCTGCCTGCGCCGATCAGCACCGCATCATGACCATCGCCCACGATCGAAACCGTGGATTGGCGGCAGCCCGCAATACCGGACTCCATGCGGCAAAGGGGAAATACATTGCTTATCTCGACGATGACGACCGGTATCTGCCCAATCATCTAGAAACACTGGTCTCGTTCCTCGAACGCAGCGAGTACAAAGCCGCCTACACTGACGCCTGGCGAGTGCAGGAACGGAAGAGCAACGGCGATTATGTCGAGATCGGCCGCGATGTACCATATTCTTATGACTTCAGACCGGCGGATCTGCTGGTGTCTAACTACTTTCCGGTTCTCTGCGTGATGCACGACCGGGCCTGTCTCGAAGAGATTGGCCTATTCGATGAATCGCTCTTTGCCCATGAAGATTGGGATCTCTGGATCCGCATGGCGACTCGGTTTCCGTTCAAGCACCTGGCGGTGACGACGGCCGAGTTCACCTGGCGAACCGACGGAAGTTCCATGACCAGCGGGACACGTGAGACCTATTGGCGTACGACCGAGATCATTTACCGGAAATATCGCCCCTATGCGGATCGCGTCGGCGGTGTGCGTGAAGCGCAAGATAAACGTCTCACCGAGATGCGGGCGATCGGAGGCGCTAAGAATTATGTCTGTTCCATCGTCATGCCCGTTTGTAACCGCGTGGAGCTGACAAAAGATTGTCTGACGGCGCTGGCAGGGTTGAAAGACCAGCCGGAGTATGAACTGATCATCGTGGACAATGGGTCCACCGACGGCACGACAGAGTTTCTCCGCCAACTGAGCGGTGATGTTCAGATCATCGTCAATGGGGAGAATCTCGGGTTCGCAAAGGCTTGCAATCAAGGAGCCGCCGTCGCCCGAGGGAAATATCTCGTCTTCCTGAACAACGATACGATTCCCCAGCCCGGATGGCTGGCGGCGCTGGTGGCGGAAGTAGACAGCCATGCGGAGGTGGGGATTGTCGGCAGTAAGCTCTTGTATCCTGATGGCACGGTTCAACATGCCGGCGTTGTGCGGGACCGCAAGCGTCTGCTGCCGTATCATATCTACAAGTCGTTTGCGGGAGACCATCCCGCAGTGAATCACCGACGGGAATTGCAGATCGTGACTGCGGCTTGCGTGCTCATCAGGTGCACGCTCTTCGGCGAGCTTGAGGGATTCGACGAGGAATTTCGCAATGGGTTCGAAGACGCAGACCTTTGCCTCAGAGCGAAAGAGCGAGGCCATCTCGTCGTGTATCAGCCTCGAAGTCAGGTCTATCACCTCGAAAGCCAGACTCCGGGCCGCAAAGCACATGAGGAAGAGAATGCCGCCCGATTCCTCGACCGTTGGGGATCTCAATGGTGGGCGGCCGACGAAGACCAGCATTTTCATGTGGACGGTTTCAAATTGAAACGAGTGTTTCGCAGCGGCCTTGATGGAGGTGACATCCAGGTGTTCAACGACATCAAGGATCGCGCAGCCTGGGCCCACGTCGCCGCCACCCAGGCCGCCGCCTTGAAACAGGACTGGCAAACTGTGAAGCGTGAACTGAGTTTGGCTTCGGAGTGGCCGAACGATCCTGAGATATTTGCCTGGGCATCTTCCATCTGCGAACATCTACAGGAACCGAAACTTAGACAAACCTTCCTCTCCCGGTTTCTTGCCCTGGAAGAAGCTCCAATGGAACGACTGTCGCTCATCCGTTCCTTACTGGAGCAAAAAGATCTGCTGGGTGCTGACAGCCATCTGCAATCGCTGCTTGCGTCTTCGCCGAATCATGCGGAAGGACTCTTGCTCAAAGGGATTCTCTGCATGCAACGAGAACAATATGAGCAAGCGGAGATTGCCTTTGATTCGGCAATGCGGGAGGGAGCCGATCGCAAGAAATGCCTCATGGGAATGGGAATGGCCGCCACAGGGCGGGCCTACACCCAGGGAGCCTGGGAGCGGTTTCTACAAGTGTTAGAGGAGCATCCAGACGACGCTGAGGCCATCCATTGGCTCTTGCGCGCCGGCACCGAGCAAAACCGCTGGGATGAGCTGGGCTGGCATTTGCGCAAGTATCTGTTGCGCAATCCGGCCGACTTGGCGATCCGTTTTGCGCTGGCCGGTGTGCTGGTTCGAGGAGAACAGATCGAGGCAGCATGCCAGGAATACGACACCCTGCGCGCGCTGTCACCAACATTCGATGGTTTGAGCGAACTCGGTCAAGCGATCGCAAAAAAACAAGCCGTGTCCAAGATGGAAGCCGCACATTCTTGAAACGACTCAGTGCACTGTTCATGCTGAACGTGACGCGTCCTCTAGTAGCTGAAGGCGAGCCAAAGACAGGAAGAATGCCACGCGCACTCGTCATCCAACTGGCACGATTGGGGGATCTAGTGCAATCGCTACCGATGATTACGCAGCTCAGCGCGCGTCATCCCGAGACACAGTTTGATCTCCTCTGTCCGTCTCAACTTGCCGAGGTGGGGCGTCTGTTACCGGGCATTGAAAAGGTCCTCAAGTGGGATGGAGCGGCCTGGCAGCGTCGGGCGATGGCTGCCCAGCAGGACTTGCGAGTGGAGCATCTGGTGGAGATCGATACCACATTGATGGCATTGGCACCGGACCGGTACGACTGTGCCTATGTCCTCAATCAACATCGTCGGGCGCTGGTGGCCGGCTCCTTACTGGCTCGAGAAGTGAAAGGACCATTGCTGCATGGGCCGCTCGGTAAGGCGTTGACGCCTTGGGCCGCCTACGTACGCGATGTGGCGCAGCGTCGGCTGGGGCAGCGTGTGCACCTGGCTGATGCTTTCTGCGGGCTCTGTGGAGTCTCTCCGCCAGGTCGTGTTGTCACGCTTGATCCACCGGCTGTCCGATTGCCTGACGATTTGGAACCGATCGGCAAACACGGTGCTCCATGGATCGCGCTCATCGTGGGAGCAGGGGAGACCGAGCGGTGTGTGCCCGTAGAGGTCTGGCGCCGATTGGTGGCCTCATTTCTTGCGTCCACGCCGCAGGGTCGTGTGGTGCTTGTCGGAACAGAGCGTGAACGAGCCGCAGACATTCAAGCGCCGCTGCCTCCATCGGTCCTGGGTCGGATTTGGGACACGACGGGTCGCACATCGCTGTCGCAGCTTGCTGCCATTCTCGCTCGTTGCCATAGAGTCGTCGGCTCGGACACAGGTCCCCTCCATCTCGCGGCGGCGCTGGGCAGGCCGGTGATCGGTTGGTATTTTGCGCGGGCACGGGTCCATGAAACTGGACCGTATGGTTTCCATCATGTCGTGTGGCAGGCTGAAGAGATGAGGAGTGAAACCTGGCCGGTCGATGAAACCGTCGCGGCGGTATTAGAACAGGAGCACCATGCACCGGTTGGCTGGAGTGTATGGACGAGCCACTGCGATACATGGGGTGCCTACTATTCGCCGGTCGGCCAAGCCGCCATCCCACCGCGTGAACGGGAAGCGCTTTGGCATGAACTGGAGCCGGCCCTCTCATGAACTATCTGGCGCAGAATCTCGAAGGCCTTCGTGAACGTTATCCAGCGCTTGTCCAAGCCGTGCGGGAGAACCCGGGCGGTCTGCTGACAATCGTGCCATCTCGGGAGGGGAGTCCATCGGCGACGCATGAAGGGCGATGGGTTCACAGCGGATACGATCCGTGTAGAGAAGCTCAAGCCTGGGCCGAAGCGCAACTGCTCGAATGGAAAGCGGGCGAACTCGGGGTCGTGCTCGGTGTCGGCTTGCTCTATCACGTCGAAGCCTTGATCGCCCGAAAGCCGCAAGGGGCGAGGCTAGCGGTCGTTGTGCCCAATGTCGCTGCGTTCAAGGATGCCGCGTCAACCAGGCCGATGGAGGCCTGGATCAACCGGGTCGAATGGGTGTGGGGAATGCCAGTGGTCATGGCCGAGCAGCTGGCCACGAAGTCTGCGCCGCTCCGTTTCATGACGTATGGGCCAGCTGCTTATCTGCACGCCGATACCCATCGTGACTTGGAAGCGGAGCTCCGACGAATCGTTGCGGCCAAGCAGGGTGGCCGACTTCATGTCACCGTCGTCGGGCCGATCTATGGCGGCTCGCTCCCGATTGCCCGCCACACGGTTGCGGCACTGGAATCGCTGGGCCATCGGGTCAGCTGGCTGGATCAGAGCCTGCATCAGGCGAGCTACGAGCAGTTTGCATCCTGCCGGGAGCCACGGCATCGTCTCACGATGCAAAGCCGGTTCGCCGATCTGTTGAGTTTGGGTGTGATAACGAGTCTCGCCGAAGATCCTCCGGATCTTGTGTTGGCGCTCGCGCAGGCGCCGTTGAATCTCGCGGTACTCGAGCATCTGCGCAAAAAGAAATTTCTCACCGCGATGTGGTTCGTCGAAAACTACCGGCATCTGACTTATTGGCAGCAATTGGCGGGTGGGTATGACTATTGGTTCGTCATCCAGCAAGCGTCGTGTTTCGAAGCCCTGAAGCGAGCGGGTGCGCGTCAGGTCCACTACCTGCCGATGGCCGCCGATCCCGCCTTGCATCGTCCACTGGAGCTCAGCGAGGCTGAACAGGTCGAATATGGCGCGGATGTGTCGTTTGTCGGAGCGGGCTACGCTAACCGACGCACGGTGCTTCCAGGATGGCTTTCGAAGGACTGGTCGTTCAAGCTCTGGGGGAATGAATGGGACGGCGCGGATGGTCTGACCTCAGTGCTCCAGCGCGGCGGCGCCCGCATCGATACCGAGACCTGTATCAAAGTTTTCAATGCCACGGCCGTCAATCTGAATCTTCATTCCTGCGCCGGTGAGGGGCTCGATCCGGAGGCGGACTTCGTCAATCCTCGGACGTTCGAATTGGCTGCGTGCGGCGCGTTTCAGCTGGTCGACGAGCGATCACTCTTCCCCGATTTGTTCGCCCCCAAGGAGATGGTCCGCTTCACCTCGGTGGCCGATGTTCCGTCGCTCACCCATACCTGGCTTGCCGACTCCTCCGGACGGCGTGAAGTCGCTGCCGCGGCGCGCCGCCGCGTGCTGGCGCAGCACACGTACACACATCGCATGAGTGAGCTGTTGGCGGTGATCGGTATGCACCAGCCGGATCGAATAGGAGCCATGGTGCGGGGCGATCGTAATGCCGGTGTCTTGGGACAGCGTGCCGATGCGCCGCCTGAGCTTGCGGCGTTGCTCCGACGATTTCTGCCTGGCCAACGCGTGGAACTCAAGGATGTGGCGGCCCAGATCAAGGCGAAAGGTGCCGGTCGGGAACTGGCACGAGAAGAGTTGCTGATTCTGATGTTAGACAGTTATCGGGCGGAAACGAGGGATCTCGTATGAGACGGTGTTGCGAGTTGCGGGTTTCTCGTGTCGCATCGACCACGGAACATGAAACTCGAGCTCGCTACCTGGCTAGAGAATGAAAATGAAGCAAGTATTGATTTTGAACATCACTCGCATGGGGGATCTCGTGCAGATGGGCGCCCTGTTGGCACGTCTCCGGGAAGAATGGCCTGGTGTGGCGGTGGACCTTGTGGTCGATCGACAATTCGCCGCCGTGGCCTCCATGTTGAACGGCTTACGAGACATCATTGCCTATGATTTTCATGCGTTGATCGATGAGGGTCGTGCCTGCGTCAAAGATACTGTCGTGCTGTATCGAGAGGTTGCGACATGGGCCGGAGACTTGAGTCAACGCCGCTACGACCGCATCGTCAATCTGACGTTCAACCGGCCCAGCGCACTGCTGGCTGAGTATGTCGGTGCTCCTGATATCCGAGGTGCGCGGAGCGCGTGGGATGGTGGGACGGTCATCGACAATCCCTGGATGGCGTACTTCACCGATATTCATCAGATTCGCCGGATCAATCGTTTCAACCTCGTCGACGTCTATGCGATGGGTGGGAGTAGACCGGGCGCGTTTGCGCCATTGTGTGTGACGGCTCCGGTCGAAAACACCGATTGGGCGAGGCGTTTTCTTTCAAGCTCGGGTGGGCCGGATAGCAAATGGATTGCGGTCCAAGCAGGGGCGAGTGACGTCATGAAGGCCTGGCGGCCACAGCATTTCGGTGTGACGTTGGCCCGGTTCAGCACACAGTGGGATGGCGGCATTCTGTTCGTCGGATCGCCCTCGGAACAGGGCACGATCGCCGAGGTCATCCGGACTTATCGAGAGGCGGGTGGGCGCAGCGCGATTAAGAATGCCGCAGGGCACACGACGCTGGCACAGCTCGTCGCGCTCCTGGCGGACTGTAGACTATTGCTCACGAACGACACGGGGCCGATGCATTTGGCCGTGGGCGTGCAGACTCCGGTCATTGATCTATCGGTCGGCCATGTGGATTTTCAGGAGACCGGTCCGTACGGGCCGGGGCATTGGGTGATGCAACCGGATCTGGAGTGCGCGCCCTGCGGATTTGAGCAGGTCTGTTCGCACCATGCTTGTAAAGAACGACTCCCAATCGATGCGGTCGCTGCTGTCATGCAGCATGTGGCGGGGCAGGGACCGTTGCCCGTGGCCGTGCCAGGCTATCGTTTATATCGATCGGGCGTCGATGCAGATCAATTGGGTAGTTATGAACTCGTCTCCGGCCACGAAGATGCAGCGGTAGCCTGGTATGCAGCCTTCTGGCGCCGCTGCTGGTATGAATCGTTCACCGGCCACCCGAGTCGTCTACCGGCACTCAGCAGTCTTGCTCCGGACCGCGACGAAGAAGTGGCCTGTATTCGGGCGATGATGCCGATGCTTGAGAGTCTCTGCCGACGGGCCGACCACATCGTTCGGCTGACCGGGCAGATGCCACTTCCAGTCCCAGCCATCCAAGCGCTGCAGCGGACACAAATGGAGGAGCGTCAGAAGGTTGCTCGGGCCGCTGAGTCAACGTGGGCCACAAAACCGCTCATTACAGCGGCGCTTCGCCTCTTGTATCAGGATAATGTGCAAGGGGTGGAGCGAATGGCGAGACATCACGCGGCAGCCTATCAGCGCTGGCGCCGCGAGACGGAATTCGTGGCGTCGCGTCTTGCATCCGCGCCGGAGGCGGCCGTTCCACTTGCCATAGCACCTATCTCATATGCCGGTATCGAATGAGAGGAGACCGACCCATGCAGATCATGCTTGATCAAGACCACTGGGAAGTCGACGCACCGTTGACGATGGAACAGGTGCTGATGGAGGTCAGCGAACGCGCTCATGCCCGAGCTCGTATGGTTACCAAGCTGCAGCTCGATCAGCGCAGGATTACCGACCGTGACTTGGACCCTGCGTTTCTCGCTGAATCGGTCGTACGCTTTCAGCAGCTGACGGCGGTGTCGCAGCCGATGCCGGAGCTCATACGGGCTGCCGAAGGGTCCATCAGGAAGTACGCAGAGACGCTACGTACGGAGGGGAGGGCCTTGCTCTCGCCGTTGCGATTCGGACCATTGCGGTTCTCTTCACTCGACGCCTGGCTGGGGCAGCTCGCAGATTACCTCGAGTTCGTCGATGGGGCTTCGGCCGCGATGGAGGCAGGAACCGGGGCCTCGACGGTGGCGCCTTGGGTGCAACAGCTATTGGAGGCGCGAGCGGCTCGAGACCTCGTTCGTTTGGCGGACCTCTTAGAGTACGAAATTTTACCGCGATTGGAGATCTAGTGGTAACGGCAGATTGGTGTCCGTTGGCACCGGCTCGGCCTATTCCTGTTCGATTGGTGCGGGGCTCAAGTCCCTCTTGATTCAGCCGATAAGGCAACCAGACCCGCTCACAGCTATGAGCTGGGCACGCGCTTCTGCACGGATGCTGGAGGCGAACAGGCTGATCAAGTTTTTGTCTCAAGGAGGAAGGGGCTATGGCAATTATCGTTAACAACAATCCCGCATCGATCTCGGCCCAGCGCAACCTGGGTGTGAGTACGGCAAGCTTGGGTCGCTCGGTCGAGCGCCTGTCGTCCGGCCTCCGTATCACCCGCGCCGCCGATGATGCAGCCGGTCTCGGATTGTCCGAAACCTTGCGGGCGCACATCCGCAGCATCAACCAGGCCGTTCGGAACTCATCGGACGGCATCAGTCTGACGCAGGTCGCCGACGGCGCGGCGTCCACGATCGGTAACTTGTTGGGCAGGCTCCGGGAACTGGCGTCGCAGTCCTCCAGCGGCACGGTGGGCGCCACCGAACGGTCATACATCGATCAGGAGTTCGTGGCGCTGCGTTCGGAAATCGACCGCATTGCGACGGTGACCGAATTCAACGGACAAGCCTTGACCAGCGGAAGCTCGATCAGCTTCAGTATTCAGGTCGGGTTCAAGAGCGGAACGGGCAACACGTTATCCATGGATCTGAACCAACTGACGATTTCCTCGCTGGGGATCAGCAGTGTGAACGTGTCCACATCGGCCAATGCGCAGAGCGCGCTGGGCAATATCGATAGCGCCATCAGCTCTGTGGCAACCGCTCGCGCCGAATATGGGTCGCTCCAGAATCGGTTCGAAGCGACGATCGCGAATCTCGAGGTGTCGAGCGAGAATCTTACGGCGGCCGAATCGCGGATCCGCGATGCGGACATCGCCTATGAGACCTCGCAGTTTACCAAGAACCAGGTCCTGGTGCAGACAGGTATCGCCGTGCTCGCGCAGGCGAATACGCTGCCGCAGCAGGCACTGGCATTACTCCAGTAGTAACAGACTATCGGAGCCGCGTCTCTTCATGAGGGGCGCGGCCCCGATAGATTCGTGCGGAGGCTGCCATGATACACAGCGTTACACCAAAGGCAGATCTTCGGGTTGAACGCATTCGTGGAGAAGAACCATCGGGTGCGGTGGGACAAAAGCCGAAGGTAGGAAAAGAGGATGCAGAAGAACACTCAACTTCTCAGACATCCGCTGATCGGTCCAAGATCGATCAGGTGGCAACCAGGGTCAACGAGGTCCTGAGCCAGGCGGATCCACAGCTCAGGATCAGAGTGGACAATGAAACCGAACGAGTCGTCGTGAAGGTGGTCGAGCAGGAATCCGGCGAAGTGATTCGCCAGATTCCACCCGAAGAGCTGCTGGAGCTGGAAAAGTACCTATCAAGCCTGAAAGGGCTGCTGTTGCAGGAACATGCATAGGTCGATCGTGAGGAGCACGCATGGCGTCGATAAGTTTTGGCGGTCTGGGAAACGGACTTGACTTCGGTCAGGTTGTCGATCAGTTGGTCAAGGCGTCGCGTTTCCCCGTCGATCGGCTTAATACCAAGAAAGCCGATCTCAATTCAAAATCGACGGACTATGCCACGCTGAGCACAAAGTTGATTGCTCTGCAAAGCACAGCCGACAAAATGCGCCTGACCTCTAACTTTGATCGGTCCAGTGTATCGGTCAGCGACACGACCGTACTCACAGCAACCGGTTCGTCGTCGGCTATTCAAGGGAGCTACACCGTCAAGGTGACACAACTGGCCCAATCGCATCAAATAGCGAATAAGGCGGCGAAAGCTGTCGCGTCGACGACAACTGACATCGTGAGTGGCGGCTCAGGGACGTTCACCTTTCGTGTCGGGAGTGGAATGAATCAAACCGTCAGTCTGAGCGACACCGCGACAATCGAAGACCTTAAAACCGCCATCAATGACCTCGGTGCAGGTGCCACGGCTTCGGTTGTCAATACCGGCAGTGAGGCCTCCCCTGCGTACCGGTTGGTGTTGACTTCCACCAGTACTGGAGGCAGCAACGGGATCACAATCGTCTCGGACAATACCGATCTGGATTTTCTGAACGGCAGCGGTACCGGAGGTACCGATACTCTCCAGGCGGCGCAGGATGCCGTAATCGTTGTCGGTGATCCGAACCTAAGCCCGGTAACGTTTCAGCGCAGTAGCAACACCATTTCCGACGCTATTTCTGGAGTAACCTTGACGCTGACGAAGACCACCGGTTCAAGTACGATCTCAGTGAATGTCTCACGGGATATAGCGGGCGTCAAAACTAACATTACGGCTCTGGCAACCGCCTATAATGATGTGGTCAAGTTCATCAATGAGCGGAATACCTATGATATTACGACCAAGAAGGGCGGGATCTTTTTCAACGAGCCGACTGTGCGGACTGTGCTCGGCCAACTGAGGACTGCGCTCTCCTCCGTTGTATCGGGATTGACAACCTATACCTCGGTGGGCGACATCGGGTTTAAAACGGAACGCGACGGCACAGTGACCGTTGAGGATGCCAAGCTCGATGCAGCACTCAGCTCCAATTACACAGCTGTCAAGAATCTGTTTGTCAATCAAACCAGCAGCGTCGGCGTTGCGCAGCTGGTCAACGTGGCGGTGGATACGCTTGATGATATTCAATCAGGAGCACTGACGCTGCGGAAAACGGGCCTTACCAACCAGATCTCAGACCTGACCGACGAAATCGCCAGAAAAGAAGATCTCATCGCGCAGTATGAAGAGCGGCTCCGACGCCAGTATGCCGCACTCGACGGGCTGCTTGGACAACTCCAGAGTCAGATCAGCTTCCTTCAGACCAATTCCTCGCTGGCAAGAAAAAATTAGGAGTGTCCACGGAAAGGACCTATGCTCACTCAATACACAAACCAGTATCGGCAGACGCAGGTGATGACATCGTCCAGAGTCCAGATCGTCGTGCTGCTCTACGACGCGGCTATCCAATCGATTGAACTCGCCCGGGCCGGGATCGAGTCCAATGATCCAAAGGAAAAAGGCCGGTTTCTTGGACGAGCCATTTCCATCATCGGAGAGCTCAATAGTGTCCTCGATTTCGAACAGGGCGGTGAGATCGCGCGGTCGTTGCACCGCCTCTACGAGTACATGCTCAGCGAACTGGTCACGGCCAATGCCCGCAATGATGCGCGCCGGCTCGATGGTCCGCATCGTTGCCTGACCACGCTTCGTGAGGGGTGGCGGGAGATCGCGGCGCAGCAGACTCGCCTGGTTGGTGCACGATGAACTCCACAGGCAGGAATGGTCAGGCGGACATCGTGCGGCTCACGAAGACTGCGGTGGAGGCGGCTGAGCGTGGGCAATGGGATATCGTTGCGCAATGTTATGGCGAGCGTGGTGCCCTCTTGGCGGCCATGCAGACACCAGTTCGAGAGTCGAGCGAGCTGCTGAAACTCGATGAACAGATCCGCGATCGTGTGCGTACCGTGCAAGCTGTGTTGGTGTCGTTATTGGGAGAGGCGACGGTGACCGGGCAGCGATTGCACGGCCTCCATCAGCGACTAAGTGGGCAGCCTTCAACCGTTGGGACCATATCCATGAAGGCGTAGCTGGGGGCAGGAACGGATGATGGCCAAGCAGACACTCTCCGCGAGTATGCTATCCGATGAGTTGGCCAGGGTCACGCAGGAATTAGAGCATGTTCGGGGCGAACTGCAACAGTACCACCAAAGGCTTACTGGACTACATGGTCTCACCAATGCACTTGCATCCTCATCCGACGAAGAAGGAATCATCAAGGTTCTGACGAAGGGATTGCCCCGCCTGTTCGATCTCGTCATGGTCGGGGTTGTGAGATCGCATCGCCACCGAGTATGGATCTGGTCGGATCTCCAGCATCGGGAACGGGAGGCGCATGTGCGTCGGTATCTGCTTCGCAGACTCGGCCAATCCCCTTCTCACCACACTGAATCGTACGCTCCTCCGCGAGGCGTCCGTTCGCGGCATCTTCGTCTCGTTCCGCCGTCGGTGTCGAAACAGTTCAGGCAAGAAGTGGATTCCACCCTCGGACAAGAGGTGTTTCTCGCTCTCGGATCAGAGGAGACCGGTCTCCTCCTTGTTCAGCCAAAAAATCCGGAGCGCTTTACCCCACGCGAACGAGAAGCGCTCGAGACGGTCGGGGCGGCCCTGTCTCTCGCCTTGCTTCATGCCGAGACGCGTCAGCGAGTGAGTGCGATCACCCTTCGCGACCCACTCACGGATCTACTCAACTCTCATGCATTCGATAGTGCGTTGACGCGGGAGTTGAGCGTCGGGCTTCGCTACGGTGTGCCGGCTTGCCTGTTACTACTGGACTTGGATTTTTTCAGGATCGTCAATGAGCGCCTTGGCCATGCGGCCGGGGATCAAGTGCTCAAGACGGCAGCCGAGTTGATACGAGGGACGGTGCGTGACAGCGATATTGTCGGGCGGTACAGAGACAACACCTTCTCGGTTGTATTACCCCATACCGATAGGCAACAGGCTCGTGCTCTTGCGGAGAGATTGCGAGAGCGTGTTGAGCGATACCCCTTTACGATTGAGGCTGGGCAGGTCCGTACCACAGCAAGTATCGGCTTGGCCGCGATTCCAGATACCACTGTGGTGTCAGTTTCGGAGTGGATAATGGTTGGCGACGTCGCTCTGAATGATGCAAAGTCCCAAGGACGGAACCGCGTGATTCTTCATGCTCCGAAACCGCCTGGAGTTGCGTGCGCTATGGCACTGAGTTGTGCCGCATAATCTTGAAAGTGACCTGACCATGGCCTCTCCTGTCACGACACCGTCTGCCCCATCCAAGAGCGCCACCGATGAACGGCGGGAATGGATCAGAATCGATGATCGGGTGCTGATGGAATACCGGGTACTGGCCGAGACAGGAACCGTCGTTCCTGTCGAAGTGACCAGCACCACTCCGGAGATGATTTCAGCCGCGGTGATGAAGCCGACGGCGGAGCTGCTGGCTCGTTCCGGCGATTCATTGATCGGTTCCTCGGTATTGCCCTGGATCATGAAAGTCGATTATCTACTCGAAGTCATATTGAATTCATTGGCCGTGATCCAACCCGCAAGCGTCACCATGGCAAGACCGACGGACGTCAATCTGAGTGGAGGAGGCGTTGGGTTCATGTCCGATCGGGAATTCGCTGAGGGTGATCAACTCGCTATGAAGCTGATCCTTCCCCCGTTCATGCTGATCCAGGCCATTGCAAAGGTGATTCGGTCGGTCCCACAGGCAGCCGGACAAGGGTTTGCTATCGCCACTGAATTTATCGACCTGAAGGCCGATGATCAAGAACATCTGATCCGCCACATTCTTCATACGCAAGCCGAACGATTGAGAGCCCGCCGGAAGTCTGTTCAGTAAAATCGGATCTTGCTGGGAGGACGGCTATGCCGCTTGGGCAGGAGGGGCCGTGAGGAGTTGGAGCAGCGTCTCACCCGTCTTCACCAGAGCAGTGGCAGCAGGAGAAGTGGGAGTGTGCTGAACCACAGGGACGTACGCACGTACCGCCTGTTCCATCGCCGGGTCGTCTGGAATCTCACCAAGTAGAGTCAAGTCCCCGCCAACATACTCTTTGAGTAGTTTCTTCAGCTGGAGCACGTTGACGCGGGCACGTCCCGACACGCGATTGAGGATGAGAGCTGGCTGAAACGCTCGTAGCGTGGTTTCCGCGATCGTGCGACCGGACTCATCTGTCTTGCCTGCGACGTCCAAGACTTCTTCCACGCTGCTGTAATCCCGGTTCGCAAGCCCTTCCGCCAGGACATCGCGCATCACGAACATCGACAAGACACGACGAATCGCTGCCAGCTTGATAAATCGGTAGAGATCTAGGACGGAGGTGGGGTCCGGGGTTGCGACTGCGACGTGATGGTCGGCCATGAGAAAAAAATCGAGTGTATGATAGCTCGCTCCAGCTCCAATATCGACGACGATCACGTCTGCGCGGACATCCTGAAAATTCCGGATGAGACGCTTCTTTTGTGAATAGGCCATGTTGGCCGTCGCCAAGGTGTCGCCTGTGCCGGGAATAATCCGCAAGTTCGGGTGAATGGGGAGAGGTTGAGCCAGATCATCCAGTTGTTCAATGCGATGGTTAAGGAAGTCGGTCAGGGTATGTGGCGGGTTGAGGAGCCCGACCAGCACGTGTGCGTCGGCGCCCCCGACATCAAGGTCTGCGAGTACCACCTGCTTCCCCCTCTGTGCCAAGACGAGAGCCAGGTTGGCCGACACCACACTTTTCCCTACCCCACCTTTTCCCGACGCGACCGAGATTACCCGCGCCATTGTGTTCAGTTCCTATTGGTTTAAGCTCAGTAGCACATCCTCTGTCGGTCGGTCGAGGAGAAACATGAATGGACTTCGACCATCCGAGTCGAATGGGTGCAAGAATCAGTTTGAAGGGCGAGATCCGCTTCTATCGGGTGCTCAAGTTTTGGAACTGCCACGCCGATACCTCAGTCGTCATGAATAATGAAGTATCTGCAGCAACAGCGATTCAGACCGAGGAGGTCACCGCACGGGAGCGAGAAATTCTCACGGTGATGGAGGTGGCTCGGTTCCTCCGGGTACCGAAGTCCACCGTCTATAAACTCGCTCGAGTCGGTGAACTGCCGGCGTCAAAAATCGGAAAGCATTGGCGGTTCCTTCGCCGTGATATCCATGAGTGGATGCATGGTCGGTCTCGGCAAAGCTAGTAATTTGTGAGTGACTGCCTGGTTGATCGGTAGAAGGACTCGACTTTCCCTCTCTCTCAGATGGCAAGACGCCAAGGTCATGAGTGGTGGGCATGACTCTACCGGCGACGGCCTCTCGAGAACACGCCTCCTCCACGCAAGTCGATCCTATCCACCCAGGTGCTGAAATCAGTACCGATGTGAGCTGTTCCGGCTCAGGTCGCCGAGAGAATGTGCCGATATCAGACGAAGCGTCGAGGGGCAGTGGAACGGTCTGACCATTCCACCATGGACAGACCGTGAGGTATCGCCGCTGTGCCAGTCGAGCAAGAGAAAGGAGGCCGTATGCCAGCCGATCCAAGCATGAAGATTCTGGTAGTCGATGACATGGTGACGATGAGGAGAATCGTTAAAAATATCCTGAAGCAGTTGGGGTTTGGCAATGTGGACGAAGCGGAAAACGGACAAGAAGCTCTGCAGAAGCTGAGGGCTGATACGTTCGGGTTCGTGGTGTCGGACTGGAATATGCCGGTCATGACGGGTATCGACATGCTCCGCGCGATTCGGGCAGACGAGAAGCTCAAAGCCATACCGGTGTTGATGGTGACGGCTGAGGCTCAACAAAGCAACCTCATTGAAGCCGTGCAGGCCGGGGTCAGCAATTACATCGTGAAACCTTTTACGGCTGAGACGATGCAGGAAAAGCTTGGCAAGATTTTCAAATAGTCCGTGGGCATCGGGTGATCGTCAGAACCTGTAATGATGGAGGCAGCGTGGAAAACGGCGGGCCTAAGTTGTACGAAGAACTCGGCGAATTAGCTCGTTTCGTAAAAGACACGATGAGGACCCTCTCAGCGGCCAGTCCTCAGCTCACATCCACCAGTGCTCAGCTTCCGGCGGCTGCGTCTCACTTGAGCGATCTCAAACAAATGACGGAAGACGGGACGCTCGAAGTTATGCGTCTGACGGAGCTGATTCAGGATAATCACGGCCGAATCGCCAAGGATCTCTCCGCAGTCGTCGAGGTCCTGCGGGCGATGGATTGCCCGACCCTTGCGGGACGACTTGAGAAAGTGACTTCCGTTCTGGCACAGGACGAGAAATATCTCACGGAGATCATGACCGCCCTGTCCTTTCAAGATTTAGTCGCACAGCGGGTGAAGAAACTCGTGGCGATTCTCAACGAAGTGGAAGGCAAGCTGGTGGAACTCGTTGTCATCTTCGGTCTTCAGCAGAGCGGCCAAGCGGCCGGCGACGCGAGCCTCGCCGGGCAGTTACTGAAGCAACTCGAGGAGTCCAAAACGACCGCCATGAAGCAAAAGGTCGCCGACGACATCTTGGCGCAATTCGGGTTCAAGTAAGGCCAGCTCATACATGGATATCGCGACCATTCTTGGGATCGTCCTCGCGTTGGGCTCCATTATCGGAGGCCAAGTACTCGAGGGTGGGCATGTCGGCTCGATCATGCAGCTTACGGCCTTCATCATCGTGATCGGCGGCACCTTTGGCGCCATTTGCATACAGAATCCATTGTCCGTGGTCATCAAGGCCTTTGGTGCGCTGTCCATCGCAGTAGCGGGTCCTCACATCGATAATAAGGGAACGATCAAACTGATTCTGGATCTGGCCAACATCTCGCGGAAACAAGGGTTGCTGGCGCTGGAGAGCAAACTCAAAGACATTAAGGATCCCTTTATGAAAAAAGGGATTCAGCTCATCGTCGATGGAACCGAACCGAAAGCTGTACACGAGATTCTTGAGATCGAGGTGGAACATCATGAGGAGCAAGGAGTGATCGCGGCTAAGGTCTGGGAAGCCGCCGGAGGGTATGCGCCGACCGTCGGTATTATCGGTGCGGTGCTTGGGTTGATTCATGTCATGGAGAATCTGGCCGATCCTTCAAAGTTAGGAAGCGGTATCGCCGTGGCATTCGTTGCGACTGTGTATGGGGTCGGAGCGGCAAACCTGTTCTTTCTTCCCCTTGCCAATAAAATCAAGCTGAAGCTGAAGGAGGAGGCGGGTTCCCGTAACGTCATGATCATGGGGCTTGTAGGGCTCGCCCAGGGAGAAAACCCCAGATTACTCCAAGAGAAATTGGAAAGCGTTCTTCCCCACAACGAACGCACGAAGGAGACGAAAAAGTAATTCATTGGTCAATGGTCGCGAGTCAAGGGCAGGAACAGAACGGTGCTGATTCTGTCACCAATGACCAATGACCAGTGACTCATCAGACGACCATGGCGAAGCATAAGCACGAAGAGCATGAAAATCACGAGCGGTGGTTGGTATCCTACGCCGACTTTATTACGTTGCTGTTTGCATTCTTCGTCGTGATGTACTCGATTTCGTCCGTCAATGTCGGAAAGTACCGAACCGTCAGTGAATCGATCAAGGCGGCGCTGAATCCACTCTCCAATCATTCTGGGGAGAACCAGATCATCAACGTCGGTGAGGCCAAATCGATTCAAAAGGGACGGAATCCATCCGATGCTAAGCTGACGGTCCTTCGACGTATTCGCCAGCAGATCCAAGCCATCAGCGACAAGCAAATCAAGGACTTGGTGGCACTTGTCACCATCATTCAGAAAATCAACGGGGATATCGTGATCACGATTCCCGACCGACTGCTGTTCAACAGCGGCGAAGCAGCGGTTCGCGCTGAAGCGTTGCCATTTCTGGAGGGATTGGGCGGAGTCATTCTGGAATTGAACCGGCATACCAGGGTCGAAGGACATACGGATAATGTTCCTATCCGTACGGCGCAGTTTCCTTCCAATTGGGAACTGTCTTCGACCCGAGCGGTGATGGTTGTGCGGGTGCTGTCAGAACTCTACGGTGTACCGGCGGATCACCTATCTGCCGTGGGACATGCCGAGACCAGGCCCGTAACGGCCAATTCAGATGCGGAACAGAGGGCGAAGAATCGTCGAGTGGAGGTCGTCATTCTTGAACAAGCCCCACCCGCGCCTGTCCTTCAGACGGAGAACGATTCGGACGTGTTCGGACGATCGACGGACGATGGGTTGCCGGACGCGTCACAGTTGGTTCCGAAACAATCAAGCGAAGGGCGATTGCCAACGCCATAGGTGAGGTACGCATTTCATGCAGCCGGCACTCAAGCTTCGATTTCAAACAGCCGACAGTGGGATGCAGCGATTGCAGTGAGGAGAAGTCGCGCCATGACCACGGAATCATCAGTGGCACAATCATGTCACGCAGACGATCAGAGCTCCAGACATCTCGCGCCCAAAGGGGATATCACCATTTTTGAAGTAGGTGAATTTAAAGACTCGCTGATGAAATTGTTCAATAACGATGGATTGGTCTCAGTAGACCTAAACGGTGTTGCCCGAGTCGATACGGCGGCGATTCAGCTGCTGCTGGCGGCCAAGAAACAAAACCGAATGTTCGTGTCAGGGATCTCCGAAGACCTGCGGGGAAGATTACATCAGCTCGGATTTACCGGGTCACTCAGCGAATGATGACCCTTGCGACTAAGGCTGAGGAACGGGTGATCGGCGGTTCGGACAGAGGCGTGATGTGCAACGTGCTTTCCTGAAGGGCGATAAGCTGTGGGGGAGTGATGACTGTCACGAGCGGGTCTCGAAAAAGGCGATGAATTCAACGAGAGATTGCGATGCAGGTCAGGGAAGAGTTCCTGTTATCGTCGATGCAGTGCTTCAGGTACATCAACAAGCCTGGGAAAGCTTCGGCGTCGATGCGGTACAGGTCATTCCGATTCTCAAAGCCCATATGGCGGCGGTGACACAGGAAACCGAGCGAGCCGCGATGGAGCTGATGGGGCATCTTCAAGTGTTGGCTTCTTCCAGTGAGACCATCACGGTCAAAGATCGAGCGGCCAGCTTGTCGAAGGCGGTGATGGCAATGCAGTTCCAGGACATTACGCGCCAAAAGTTAGAGCATGTGGGCCTGGCGTTGGATCAACTCCAGAAGCACGTTCAAGCGCTGTTGAAAGGCCCGCAGAACCAAGACGCTCAGGAAGAGATCGCCGCGCTGCAACGGGTCGAGCGGAGCTACACCATGAATGCCGAACGCCGTCTGCATGAGGCTGCAGCGATGTCTGATTACCTCGAGCCGGTCCCAAGCGATTTGGAGACTGTCGATGGTGAGGAAGACCCGGTGACGCTCTTCTAGCAGGAGCGTTGAACGGACAGAACGAGAAAGGCTGAAGCCGGAGGGATAGCATGAGTAAGACTGCACTGATCGTCGATGATTCACGCACCATGCGCCAGATGGTCGCGTTCACTCTCACGAACGCCGGCTTTACCGTGATCGAAGCGGAGGATGGGAAGGACGCGGTCAACAAGGTTTCAGGCGGCGCGAAGATGGATATCGTCGTGACGGACCTCAACATGCCAGAAATGGACGGCATCACGCTCATCAAGGAGTTGAGAAAAATGAGCACATTCAAATTCACGCCAATTCTCATGCTGACGACGGAGTCGGCGCTGGAAAAGAAGCAAGCTGGAAAAGAAGCCGGCGCAACGGGATGGATCGTGAAGCCGTTCAATCCGGACGTCTTGCTGAAAACGATCGCTAAAGTGCTGCCGGCATGAATGCAAGTTGAATGTCGACAAGTTTGATAGTCTTCAAGTCAGAAGATGTGATGACTTCAGGACGGTCTGAATGAGGACAGGATGAGTAACGAATTCGCGCAATTTCAAGACGCCTTTTTCGAAGAAGCCGCCGAGCATCTCGCGGTGGTGGAGGAGGGGCTGCTCCAACTGGAGCAGGCCCATTCAATAAAGGGCGCGAGCGGCATGTTCGGTTTCAACACCGTGGCGCAATTCACCCACAAGATGGAGACGTTGCTCGATCTGCTGCGCAACGGACAAAAAGCTGTCACGCCGCAGGTGGCCGATCTTCTCCTCAGGTCCACCGACTGCCTCAAGACACTGATCGACGCTGCCAAATCTGGTGCACCCGTAGATACTGAGACGGTGCAACGGCTCACGACGGAACTGGCGACGGCCAGCTCCTCGGATAGATCGTCTTCGCCCCAAGCGGCCGAATCCGCCAAGGCGTCGCCTGCGGCGCAAGTTGACCATGTGCATGAGTACACCATCGATTGGACTCCACCCGAATGGTTGTTCCAGCGAGGCCTCGATCCGCTGCAGATCTTAAAAGAGCTCGGGAACATCGGGACCCTCTCACAGGTCACGATCGATACCTCACGGCTGCCAGACCTGGCCGAGATGGACCCGGAGAAGTGCTACTTGTCCTGGGAGATGCGACTCAAGACTGGCAAAGACCGGAAGGCGGTCGAAGCCGTCTTTGAATTCGTCCGTGAAGACAGCGTGCTCACCATTGCCGAAGAGGTAAGGGGTAAAGAGTTAGGGGGAAGGAGTGACGAGGCGAAGGCCTCTGGAGAATCTATCGGTACCGATCACTCTTCACCCACGCCCTCTGATGGTAATGAAGAAAATCCCAAACCTCTTGGAGAAATTCTAGTCGAAAGCGGCGTCGTCTCCCGTGAGACGCTGGACCAGGCGTTGGCGCAACAAAAGCGGGTCGGGCAAATTCTGGTCGAGCAGAAGGCCGCCACGCCGCAGCAGGTCGAACAGGCGCTGCTGAAGCAGAAACTGCAAGAATCCTCCGCGCAAGCCAAGAAAACCGATACGGCGTCGATCCGGGTCGATACGGCCAAGATCGACAAGCTGATCAATTTGGTCGGCGAGCTGGTAATTACGCAGTCGATGTTAAGTGATTTGGGGGCTCGATTCGAGATGCGTCAGTTGCCGGTGTTGATGGAACGGATGGCGGATCTCGAACGAAACACGCGGGAGATTCAAGAACGTGTCATGAGTATTCGAATGTTGCCGATCGGCACCGCGTTTGCCAGGTTTCCGCGGTTGGTACGCGATCTCTCGACCAAAGCGGGAAAGAAAATCCAACTTGTTTTGTCCGGAGAAGAGACGGAATTGGACAAAACAGTCATTGAGTCGATCGGTGACCCGCTCACGCATCTCGTCCGAAACTCTGCGGACCATGGATTGGAACCGCCGGAAGAGCGTCTTGACAATAATAAGCCTGAAGTCGGGACGATCAAACTGAATGCCTTCCATGAAGGCGGCACTATTTGCATTACGGTAGGAGATGACGGCCGTGGATTGAATCGCGATAAGATTCTTGCGAAGGCGATCAAGCAAGGGTTGATCAATGAGAACGATAAACCAACCGACGATCAAATTTGGCCGTTGATCTTTAAACCAGGATTCTCCACGGCTGAGAAAATAACGGACGTGTCCGGTCGTGGCGTCGGCATGGATGTCGTCAAGCGGAATATCGAATCACTTGGGGGCACGGTGACCATCAAAACGGCGCTGGGGAAAGGCACGACCTTTGCCCTCAAGTTGCCGCTGACACTGGCTATCATTGAAGGGATGACGGTCCGGATTGGGCGAGAGACCTACATCGTTCCGTTGCTGTCGATCCTGGAATCCATCCAGCCGAAGCGCGAGTCGGTCAAAACGGTGATTGGCAAGGGAGAGCTCATCAATGTGCGCGGGACATATCTTCCCGTGGTGAGGCTGTATGAGGTCTTCAACTTACAGCCGGAGCATACTGATCCAGTGAAGGGCATTCTCTTGATCTTGGAAACGGAAGGGGAGCGTGTGGCCGTGATGGTGGACGAGATTCTTGGTCAGCAACAAGTCGTGATCAAGAGCATGGAACAAAACTTCCGCAAGGTCGAAGGTATTGCTGGTGCGACGATCCTTGGGGATGGGACCGTTGGCTTTATTCTCGATGTGCGGGGGTTATTAGAAATAGCCCGTCAAGGGGCGCCGCTGGCGGCGTGAGAGGCATGTGGAAAACCACTCAGGGAAAAACCCTGGTTAGCTCCCCGTCGTCGTTTAACCACATCGAAGACGTCATCCGTGACATCACACGTGGGGAAATGGGTCATGGTGGTAGATGATGAGGATCGCGAGAATGAAGGTGATCTGGTCATCGCCGTATAGATCGAACGAGACGCTGTTGCAGCGGGCTCGGGGCCCTTCTCGTGCGGTCACGACCGCCTCGCGCGGTATGGCAAGGAGTCCGAGCTTAACGGAGGGAAGGCTCAAGTTTTCTATGGGTTGACCGTCGGCTCAAGAAAGGGCGTCGGCGTGTCCGTCTGAGTCTTGAGAAGGTTGGTGTTTGAGTAATGTGGAACGATGAAGGAGGATCCGATGGCTGCAGCCACGCTTGAAACCGCGACCAAAGAGCTCAATCAGCAGATCGGTCTCACCACGGATGGCAGCCAATTTTTGACGTTCAACCTGGGTGACGAGCTGTATGGGGTGGATATTCTGAGGGTGCAGGAAATTAAGGGATACACGGCTGTGACGAAAATACCCAACACACCACCGCATATCATGGGCGTCTTGAATCTCCGTGGAACCATCGTGCCGATCGTTGAACTTCGGACCAAGTTTGGAATGCCGACGATCGCCTACACCACCTTTACCGTCATCATTGTCGTCGTCGTACGGGATAAGGTGATGGGACTGGTGGTCGATTCCGTCTCCGATGTGTTGAACATCGATAAGAAAGATATCCAGCCGCCGCCCCAATTGGGCGTGAAGGTTGATGTGAGTTTTCTCAACGGTATCGGAAGGTCTGGAGACAAACTCGTGGCGCTCCTGGACATCGATCGTATGATGTCGGAAGGAGACGCCCCGGTGGCGGTGGCAGCTTCGGCGGCATAAGAAGCGGCATTTTGTTACGGGTCAGGGAGCTCGTGCAGCAAATCCAATGGTTTAAAACTAACCAGGTTGATTGATCCGAAGCGGCCCAGCGGCTCACGCGACGCGAGGCTCATCAGGTGGGAAGCAAGCCGATGGTTCAATCCCATGAACCCAAGGGGCTCTCTAAAAAACCGCTCAGTGGTAAATCCATACAGGGCCTGTTGAATAATAGGGTCGTTGATTGAACGTTTTGCTATACTGCGCCCCGTCCACAGTTGCTTCGCCTCCACCACCAGCGTTGATCACGCTGGTTCCGGTCAACAGTCGACCAAATGTCCCGGTTGCCGTGAAGCGGTAACCGGGCCTGTGGTCCTCCTCAATGGGTTCACACAGGATGTGTCCCTCCAGCAACGTTCTCAGCATCTGACGAGCCAACGGCACGTGCCGTCCCAGTAACGCGGGGTGATTGCCCAAGGCGTCTCGTAGTCGTTTGGTAATCTGTCGTTCATCCAATGATAGGGTGGTGGTCAGAGCTTGAAGCTGCGCGAGTTCGGCGACAAGACTCTCCTTTCGCGATTCTTCCCGATGAAGGGACTGGACGACAGTAGGTGTCCCGTGACCGCTTGCGATGAGTTCCACAAGGTGTTGGAGGCGCGTCTCGAGGATAGACAGTTCTCGAGTGACGTCCGAACGCCGGTCCGGAAAGTGAGCCTGCTGTGCCCGCATCTTTTCCAATGCTCGTGTGATTGATGCTGAAAGGACTCGTCCGTCAACGGCCTCATTCATGGCAGTCAGGACGGCCGAATCAAGAAGGTCTTGCTTAATGGAGACGGCATTCCTACAGATCGACGTTCCACGCTTGTGAAAGTAGGAACATCGGTAGACGGTCTGCCCAGAACGCCCATCACGGCCTTTATTGATCGCCACAATAGAGCCTCCGCACCTGCCACATTTGGCGATACTGCTCAGGAGATACGCGCTGCGCTGGTTCTCACCGGTAGGGCGCGACACAAACCTTCCCTGGCCTTCTCGCGTATACGCCGCGGCGTTTCGCTGTCGAAGCGCTTCAACCTGGGCCCACAAAGCATCGGAGACAATCCGTAATTCTGGAGCTTCGAGGCGAAGCCAGTCGGACTGCGGCCGCTTGCGCTGTTTCTTGGTACCGTCTCGCTGAATAGTCTGTGTTCGATTCCACCACACGATGCCCCGGTAAAGATCTCGCCGAAGGATCTCCCGGATGGCCGTCGGACACCAACCGAGAGGCCCACCCATCGGCGGAGAGACCAGCGCTTGATTGAGGGTCTTCGCAATAGCTGCCAGGCCACAACCTGCCGCATAGTGTTCAAAAATCTGCGCCACGATCCGGGATTGCTCCGGATTAATCTTCCTCACGACATGTTGACGCCTGAGTGTCCCATCCGAGTTCCGATCGGTGCCATACACCGGTTGATTATCGTATCCGTAAATTTTGTTTCCGGTCACGTAGAGACTCTTGGCCTTGCGCATCATCGCGTCATGGGTCCGTTGGCTGGACTTCTCGCGTTCAAACTCTGACGCGAAATTGGTCAGAGCGAGCATCATCTTGTCCGTGGCACTGTCGAGCGTCCGTTCCTGGTTCGTCAGATAGAAGAAAACTCGAACGCCAGCATCGACAATCTGTTTGAAGGCATACCCCACTTGGATAGCCTCGCGCCCCAGACGCGATTCTTCAGACATCACAAGGACGTGGAACGCAGGGCGGGGCTTCAGCGCATTCATCAGTCGTAGAAATCCGGGGCGTTTCACGAACTCGGCGCCACTGACCCCGTCATCCATGTAGATGTGCTCGTCGGAAACCGTCCAGCCCTTAGACTCGGCGTATGCTCTTGCGTTCTCAATCTGTCGCGTAACAGAGCGAGCTTCCGCTGCCACGCCTGTTTGTTCGGTAGATTTTCTCGCGTATATCGCAGCACGCATATTAAACTCCTTCGCCCCTTTGAGGGTCTGAAGGATGCCGTTGAATCTCGGACAATGTCAAGCGTGGAGAGGAAGCTTTGGCATGGGTCGACTGGTATTCCGCTACGAGGATCTGGGCCAGAATATCTACTACGGCATCAAAGATATGTGGAGGCCAGGTATCCGAGGTATGGCCTCGGTGACGGGACTCTTGCCGCTTAGCGGCATCGCGAGTACGTGATGAAGGAGTCATCTTAGTGAGCATGATGACTCATGGACTACATCGTCGAACCGCGCGAAGCGATCAACAAATCCCAATCGCCGATCACCGGTCGACCCCGTTCCGAAAGCGCGTGGCACGGCGACACTTATGTGAGAGTTCAGTATTTGTGGCCATACCGAAAAAGTAGGGGAGGTCGCACAAAGATGGGGTGTTGGACGAGTGTAGGCTGAGGCGTCGCTGGCTTGCGCTGGACGAGAGGCTTCAGCAACCACGCATCTGAGGCACCGCGTCCGGAGACGCCGTGCCATCTGGGGTCAGCCACCGTCGAGTCGCGCCACGCGACTCGACGGTGTGGATGTGTTTGCGATGACGGAGATTTTCCTTGAGTCAACCATTGGGCCAGCAGTGACCGCCACACCCCGCATGCAAATGCTCAGACAGCGTGGGCACGTGGTGACGAGGCTTGTTTCATGCTCTCGATCCCACGGAGAATGAAGACGCGCATGAGGATCTGATAGGGAATGTCTTGCTGTGCCGCCAGCGCCTTCAATTCTTGGAGGGTGCACTCGTCGAGGGCCACACCTATCAAGCCATCTGAATTTCTTACCCAAGGCCTCCTCGTTGCGTCATTTGAAATTCTTACCGGGACGGGGACGTGGTGTTGGATCTGAATTC
>LNFM01000122.1_pt1 | contig 186003 bp, 296 predicted proteins | sample 596031 | NCBI WGS metagenome assembly LNFM01 (sample SAMN04254537, study PRJNA301005) | activated carbon metagenome | isolation source: dual media filters at the Ann Arbor, Michigan drinking water treatment plant | place: USA: Ann Arbor | reverse complement strand
CTCACGCCGCGCGGGCCGCCAAGACCCCGCAGGAGAGGGACGAGGAGTTCGAGAAGCTCATCCGCGACCGCATCACGGCGGAGTGTCGCGGGGGAGACGTGCTGCCGCTGGTCTTCTACCCGGACCCGATCCTCCGGAAGGAGTCGGCGATGGTCACGACCTTCGACTCCGACTTCACCCAGCTCGTCCGCTCGATGGGCACGACGATGTACCTCTGCGGCGGCGTCGGGCTCTCGGCCATCCAGGTGGGCGTCCCGCTCCGCGTCTTCGTGACCGACTTGCGCGACCTCGCGCTCCAGGGTGAGTCGAAGTTCCGGGTCTTCGTGAACCCCGTCATCGTGTCGGAGTCGGAGCCGGTGAGCATGGTGGAGGGCTGCCTCTCGATGCCGAACATCCGGGAGACGATCGTCCGACCTTCGGAGATCCGCGTGCGCGCGCAGAACGAGCAAGGCAAGGTCTTCGAGGCGGAGCTGTCCGGCTGGCCGGCGCGCGTGTTCCTTCACGAGCTGGAGCACCTCGACGGCGAGATCTTCATCGACCACCTGAGCCCGCTCGCTCGTCGGATGGTGGACAAGAAGGTCGCGAAGCTCCGGAAGTCCGTGAAGCTCGACGAGATCAACGGCAAGCGGCGTGCGGCTGCGCGCGCCCAGAAGGGCCGTGGCAGGTAGGGATCAGAAGCCGGGCACGCCGCGCTGCTTCAAGAGGGCCGGGATGCGCTCCGAACGCTCGTTGTTCCGGAGGCGTTCTTCGTGCTCCTTCTTGAACAGCTCGATCGCGAGATCGCGCCCCTTCTGGGTCAGCGTCGCCGTCACCATGCCGTCGGCTCCGGAGTAGATGACGCTGATCTCCTTGCCGCCCTCCACGTACCCGCGTGTCGAGAGCGCCGTGAAGGTCTTCTTCGGGATGGGCTTGGAGCCCGAGGGCCCACCGCCCTCGAACAGGCCCTTCAACCAGACCTCCATCGACTTCGACAGGCTGGTCCCCGCCGCCTCGTGAAGCTGCTGGGAGAGCGTGGTCACCTGGCCCACTCACCAGCCGGCTTGTCGTGCTCCAGGCCGAAGTTCCACCCGCGTCCATCACTGGCCGGGGAGATCCATCGGAAGTGCTTGCTGGCCGCCAGCTTCTTGAGGTCCGCGGCGTTGATGCGCGCCATGCCGTCGGACTCGACATCGAGGATGTACCCGTGGATGCCGTACCAGGCCATGGCGATCTTGCCGAACGGCTTCATGAGATCGCGAAGTTCCTTCGGGATCTCGTTCGGCTGAATCTCCTCGGCCTCCGACATCGGCCTGCCACCGGCGAAGCGGTTGTGGAGCTTCGCGACTTCGTCCTCGACGATCGACCTGAACTCGCTCATGCGGGCCAGTGTAGCGCTCAGACCCAGCGCTTGGCCAGAAGCTCCGCCGCCTGCTTCCTGGAGAGCTGCTCGGTCGGTCAGTAGAAGAAGGAGTTCGGCTCGACGGGCTCCAGCGTCTCCAGGCCCATGACCCAGCGACCAAGCTGCCCCTCGCTGTTCGAGCCCCAGCACATCACCCGGCCGTCACGAAGGGCTACGCACGAGTGGTCTCGCCCGACCCCGAGCACGAGCGCGTCCATGCGCGCGCCCGCGAGGAGCGTCTCACCGGGCGGGTACGAGGCGCCGGTCTCGGTCAGCTCCCCCGTCTCGCGACCGAGCTGGCTGAGGACGTTCTGCCCCCAGCACCAGACCGATCCACCGGAGCGCCGCCCGCAGGTGTGTCGGCGACCAGTGTAGATCTCGACGTAGTCACCGGTCGGCAGCGGGAACGACTCGCCAGAGCCGTACATGGGCGCCGGCATCACCGGTTCCGGAGGCATCTCAGCGGCGGGCGACGTTGGTCCGCTCGACCTCGTCCACTGCACGACCGAGCCGTCGGTCAGCCTCGCGTAGGACTGCGTCCCGACGGCTGCGATCTCCACCGCGTTCGTGAGGATGGGGACGCCATCACCGCCCCAGCATCGGACGAGACCGCTCGCCCGGAGGAGGCAGGTGTGCGTGTCGCCGAGAGCGAGCTGCACGATGGCCGTTCGGTCAGCCGGGGGACCCGCGTCGGGCCTGGTCCCTGCGTCGGATCCCGCATCGCTCCTCAGCCCCGCGTCTCGGACCCCGGCATCCGGGCACTCGATGCCGGTGCATGGCGGGGCCACGTAGGCGTCGGTTCCGGAGTCCGGAGAGACCGTGCCCGCGTCCACCATCGGTGCGTCGCGTGCGACCGTTGCGTCGGACGTGTCGGACGTGGGGCCCGTGTCTCCGACGACGCCACCGTCGTCCATGGGAGGGGAGATCAACTGGGCTTCACACCCGGAGAGGAGGAGGAGAGTGACGAGGAGGAGGTAGCGCATTGGAGATGACCCTTTCAGACGGCGGCTTTCGCCAGGATGGCGGCGCGTGCCGCGGTTTCCACATCGTGGTCCACATCGACGTGGAGGTAGAAGTTCGTGTCGAAGTAGTCGGTCATCGAGTCGCTCCGGTCGTACCGGTAAGCATCGGCGATGGCCTTGAGCGTGTCGAGCATCGCGCGGCCCTCGGGGGTGTAGCGCGGGTAGTGGAAGTCCGGATGGAAGGTGTGCGGCTCGCGGGACTCGATGAGCACTCGCTCGGGGTTCAGGAGGGGGAAGGTCCCGGGCAGGTCGCGGACCCGGATGCTCATGGAGCGTCCGCCCGCGAAGCGTGAGATCGTGACCCCGTACTTGGCCGTCGGGAGCTTGCCCTTCTTGACCAGGTCCTTGATCTCGGTGCGCACCAGCTTGGCGATCTCGGCCACGTCGAGACGTTCGTACTTCTCCCCGACGAAGTAGCCGTACGGCTTTCCGAGGTCGTGGACCAGGGGGTGCTCGGGCTGACGGTCGGGGTGGATCCCGTGCTTGTTGAGCATGTCGGCGAAGACCTCGGGTTCCTTCGCGACAGCCGTCTCGACGACAGGTCGGATGCCGTTCTTGGCCGCCGCGTTGACGGCCGCCTGGGCCGTGTGGATGTCGGTGCCCGTGGCGCGTGCGACAGCTTCCGCTTCCGGCGTCGGGCCGGCGTCCAGCATCCCGTCCTGGTCCATCTCCGTCGCGACGTGTCGCGCGAAGACGACGGCGGCGCCCTTGGTGAGACCCTCGCGCTTGCCGACCTTGAAGGCGGGGAGGGAGTAGAGCTTGGCGGTCTTGGCAGTCATCTGGGGAAGTCTTTCGTTGGTGGTGGGGTGGAAGTTCAGTCGGCCGCGGCGTCGTCGTAGGCCGGGATCCCGTGCTTGTTGAGCACCTCGGCGAAGACCTTGGAGCGCCCGAGAGCGCGACCGTCGGCGTTGTCGTACCCGATGTAGATGGAGTTCTTGCCGACCCCGTAGTGGCCCTTGGCGTCGAAGAGCAGGCCCAGCGTCTTGCAGGCGCTCGCGAGCGCCTTGACCAGCGCCTTGTCGGACGTTCCCACGCAGACGTAGGCGCGACCGCATCCGGAGATGCGTGCAGGGGTCGAGGGGGCTGCCTGGGCAGCGCGGAGGGCGTCGAGAACGTTGGTCTCGGTCATCTGGGCCATCTTCATCTCTCCTTCACTGACCATGTTAGACCATAACCAACGTCTGTCAAGGACTACTTTCGTGACATGGCGTAGGCTGCGTCTGCCGCTTCGGATGCCTGCCGGCGTTCCTCGTCGGTGAGTGGCCGGATGCAGGAGAGCGGGAGCCGGACGTGGGCGCCGTAGGAGCCAGCGAGCTGGACCTCGACGTACTCCCCGGAGGAGTCGGCCCCGTACCGCTTCACGGTCACGATCCGATTCTGGGGGTCCACGGTCAGCTTGCCGGGGATGGGTCGGTAGGCGGGGACCTCGTGGAAGGTGCGACCGATCGCTCGAATCGAGATGGTTCGCGGCAGTTCCTTGCCGGTCGTCTCGACCATCCACGGACCGTCGCCCCTGCGGAAGCCGACGAGGCGGTACTTGAGGCCCCAGGCCGAGTAGATCTTGCCGATGAGCGAGCGCTCGAACTCGGACAGCTCCTCGACGGGCTGGAGAACGTCACTGAGGTCTTGGGTGGTCGGGCTGGTGGTCATCGTTTCCTCGACTTGACGGTGATGAACCGGAGCTGGTCCGGTTCGGGCTCCTCGCGGAGGAGCGTGATGGCCACGTCGCTGACGAGCGGCTCGGCCGACTCTGCACGGGGGGCCCCGTAGGCCCGGCGGCGCTCGCTCAGCACCTCCTTGATGGCCTTGCGCCGTTCGTACGCCTTGGGGCAGACCAGGCTCGGAGGTTTGGCGCGCGCCTGGCGCGTGAACGCCCAGTAGGCGCGGTCGATCTCCGCTTCTGCGTCTCGAAGCTCGGCCTCCAGGGCCTCGGTGGTCTTGTCCTTGTCGGTCACGTCAGACCTCGCTTCCAGGGCCCCAGCGGTGGTCGCAGGAGCAGCACCGAAACTCGATGCGGGAGCCGGAGCACCCGTTGTCCTCGGTGTCCCCGTGACCGCACTCGGGGCACTCGGAGCCGGTCGCGTGGCGCACCGTGGTGGAGAGCGCGGTGAGCCGGTCCTGGCGGGTGTCCTCGGGGATGTCCGCGAGGAGGATGTCGAGGGCGAGCTGGTCAGCGGTCATGGTCTTCCTCAGTTCGAGCCGTAGTTCTTCTTGGGGGGAGGGACGAACGCCTCGGGAGCAACCGGCCTACGGGGGGCCTCACGCTCGACCGTGACCTCGACTGCCGGGACGATGACCAGCTCGCGGTTGCGGCGGTGCCACTCGTCGTACTGGCTCGGATCCCACTTGCCTTTGGTGTCCATGGCTCCCTCAGTTCACTCCGTGTCCGGTTGCCACCCAGAGAGCATCGAGAACCTCTCGCGCCGGCTGGGTGTGGATGTTCTCGACCTCGACCTCTGCGCCCGACTCGTCTCGCACCCACACCGGGTCCGCCTCGTCGTTCTCGACCGCGTTGGAGAGGATCTCTCGAAGGGCCGCGACTTGTGCTTCCGTCAGAGTCAGTACCAGGGCCATCGCCATCTCCTACAACACTATCTTACGGCATATTGAGCGTCTGTCAATGGTGGTCGGTGATCGGGGTGAACGCCAGTGTTTTCAGCAACTTAGATGGTGTTTTGGTCGTTTCGGTGATCAGTCCGCGTAGGCGGCGTTTGTCAAGGCGAACTCAGTTCACCCAGCCATGCGGACTCGTATCAGCGAATATTCAGAGATGACCCTTCATTTTCCTCGTAGATCTGAGGTCGCATTTGCCCGTATCCGGGCCTCACGCTTCGCGGCCACGCGGGCCTTGGCGGCTGCCGTCGAGTTGTCCGGATGCGTGACCAGTTCGAGCTGGAGGGCTTGAAGAGCGGCCTTTTCCTCGGCCGTCGCCCAGTCGAGTTCGGCTGGGCGAAGGCCCCGCATGTCCTCGCTCGCGGCTGCCCAGCGAGCTTCCGCCGGCTTCATCGTGGCCTCGATGTCGGCCTCGATCTCCGAGACCGGCCTCACCTCAGCCCTCCACGCGGTCGTGGACCGGCATCGGGTAGCCGCAGAGCGCTGCTCGGTAGCGAGCGTCGCTCGTGAAGACGAAGTTGCCGCCCATCATCGAGTGACCCTTGAGCCCCGCGGGCTTGGCCACCCAGTATTCCTCGCCGCGGTAGGAGCGCTTCTCGGCCACGAGGACGGGGAGATCCTCGGGGAGGCTGCCCTCGACCCAGTTCCCGTCCGGGACACCGAGGAGGATGGCCATCCCGCGGGTCGCGCGGGTCGGGCTGGTCACGCCGTTGGCGGTGCAGTCGCCGCTCGATGCGTCACGAAGGATGGAGACCAGGAGACCGCGACGGGGGCTCATGTGGCCTCCTGGGCGACGCCTTCGGTCACCTTCACCTCGCAACCGAGGTGGATGGCGAGGAGGCTCTCCAGGCTCGCGCCCGGGGGGAACTTGGTGCCGCGCTCGGGGGCCTTGCCGGTCATCTCGGCGATGACCTCCCTGGCACGCTTGTGGGTCACGCCCATCATGCCGCTCGGGACCGAAAGGACCTGGAACGCGGACAGAAGGCGAAGGGATTCGAGACCGGAAAGAACCAGGGGCTTGTTGTCTTCCATGCCGTTATCTTACGGCATGATTAGCGTCTGTCAAGGTTATCTCATGAGCGGGAGCGAACTCAGTGCGCGCCAGCACTCCGGACCGGCCGCGATGGCGGTCAGCTCGTCGTCGAGGTCGGGCTCCCGGAAGCGGATGACGCGGCCCTCCAGGCGTTCGGAGAGCGCTTCCAGCTCGGAGAGCGACGCCACCTGGAGCACGACCAGGTTCTCGCACGGGCGCCCGTGCGCGAGGGCCCACTCGATGAGAGCGTGGCCGACCTGGGCGGCCCGCAGGCCAGTTCCCAGGTCGGCCCTGGTGATCGCGTAGAGGCGATCCCGAGCAGCGCGCGGAGAGGGACTCGAACCCCCGACATCCCGGGTCATTAGGCCGGGTGCTCTACCAACTGAGCTATCCACGCATGTGGCCCCGCCTGGTACTGACCCAGGTCCCTCCTCGCCCTTGCGGGCGTGGTGCTCTGCCGGTGAGCTACGGGGCCGAAACGACGAAACCCCACGCGGCCCGGAGGCTGCGCAGGGTGTCGGTGACACGTTCGAGGTTGAGGTCTGAGCCGAAGCGGTCCCGAAGGACTGACGGTCAATGGTTCGAGCGGGTCATGGACCTATCCTACGCACGCCGACGACGGCGTCAAGGATCAGTTCTCTCGATACTGCTCGATGGCCGCTGCGATGGCCTTGTCGGCCGCTTCCTCGCCGCCGGTCTCGTAGGCTGCCCGGCCCGCGTTCGAGATCTTCGAGAGGTTGAAGATGTTCACCTGCACGCCGTTGCCGTGCTTCGAGTAGAGCTTCTGGATGAGCGCGTCGAGCTTCTTGCCCTTGAGCTTCGCGGGCTCCTTGGCCTCCGCCAGGAACCGGCCACGTCCGCGGTCCTGAACCTTCTGGAGGTCCTCGGCGAGCGCGTCGAGCGACTCGATGGGGGTGAAGTCGTTGGTCGGGTACTGGCGATTGGTCATGTTCTTCCTTCGATCCGTTGCGTCGTTCACTTCGCGATCCACCCGAGGAGAGAGTGGGCCGACCCGTAGACGTTCTCGATGTACCCGCCCGAGAGCTTCGAGAGGACCTCGCGAGCGTCGGAGACGAGCTTGTCCACCACCGCTTTGCGCTCGGCCATGGCCTCTTTTCGGCCATCGTTGCTCGGGTAGGTGTAGCTCTTGGGCTCCGCGAACTTCGAGCCGATCTTCACGCCCAGGGCGATGGTCTTGCCGCCGGCCTGCGCGTTGCGCACCACCTCGACAGAGCCGTGACGAACCGACCACGGGGCGCCGTTGGCCGGCGGCTTGTCCGGATCCAGGCGCTCGTGCTTCTTGTAGCGCTTCACGACGGCCGCCAGCTCGGCCTCGACCTTGTCGAGGTTCTGGTCCGCGACCGCTTCTTCGAGGCGCTGCGAGAGGCTCATGGGGCTCCGTTGTACCACTGGCGTCAGAGCTTGAGCAGGAGAGCCGCGATGATCGCGGGGAGCTGCTCGGGCGAGAACTTGGCCTGCTTCGCGCCGATCGGCACACGGATGAGCCTTTCTTCCACCTGGTAGTAGGCGAAGATCTGCCCGTGCTGGGGTCGTTGCTCACCCTCCGGCGGATCCTCCGTGTAGTCGACGGCGTGATCGAACGTCGCCGTGCGGCCGTCGTAGAGGGGCACTGACTGGGGCATCGGGTAGGTCAATGGGCTGGCTCCCCTGCGACAGAGCAGTCGATGCAGTCGCAGTCCTTGGGCGGATGGGTGTCGGAGGGCCGACGACCGACATGATACCCGGACCCATCCAGCTTGGGCGAGGGATGGAACTCCAGGTCCAGGTGGCGGACCTGGACGAAGTCCTCGGTGTCGGCGTTCAGGGCGAAAGAGATCGCTGCGTGAGCGGCGTCATCGAACGCCTCCGGGGAGTCCACCGCCCGCACCAGGTGCTTCGGGTGTCCGACCATCACATCGAACCGGTCCTTGCTCCCGCTGTCGGTGACGACGCACCGGTAGGTCGCAGGATGGCCCTGGATCTGGAGCCGCTGCTCCTCGACCAGCTCGACGTAGATGGTGCAGGACCCGCTGTAGCGTCGCGCAGTCATCGGCTCACCGTCGGGAGCTTCTTGAGCCCCTCCTTGGTTCCGTCGTTGCTCTGCCACGCCTTGAAGGCGCTCATGTCTCCCGGTTCCACGAGCCTGACGCTGGAGACCATCTCGAAGAACTCCCGCTCGTGCTCGAACCCGAGCGCGATCATCATGCGCGTGTTCTCGCCCATCGTGGGCCGCAGACGCTTCACGCGCGCGGAGATCTCTTCGAGCGATGCCGGCCCGGTCTTCCATCCGTCCGAGAGCGCGATGCTGTAGCCCTCGACCGTGAGGATGAGCGTGAAGTCCGCGCGCCCGAGGTCCTTGGCCAGGTTGTCGTAGAGACGATGCCACTCTTCGTTGACGTTCATGATCGTGCCCACCAGGTGTTGGGGTAGTAGCCGCGCCGAGCCCACTCCGAGAGGAGAGGGCCGCCGAACTTCCGCACGTTGCTCTCCTTGATCAGGTCATCGGGGGCCAGTCCGAGGAGGGCCGCGACCTCGCTGTCGAACGCCTCCTTGGCCAGCTCTCCGTTCGGAGGCGGCAGGAGCGCCATCGCGAGTGCCCAGCGAGCCGCCGCGCGGTGCAGGAGTCGGAGCGTGTTCCGGAGGTGCGAGTCGGTCATCTCGACGATGACCACGAGCGTTCCGTCACGCTGCTTCCAGTGCGTCTCAACGTTGTGCTCCGGCTCGACCGGGCCAGCCGGCTCTTTCGTCTCGCCGAGAACCTCGCCCGTGGTCTCGTAGACCTGGATGGCCATGTGGTCTGGCCCGGGTTCGCCACCGGTGCCGAGTAGCGGATAGAACACCTTCGTCATCGGATCCTCCTCACGCCGCACCAAACTGGACGCGGGCAACCATGTGCAGCGCGAACGGTTCATCGCAAGAAACGCAGACGAGTGGCCCCTCGTGCTTCTGGATCTCGGCCGGCAACCACGTGTCGGCGCCACTCTCGGGAGAAGGCTGCTCGGCGCTGCAATGCGGGCAGAGCACGGCGGCCGAGTCTGCGACGATCACGGCGCGCTTCTGTTTGGCGCCGCGGTTCACGCCGCCGTTGCCATTGCCGTCTTGGCGGCCTGCTTGAGGATGGCAGGACCGCGCTTGACCGAACCGTCGCCTTCGATGCGGAAGGTGCCGACCTTGCGGCAGGTGCCGCTACCGTCGGGGCGCTTCTCCAGCATGAGCATGATGGAGCCGGTGATCGCGCCATCCGCGTGCTCGCGGTTGGACGGCTCCCAGAAGTATTCGCGCCCACCTTCGATGTAGCTGGACGACATCTTCGTCTGCTCGCGACACGCCTTGGTCAAGGCGTCCATCGTACGACCCGCATCCGCTCGGCAGCTCCAACCCATTGAGAACCTCTCTTTCGGATTCATTGTAGCCTATCAGGAGCGTCTGTCAAGGCACTTTCTTCCACGCTTTCGATGCGCCTGGGCACTGGCGATGGTCGCTCTTGGCGCGGAGCTTCATCCCCGGACCGTAGGCCGTCGCGTGACAGACGAAGTCGCCGCGTCCGCCGGGCCCGATCACATCCAGGCGCACGGCCACGCGTGCCTCGGAGACGCTGGCACCCTGCTCAGGGGGCATGCCCGACGCCTTCTTGATCGCCCGCACGATGGCACCGAACTCCTTGTCGTTGTCGTCGCGGAAGGGGCAGGAGGCGCACTGCTTGGCCTCCTCCAGCCTTGGTCTCCAAAGGGATCGGTGGTTCACATCGCCTCCGCGCTCTGCTCGTACCGGCAGAGCCGGGCCACGAGCACGCTGATCTCCGCGTCGATGCCGCCCGCCGCGCGGGCCGCTTTGCACTCCAGGTCGAGCTGCTCGGCATGCTGCCGGTCCGCCTCGACCTTGTCGGCGGCGGTCCGAAAGTAGGCCGCCCAGGGCGAGCCCACCGCATCCAGCTCGGCGACCGACCGGTCCAGGTGGGTCCGAGCCACCGCTCGCGACCGGGGGCAGCCTGCCTGCTCCATCGAGACCAGGGCGTCGCCCGCGTCGCGGTAGGAGGCCAGGGTGTCGGTGGTGACCACCGCCTCGCCCTCCGAGCCGAAGAGCCGCTCGATGGTCTCCCGCTTCCGGAAGGTGGTGTTCCCGCCGCCCGCCGCGTACTCCGCCCAGGCAGCGTCGAGGGCCATCTCGACCATCGGGTCGAGGTACCGGTCGTCGTCCTGGAGCCACCCGTCCGGGTCGGCAGTGAAGGCCGTCAGCGACCGACCCGAGAGACCCAGGTCCTTGCCGAGCTTCCGGAGGCCCGCCGCCGTCATCCAGACCGAGGGCATCGAGACCGAGTCGGTGTAGTCGAGGTCGCCGCAGTCGCGGTAGAGGCTCTCCTCGATCTCCTTCTGGACCTCGTCCGCCATCGCGGTCAGGGGTCGGGGAGCGCCGCCCCGGCCGTTCGTCCGACCGACCAGGCTGGTGATGAGGACCGAGTCGCAGAACAGCTCGGTGGAGGGGGAGGCCGCCTTGGCCGCCGCTACCACCTCAGCGAACCGGTCCGACTTCGGGCCGAGGCCGAGGAGGTGAACCCGGGCCGGCTTGGCCGCCGCGAGGAACTCGGCGAAGTCCGCCGTGGAGGTCGCGTCCTTCTTCATCGGGACCGCAGCGACCAGGCTCGACTCGGGGCACCCGAGGGCCGCCTTGGCCGCCGCCCAGAAGTCCACCAGGGCCATCGCGCCTTTCTGGCAGGGGACCAGGACGTTCGCGCCGAGGGCCGCCACCTTCTGCATCTCCGGAGCGTACCGGGCCATCCGGGCCAGGGTCTCCGCCTGGAAGGCAACCTGGTCGGGGGCGACCGCGTAGAGCTTGCTGCCGATCTTCTCCGCGAGGGTCACGTAGAGCGCGAGGCGCTTCGTCCACTCCGCGTCCGAGATGGGCTCCGCGATGAACGGGCCGGTCGGGCCGAAGCCGACCTCCGAGAACGCGCCCGAGTCCACGAAGACCCGCACGCCGTAGACCGTGGCCGCCTCGACGATGGCCGAGACGCCAGCCGAGTGAAGGTCGGGAGCAGCGACGCCCACGTCGATGCCCACCTTGGCGAAGCCGACGATCTCACCCGGGTGATTCGAGCCGCTGGCGAAGTACCGGACGCCGGTGGCGACCGCCGAGTCAATGTCCGTCCGAAGAGTTACCATGACTCAGGTAGAATAGCCTATAACGAACGTCTGTCAAGGGTTCCTAGTATCCCGACCGACTGGCCGCGCTTCCCCTGGGATCTGCCACCCTTAGCGCCAGTTGCGTTCCCACGATCCGAAGGTTCTTGAGCCATCCGTGGTCGATGGGGCCCACCGGCATCCCCTTCTTCTCGGCCTCGTCCGCATCACGTCCGACACCCAGCACGTCCACGTACAGCCAGCGATCCATGCCCCTCCATGTCTCGAAGCCGGCCACGGCTGCGTAGGCTTCGCGCTGGATGAAGATCCCGATGACCCGGCGCTCCTGCTCATTGAGCGACCTGATCGGCCTCGGGTCCACCACCAGCGGGTCGCCGATGTGATCCTGCCGAGGCGTCTTGCTGAGGGGGCGCATGTCGCCGAGGTCCATCTGCCTGACGCCGACCGACTCGGCGTAGGCGCGCCCCTCCAGGGAGTCGAGGGTGAACCGACGACCGTCCTCTGTCTCGATCCACGGCGCCCGATCGTCCGGAATGTGGATCGTGGGTCCGCGCCTCATGGCCTCTCCCCGTACTCCGGCGTCTTCGGGCTCCTGTCGATCTTGGCGTCGTCCATGGGGGACCACTCGCGGTGATCGGGGCACACGACGAACGGACCGGGATTCGGCCAAACATCGCCGGGGGCTGGCACGCCGCCATTGGCCGGGTGCAAGACACCAGCGTGAATGATGCCGGAGCGCCACCCCTGATCGGCGTCGCTGGCTTTCAGGAAGTAGGCGAGCGCACCGTCGGTCCTGCGCGGATGCGGAAGCAGACGGGAGGGGACGGTTCGGAGGCACTTGGGGTGCGCGCACTCGACGCTTTTCATGACGTTTTCCTCGTCTCGACGTAGAAGTACGGCACCAGCCGGACATGGTGGATGCGGATCTCGGTACCGTCGCCGTCCTCCCAGGCGAGTTTCGCGTCGTCGCTCTTGGGCACGTCGGAGTCGTTCAGGTCGAAGTCCACGCCACCGTACTTCTGCGTGAACATGCACCTGGAGGAGTGGACGAAGCGCCCCACGCTGATGGCCTCGCGCGTGAAGACGCACGGCCCGTCCACGCGCGCGAACTCCTCGCCGGGATCCTTGACCTTCACCCAGACGAGCGACCCGCTGTCGAGCGCCTTGAGCTGGCAGACGGTCATCGGCTTGCCGCGGTGCGGGTGGGGCTCGCCATCGACGCGAATCTGGTTCCACTTCGGAGCTGGAGCGCCATGGTACTTGCGGTCGAAGATCTTCCAGTCCGCCAGCCACTCCTCGACCTCGCGCGCGGTGCGGTAGGTCTGGGAGGTGTCCACGTCGCAGACGAGCTGGCCGTTGCGCACGAGCTTCACGGTGATGTGGAGCCCGCTGCGCCCCTTGCCGACGCGGCGCAGGCGCGTGCCGGCGAGCGGCTGATCGGTGCTCGACCAGCCGCTCTTGACGGTGGCCACGAGCCCAAGGCTCGGGGTCTCGTTGATCTCCTTCGCGATGGCTTTGAGCGTCCTCGTCATAGTTTCACACTAGACCATAACTAGCGTCTGTCAAGGGCTCCTGGTGCCTCGCTTGTCGACGTAGTCCTGCGTCGGCTTGAACCGTCGAACGAAGTCGATCGTGTTGCGCGAGATCGGCTCGTTGCGTGCTGCGCTCACAAGGCCGGCGAGCTTCACGAGATTCTTGATGTCGCGGCCCGAGAGCTGGTTGTGGGTCGCGAGGACCTCGTCGATGACCTGGTCCGAGATCGCCGTGTTCGACACGTCCGAGATGATCCGCCAGATGCGTCGCTGATCTTCGACCGGCGGGATCTTGTAGTCGATGCGCGCGACGCATCGCGAGCAGATGGCGTCATCGACACTGTCCGAGCGGTTCGTCGTGAGGAAGAGGACTCCCGAGTAGTATTCGAGCACCCGCAGAAAGACGCCCACGATCGCGTTCTGCCTGAGGTCGGTGCCGCGCTTCATCACGTACACATCCGCCTCGTCGAGGAGCAGGATGGCGCGCCAGCGCTGAGCCCTGGCGAAGATGCGGTGCAGCTCGGCCTCCAGCACGTCCGGCGTGAGCCCGAGCTGCGAGCACTGGACGCTGTAGAGCGGACGCTCCTTCGATTCCGAATAGACCTCGGCAGTGAGCGTCTTGCCGACTCCGGCCGGACCCGCGCACAGGATGACCGAGCCGCCGGACTTTCCGGCGACGATGTCCTGGAACACGCCACGGCTCGACACGAGCATGTCCACGAGCTGCGTGGTCTCCTCGGGGAGCACCAGCTTCGAGGCGAGCGAGGTGTCGTATTCGTAGACCTGGACGCCGCCCACATGAACGCGCAGGCGCAACTGACGCCGCAAGTCGAACGTCGCGAGCATCGGGTGAATGGGGATCGAGACCTTCGGGCGGTCAGTCTCGGCGTCTTCGTCGGACAGGTTCTCCCGGTCAGCACGTTTCTGGAGTGGGGCCCCGTCCTTGTCCCTCATCGTCCTGTCGATGAACTTCGCCTCGTGCATCCCGAACCGCATCACGCCGTTCTTCGTCTTCTCGATCGGCTCCTCATCGTCCGCAAGCTCGTTGTCGAGTTCGGCGTTCTCGGCGCCCTCGTCGGAGGTCCCGAGCACGATACCCTTGCGACGCCAGAACCAAAGATCGACGTGCGGCTGGCTGCGCCGAGTCTTCTCTTCGTCGGACTCGTGGAACACGTCCACCACGAGGTGCGCCGGAGACCCGTTGTGGTCGAGGAGGATCGCGTTCTTCGAGTAGCTCGACCATCGGTCGGACTTGGGGTTGCCGTCCAGGTCGTCCGTCGCGCGCCCGCGCCCCCGGAGCTGGAGACCGATCTTGTCGAAGAGCAGGTTGAACCGCTCCACGTCGCGCGTGTACGTCTCCAGGAGCTTGGGCGTGGAGATGACGAATCCCTTCCGTTTGAGCGCGGTCCCGATCGACAGATCGACGCAGTCCTCGGAGTGGAAAGACTCGCGCCTCTCGTGGCGATGGCCGAACTCGATCCAGAAGAGGTCCATCGTCACGCTCGCCGGGACGATCCCGTCGCGCGCGTGCTGGGGCGGGTGATACTGGATGCTCTCGACGTAGTAGCCAAACCAGGTCTGGTTCGACTCGTCGTGCTCGAACAGCCAGTGGTCCTGGGAGCCGTTGATGTACGCGGTCAGGAGCAGCGCAAACTGCTCGACGGTCCGCGCGGTGATGCCCGTCTTCTCCTGGGCGAGGACCCGGATCCAGGTCTCGATGTCTCGGACGAGCGTCTTCGTCCCTCGAATGCTCGCCGTGTACGGAGCGATCATGTCGCGGAGCCGCTCCAGGCGCCTGAGCGTGATCTTCTCCAGATCGATCTCGACGAACTTCTGCCAGCCGTACTCGCGGTTCGAGACGCCGTAGCTGCTCCAGGTAGAGTCGCCGCCGCACGCCTTGTAGAGCTTCTCGGGAATCTTGCCCTTCATCGCTTCACGTCTTTCTGCTTTCGCTGATCCGTCGCCGGCTTGAAGCGTCGAGAGAAGTTGATGGTCTCGACCGTGAGCGCCTTCTTCTCGGAGCGAGCGAACATCCGTCCGAGCTTGAGCATGTTCTTGATGTCCCGACCGGTGAGGTCCGGGTTCGCATCGACGATCTCGGCGATGGTGTCGTCCGAGAGAGCGACCCCAGCGGTGTCGGCGAGGATGCGCCAGATCAACTTCTGGTCGGTCACGTCCGGGCTCTGGTAGTCGATGCGCGCGATGCACCGCGAGATGATCGCGTCGTCCACCTTGTCGGAGCGGTTCGTCGTCAGGAAGAGGACGCCGCCGTAGTATTCGATGACCCGCAGGAAGACACCGACGATCGCGTTCTGCCTGAGGTCGTCTCCCCGCGAGCGCACGTACACGTCAGCTTCGTCGAGCAGGAGGATGGCGTTCCAGCGGCTCGCCCGCCGGAAGCTCTTGAGGAGCGCCGCCTCCAGCGACTCGGGAGTGAGCCCGAGCTGGGAGCACTGTACTGAGTACAGGGGCCGCTCCATGACCTCCGAGTAGACCTCGGCGGTGAGCGTCTTGCCGACGCCCGGGGGACCAGCGCAGAGAATGGGCGCGCCGCCGCCCTTGTCCTCGATGATGTCCCGGAAGTCACCCTTCTGGACCATGAGCAGGTTGACCAGGCGCCGCACGTCCGAAGGCAGCACGAGGCTGTTTCCGAGGTCCGTGTTGTAGCGGTACTCGGTCAGGTTCCCGACGTGGACGCGCATCCGCAGGTGCCGCTTGAGGTCGAAGACCGCGCAGATCGGGTGGATCGGGATCTCGTGGACCTGGATGGCGTCGGGGTCGAAGTCGGAGTCGATCTCCTGGTCGTCATCCGCATCTTCGAGCAGCTCGTCAGCCTCCCTCTCGGCATCATCGGAGTTGACCGAGCGCTTCGTCCAGAACGAGAAGTCCGGCTTGTCGTCGCGGCTCGGTCGTCCCCGATCCTCCTCCCTGAACACGTCGATCACGACCCGTGTCGGCTTGCCTCCGATGTCGAGCTGGACCGTCTGCGTCCCGCCGTACTCGCTGAACTTCGGGTTGCCGTCGAGATTGTCGTCGCCGGTGCCGGTGGCGGTGAACTGCTTGCCCACCTCGTTGACGATGGAGAAGAAGCGCTCCTTGATCGCCAGGTACTCGTTCCGCCGATCGTCGTTCTCGACGAAGTAGCCGTCGTTGGCGAGCGAGTCGAGGGGGAACCTCTTGCAGTCGTCCTGGGAGTAGATGAGCGTGTGCTTCTCCGTGACGCCCAGCTCTTCGTAGAAGAGGTTCACGGACACGGACGCCGGGCTCGACATCCCACGACCGCCCGGCGGGTGGTACTTCACGCTCTCGACGTAGTAGGCGAGCCAGTTGTCGTTCTCGTCCTTCTGGTAGAGGCGATGCCCTGGCACGCGCCGGAGTTCCTCTGCAAGGAGCGCCGCGAGCTGTTCGCAGTTCCGGGCCTTGCCGCCACCGCTGTTGATGGCCTGCATCCAGGTCTTGATGTCACGCGCGACCACGGCGAGCGCCGTTCTCGGCTTGGCCTTCGGCTCGATCAGCTCCAGGAGCTTCGGCAGCTTCGAGCGCTGGATGAGAGCCAGGTCGATCTCGACCATCTTCGTCTTCCACGACCGGGACTTCTCGACATCGACGCCGAGCGCCGCGAGATCCTTCTGGTGGTCTTCGGCGAACTGGGGAGTGATCTTGATCTTCACCACGTACCTCCGCGCAACCACGCTTCCGTGGATTCGTAGACCTCGCCCCGGATCGCCTCGATCTTCGCGAGCTTCTCTGGGTTGGCGTCGAGCCGGAGGAAGACGACCGTCTTCGCCATCTCGTCGCCCACGTTGAGCGTGAACGCGAGCGAGCCCGCGCAGACCTGCTCACGATGCTTGTTCGGGCGCACGCCGCTTTCGTCTTCGGCGTGCTCCACCGTCTTGTGGCAGGAGAAGCCGTGGCCCTTCCTGCCGATCGTGCGCGCCAGCTCTCGGATGCGCTCGGGGTTGAGCTTGATGCCATTCCCGTTGTTCCGGAACGGGCAGTTGTCGCAGGGCTTGACCAGGTCGTTCCTCACGGCTCGATCGCTCCAGTCTCCAGGTTGACGTGGCCCACGAAGAGGTACCGCCAGCCCATGCCGTGCGCCGAGTCCGAGGGGTACTTCGCCGGGCCGTCGTTGTAGGTGCAGCCCTCGCCGACCATGAGGAACTGGAGGTGCCCCGCGTTCTTGGAGTCGAGGGCCTTGTTCTCGTAGGCTGCCCACTTCGTGCCCTCGCGCGCGCGTTCGCGCATGACCGCGAGGACATCGGGGTCGATGGGACCGCTCACGACGCCACCCGGTAGATGCACGCGCTGCCCCGCTCCTCTTCGCGACACGTCGACTCGACGTGAGTCATGGCGGCAGTCAGCTCGGCGACCGCCCGGCTGATCTCGACGGGGTCGGTCGGACCTCCGGCGAGCGAGGACTCGCCGCCGCCGTCCGAGTAGCGGAAGCGGGGCTCACCGTCGATCTCGCCGTAGCTGACGGTGAAGGTGTGGAAGACCTTGTCGCCCACGGTGTGGTGCTCGGCGACGAGGAACGTCACCCGGCCGGCCTTGCGTGCCGCCAGCTCGTGGAGCGCGACCGCCACCGCGATGGGGCCGAAGTAGCCGTCGTCGTAGCCCGTATTCGGAAGTTTGCGGTTGGGGAAGAGAAAGTCCATCGTCATCACCTCAGTCATCATGATAGGCCATAACTAGCGTTTGTCAAGCCAGTTGTAGAGGCCGGTTGGGAACTTTTCTGGGTACCTCCGTGCGTCGCGCATCGAGCCCTTGTCGGCGACGTAGCCGGTCTCGGAGATGAACCCGTCGCGCGCCATGCGCGCGTGCGCGGAGCAGCACGCGAGGTGTCCGACCTGGGTGGTCGCTTTGCGCGAACACCGGCGGCGCCCGTAGGTGATGACGCGCTGCATCGAGTAGTGCTTCGCGCCGTCCTCGTGCCGGTCCGACTCGACGACCGCCGCGCACGAGCCCGGCACCAGGGGAGGGAGTTCTTTGGTCATGACGGCCCTTCGTACGCCGTTCGCATCCGCGCCTCGCAGGCGCGCCACTCGGGGAGCATCGACGGGCAGTCGCCGCGCTCGGCGCAGGCCCGGTTGTAGGCGGCCTCCATGAGGCGTCGCGCGCGCCAGTCCCAGTGGACCTCCGACCAGTTCATGTCCTGGGCGCGGTAGCCGTGGGAGACGGCGAGGTTCTCGGCGGAGGCCACCACCGTGGCGGTGGCCTCGAAGCAGATGCCCATCGAGAGCTTCGGGCCTCCCCCGGAGATCCGACGGCAGTAGGCCGTGTGCGCCCCGGCTCGAAGCTGGCAGCTCTCGCACCCAGCGCACCCGGGGGTCACGCCGCCACCGCCGACTCGGACTCGGACTGGGCGAGCACGTCGAGGTGCTTGGCGTCCACCCAGTGGACCTCGCCGTTCGCGTCCTTGACGCCCGCTCGCATGGGGGCGGGGCCGTACCCGAAGGACTTGCCGGCGCCGTACCAGATCACGGTGCCCGTGGTGCCCTTCTTGACCTTCCGGCCCCGGGCGACCACCACCACCTTGCCCTTGCGGGGGGTGGCCAGCTCCGCCTGCCGGGCAGCTTCCTTGGCCGCCTCACGGGCCGCCGCAGCCGCCTCCTCCAACTTGACCTTGTAGGCCGCGACCGCCGCGAGGGTCTCGGAAGTGGCGTCCACCTCGACCGAAACGTGATGCGAATGGTAGCCGAACTCCGAGTTCGCGTAGGCCCACTCGACCAGCTTGCCCTTCTCGGCGTCCCAGCACTCGGCGTAGGTCACGTCGGCGTAGACATCCGACATGATCCGCTCGCAGCGGGAGAAGGTCCGGAGCACCGCACCGGTGTAGAGGGTGTGGGGGCCGGTCACCGTGTAGGTGCCGTCTTCGTACGTGGAGACCATCGTTACCAGGGCCATTGAATCCTCCGTCCGGCTCACTGCCGGGGACAAGTGGATAATAGCCTATCCTATGCGTTCGTCAAGGATACGAATGCAACGAGACGGCGCTGGCGAAAAAGCCAATGCCGTCGTGATGTTAGCCCCCAGCTATCAGCGAACTATCAACCCGTCACCGGATTGATAGTTCACCAGCTTGGGGAGCAGGTCGGTGGCTCGCTCGAATGGGTCGGGTAGCCGACGATGTCCGGGCCGATGCCCAGGCCGAGGGCCTCGATCTTCGAGGCGAGCTGGCCGGCCCACGATTCGAGTTCGTCCGGAGACGCACCGCGGCCGACGGCAGCGTCCCAACGAGCAAGGTCCTCACGGAGGTCAGCCGGAAGGGTCGGCGTGGAGAGGACGAGCCCGAAGAGGCGCTTGACGTTGTGGCTGTAGAGCGAGGTGGTCACTGGAGATCACTTGCCTCGGTGAGGCCCGAACCCGATGGGGCCTGGTCCGGCCTGCCTCCGAGCTGGGCCTTCCTTCTGGTCCATGGCCTCGATGATGTCCAGGCCCAGGGCTGCCGCGAGAGGGTCCGACGACTGCTGACCTTCCTCGTTCACGGAACCACGGCCGCCGATGGGTCCGGTGCCGGTGCCGGAGATGATCTCCTGAGCCTTGGAGGGTCCACCGATCCGGACCGTCCCCAAGGCCGCCACGAGCGCCGAGGTGGCGAACCCTTCGAGGATGTCGCCCGGGTTCCCCTTCCCCATGATGGCCTCGTTGAGCCTGAGGACCTTCGTCGGGATCTCGACGACCTCCTCGCGAGTGGACTTGATGCCCTCCTCTTCGGAGTAGGCGATGACCTTGACGTAGAGCTTCATGGTGAGGCGTTCCTGTACTGAGTTCACCCGGCGTCGAGGTGAAGTCGCGACGGCGTCACCCCTGCCTGGCCATGATACTTCGACTTGAGGTCGGGGTGCCCGTACGGCCGCTCGGCCGGCGCGTTCATCGCCGAGAAGCTGAGCTGGCAGATCCGCATCCCGGGCCGGAGCTTGATCGGCCGGTGGCCGAGGTTGAACATCTCCAGGGTGATCTGACCCTCGAACCCCGGATCGATGAAGCCCGCCGTGGCGTGAACGATGAGCCCGATGCGTCCGAGCGACGAGCGCCCCTCGACGCGCGCCACCCAGTTGTCCGGCATCTTCACGCGCTCGATCGTGGTCGAGAGCAGGAACCGCCCCGGGTAGAGCAGGAGGAACTCCTTGTCCTCGGGGAGCGTGACGCGCTCGCCCCAGGAGTCGTCGAACGGCGCCTCCGGATCGATCGGGTCACCACCGTCGCTGAACTGGAAGAACTCGCGCCCGAGACGGAGGTCCAGGCTGGCCGGCTGGTACTGGATGTCGGTCGGCTCTGGGGTCACCACGAGGGTGCCGGCGCTGACCGCGTCACGAATGGTCCTGTCGTTGATCTGCATCTTCTGCTCCTGCTTCTGCTCCTCGTGGGGTCATCCCTACGAGCACTGCTCCGGCCGCATCGAGACCTGCCAGAGACGCCACCCCACCGCCTTCTCCTTGCTGGAGTATGCACCAGCATCGGTCGGATGCTTCCGCATCTCGCGACGCTGGGCACCGCTGAGCTTCTTCTTCACGGCGCGCGACAGAGCAGCGTAGGCCACCTTCGCGTCGATCTTGAGACCGTTGGCGACCTCGTCCGTGGTGGCCATGGAGAAGCACGCGGCGGAGTCGCTGTCCCCGTGATCCTGAATCCAGCGAACGACTTGGGCCGCAAGGTCCTCCTCGGCAGCCTCAGAGAGTTCCTTCGACAGCTTCATGGCTCGATCCCTTCTCCGGAGACCTGCTCGATCCAGATGGCGATCTCTTCGAGGGAGCGCTCCCCCGCTGAGTCATCGGTCTTGAGATCGTCCACGCACCAGCCCATCGGGCATCGTCGCACGAAGAACCGGTCCTGGAGCGACTTCTTCTTCGGCCGATACCCGGCGATCCCCTCGTGCTCGGTCTTCACGAACCACCGAATGGCTCCGCTGCGCCCCTCTTCGATGGCCGCCCCGAGTTCGCGGGCGAGGCTCTCCATCTTCCACTTGCCCTTGGTGAACGCCTTGAAGCGCTCGACCTGGTCGCGCGTGAGATCGCGCCCGTCGATGTACGACGCGAAGACCTCAGCGAAGTCCTCCTCGGGGTTGAGGCCGCCGTAGCTGGAGGTCGGCGCCACCTTGCCGAAGAACTCGGCGAAGCCGCCGCGCTGCGCCTGGGTCAGGAACTTGAACCAGAGCCGATGCCCCAGCTCGTGCGCCACGTAGGCGGACAGGCGCCGGTCGAGCGAGAAGATGTTCACCTCGTCGCGCTGGATCGAGTAGTTCGCTGCCACCCCGAGGTTCTTGCCGAGGTGGTTCTCGGGCGCCTGGCCCTTGGGCCGCGCGTAGAACTTCCCGTACCAGAGGAAGCCGAGCCCCCGCTTCGTGAGGAGGGCCTTGGCCTTGATCAGTTCGGCCACGTAGTTCTCGCGCACACGCGGCTCGATGTAGCCGTGGCCGGGTTCCATCCTCATCGCACGCGCGGGGTCGGGCAACGGCTCGAAGATGAGCTTCGCACCGGCCACCTCGACCACGTCGGGCACCGCCGATCCGCCGCCAGGCTCCCACGGCTCCAGCCCCGCCCGCATGTTGTAGACGCGGGAGAGCGCCTTGATCAGTCCGAGGATCGCCTTGGTCGCTTTGTCGGCGCCGTCGTCCACCGAGACGCCCATGGAGAGGAGGGCGCGATCCCACCCCTCCTGGTCCTTGTGGAAGCGGTTGTCCCAGCGGAAGTCGCTCTTGTCGGGCGTCATGCCGGCGATGAGGTACTCGACCCGACCGCGCGCCTCGGAGAGCGCCTCGCGGGCCTCCTTCACGGCATCCACGGTCTTCTCCTTCCAGACCTTCGGCGTGCCGCCGAACTTCCGGTCGAGCTTCGCGATCTTCTGGCCGTCCGGCTGCCAGAGACCCTTGTTCACGAAGAGATCGTCGGCGAACCGGTCCACTGCCTCCCGGAGCACCTCGATCACGCGGAGCGCGGCGTTGGCCGCTGCCTTGGCCTGCTCGTAGTCCTCGAAGGTCCCCTTCTCGATGCGACCCGGGTACGTCTTGGCCACCGCCGCCTGGGCGTTCCACCAGCGACGCACGCCGGTGAACCAGGCGTCGTTGATCTGGTGCAGCTCACGTTCGATCAGGAGGGCGAGGCTCACGATGACCCGTCCTGCTTCCCGCTCTCGTACGAACTGGACACGTCGGCCCACCGACGCTTCTTGGCCAACGCGAGCAGGCCCTTCACGCCCCCGTGCTGACGACCAGACTTCCCCTCTTCCCACCCGAGCTGGTAGGCGAGGTCAACCGCTCTCTCCTGAGCCGTGCTCCCGGAGATGTCCGCCACGCCGAACTCGCGCGACAACCACCGCGTGTCGTTGTCGAGCGCCGACTCCAGGCCGACCGCTTCTTCGAGCTGGCTCGCGAGGCCCATCACCGGCCTCGATGAACGGAGATCCACTTCTCCAGCATCGCGATGGCCTCGTCGTACTCGGCCACGATCTCGTCCTGGACGCTGGCCGCCGCCGTGGCCTGGTCGCGCTCCTTCGCGGCGGTCGCCCTGGCCTTCTTGGCCTTGTGGAGCGCCTCCTGGGCGTCGGAGACCGTGCGGATGACGCGAGGTCCAGCCATCGCATCGGAGAAGTCCGAGCCCCCGAACGCACTGCCGGTCACGGCCTCTTGGAGCTGGAACGCGACGCTGGTGAACTGTCCAACGAACCGTCCAGACGCTTCGCCGGAAGCGGCTTCGTCGAGCTGGGCAGCGAGGTTCACAGCTTCTTCTCCACCTCGGCCACGAGCCCGGCGACCTGGGAGACCGCTGCGTCCACCTGGTCCATGAGACCCTGGAGCTTCGCCACGGCCTCCTTGGCGTCCCTCGGAGCGTCGTTCCCCTTGGCGTTCAGGCGCCCAGCGTAGGCCCGGATGACGCCGCCCTGGGTCTTGGCGAAGACCCCGATCTTCCTCACGACCTCGGGCAGGGTGTCGGATCCACCACCCTTCTTCTTGGCCTCCGAGACGAAGTCAGGGTTCGGAAACCCGAGACGGACCTTGTCCCCGTTCCCGTTGTAGTAGTTCGCGATCGAGTCCGTCGGATCGCTGCGATGCTCGATCTTGGTCCAGTCCGACCCGAGGCACACGCCGAGCGACTTCTCGATGCTCTTGAGCGTCCCGCGGGCGATGTCCTTGGAGCCGTGAACCGGCACCGTGGACTGGCAGCCGCCGCACTTCACCTGGAGGTGGGAGCCCTTCTGCCTCAGCTCGGTGCAGTCGTTGTCCTTGAGCTTGCGGAGCAGCTCACGCGACGACATCTCGGCCATCTCTTCGGCCGACTCGAACATGGTGCCGGCGAGGACATCGGACAGACCCATGCGGCCGACTCTATCACGCGAGATCGTCGTCGTCTTCCGGCGGCGACTGGTCGAACACGTCCTCGTCGAACTTCGGAACGGGAGGAGGTGGCGGGATCACGACCTGAGAGGGGCGTGGTGCCCTCGGCGGGGGAGCGCTGCTCGATAGCCTGGGCTTGGCCTCGGGGGTCGCCGGGATGGAGTCCAGCTCCTTGAGACCGATGACGAGGGCCTTGAAGAGGACCTCCTTCATCGACCGGAGCTGGAGCTTCTCCTGGACCCCGATGGCGAAGTTGCGCAGGTCCAGCGGCAAGTGCAGGCCGATCGTCCGGCCCTCCCACCCACGGTCACCGTTCCACGGTGCATTCAGCACCTCGCGCAGCTCGTCCCAGCGCTTCTTCTTCGAGGCAAGAGTCCACTTGATGTACTCCAGTGAGGACATCACTGACCTCCATTCTGGCGCATCGTGCGACGAAGGCGCTCCCAGCGTTCGACTGATCGCTGCACCCTGGTGGCCACCTTGTCGTTGGCCTCCTGGCGCTCGATCACGATCAGTATGACGGCTGAGACGGCGACTGCGGCGAGCACGTAGGACACAGTGGACATTTACAGCACCGCGTCATCACACTGTCCAGGACCAGATTGTGGAATCAGCGATCTGAGCCGATAGGAAGGCTCAGTTGAGCCGGATCGGCGACGGCTCCCACGATCTCGTCGTGAGCCTTCTTGGCCTTGTCGTACTCCTTGCGCGCCTTCGGCGTGAACAGGGCGTACGTGTCCGGCTTCACCGGGATGAACGTGCCCGCTGGCGGAGGAGGTCCACCGCGCCGGAAAGCGAACGTCGAGCCGTCTCGGGTCCGGTACGTGGACCAGTTCATCTCGTCGGGGTCGTCGATCCGCGGCATCCGCGTCGAAGAGCGCTGCATCTTGTCGCGGTACGGGGGCCTGCCGACGCACAGTTCCATGACCTCGAAGCGGAGCTTCACGTTGCCCGCATCATCCTCGAAGCGATGGGTGAACCCGGGGCCCGCCTCGAAGACGAGCCACCCGTCGCCGAAAAGCGGCGAGAACCACCTGGAGTGCTCCTCTCCGCGCTCGATCAGGTCCACCTCGAACATCCGTCCGTCCACCGTCCAGATGCGCTGCCACGATCTCTTGGGGTCCGAGCTGGAGCCACCATGGTCAGCCCTCTTGAGGTGGATGACCTCTCCACCGTCCTCGGGGAGGAAGAACGTCGGCCCGTTCTTCCAGACCAGGCGTCCGCGCCCGCATCCGGCCCACTCCACCAGGTCCACGGTCTGCCTTGCCCCAGGAGACGGGGGCCGCTCGAAGGCTCGCTGCTCTGGCGCTGCGAGTTCCAGGGTCGATGGGAACTCGTCTTTCGGCGCGGAAGCGCCCGGGTATTCCACCTGCACGCACCCGATCGAATCGTTCCACCCGACGACCTTTCCGACCGGACCAGCGCTCGGCCTACCCGAGATTCCGCGTCTTACGCGCACGTTGTCGCCGATGCCGAAGGTGTGACTGTGCTCGATGTCGTCGTGCCACGACTTGATCCCGTCGCTCATGCTCGGTCTCCTGGCGCGGGCGTTGTGCCCGGCGTCGTCTTGCGGTCGAGGTCCCAGCGCTGGAGAGCGAGGAGCGTCTTCTCCATCCACCGGATGCACTCAGTACAGGTGACCCTGCTCAGTTCACCGGTGCAGAACTCGCCGCGCTCGACCGCGCCCTTCTCGTCGGCGCACCAGAGAGCGGTCGGCGTGTCCTGGGTGATGCGATGGGGGACCCGGATCAAATGCGAGATGGTCATGGCTTCCTCAGTACGCTGGTCCGGCAGAGATTGAGAACTTCTTGATGATCGCGCGCGCCATCTTCATCGTCCTCTGGGCGTCGTGGATGCCGCCCATCCAACAGAAGCCCTGCTCGTCCACCCACTCAGGACGCGGCTCGTACTCGGGAGCCTCCGCGGCTGCGATGATGGCCACGGCGAGGTTGTAGAGGCTGTTCCAGTCGAGCGACCTGGTGCCCGGCACGTCCATCCAGCACGCCCCGCAACCACCCTTCGCGCGCTCGGCCCAGAGCCTCTTCTGGTGGGGCTCGGGCAGGAGCTTGAAGTGCTTCTTGCAGAACGGGATCTCGATGTGAGCCTCTCGGCCCTCGCACCCGTTCGCGTGGCAGGCATGCGTCATGTCGGCTCCTGGTGATCGGGATGCGGCACGAACCACACACCGCGCATCGCCTGTCCGCTCACGAAGAGGTGACGAAGCGTGTCTCCGCACTCGTCACCAAGAACCTCGACAGCCTCGGCAAACGACAGGATTAGCCGTTGCTCCTTCACGCCCGGGATGGCGAAGACGGGTCGATACTCGACCCGTGAGAGCGTCACCGGCGCGCTCACCGACGCACCCACGGCTCGACGTGTTGGGGCACCGGTGGAACGACCACGTTGTTGGGGTCGGAGGCGCTGAGCATCGCCGCGCTCGCCCAGTCGTCGGACTTCTTGCGCTCCTCGGGGGTCCATGCGCAGACCGTCTCGATGGGCACTTCGACCGAGACGAGCAGGAGCAGATCGCGCGTGACCTCGGGGTCGTCTTGGGCCGTCGGGTACGTGCCCTCGATCACCTCTCCCGTCGGTCCCAGGGAGAGCACGACCATCCCGACGGGGATGTCCCAGTCGGGCCCGCGCGTGAGGTAGGTGACCGATGACTCGACGGCGCGTCCCGTGTACTCCTTCTCGTGCTCGTTCCATTCCCGGAGGTAGAGCTGGTCGCCTTCCCGGAAGGTCCGGTCGGTCTCCTTGCGGATCTCGTAGCCCTTGCGACCGTCGAGGATGGCGGCGAACGGACCGAGCCAGGTCTTGAGTTCGTGTTTCATCGGAACAGCTTTTCGCGAAAGAACCTCAGTTCATCCACGCTCGCCCGGATATCGTCCTTGACCCGGTGCGTGGCGTGCCCCTGCATCGCCTTCCAGGTCGCCGACCAGTCTGGGTCCACCCAGCGCATGTACGCCTCGCGGATCGCGCTCACGTCGAGCATCCGGTAGTGGAGGAAGGCGTCGAGTTTCGGCATCTGGTGGGTGATGAACCCGCGATCGAAGTGGATGGAGCTGCCGCCGAGCACGGCCACCTTCGGAGCGAAGCCGTGACCCTTCGACAGCAACTCGATCGTCTCGGCCTCGACCTGGGCCAGGGTCTTCATCCCGAGCGCGCGGCTGCGCAGCGAGTCGGCGACGAGCCCGCTCTCGGTGTGGAGCTTTCGCACGAACTCGTCCGAACCATCGAGGATCTCGGAGATGTTGGCGTTGTACTGCGGATAGCGGTGGAAGAAGATCCCGTCGGCCTCGTCGCTCCCGATGGACATCCGGTAGTCCAGCTCCGAGGAGACGACCGTGACGCCGACCTCCAGGATGTAGTCCGTCACCGGGTTGAGCCCGCTCGTCTCGAAGTCGAGGAAGACGAGCCGATGATCGTCCGCTTTCTTGGGCGGAGGCTCGACACCTGGAGCCCCACCATGGCCCGCGGCGCACACCGCCCCGCCGTAGCTCATGCGCTGGGGAGTGCCGCATTCCGAGCACACGAGCCCGTTCAGCGGGAGCGTGTCGAACGGGGGATCCTCGTCGGGACGCTTGCGCGGGGGCGCCTCGCCGGGGCCGTCGTCGAAGCGCATGTCGATGTCGTCGTCGCTCATCGGAACGGCCCTCCCAAGTCCGCCACCTTGGCGACGGTGATGGAGATGAGCACCGCATCGCGGACGACGTTGTCCGGGCCCACCGTGCCCATGCAGGCCATCGAGAGACCGTGCGTCTGGTCCCCCGCCATCTTCCGCAGGACGACGCCCGACTCCGTGGTGAGGAGCTGCGCCTGGACGACAAGCGCGCCGTCCTCGCGGAGGTCCGCACCGATGACCTCGGCGCCCACGTTCTTGAGCTGGACCCGCATCGCGTCGTCGAGCTTGTCGCAGATGAAGCAGTGCTTGCTCATCCTCTCGGAGACGAAACGTTCGAGCGTTTCGCGCGGGTAGATGTCCCCATTCATGTTGGGCACGTCGGCCACGGCGAGCACGCCCACCAGGTCGCGCCCGTTTTCGTGCAGCGTCATCGTCCTGTCGATCATCGTGTCACCCATGCGAGCGCGACCAGGACGCCCAGGAGCACGGCGCACGCGACCGTCGCGAAGAACGCCAGCGCCACCTTCCGGTTCGCCCGCTCTTCTTCTTCCGACCGATCTCGGACCATCGCCCCAGTCTCCTCCGCGCTCTGTTGGAGTTCGGTTGCCATGTCCTTCGCCTCTGCCTCGGTCATCGGCCCTTTGGTCACCGGCGGCTGGCCGTCACCGAAGTCGGCGACGACGTACCACCAGTTCTTACCGCGCTTGATCTCTACCTTGATTCCAGGCACGCCACTGAATCCTATCGGGTGAAATGAATAAGTCAAGCCTCCGGAGTCACTCGGGCTCCACTGGGAACGTGCTCCGCAGGAACGCTTGCCACTCGGCCTCTCTGGCCGCCTCCCTCGCCGCCAGCTCCGGGTCCGCCTCCAGTTCGCGACGACGAATCTCGTCCCAGACCCAGGTCGAGCCAGGCTCGCACCCGCCGAACCGATCGCGGCACTCGCGCATGTACTCCAGGAGCGCCGAGATGTTCTCCTCGTAGGCGCCGGCCATCGACTCGCCGCAGTCCCAGGTGTCCATCGGAGGACACGCGCGCGGGGGCGCGGGGACGGTCGGCGGTTGGTACATGAGGAGCGCGCCCAGGACGAACCCGAACACGGCGCCCACGTTCATTCGGGAGGCCACGGACGCCCCTTCTTCCTGGTCATCCTCGCCAGGTACTCGGGGGTGTAGACGATGAGCCCGTTCTGCGCCTCGGCGACGGCCCTCCGGATCTCTGCCGGCGGAGCGCCGTCCATGGCGTGCTCGATCTGGAGCTTCATGTACTCGGCCCTGCCGCGCAGCATCCCGTCGAACCGCACCCGAGCACGCTCGCACTCGCGAGCCCAGCGCCTCCGCTTCTTGCTCCGGACGCTCACGCCTCGACCCCGACCTTCGCGCGGAGCCAGGTGTCGAACTCCTCGTGCGTGTGCCCGCTGGCGAGCGCGGTGCGGTGCGCTTCGCCCCAGTGGCTCCGCTTGAACCCCAGCTCGGTGGCCCACTCACGCCAGGCGCGCTGGACCCAGAGCATGAAGACGAGCGCGCGGGAGTAGGTCTTGCCGTCCTCGGGATCGACGACGTAGACGGGATCGTCGTAGGTGCCCTCGGGCTGGTTCGCCGGGTCCTCGCCGCGCGACGCCAGCCAGCACACCCAGCGGGGGTTGAGCTTGTAGTCGGAGACCTTCATCGGCGGCTGCTCTTCCTTTCACGTGCCATGTCGCGCTTTTCCTGAGCCAGGTTCGCCCTTGCATGGCCCACGCGCTGGGCCGTGCGTCGCATCCTGTCCAGCAAGAACAAGGTCTGACGATCCGCAACTCGGTCCAGACCCTCAGCCACTCGACCGCCGCCAGCCTTGAACCACACGCTGAGCGCCGTCAGGGCCTCGCGCTCGCAAGCCAGGAGCACACGTTCAGCTCGCGCCACTCGTTGCTGCGCTGCACTCGTCATGCGACCGCCGACAGGTAGTCAGGGTTCACGAGGTAGGTCGTCGAGACGACCTTGCCGCGCTTGAGGATCTCGGTCCTTGAGCACACCTCGGTGCCACGGTCCTTCGAGGTCGCGGTGAAGTAGCGCTTCCCGACGCAGCGCGAAACGTCCATGTACCCGTGCCGGTTGTAGACGGTCGCGTACTCCTCTGCGGTTGCCTGTCTCATGGTCATCCCTTCTGCCCGGCGAAGCCGGTGATCTGCTCCCACCCAGACCCGCCGTGGCTCGGGCTGGAGCCCGGCCCGTACCAGCGGTCGTGGGGGTTCGCCGTGAAGCCGCGGACCCGCTTCTCGTTGGGGCGCTCCGCCAGCTTGAGCCCGTAGCTCTCCAGCTCGGAGCGCACCTTGTTGCGGGAGCGCTGGAGCCGGAACGCCAGCTCACCCAGGTCCTCGTGGTCGAAGGTGTCGCGCTCGTCGTCCATGCAGAACTCGACGAACGCCTCGACCGACTCGAACTCAGGGGCGTCGATGTCCTTGGCCATGCACCCATCTTACGGCATAGCTAGCGTCTGTCAAGCTAGGTTTTCATCGAGAGCTGAAACTGTTTGTCGAAAGCGGCGTTCGCACAATCCGTGATGGCGTCTCGATACGCGTTCATTGCGCGGATGTAGGCGATGCGCTCCTCGGTCGTCGCGTCGGATCCTGGTCGCTCGGGCCGTTCAAATGGGCGCCCATTTTCGTCGGTGTAGATCGCGTCGTCGTCGAGCTTCATCGTTTCCTTGGGCAGGCGCTCACGGAGCGTGCTTCTGGACGCCGGTGACCACGTCGCCCGGCTCGATGTAGGTGGTCCGGCTGTTCCCCTTGTCGATCATCTCCATGACGCCGACGCGGAGACCGCATGGCTCCTGCTTCAAGACGTGCTCGCGCCAGGTGAGGAAGGTGATCGCCTTGTACCAGGCGTCGATGATGTCCGACTTGTCGTCGAGCAGGACGACGCCCTCGTAGCGCTTCTTGCGACCGTTCGGAGCGGTCACCTCGAAGTCGATGCGGCCGTTCGAGAGGCCCGGCTCGATGATTCCCTTCACGATCTCCATCTCGCGTTCTCCTTGGACGGTTCCACCGACCTGTCGGCAATAGTCGCACTCGTCGAACGACATGGTCAGATCGCAGGTGCACCTCTCTGCACCACCACTGTGCCTATAGGGCACCGGACCCGCCTTCGTCCTTGCCGTCGATGATGCCCTGGAGCGCCTCCCGGAAGGTTCGCACGATCGTCCGCTTCTTGGCCGACGCGAGCCACTCTCTCTGGAGCCGTATCTGGGCGATGCGTCGGATCGTCTTGATCGACAACGTCTCCGCCTGGTCGTGAAGACGCTTCGCTTCGCGCGCCGAGATGGGCCCGCACTCCCAGCAGTCGCCGCACGGGTTCGTCGGGGTGCAGTCCAAGGTGTCACTCACGCTCGTTCCCCAGGCCGCGCACGAACTCCATGGTGATGCGGCCGTTCGAGAGACCGGGCTCGATGATGCCGCGCACGAACTCCACGGTGACCTCCTTGCCGGTTCGCTCGGTGAGCGTGTGCGCAGCGAGGGTAGCAAGGAGCGTCTCGATCGAGGCGCAGACCACGTCGGCTCCGGAAGCCTCGACCTCGATCGTGTTCCCGCTGCGCTTGGCCTGCTTCACGTAGACCGAGACGCCGCCCTTGGTCATCCGGAAGCCGACCCTGATCGGCACCAGGTCGTCCCAGGCGATCATCGCGAACGCGCAGAGACGATCGAGCTGGCGCTTGGTGGGGGAGGCCGGCCCCTCGCCGGGCAACCTCACGACCGGGCCCTCCGCGCACGCACCCACGCACGTACGCGCGCGAAGGCAAGGGTCACAAGCGGTAGCGACGCGACCAGCGCGTTCAGCTCCCCGTGGCAGTTCAGGTGGCAGTCCATCTTCAAGGCTTCTTTCGTCTGCGCCGGGAGGCAGGTCGTTCCTCCTCGGCTTCTTCTTCTTCGACTTCGACCCTGACCTTCGGGAACTCCTCGTCGATCTTGTCTCGGAGCGTCGTGGCGATCGACTGGTCGGCGATGACGATCGACGCGACCGTTTCGAGCTTGTCGAGCGTCTCCAGGCGCCGTCGATGCCTGGCCTCCGTGCGATCGTTGGCTTGGCGCTCCTCTCGCTCGTCCACCGCGTTCTCGATCCGGTGCTTGGTCCAGTGGAACAATGACACCGCCCCAGAGAGCGAGAAAATGACAGCGGATGCCGCAAGCGCCAGCTCCAAGATGCTCGGGTCCACGGCTCAGTTCTTCCCGCCCTTGATGACCCTCGGGCTCCATCCGGACATGGGCTTGGGAGCCTCCTCCCCGGCCGCATCGACGACGAGCGGGACCTTGCCCGGTCGATGCGCCTCGATGATGGCGCCCTTCCCCAGCTCGCGGTCCACCACCAGGTAGATGCGCTTCCAGGGGAAGGTGCAGCGCGTGACGGTGTGGTTGAAGGAGAGGTCCGCGTGGAGGCCCGCATCGTCGAAGGCGATGTTCATCGGGTAGCTCGCGTCGAGGTCGAGCGGGAGACGGTCGCCGTACTGCGCCGCGATGTGCTTGGGCACGACCACGTCTCCGTGGGTCGTGTCCACGATGATCTTCGGCGTGTGCCCCTGGTTCCAGATCGTGTCGAGGAGGCTCCTGATGAAGACCTGCGCGCTCACGGTTCCTCCGATCGGCCCTCGGGGCAGCCAGCACCAACCAGGCACCCGCAGGTCGCGCAGATCTCTCCGCCCCGCGCGTAGTGGCAGTCCTCGCAGTTGCAGTTGGCGCCGTGCTCTTCGGAGACGGTTTCCTCTTCTTCATTCGACGACGACATGATCCTCGACCTCGTCCTCTCCGAGCGGCCCGTAGGCGCTCTCGATGTCCTCGTTGCAGACGGCGCAGACGAGGGGCTCTCCCTCCCACCGAACACCGGCGCTGACCAGGAAGGTGTCCTTGTCGGCCGAGTCTTCGGTCTGGCAGTCCTCGTGCGCGCACTTCGCGCAGATCGAGTCGCCGTCCGCCGTGTAGTAGGTGATCGGGTAGCTGCCGATGCTGGTGAACGCCCGGAGCGTCCCGTCCGGCATCCGGAGCCCCTCACCGTCGATGTCGAGCGCCTTCATCGGTCGGTCCTGTGTCTTGCCCCCGGATGCTTCCAAGGGAGGTTGTTGCAGGCGATGCAGTTCATGTCGGCGCCGTCGTCGTCGGTGTACTGGCCGTGCCCGTCGCACCCGGTACACGGGTCGCAATCGCAGGCATCGAGGTCGTCGTCCTTGCGCGCGGCACACCACGGGGCGTGCTTCATCTCGGAGGAGTCCACCTCGGTCACGGGCGCCTTCACCGGGGGACCTTGGCCAGCGCCTCGCGGATGCGCTTGATCGCCTCGTCGTGGCCGACCATCGGTCCGCGCAGCCAGTCTAGGGCGTTGCTCGCCGCGCCAGAGACCTCGGCGAGGGAAGTCCTGAGCCGGCGGTTCTCGGCGACGAGCTGGTCGATGACCTCGTCGTTCACGAAGTCGCCGCGGGCGCTCTTCTTCTCGATGGCGTCGAGGTCGAGAAGCGTCGTCTCGACCTTCACGCGATGCACCTTCACGTCCTTGGGACGGTTCTTCCCGCGAGCCACGCGCGCGATGACCCGATCCTCGTCGTTGCTGCTCATGACTCACCTCGTGCTTCGCCGATCGCGGCGTGAAATCTGTCGCGTGCCACCGGCACCGCGTCGCGGCACGCCTGCGGACCCGTGGGCGACCAAGCAGCGTTCGCTGCGCACAACGCGTCCCACGCCTCCACCAGCACTCGGAGCTTCTTCTCGGCGGCGTCGGTACGAGCCTTCTGTGCCGTCAGCTCTTCCATGAGCACCCACCCCGCGTCGAGCATGTCGCCGTTGCCGATGGGGGCGATGGGGTCGCGAGCCTGGATGCGTTCGATGGTCCGCTCCGCCTTCTCCAGCCGCGCGGTGATGGCGTCGATGTGCTCGAACACGGCCGTTACCTCGCCGTGGAACAGCCCGGATTGCGTGCGCATCGTCGCCAACCACTCGGGAGTCATCTCTTGGGGCTTGGGGTCGCTCATGATCCACCTCGGGCATCTTGAAGGGCAGCCTCGTACGCACGGCGAGCGGCCTCTCGCTCCTCGTGCTGAGCCGCCTGGACGTTGCACGACTGACCGCCGGGCCGGCTCGCCTGCTTCTTGAGCGCGGCCACCAGGTCGATCGCCTCCACCAGAACTTGGAGCTTCTTTTCGGAAGCATCGGCGCGGGCCTTTTGCGCGTCGCGCTCGGCCTCTGTGAGCTTCCACCCTGCCATCTGGCGGTGCAGCTTCCGGCATGCGGACTGGTGCACGGATTCGATCTGCCCACGCTCCAGTTCCGCCTTCTCTACTCGCGCAGTGAGAGCGTCGATGTGGGAGAGGAGGTCGGCGCGGTCTTGCTCAGCGGCAAGGCCCACCTTCGCGCGCGTGCGCACCTCAGCCAGCCGCTCAGTGGTCATCTCTTTGGGGTCACTCACGATCCACCTCGCGCGGCGCTGATTGCGTTGTCCACGATTCGCTGAACCGATGCATCCAGGTACCCCTGGCGGAGCAGTGGGGCCTCGGCGAGTGCCAGCCTGACGCCCGCTTCGACCTCAGCGCGGCGCGCCTCCACCAGCGCTTCGAGCTTCTTCTCAGCGGCGTCGGCTCGTGCCTTCTGCGCGTCGTGGTCGTCCTTCCATAGCCTGGCCGAACCGATCCAGTCCTCGCGATCCATCTCCGCCTTCTTCACTCGCGCAGTGAGGGCGTCGGAGTGGTCGAGGAGAGCGTTCTCGTCGACCATCGCATTGCCGTAGTGCCGACGGGCGTCTGTGACGCGCTGCCGTATCCGCGCCAGCTCTTCGACGGTCATCTCTTTGGGGTCGCTCATGACTCACCTCGGGCAGCTTCGAGAGCGTCGCTGAGCCGGTTGATGATGATGGGGTGGCAGTCGGCCTGGATTGACGACATGGAGCTGGCGACCGCCTCCACCAGCGCAGCGAGCTTGGTTGTCGCGTCGCCGCTCGGCACCGCCGGCCCGCCTCGGACGGCCTGGAGAGTGTCCAGTAGCGTGCCCCACGCGCCGAAGGTCTGATTCGACTCGCGGTACTTGAGGACACCCTCGGCAGCTTCTACCAGCGCCGCGAGCTTGGTCGTTGCGTCGCCGTTCGGCACCGCCAGTTCGCCCCGTGCGACTCGGAGAGCCTCGTCGAGGCTCGGCGGGTTCCCCAACTCGGTGTGGGTGACGCGGTACTCCGGATCGCCCACGTACGTCGTCATGCACCACTCCGCGCCGCACGCCGGGCACTTGTCCTCGGCTGGCGACTCGGGCACCAGCTCGCCGCACGACGTGCAGGCGTCGGTCACCTCGACGCAGAGCACCGTGCGACCGTCCGGCACGGCAGCCACCAACGCCGCGAGTTTCTTCTCGGCAAGGTCGGCACGTTCCGTGGCTGCATTGCGCGTCTTCTTCATCGTATCGAGCGCTTCGAGGGTTGCCCTCTTCCACTCCTCCCACCCGTTCGCGGTCCTGGCGTGGTCCCGCTCCAGCTCCGTCTTCTCCAGGCGTTCGGTCAGCGTCGCGATCTCGACCCGGTGCTTCTCGCGGATCGCGTCACGTTGCTCACGCAGCGCACGGACCTCGGAGCGCGCCTCGTTGCGGTCTGCGATCAGCTCGCTCACCTCTTGCCCGGTCAACGGGGGCAGTGGGCACTTCGCTGGTCGAGCCTCCGGCTTGGTCGTGCCGATGTTCACGATCAGATCGTTCAGCTTCCCGCACGTGGTGGCGCCGTTCCCGCCGTTGAAGCGGAGCGACGAGTCGGGGCAGGTGAGGCATCCGTCGATGGCCATGGCTCAGTTCGCTTTCTGCCGGAGGACTTGCTTGCGCGCGCGCCCGAGGGGGTCGGGCTCCGAGCACGGGAAGGTGAGGACCTGCCAGCCATCCTTGGTGGCGTACGCGGTGGCCTTCTTGAGGTCCTCGTCGGTCCCCTCGTTGAGCCACACCGCCGCCAGGGCGGTGTCGCGGAACCGGGGAGAGACGCCGGGGCGGAGGAAGATCTCCTGCTCGACCTTGGCGATGACGATGGTCTTCATGACGCGCTCCGGATGATGGTGGGGAAGGTGGTGACCATGCCGGTGTGCTCCTCGATGGTCGCGTGGAGCGAGTCCACGTGGACGCCCTCGACCTCGGCGATGACCTTGGCGGTCTGGGCGTACTCGCCCTTCTTGCGGCGCAGCGACGAGAACTTGACCGTGTAGGTGTCGTCGTCGGCGAGCGTGATCTGGAGGAGGTTCACGCCCTTGGCGTTGCGCCCGACCTTGCAGCGGAAGGTGCGGCCCTCGTTCTCGGACCAGAGGTCTTTGGCGCCGATCATGAAGAGAGCGCGCTTGCCGATCTGGTTCCGGATGATGGTGGCGGGGTTCATTCGTCTCTCGCTTTCACTTCTTTGTATCAGGTAAAGAGCGTCTGTCAAGGGACTACTTCACCAGCTTCCACGCGGTGTCCACCATGACCCCGAGGTCCATGTCGAGGAACTTCGCGCGGTTCTCGGGCTTGCCGAGCGCGTCGGCGACCATCACGAGGAGGCGTGCGGTCTGCACGTCCATGAGGAGCGCGCCGTCGTCGTTGTCGTAGGCGAAGGTCGCGGAGGTGTGGCGCTTGACCATCTGGGCGAGGCGCTGGTAGCGGGCCTCGCCGGAGGGGAGCGTCTCGAAGCTGGCGCGGGTGATGGGCAGCTCGCCTTCGAGATCGGGGTAGCCGTGGTCGGTGATGGAGAGGTTCTTCACGCTGCCTCCTGAGTCGCCTCGGCGGCCTGGACCACCTCGACGTTGTGGAGGGCGGTGAAGACCCGGTCTCCGTTGTCCAGCTCCAGGCCGACCGACCAGCCCCACTTGTTCTCGCCGAGCCAGAAGACCCGGGCGACCGTCCCCTTGGGGACCTTCCGGCCGCGAACCACCTTGACCGTCTTGCCCCAGCGGACCGTCACGGCCTCGGCCGCAGCTTCCGCCGCCACCTTCTCGGCAGCGCGCTTGGCCGCCGCCTGGTGCTCCTCGATGCTCTTCGCGATGGTGTAGAAGGCGACCACCCAGGCCGGGCCGTCCACGGGAAGGGGGCAGGAGTCGTTGTAGGACGGGCCCGACACGACCGAGAGGGTCTCGGGATCCCAGAGCATCGCCGTGTAGTCGTTGAGGCCGTCGTAGTAGAAGCTCTTCACGGCCACCACGCGCCCCGCGTACTTGGCGCGCTCCGCCGCCGCCCATGCCGCCCGATTCGCCGCGTAGTCCTCGTAACCCATGATCCGCTTCTCCTCTCCGGCTCCAGCCGGCGTCCGTTTCCTACAAGGACCATGTTAGCGTATCCGGAGCGTCTGTCAAGGCTTCCGCATGAACTCAGTTCATGCACGAATGACCATACATCGGCGCCACGTAGCACCGCGATGGCGGGTGCGCCGTTACCGCAACACGACCGAAGGAGCCTCGCCGAGCTAACGGCGTCGAGTGGGCGCACCGGTCCGTTGCCATCCGCGGTTCTCCCGGCGTGGATTGCAATAGAGACCGTGTCGTGCGAGCATTCCCCTACCCTGCCACAGGTAGAGGTCTTCTTAGGGAGTCCTCGGGACGGCGTCCGAAAGGGCGCCGTTTTGCTTTGGGACAGGTCCGGCTACGGCAGTGGCTCCATCGGCACGATCTTGCCCGCGAACTCGTGCGTGCAGTCGGCGAGGAACTCGATCTTCCCGGCCCGGATGAAGAGGTGACACCTCGCGGGAGGCGCACCGTCGATGCCGGCGTCGGACCCGTTGTACTGGACCAGGATCGAGGGGCTCACCGTAGGGGCTTCTCGGTTGCCGTCCCAGGTCCATGACCGGCCGCAGTAGTGATGGGTTCGGCAACCCGGGCACCAGAAGATCCATCGCAGGTTGGGATCGCCGACGACATCTTCGATGACGCGCGCGACCGCGGGCCGGGGATCGTTCATGCCTGGACGGTACGCCTTTCGCCTCTGACTTGCTACGCTGGGCCCGATGCAACTCGCGAGGCAACTGGAAGAAGCCCTGCTCTCCGAGAAGAGCGAGCGCGGCGATGTCGTCAACCGCGGCTACACGCTGAACATCGCGAAGGTGTCGCTCGAAGACGCGCGCGCCCACGTCAGCGAGGCCCTCGCCAGCGTGGGCAAGACCCTCGACTCTGTGCTCCCGAGCTTCGACGAGAACTACGGACGGATCCAGGGCCGCTTGAAGAAGGCGAGGAACATCCCCCGCGTCAAGATGCCGGTGATCAACAGCAAGGACGCGATCGAGTTCCAGCGCGCCATCGCCTCGGGTCGCATCGACATCTTCGAGCCGTGGGCGAAGGGCAAGCTCTACGCGCCCGGGAACAAGCTCGCCTCCGACGAGCGCGGTGAGTGGCTCTCCCTGGGGTTCAAGGACGGCAAGGTCACGGACGACCGCATCGACGCCCGGATCACGAAGTTGAGCGCCGGAAGGCTCCTGCCGACGCAGAACCAGATCTGGCTCGACTCCATCACCAACGCGCTGGTCAAGTACGGCCCGGCGACCGACGCGAACCCGCTGTCCCAGTACACGATCATCGTGTCGGAGGAGGGCTACCTCCTCGACGGACACCACCGCTGGGCGCTGGCGATGCTGACGGACCCGGCCTTCCAGCTCCACGCCGTCCACGTCCCGCTGGGCCTCGAAACCCTGCTCAAGGTGGGCCAGACGTACGGCGCCGCCATCGGCAACAAGCCGAACGTCTAGGGCGACGGCCTTCGCGACGCCGCTCTGACCGCCATGGCCGCGTCGTAGGTCTGGAGCCGGCGCCCGAGATCCTTGCGCGTCACGGGATGCGGACGGTGAGCGCGCGACGCCTTGTCGGATGCCGCCTTCCTCGTGGCCTCCTGGAGGCGGAGCTGGTGCTCCAGCTTCGCGACGTTGCCCTTGAGCTTCGCCAGCTCCTCCTCGAAGCGCCGCTCAGCTTTCGAGCGATGCCTCGTCGAGTGCAACGGGAACGGGTAGCTCGCCGTCGAGGGCACGTTGGTGCTCCAGTTGGAGGTGCTACCCGTGATGGACCAAGTCTGTGTCCCACCGTTCCACATCATCCACCTCCACCCCGAAGCGCCGCGTCGAGCCCGCAGGAGCAGGCCCGGATGAAGACCTTGTCGGAGGGCTTCGTCGGATCGCGACCCGACCAAACCGCGCAGTCGAGGAAGTGGAAGCCGTACTTCCGGAGCGCTTCCTCCAGCTCGTAGATGCGACGCGCCTTGGCGTCGGGCGCCACTGCCTTGAAGGCGGGAGGGGTCAGTGACCTGGTCGGACACGAGGGGTTCGAGCAGCCACCCGTGGTGAGTTCGGCCCCGCACGAGACACAGGCCATCGAGGTCCTCCCGTGATCAACCCCTCGCGGCGGTGACGACTGCGTCCTTATGGAAGCGCGCCGTCGAGCGCCGCTGCCCATCGGAGCCGGTGTAGGGCTGCTCGAAGTGGAAGATGACGAAGGCCATGTCGTCCTCCTGGCGCTCGATCTTCGACACCTGCCGGAAGATCGGCTCGTACGACGTGCCGCCCTTGACCCACGAGCCCTTGCGGACCTCGGTCGCCTTCATGCGGTCGAACTGGATGTTCGACGGCGGGTAGTTCGAGGCGTCGAGGGTGACGCTCTCGGTCATCGCACCGATGGCGTCGCGCGTGGTCTTGAGCCCGGCGATGGCCGCGTCCACGGCCCCGAGGATGCGCCCCGAGAGCTTCGCCTGGCGGAGCATCCCCTGGAGCTGTCGGAGCCCGTCCACCATGCGGGTCAGACCCTCCATGGCCTTGGCCATCTCGGGGGTCGGGTCCGAGCGCTTCTCGGCGATGAACTTGGCCACCGCCTCGACGGCCTCGGCGACATCGCTGGCGCTCGGTCCGGTCAGCTCGAAGATGGAGGAGAGGATGCCCTGCACATCCTCGACCTTGCCGATCTCGTCGGCCGCCATCTTGAGGGCCGCCGCTGCCGCCCCGCTCTTGTCCTGCTCGGCGGTGAGGCCGAGGTCCTTGATCCACCCGCGGACGGTGTTGAGCGCCTGGACCATCCGCTCGATGCCCATGCGCGCCGTCTTGAGCGTCGCCGCTCGCTCGGCCGCCGGACCGGTCTTCGTAGGGTTCGTGCGGGGCTCCATGGAGAAGCCTCCGCCCGAGTCCACCTGGAGGTTCGAGCGCGCCTCGGTGCGGGCCTTGGCCATCTTCCGGTGCTCGGCCGCCGTCTCCTTGTGCCGCTTCTCCATGGCCTTGTTGCCCGCCGCCGCGAAGGCTTCCGCAGCATCGTCGTGCTTCTGCGCGGCCAGCATGTGCATCTTCGGAGAGGTGGGGGTCCGACCTTTGGTCAGGTCCAACGAGGTCATGTCGGCAGCGGTGCCGAGTTCCTTCGCCTCGCTGCCGTTCTTCCCCTCGGTGAGTGCGCTGATCAGATCTGAACTCAGGTCGGCCATGTCGGTTCCCTCGGTGCGTGCCCCGCCGGGCTTGAGTTGGGTGAGCCCCTTGGTGACGCGGTAGTAGAACCGCTCGGGGTCCTGGAGCATGTCTACGTCCACGTCGGTGGTCTCGTGCGAGTCGATCTTCTCGCCGACCGACCGCCAGACCTCGATCTGGACGTTGTAGAGGTCCGAGCTGGACGAGTAGGCCATCCGGATCACGATCATCGGATCGGCCGAGATGTCCTGCCGGCGCGCCAGGTCGAACCGGAAAAGGAGCCGACCGTTCTCGGTCAGGAAGTGCTTGAAGAGCTTCCAGCCGCGACCGGTCTCCCGCTTGAGCCAGGCGGCGTGCTTGGGGGCCACGAGCTGGAACTGGCGGATGGCCTCTTCCATCCACTCGTCCCCCGATCCCTCGACCAGAACGCCCGTGTCGTGACGGACGAAGTCCGTGGTCGGCTGGAGGGCCTCATCGAGGGCGCTGGAGAGGTAGCTCACGTCATGTCTCCCTGGGCGAGACTACCACGCCACGCCGGAACAGCAGCTAAGGGGGCCATCTTGGGGCCCGTCAGCGCAACAGCAGAAGCAGAATCCATTCGACCACGTCGAGCCATGAGGACCGCGATGGACTGCACCCATGCACGCGCGTGGCGTCGCACTTCTCGCACTGTTGCAGGCCCTCGTAGTTGTGGCCGAGGGTGTTCGCGCGCGCGTCGTAGATGTAGCGCCAGATCGGGCCCCACCGGTGTTTGCAAGGGGGCGGCGGCTCGCGGTAAGGGGAGCGATCGGGGCGAGGATCCATCACGCGAACTTCCTCCTCATGCACCCGGCCCCGAAGGTGTGCGGTCCGTCGAGGATTGCCCCGCCCGGTTTCCTGCACACGGGGCACGGCTCGGGCTGGCCGAGGGGGGCGCCCCAGACCTTGGAGCGCCGGTCGTTCATGATCCGGAGGAAGTTGAACCCCTGCTCCATGGCGTCTTCGATCGCGACGTGGGTGTGCTTGAGCGACCGGTCGAACCAGTGCTCGGGCCACGCCCGCTTGCTGACCTCGATGTACCCGACGCCCATCATCGCCATCACGTACGACTCGATGTCGATCGCGTTGCGCACGAACGGGTTCTTCCCGCCGAAGCGGTGCAGGTAGTAGTAGACGAACGTGAAGTCGTACCCCGCCGGGTAGCCGACGAAGATGGGGGTACCCGGGAGAGCTTCGAGCCAGGTCGCGAACCGGGGGAAGACCTTGTCCGGCTTCTCGGTGTTCTCGCGGCAGCGGTCCCACGCCTCCTGGTTCGCCGACCACCACTTCGTGGTCTCGGGGTCCGGCTTGGCCCCCGGGAGCGTCTCCAGGTTGGCCGCGAACTCGCCGACGATGGCCTCCCTCCCGATTCCCTTCTCGGCGTCGAGCGCGACCGCTCCAATGGAGAGCATCGAGTTCAGGCCGGGGCACGGGCCGTCGCACTCGATGTCCACGCTGACGTAGATCTCCTTCACGGTCACCTCGGGAACGGGAAGCGCTCCGCAACGCGGGGCATGAACTCGGGGTAGCTGTTCTCCAGCGTGTCGAGCGCGTCGCCGTAGCTGTCTCCGCTCGCCTGGAGGAGGACGGCGTAGTCGATGCGAGCGACCTTCGTCATCTCCCAAGGCGGCTCGCTGCTCGTGAGCACGCCAACGATCTTCTGCTCGTGATCGAGCTGGCCGAGGAGGTAGCACTTCTTCATCGCGTGTCCTTTGGGCTGAGAATGGCCTCCTCGATGGTCGCGTGGACCGGCACGAGGGAAGCGAAGATGTGTTTGGGGTTGCCGACGATGCTGACGAGCGGCGGCGGCGTGAGCCACCTGGAGAGCGACACGGCGTAGAGCAGCTCCCCGCACGCGCCTGAACTCAGTCCACCCTGCTCCTTGCAGAGGACGACGACGCGCCTGGAGCGCTCGATGGCCGCGAGATCGAGAACCGCCACCTCGCGCGCGCGGGAGTGAGGGATGTCCTCGTCGTTCAGGAACCCATTGCGCCGAGCCTCCTCGACCAGCTCCCACCAAGGGAGCGAGATGGTCCAGCCGAGCGACTGGGCGTACTCAGCGGCCTTTCTACATCGCGGGATCTCCTTGCTGGGTCCCGCGATGTAGATGAGGTCGCTGCGCTGTTCAGCGGGCCAGGACACCGAGGATGTCGCCTTCGCGGATGACGATGAACTCGTTGCCCGCGAGCGTCACCGGCTGCCCGGCGAACTTGTTGAAGAGGACGTGGTCGCCGATCTTCACCGACACGGGCACGGTGATCCCGGCCTCGTTGACCCGCCCGTCGCCGACGGAGAGCACCAGGCCCTCGGTGGGCTTCTCCTTGACGGTCTCGGGGATGAAGATCCCGCCCTTGGTCTGCTCCATCGCGTCGGCCTGCTTGAGGACCACGCGGTCCCCGATCGGCCGAATGCTCTTGAACTCCTCGGACTCCAGACCGGGCTTGGTCATCTGCGACGGCATATCCATCATGGCTTCTCTCCTTCTTCTTCTTCTTCTTCGATCAGCGCTTCGCAGCTCCATGCTGCTCGGCGAGAGTTGGTGCTGTCGGAGCGTCGTTCACGCTCGACTTGGCCGCCGACTGGGGCGGGATCAGGTGCGACTGGACGTGCCATAGCACCTCGGAAACGAGCCGCGACTCGGGCATCGGCCAGAGGTACACCGAGTGGGGGTTCACCAGGAAGGTCCACTCCTTCCCGCTGAGCCCGGCGGCTTCCATCGCGCGCCGGATCCCGGCCGCGACCTCGGCGGAGACAGCGGCCGTGAGCCCCTCGATCTCCTCGCCCGTCATCGTGCGCTCGAACCGACGAGCGGCGTGCGAGCACTCGACGCCATTGAACTCCAGCTCCCCGGCCAGGCGGGCCAGCGCCTCCCATTCCCTGGCCGTCACCGCCACCGACGGAGCGAAGTTCTTGAGCGACTGGAAGACGACGCGGACCCGGCCGCTCGGGGCCGGATGTTCTAGGGCCCAGACCACTCAGGACCGCCGCGTTGAGCCCACGAAGGGCATCGGCAGATCGTCTGCTTCCTTGGGAGGCGGCTGGGTCTCGGGAGGAGCACCGCTCGTGTCCTCGTAGCCCCAGTTGACCTTGGCCTTCTCGATGGCCGTGTCCATGACCGACCGGCACGCGCTCTTCGTGCAGAAGTACGTGTACGTCGGGTCCTGGGGGTACATCTGCACGCCCTTCCAGCCCCGGTTGTCGGATCCACGGGACATCGTCCGGACGCCGCACGACTGGCAGGTCCAGACCTCGTCGTCCGCGGTCTTGCCGTGGGGGACCCTGGGCTTGCTCCGGCGCAGCTCCTTGGCCCCCGCCAAGATCTCGTCGGCGACGACCGTGGCGAAGCCGAACGACTGGCGCGCCCCGACCTTGTTCGGAGCCTCCAGCTCGAACCGGATGACCTCGTGGCCATGGGGGACCCTGCCGCCCATGCCTGGGTAGGACGGGTCTCGGCGCTCCGCCCAGACCTCTCCCTTGGCAAGGATCGACCCTCTCCCCCGCTCCGATTGGACGACGAAGGAGAGGGTCTCCGAGCGACTGGAGACGGTGTCGATGGTGAGCGTGGACGGCTCCCAGACCCCGGTCGGGTCCGGGTTCATCACGGAGAAGCGTTTGCTGCTCACGCGGCTTCCTCGACACCCTCGACGAAGATGCCGAACATGGCGAAGAAAGTCCGGATGCCGGACACGGGGACCACGAGCCGGTCAGGGCCTCCGACGCGACCCTCGCACGCGATCCATCCGCGGTTCTGGAACCGCTGGACCGTGGCGGCGGTCAACTCGAAAGCCTCCTTGCCGGTTGGGCCACCTACGAGCCTGGCGTAGCTTCGGCCCTGGATGTCCTCGACGTAGAGGTAGACCGTCTCCTCCCACGTCCGGATCTCCCCGGACGCAAGAAAACGGGTCCGCTCGGCGATGACGGCGGTTGGGTTGGGCGGGCGGATGACCACCCGCGGGTGCTTGGTGATGGTCATACGCCGGAAGTTAGCGTATCACCATCATTCGTCAACGCCTTTCGTCCGGGGGGACGAACTTGGGAAGCTGCACGGTGGTGCGACAGGCTTCCTTCGCGCAGACGTGCCCGCCCTGGGGGGAGAGCGCCCAGTCCCCGAGCCCGCCGATTTGGATCTGGGTGATGCCGCACACCGCGCAAGTGAGCACGGGCGGGCCCGACTTCTTCCTGATCTCGTGAATCGTCATCGCAACCTCAGCCGTAGGCGATCTCGTGCCCGTCGTCTCGTCGGATGACGAACGGCCGGGGCACCTGGATGAAGCGTTTCGTGCTCTGGAGCACGGTGAGCTGGTAGCGGGCCGTCCGACCGATCGCCATGAAGACGCGCCCCTGGACCGGCTCCTGCTCGGGGATGTGGACGTAGCAGGTGACCATGCCGGCCGCGTCCGGCTCACCGGCCAGGAGGAACCGGTCGGGATGGGTCCGGTCGAGGTTCTGGTAGAGGGTGTCGCGGTCGGTCGAGAATCCCATGGGGCTCCTTCAAGGTAGACGGATCCATTCTACCCGGAGCTGGAGCACGTCGCCGTCTTCCGTCTTGGCCAAGAGGTACGCCCCGATCCTGGCGTAGGCCCAGAGCCGCATGTTCTCCGGGTACGAGTGGGGGACCCGCTGCCCCTGAACGTGCGGGAGCACGTCGTCCGCGAAGGTGATGACGCTCTTCTTGAGCCTGACCGTAGTGCCCACCATCCGGTCGAGGAGAGCCACGGTAGCGGGGTTGGCGCGCTCCCAGGCCAGCGACTCATCGACGAGCCGCTTCTCGGAAGCGGTCAGATCGGACCTCGGTGCCGACCGGAGCCACTCCCCGTAGGTCTCGCGGTCCTTGGACCACTTCCTGCGCGGCGATGTCACCGTCTCCGTCACCGTCTCCATGGTAGCCCCGATCACTCGCCCCTCATGAGTTTCTCGTAGTCGAACGCTACGCCAAGGCAGTCGCGGATCGACACCTGTTCGCCCCGATGGCCACGGCACTCGTTGTCGTAGATCAGGGCGTACTTGGGCACCGTGACCTGCCCGAGCACAAACCGTTTGCCACTGTCCGTGATCCGCCAGTGCCCGGAAGAGTTCTCATCGGACGTGCGCACGTCCCTTCCCTCGATCAGACCCCAGAAACGCAGCTTCCCGTAGTCCCCGGACGAGCCGCGGGTGTAGATGCCTTCCTTCACGTACACCCAGTCGCCGCCGTTGGCCTCCGCCTCCCGGTACAGCCGGATCAAAACACGAGCCATCCCTGAGTGAATGGTGCGCGGGTAGATCTTCGCCGTCTGCCCGCAGCACGGGCAGTCGATCGGATCCTTCTCGTTGAGCGCTCCCCAGAACTCCTCGCGGACGGCACCAAACGACTCGGATGGACTAGCCTGGATGACTACCTCGTCGCCCTTCGAGATATCAGCGAGCCATCTGCCGAGAGCCACCGCTGGCTCACCACGTAGGTGACCGTTCCTGCTCAGCTCTCGCATCTCTTCGAGCGCGACACGGAGCTGCGTCTTGCTCGGTCTCTGGATCGTCATGCCGTTGACTCTCCTTCTGCTCCGAACATCTTGTCGAACTCTTCGGGGCCGATCTCCTCTCGAAGCTCATCGAGCTGTTCGTCTGTCGGTTCCTCGTCGAACTCCCCGGCCTTCACCCGGGCGACGATGTCGGAGAGGTCCACGCGCTGGCATGCCGCCAGGTCGCGCAACAGGTTGACCTTCGGGGCCTCCGCGTCGCTGTCCCAGTCGTGGTACTTGCCGTTGCGCGCACGCGCGATGACGTAGGCCAGGTTGCCGCTCCTCTTCGGGAGCGCCTTCTGCTTCTCCACGAGGAGAGCCACCAGCTCGACGCGCGTGCTCGCCATCACCGCCTCACCACCTTGAGCAGGAGCGGCTTCTTCCCGATGGGGCACCATTCCGGCGGCGGTCGTACCGTGGTGAGCTGGTTCCCCTCCGGCGCGCCCCAGTGAGAGCAGATGTCGTGGACCGGCAACGCCTCCTGCCGACCGAAGAACGCGTCCATATCAGGCTGGCTCGCCAGCGGCACGCGCTGCCTCATGTCCACCCTCATCGGGCAGCTCATGCAGGAGTTGATCTCCTTGGTGTCGTGCTCGGTCACCACGGTGCCCCCTCGATCCACGGCATCCGTCGAGCGTGTTCCCCGGCGATGCTCTTGGCCAATCCCAGCGTGCGCAGGTCGCTCGCGATGATGTGCGGGCTGCCCTCTTGATCGTCGTGGAGGCAGACGCTCCACTTGCCGTTCGCGTCCCTGCCGATCGCCCACTCTCGGTAGGTCGTGAGCCGCGCGGACCCGATCTTCGCGGTGCCGATCACGCCGTCCAGCGCGCGGTAGCAACCGCTGCCCTTGCCGTCGCTGCGCCACCGGAGCCCGCAGAGGAGGATCCGGTAGACCGGCTTGCCTTCCTTGTCCTCGAACAGCGGGACCTTGTTCATGCGGTCGAGATCACCGTCGCGCATCGCGCTCACGATGAAGTGGGCCTGGGCCTGCTCGGCCGGCGAGGAGCCGAACTTCACAGACCCTCTCCAGCCTTCTTCGCGATCTCGACCTGAGCCTGGTCGAGCTGCTCCTGGTCGGGCAACGGAGCGACGAGCCCCATGTCGTTCTTGTTCGTGTAGCGCACGTCGTCGTCGATGCCGTGCGCCTCCGCCTCGCTGTCCGCCTCGGCCGTGAGCGCCAAGCCGAAGTCGAAGAAGATGCTGGCCGCCTTGTGGAAGAGCGACTCGACCCTCATGCGTCGCGGGAGCTGGGGGAAGTTCCCGAGCGTCTCCAGGCGCTTCACGCGCGACGAGACCTGGGCGCCGGCCGTCTCGACCATGCCCATCCCGTAGCCCGCGCGCACGAGCGGAGGAAGCTGGCCCCAGCGGTTGATGAAGTTGGCGCAGGCGTCGGCGATGGACCGTGGCGCCGCGACGCAGATCGCGAAGATGGCGAGAGCCGACTGGGCCTTGCCGACCTCGGCAACCATCGCCTTCTCGGCGTCGCCGACGGTGTTGCCCTTGGCGTGGAAGTGGTAGCCGGGTCCCCAGACCATCGCCGTGACCGAGAGCTGGTGGATCTCGACCGAGATCTTGGCGCCTCCCAGCTCGCCGACGAAGTAGTTCGGCTTGTTCTCCGGCACGCACTTGGTGCGGAGGAAGTAGATGGCGTCGCTGTCGGTCATGTCGGTTCCTTCGGTTCGTGCTCGTCACGCATGACTCGTCCACGGATCGTGCCCGCACCGCCGGTCAGGTGGTAGACGAGGATGCGGCTGAGCAGATTGTTCTTCTGCGGGTCCTTGACCTCGTCAGCGGTCGCGTCTCTCCACTCGGAATACTCCGAGCGCGGACCCGAGTTGTCGTCCTTCCTCGTGATCACGATGGAGACGCAGGACATGACATCGCCGCGCTCGGTGGCGTCGGCCACCGCACGAAGCGCATCGGCCTGGAGCTTCCGAGACTCCACGTTCCCGAAGAAGTCGCGGAGGTCGGAGCCTCGGTCTTCTCTGCTCTGTTCGCCCATCACGGTCTCTTCGCTCATTCGTTCACCCAGTCGTCCTCGTCGTCGAGCGCGCCCGTCGCGTTCACCCCCGGGCGCATCCCGTCGTGACCGTCCGGAGGACGCTGCGCCCGCACGATGCTGTCGACGAAGAACTCGGAGCGCGCCGACTTCCTCAGCATCGCCACGCGCACCGCGCGCGCGAACATCGGGCGGATGCGACCCTGGGCCTCGTCCATCACCAGGACTTCGAGCGCGTCCACGTGCTTCCCGACCCCGACGAACGGCGCGTGCTTGAGCCGCATGACGTGGCGGCCGATCCCCGGCGCACCCACCCACCGCACGTCCACGTAGGCCGCGCCGCCCAGGTAGATCTCGACGGGGTGCTCGACGGTGGCCACCGGGTTCCCCTCGGCATCCACAAACTCGTCGCCGACCTTGAGCTGGACCCGGGTCAGGTCCATCGGCGGCAGGTCGACGAACCCGACCATGGCTCGGTCCCATCGTGCGTTGTCGGACCAATCGCGAAGCGGATCGTACTCGCGTGCCAGCCCGAACGGGATCGGCCGGATGCGAGGCAAGGTCTCGCCGCTCAAGGGCTCCTTGAGCGCCAGGCGCTCCCAGTCCTCCGCGAGGCCCGGGAGCTTCCCGGCGTCGATGTGCTTCTGGAGTGGGAAGCCGACCTCGACCGGGCTCGGGCTCACCGGAGCAGGCGTGTCGTCGTCCTCCGGATACAGACCCTCCGTCTCTGGTGGGGGCGGGAAGATGGTGTCCACCACCGCCCCGTAGACGTTCAGGATCAGCTTGCGCAGCATGGATGCTCCAATGAGTGTTCGATACTAGATGTCAGATTGCGTCTGTCAACCTGAAAGAAGGCTCACTCCAGCCTCCCAGCGATGAACATGGCCAGCTCTTCGAGGTCTCGTCGGTCGGGCAGCCTGCGGGCCAACGCGCAGCCGATGGCGAACCAGGTGATCCCCTTGACCACTCTCGCCCCCACCGCTCTCACGCCAGCCTCACGGTGAAGGAGATGGTCTTGCCTCCACCCTTGGCCGGCTGGATGTCGAGCGCGAGGATCTGGGCCACCGGAGCGTTGGTCTCGACGAGGTCGGCGAGCTTCCGGAGCGTCTCCCCGAGGTCCTTCCGGGTGAAGTGGTCCAGCTCGATGCCGGCGCCCTGGGTGGCGGTGTTCACCCTGGCCTTGACCGGCGTTGGCGCCGCGCCAGTGACCTTCGCGCGGATGGCCGCGTCCACCGCGCCACCCTCCTCGGGAGCCGCCCGGATGAACCCGAGAACCGCATCCACCAGCGACTCGGCCTGGGAGCGCGTCTGCCGGCGGAAGACCTGCCCCATGTTCACGCGCCCCACGGCGATCTCGCCCTGGTCCCCCTTGCTCATGAGGGTGATGGAGACCCGGTTCGAGGTGGGCGAGTCCTCCATGACCTCGATCACCATCTCCGAGTCCCCGACCGGCTCGACCTCTTTGCGGACCGTCTTCGTCATGTCGCCACCGGGAAGTGCCGCTGACCACGGAGCCACACGGGCCACTCGTCTTCCTCGCCGCCGTGCGAGTCCTTGAAGTGGAGCTGGACCAGACGCGGGGGCGCGTCCGGGAGGGCGCCGTTGTAGACCGGTGCCTCCTCCATCGCGACCGCCCCGAGCTGCTTCACGAACGGCTTGGCCCCGTCCCGCTCGCAGATGTCGATCGCCGTCTTGGCCCACGACAGCTCGAACGGCCGAGCGTCGTGCCCCGACTCACCGCCGATGATGACCCAGTCGATGCCCGCCGCGGAGCACCCATCGATCGGCCCGAGCGCAGGCTCGTAGCTCACGAACTTGGTGCGGGCCGGAACTGAGTTCAGGGCGCTCACCCGCCGGTTCCACCACTCGGCGTTCTCGGCGCTGACCCCGAGCCAGACGTTCTCGTACCCGTCGCCCCAGTCGGGCGGGAGGTGGTCGGCGATGCGCCCGTGCCTCTTGGTGAGGACCTGGAAGATCAGGTTCGGGCACCGCTTGATGATGGCCCACGCCTCCGCGCGCCAGTCGTCGGCCTCCTTCGAGAAGAAGTCCGCCCAGCTCGCGACGAAGACGTAGTCGACCCTGTCCAACGCCTTGGCATCGGCGTCCCACCGGAGCGGGCGGTTGAAGGTGCTCGGCTTGCTCTTGACGACGACCTCTGGGTCCTGCCCGAACCGCGTCTTGTCCCGGAACATATAGCAGTTGTCGCACCCCGGGCTGACCTTCTGGCATCCCTGCCAGGGGTTCCAGGTGTGCTTCGTCCACTGGATCGCTGAGTTCTCTCCCACGGTCGTCTCCTGCTCGCGGCTCAGTTGGCCGCGCTCTTCTTGTTCTTGCCGAACACCCGATCCCACGTCTCGCGCGACGCCTTGGTGGCGTACTGGGCCGGCCCCTTGCCCGTCCTGGTGGGAGCCGGAGCGGACTCGACCTCGACCTCGTCCGCCCCCTCCATGCGCGAGGCGTGGCCCTCGACGACGGTGGTCATGTCGTAGCTGCCGTCCTCGTTGCGCTCGCCGATCTGGACCATCTCGCGGCCGTTCAGCGGCTCCCCCTCGCGGATCGGAACGAGCGCGCCGAGGTGCCCCTTGTCGGTCTTGATGGTCGCGCCGTGCTCTGGGCAAACGGGGCCGAGGATGTGGATCTTTCGCTTCTTCATGGCGCCTCCCAGGGAGTGAAAGGGGTCTCGTTCTTCTGGTAGAGCGGGTGGACCGGCCGCCCGTCCTTCGTGAGGCCGAGGACGTGGAGCGGCTTCTGGTGGTACCGGCGGAGCAGGGTGCAGACCGCGACATCGCGGCCGAGGAATCCGCCGTGCGCTCCCCACGCGCACACGACCAGTTCGGAGCGCGCCGCCTGGTCGCCGATGTAGATGTCGCACTCGGGGCCGATGGGGTCCTTGCCCGCCTCGACCGCGCGCTTGAGGTCCTTGGGCTCCTTGCTCCTGAACGCGAAAAGGTTGACCACCGAGACCTCGCCGAAGCCGGCCCTGGTGGAGAAGCCGACGATCTTCCGGATGGTCGGGTCGTCCACGAACGCATCGGCCGTGCTCGGGTTCAGCATCACCCAGAGGATGCGCCGCGCCCGATCTCCCGACTCCACGATCCGCATGAGCAGGTAGCGGTAGGTCCCAGTCGGATCGATGAGCGCCGACTTCTCGGTATGAGGCGCCGGCCCATACTGGAGCTGGAAGAGGGTGGTCACCAGAGATTCTCCGAGTAGAGGCATCCCTCGTCGCCGCCGCACCGTCGGACGATCTGGCCGGCCGCCTTCGCGATGGTGTGCGCTTCTTCCCTGGTCACGAACCGCTCCGTGTCGGTCATGAAGCCGAAGACGGCCGACGACTGCGGGAACCGGCGGGGCCTCCCGTCGGGGCCCTTGGCGTAGACCCGGATCACATCGTGATGCCGACCCGGAGGGTCCACCGAGAACGCCTCCCCGTTGATGAGGATGGCCGCCTTGGTGATGCGCTCCGTCTCGGTCGCCTTTCCTCCGTCCATCGTCAGCTCCTTTGGTCTCATCGACCCGCCTCGCGAATGCAGCTCCGAACAAAGTCCTCGGGGTCGTCGTCCGGCCACCCGTACTCCCCGGCGTGGTTCATCGAACTGGAGAACATGGCGCCGCTGCCGTCCCAGCCCTGAGCGATCACCACGCGGAGGAACTCCACGAAGCGCACCCGGTCGAGCTTGCCGAAGCTCCCGAGGAGCCGGTCCGGTCCGCCGTCGAGGTTGGTGACCTCCAGCTTGCCCTTGGAGATGCCGAAGTAGAGTCTCATCCGCCCTGTCTCTCGCATGCGTCGCTTCTTTCTGGAGCCAGGGGGCAACTGCTATCCATGACCTCGGGCCCGTCGCCGATCAGTTCGGTCCCCGGGTGACCCACGGGGGGCTGCCCGGTGTAGCCGACCCAGCTCGAACCGCACACCCCGCAGTGGACGCGCCACGAGCCATCCACGAACTTCTCGGTCCGGACGGCGCGCTCGACCACGCGCTGACGGAAGAACTCGACGTGGTCCACCAGGCCCATCGGTTCGCCCCGGAGGATGCGGCCGAGTAGGGCCAGGTTCTCTGGCGTCGGATTCACCGTCGCGATCCGGAGCGCTTCCGGCCAGTCGGGTCGGATGCCCTTCACGCCTTGGCCTTCTTCGCCTTCTTCTCCGGCTTCACGAGGAGCAGGGTGCCGTTCTCCCAGTGCTCCAGGATCGTGCTCTTCCCCGTCTCGAAGTCGCGCTCCATGACGTAGGCCGCGTTGGCCAACGAGAGCTTCGAGTACCTGCGGGCCACCGCACGCGCGCGCGGGAGCGTGGTGTGGGCGCAGAGAGCCTTGGCGTCCTTGCTTGGAGCCTTCGCGACGGTGTGTGCGTAGAAGAATCCGGCGCTCATGCGAACCTCCCACTGTGCCCCGTGCGCTCGGTCCAGCTCAGAATCTTGGGCGCCTTCGCCTGTAGCTCCGCGAGGAGCTTCTCGTCGACAACGACGATGTCGGGGTCGCCGCCGTCCACCCACGACTGAGCCATGTCGGTGATGAGCTGCTCGGTCTCCTCCGGAGTCTCGACATCGGTCCCCGGGATCGACTTGCGCACCAACTCGATCTGGGCACGGGCCACCTGGCGCCCGCGCTCCATGGTCATGTCCATGAAAATGCGGTCGCCGACCTTGAGCCCGGTGTGAGGATGGTCCGGAGCGTAGAGATCACTCTTCCACTCGACGTGTTGCAGCTCGACCTGGTCGTCCTTGGACCGGATGGTGAACGGGGTCACCCCGTCCCGGCTGTTCCAGACGCGTTCCACGATGGGATCCGGACCCGGCCCGCTCTTCTTCGAGGCGTACTTCATGAGCGCGAACGCCTCGGCGTGGTTGTGCTTCATCGTCATAAAATACACCATAGCAAGAGGCTGTGGCTTCATCGTCATAAAATACACCATAACAAGAGACTGTCAACGATCAAACGCGTCGTCTCACCACCGCACCGAGGCTCTCCATCGCCAGCGCGAAGTCCTCAGCCTCGGTCTCGCTGACGAGGATCTGGCCGGCGAACCCGCGCGACTCCGGCTGCCCGCACCGGACGATCACCTGGCAGTGACCTCCCCTCGGAGGCTCCAACTCGAAGGCCCAGCGCTCCCCGAGGACAGGGACGACCGTGAGGTTCGACTCGTCCACCACCTGGAGGACGTTGTTGAACATGACCTTCACGTCCGGCGTGCCGACGACGAGTTCATCGACCTGGCCGCGTCCCCAGTGCGGGTGCTCGACCCACTGGTGTCGGTGGAACTTCGGCTGGAAGGGAACGTGCTCCGCCTGTGTGAACACGAAGTCGCCGTCCTTCCCGATCCGGATGAAGCCGTTGTCGTGGATGGCTGCGCGGATCTGCTCGATCGTCATCGAGCCGATGACCTTGCGCACCTCTGCCGGGTCCAGGATGCACGGGCCAGCGACCTTCACGGTCGCCCGGAAGCCAGACGGCATGATCACCGAGATCGGCCCCAGCTCCAGCGTGTGCTCCTGGTGACGAGCGTGACCGACCAGGTACCGCCCGGAGACACCGCTACCGAACTGGACGCGGAACTCGCCCGTGAACTGGTCGTGCTCGACCTCGCTCGCGCCCATCGCCCTGAACCTATTGAAGGACATCGCTCAGTACCCACGGATCGTCCGAAGGAACCCCTCGACCATTCCTCTGGCGACGGCCTGAACGGCCGGAGCTGACTCCTCGCCGACCAGGTGGGTTGCCACGGTCTGGCAGATCTTCTCCTCGAACTCGGGCATGGAGATCGTGGCCTTGACCTTCGCGGTCACCAGATCGGTGACCTCGCGCTGGATGATGTTGGCCAGGACCGACTGGTTCGACGAGTACCCGCCCGTGTACGGGGGCGGCTTGAGGAGCCGCTGGATCTCGGCGTCCACCAGGGCCTTGATGGCGTCCTGGTCCACGACTTCGTTGATTCGCGCCTTGATGGTCTCGCTGACCTTCTCGTTGATGTCGCTCACTTCTGCCTTGCCCTTCTGAACCCGCGCCGCGCCAGGCTGTTGTCGAGAGTCATCGCCACCATGGAGAGAGCCTCTCCAGGCGTGTCGCCCTCGACGGACAGCTCCATCGCCTCGGGCATGAACTTCGTCTTCATCCGCGCACGGAAGCACTCGGCCTCCTCGTCCCAGGTGACCTCGACGGTGAAGTCCGGGAGCTTCTTGAGAGAGGAGACCTTGCCCTCCAGCTCGTCCTCGGCGCTGAGCGCGTCATCGACCTCGTCGCCATCGTCAGGCCCGAAGAGTCGGATGAGGAGCGTGTCGAGGAGGCCGCGCTTCGGCTTCTTGTGCTCGTCGCTCACTTGCGCCTCGTGCCCCTGCCCACGACGGCCCTCTTCTTGACCTGCCGCTTCTTGCCCTCCGGCTCCTCATCGGCCCTGAGCACGACTTTCTTCTTGGGCGGCCGATTCACGGCCTCGCACTTGATGCAGAGGCCGCACGCCTTGCGACCGATCGGGTTCTCGCAGGTCCACCAGGCGTCTCGCGGCACGCCGTGCTGATCGAGCCGACCCAGCACCTCGTCCTTGCGAACCCACTCCAGCGGGTACTCCACGCTCGCCTCGGAGCGAGCCAAGGCTGCGAGCGCGGAGAACGCCTGGTCGAACCGATGCCGGTCGTGCCAGAAGTCGTCGCCGCGGATGTAGCCGAAGAGCACGACGCTACTCTTCGGAGGCTCGGTCACCATGTACGGAAACAGGTGGGCCAGGAACAGCCCGTACTGACCGACGTTGCCAGGCGTCCCGCAGTCCTTGGACTGACGCACGGTGACGGTGTGATGCGTGACCTTCCGGCGGTGCTTCTCCCAGAGCCACTGCTTGAACTTCGTGCGCGCCATGTCCTCAGCGATCCGCTGCTCCTTGCGGCCGATCTGGGGCTGTTCGAGTGTGAGCGCGACCACGTCCCCAACCACCCCACCGGACGGATGAGCGAGCAGCTCTTCGAGCAAGACGATGGTCGAGTCGGCTCCGCCTGACCAGATGACGATCCGCTGCGCTCTCATGGCTCGGTCTCCTGCTGCCTCGCGAGGGTCATGCAACAGAGCATCGCGTCTCGGTTGCACGTCGCCTCCATGTCGCACTCCTCAGGCCCCGGGCAGTCGCAGGCCGGGATGGCGTGGAGCCGATCGTTCAGCTCGGAGACGAGCGTCAGGCTGTCGTCGATGAACGAGGCGCACTCGTCGCGCCCCGCGCGGCGCCCGTCGAGGTACCCAGCGAGGCCGCCCATCGCGGCGCCGAGAACGAAGATGCCCAAGAGCTTGAAGTTCACGTCGCCTCGCGCTTGTACCGAACGATCACATGGCTAGCGCAAACCATCGCCGCCTCGTACTCGGAGACAACCAGCACCTCGTCCCTTCTAGACGGTTCCTGGAAGTAGCCGGCCAACCACCCGGCACCCGGATACGTGGATCCAGTCAGATGATGCCAGGTGTCTCTATGCGGACTCTCATTCAACATTTCACGGAGGAGACGGCGGTTTTGCCATCCGGGAGGCGTCTCACTTCGCGTGTACGCCACCAACGAATGCAGCATCGCTGCAAGCCACACCCCGCGAATCGCCGATGGCTCGAAGTCGAGCCTCCCCATGAGGCTGAGCGTGTCCCGTTCGCCCTTCGGCTGGAGGTGCCGCTCTTGCCACAACCACCGGTCCGCAGACACGAGGCGATCGAGTTCGCTTCGTGGCACGAACACGGTCGCCGGAAGGTTGGATGCGAACCCGAGCATGTTGTCGTTGAGGCCGCGATACGGAGGCTCGTCGAACGTAACGATCTCGGGCGTCAGAGCTGCCTTCATCGCTGGATGCAGATCGAGAATGCTCATGGTGTCAGTGCTCTCATGGTCAGTGCCCGTAGTTGCAGCCGATGGCGAAACGCTGTCCGTTGACGAAGACCTCGCGGTCCACGGACCCGCAGCACCCCTGGCTCTGGCGCCACCGGTAGTGGTTCATCTCCATCCGATCTCCGACCAGGGCGACCCGGATGTTGTCCACGCAGTCGAGGTCCTCGGTCATCTCGGAGATGTGCCGAGAGAGCTGGCTCGCGACATCGGCCCCGTACCGGGCGGAGATGTTGTGGTCGTCGAGCACCGGGAGGAAGCTCTTCCTCACCAGGCCGCGCTCGATGAACCGCACCTGCCGAACCCAGTCCGACGGGGTCTTGATCGTCCCGTCGATGTGCGCGTTCGTGAGGACCGGGGGCACCCTCCACTTCTCGGCGTAGCGGTCGAAGGTCTTCCACCACTGGGCGTTGCGCGTGCGCTCGGACTGGACCTTGGCCTTGCAGTTCGGGAGCCGGCTCTCGCGGTCGGCCTCCTTGAGGCGCGCGGCCCACCAGGGCTTGTCCCGGCGCATCCAGTCGAGCTTCTGCGCCTCGATCCACTCGGAGACGTAGGGGCGATCGTCCTGGATGAGGACGCGCTCGATCTGCTCGACGAGCTGGAGACGAAGTTGGGCGCGTCGCGGGTCGTGCAAGCGCAGGAAGAGCCCGAGCGGGCGGAAGAACGCCTCCTCGATGCCGGTCCAGGTCTGCGGGGCCTTCCCGATCTCGGCCATGACCTCGGGGAGGCGGTGGCCCACGATGCCGGGCGGCAAGACAGTCAGGAGCGCCTCGCGCACCCAGGTCTCCTCGATGACGAGCGGTTGGTTCATGGGGAAGGTGAACTCAGTTCAGGGACGAGAAGGATCTTGACCATCGTGCGGAGGTGGACCGACGAACTCATGAAGTGCTCGGGGCTCACCCAGCGGTAGTGGATGGAGCTGGCGCCCTCGTAGGGGCCGCGCTTCGTCTTCGGTGCGGCATCGACCTTGGCGTTGTTCTTCTGGGCGTAGGCGCGCCACTGCCGGTCGCAGTCGGCGATGGCCTCCTCGACCCCGACGCCGCTCCAGATGGCGACGTAGAAGAGGCGCTGGATGCGGGGCAGCTCCGACTCGGCCTGGTCGGCTCCGGACATGGAGCGAACCATCCACTCGTGCTGTTCGCTGCACCGGCGCATCTGCTCGAAGAGCTTCTTCTCTTGGGCGTCGGTGATCGCTGGGCTCCTGGTCACATCGGCTTCAGATCGTCGGGTGCGACCGACGCGTACGGGTCAGCGCCGTCCATGGGCGCGAGGAGGCGGATCCGTACGATGACCCACTCTTTCCCGGTGATGATCTGGGTCACCTTCCCGCCCGCGCGCAGCGCATCGACGAGGGCCTTGCCTATCCCGCGACCCAGCAGGGTTGCCGCGGCTTGCTGCGTGATGCGCGCCGACGAGCCAACGGAAATGGCCCCGTGTTGGGCCACGTTTTTCTCGCTTGGATACGTGAGCGGCAGGATGTCGGTGTCGTCGTGGGGCGCCATGCGCTACCTCCTAGATTGCGGGCCCTGGAGTCGAACCAGGATGCCGTCATAGTTCCGGCACAGGGCCCAAGGCCCTGCGTGTCTTCCGTTCCACCAACCCGCTACAATCTCAAACCAACGATACGCCATATCCTGCGTCTGTCAAGTCCTCTTCTCGCCGGTGTACGTCTCACCGCACCCGTTGCACTTGTACCGGTTCGGGTCACGGACGAGCTGGCGGAAGACGTTGGACCCGCACCCCTCGCACCGGAACGACCTCTCCCGCTGGCCCCCGAGGTAGATCATCGTGTTGCTGTCCACGGTCTCGTCGGCGGGCGCCGGCTTTGCGTGGGCGTGGCCTTCTCCCCAGGAGAGCTGCTTCCCGTGAAACGCCCCCTCGCCGGTGCTCGGAAGTTCCGGGGGCACATCCCACTCGGACCACTCAGGGAACATCGAGCGGATCGCGCGGACAACGAGCCGCAGAATGGGGTAGGCGGCCTTGGCGTGACCCTCCACGCGCCCGGTCCGGATGGGCTTGGCCGTGGCCCCGGTCCCGTCCCCGTGCCTCCAGGGCGCGCGCTTCTCGCCCTTGCGCATCACGGCCACGTCGTAGTTCCCGAGCTTCTCGGTCCCGGTCCCGTCGTTGGCGAGGAACACGCGCGCCAGTTCGACCGCCTTCTCCTCGTGGCCCTTCGGCCAGAGTTCGACCTTCACGACGATCATGAGCGGACCTTGCGCTCGATGTCGCCGCATCCGCAGCGGGAGCGGTACACGCGGAAGGACCCGACCACCCGATAGACGCGGGTCCGCGCGACGGTCTCGTACAGGATGCACTCGCCGCATCCCGAGCAGGTGGTCGGCAGGGAGTTCACTTCTCCCCGGCCTCGCGCAGGACGCGCCGCAGCTCGCCCTCGATATCGGGCGGCTTCCACCCCTCCGGCTTGAGCTTCTTGCCGTCCTCGCGGACGGGCCCCGGCACCTTCCGGAGGTTGGCCTCGTGGACCAGCTCGAAGAAGCTCTCCAGGTCGATGCCCATCTCGACGGCCGCACCGTAGGTGACGTAGAGGAGGTCGCAGAGCGCATCGATCCGTTCGGGAATGGTGATGGCATCCTCGAACTCCTTCGCCTCCTCGGCGATGAGGCGTCTGCGCAGCGCCAAGCGCTCCCACGGGAGATCGACCTTGGGGGTGTTGGGCGACGGCTGCCCGATCGCGCGCATGAAGTCTCGAACCTGGGCCTGGGCCTTGTGCATCTGATCTCCTGGAGGTGGTGGGTGGTGGAGGTGGTGGAGCGGTCGGGTCCCTCAGAACTCCTGGTCCCAGTAGGCCGTGACCTTGCCGCAGTCGGGGTAGTTCTCCCTGAGCCAGACGCTCGCCGCCGTCCGTGCAGCGTCCATGGCGAGGAAGTACGGGTGCTCGTGCCCGCGCGCCTCGCGGTGATCCGGGAACTTCTCGGGGTGCTCGTAGCGGTGCAGGACCTTCCGGTTCTGCTCGCCCTTCGAGTCCTTGCCCGGGAGGTCGGCGTAGATGTCGTGGGCGATCGTGCCGTCGAGCCTCCGAGCCTCGTAGTCCTCGCGGATGTGGAGGCGGACATTCAGGCTGAGGTGTGCGCCGCGGTCGTAGAACGCCGCCTTGTAGAACATCGAGCCGCGAGCGAACCCCCGAGAGTCGACGAGGTCGGACCACATCGAGTGGTCGGTCGGGACGATCTTCCAGCCCTCGGGTAGGAGCGCCGGCCGGAAGAGGGTGTCACCGGTCGTCGGCACCGGCCCCAGCTCGAACCCGAGCGCGCGGAGCTGGTCCTCGGTGCAGCCGTTGAGCCTCGTCGGGATCGATGTGCTCTTGGCGAGCTGAGCCTGTCCCTGGCGCTCCTGGTCCTCGATGTAGGAGGTGCTCCCCATCGTCATCGTCCCGAGCATGTGGAGCAACGGATCCCGTCGGCTCGTGTCCTCGGGAGCACGTACCGGCGGCAAGCTGTAGTTCTTCTTCGTCTGCTTCGACATCTGGCTGTAGTCCTTCCTCATCTGCTGCTTCGACATCTGCTTCTTCCCCTTCGTCCGCCTCAGGGCGGGTTCAGTCCATGGGTCAGTCCCGCTGCGTGGCACGCGGCCCAGAGGGCGGCGCGCACGGTCACGTCTCCCGCGAAGATCGCGGCCTTGCCCTGCCTGATCAGCGTCACCGTCCACTTCACCGGGGAGGCGTCGAGGCTGAACGGCTGGATGACGAGGACGACCTGAGCCTCCAGCATCCGGCGCTCCAGCTCGTCCGCTTGGTTGGCCACCACCTGCGCGTGTGCTTCCGTCATCCGATTCTCCCGCAGTAGGCGCACCAGCTCCGACCACCCTCGTCATCATGACCAGGGCAGGTCTCGATCCGTCTGCGCCAGAGTTCATGTTCCGTGGGGTTGAGCAGACCCGCGGCCTTGAGCGCGTCGATGGCGCCCTCGACCCACGCCTTCTTCTTCTCGGAGGCGTCGTTGCGCAGCTCCCGCCAGGCGCCGTCGAGGTACCGGAACGCCCACGTCGGCTTTGCGCTGGTGTCAGGCATGGGTCGGCGTCCCGTAGCCCCAGAGACGCTTGAAGGTGATGCCGGCGAGCGCGGCGGCCCTGCCAGCCTCGGTCACGTAGAAGACCGGGTCGCCGCCGGTGATCTCGTTGCCCTCCCGCTTGGTGGCGAAGCCCTGGGCCACGAGCCCGTCCCAGATCGCGACGTGATCGCCGCCGGCCACGAAGTAGTTCCGGTACGACTTCTTGAACCTCTTCCCGCCACGGAAGACGTGCTGATGCACGCCGAGCGCGTGCCGCATGAGTTCGTAGCCCGAGTCCGGATCCCTCATCGCGCGTACACGCCGAGCACCTTGCGCTCGCCCTTCGGGGTCAACGGAGACTTGATGAACCGACCGTGGCATCGCCACCGGCGGGTGCCGCTGTCCCAGGTGAAGACCCTGTGACCAACGACGAGCTGTAGGGACATGGACATGCTTGGTCCTTATTTTTGCCGCTTGATGTAGACGATCGGCATCTTCACGAACTCGCCGCCGATGTACTCCCCGCTGTCATTTTCGACGACGACATCCACCGCCTCCCCGTCGCAGTCACACCCCTCGGTGTGCACGTGCGTCCCTGGATCGGTTCCCTGGTCGAGAAGCGCTTGAAGCCTGTCGCGCAGCTCTTGGAGCTTGAGTGTCATCGTACCCATCCTATTTACGCGATAACAATCAACTGTCAAGAAACTATTCGCAGGCGGACACGCTTCCTGTCCTTCGCCCGTTCTTCGGCTCCCTTGCAGGTGCAGTCCGACCACTCCCCGTCCCGCAAGGTGATGAGGTCACAGGTCCGGTCGTGGTCGGCCGGCGCGGTCCCGTCCGTGTACTCGCAGCACTCGCACTCGATCCCGCATCGGGGGCCGTCGAGCACGGTCAGGACCAGGGCCTTCACGACTTCACCAGTCGAAGATGCGGATGCGCTTGCTGCCTCGCGAGCTTCTCGATCATGACGCGGCGCGTGCGCTCGTCCCTGTCTCTCTCGGCCTGCGTGATGCTCTGCCTCTGTTGAAAGTTCGGCACGAACTGGTCGAGCGACTTGCCCCACCGGATCCAGTCGAATCCGGTCGCCTCGTGGTGAGCAGGGACCAGCGAGATCAACCGATACCCTCGCTCCATGGTCAGGAACAGATCGCCGTTGGGACACGCCAGCAACGATTCCACGTCGTCGGCATCGACGATCCGAATGGGAAAGGCGACCTCGTCCGGGAACCGTAGGCTGGTTGGGGGAAACAGGTGGCACCAGGCCGCCCATTCAGAACGATCTGTCTTCTCCGACACCTCGCGCAGAAGGCTCCGACACACATGCCCGTGCGAGATCATGGACTCGTGGAAGAAGGCGTTCTCCTCTTTGCTCCATCGACCTTTTCTCATCGCGGTCACCAGCTCCGGACGTAGCCGTAGCCGGGACAACCGGACCTCGGGCACTTCACTCGGTGCTCGGTGTCGGAAGTTCCGGTGTAGTCGCGCGTGGTGTGACGCTCGACCTCCTCGGGCAGGTACTCGATGGTCGCGTGGCACGAGCCGCAGTCGACTCGCTTGGGTTGGGGTTCGCTCACGATCTTCGCCATCACACGCCTCCTGGAACACGCCACTCGTAGCTGCCCGTCCGACCGACCCAGACCTGGAGCGATCCGCACGCCTGGCACCAGACCACGGCGTCTTCCTTCCGGTCCCCGGACGACGGGTACAGCCGCCGATGCTCCGCCTCCGGGTGGGTGCAGGGGGCCACCTTCTCCACGCCCGCCCTCTTCTTCCGGTCCTCGACGACCGCCGCCTCAGCGTGGCGCTGGAAGAGGTCCCGCAGGTAGTCGGCCACGTCGTCCACCGTCTCGTCCCCGGTCTCCACGTCGGGGCAGTTCTCCGAGTGCTCCTTGATGAAGCTGGCCGCGTCCTCGGACAGGGGGAAGACCGTGAGCGGGCCATCCGACACGGACGCCCTCCTCACCAGCTCGGCGAGCAGGACCCGGAACCGCTTCCACTTCCCGGTGGTCGATACCTCCCCGTCGTTCGCGCATTCGCACCCGTGGTCCCGCGCCGCGTTCGCGACCTCCTCACCGAAAGCCTCGGCCGGGATGTTCTGGTGGGTCTTGATCCACTCCAGGGCGCGTGACGCCGCATCGTCCAGGCGCGCGAGGTACCGGTCCATGATGGCTCGGCGCAGCGCCTCCTCGGCGCGACGCACCACCATCTCGGCTTCCTCGACTTTCTTCTCCAGGTCGTCGGTCATGGCTTCCATCCCTTCGGCGGCTTCCACCCAGCGGCAGCCGCCTGCTTCGCCCACTCGGGCCAGGGGGCGCCGGTGTCGTACTCCGACCGTGCAGCTTTGAGCGTGGCGCGCATCGCCGCGAGGAACACCTTGGCGACCGACACCCGCTCGAACTCGAACCCGTTTTGAGACTGGATCAGGCCCTTGGGGTTCTGCTCGGCCCACTCCTTGGCCGCGATCTCGACCGACAGGTACTCGAACTTTTCCAGCCCCTCGGGGTTCCGATCCTTGAAGGCTTCGGCCTTCTCGGCCTTGAGCTGGTCGAGGTCCTTCTCGACCTCCTGGCCAACCCACGCGCCCTCGTCGTCCTCGTAGGCCCAGGCGACGTGGTAGTTGAGCCGGCCCTCGTAGATGTCGAGCTTGTGGGTCACGTCGGCTCCTTCACGTACAGCTCGAAGTCGTTGTACTCCCCGTTCACCGTCTCCTTCTTCCCCAGGTAGACGACGCGCACGCGCGCGCCCGGCTGAGCCATCGAAGCGGTGAAGAGCTGGTCGGCGACGGTGCCCGAGATGTAGAGCGCGCCCTTGCCCCGGTCCGGCGCGATCAGGTGCTTGACGTAGGGCCCGTACTGCCCCTCGGCCTGCCGCGGTCCCAGGTAGACCCCGTCCATGATCTCCCCGGCCCCCGCGTTCCACTTCTTGGGGGTCAAGACCTTGCGCCAGCCCTCGTCGGCCGGCGGCGGCGGGACAACGACGGACAGCGCGTCGTCCTTCGCGGTCTCCCTGGCCGGGGCGAGGCTCGCGAGGTTCCGCTTGTCGCGCATGGCGATCAGCCTTGAGTGGACGGCCCCGAGGGTCCGCGGCGTCGCCTTCGTCGCCACGAAGTCCTTGGCGACTCGGGCCCTGTCATCCGGCGTGGGGTGACCCGCACGGAAGGATTCGAGCGCCTGGTCTTCCTCCGGCGTCCACCGCTGGAACTGCGGTCGCTTGCCCATCACTCACCTCGCTTGGCGGCGTCGTCCCGCGGATCGATGCCCAGTTCGCGCAGGGCCTCCCACACCTCGGCCGGCTGACCGGTGTGGACCCAGGCGGCCTGCTCCCCGTGGATGACGAGACGCGAGGCGAGCTTCCACATCTCGGCGTAGGCGAGAAGGGCGGCCTTGTGCTTCTTCCGCAGGTCCTCGACCTCGTCGTGGCGCATGACCGCGGCGAGCGCGTCCTGCGGCGTGAACTCCGGGTGCATCATCGAGACGATGTTGGCCTCGAACTGGAGCGCGCAGGCGACCTCTTCGCGTCCCTGCTCGTGCGCGTGGCGCGCACGTAGGCGCAGGTACTCCACGATGTGGGACTGGTTCCGAACCTTCTTCCGCAGGTCATCGACCACGGCAAGCAGGGCCTTGGCCGTGGCCGTCGCGTGCTCGGACGCCGTCCCCGAGGCTCGGTGCTCGGGGATGATCTCGCCGATGGCCTTCCCGAGGATCTCCAGCGCCGACTGGCGATCGTCGTGGTGGTCCTGGATGCGGCGCCTGACTTCGTCGATGCTCACGACGGCTTCTCCATCGTCCACTTGGTGGGGTCGGTCAGGCGCTTGAGGGGCAGGCGCAGCTCGAACCCGACCCCACGCCCCTCCAGGACCCGGACCAAGGCCGTGTACTTCCCCCGGGACACGACCTTCACCCTACGGGGCGTCCCGTGCTTGGTGTGCGGCGGCTTCTCCGCCTCCAGGAACACCTGGTAGAGCTTCACGTCATCGTAGGTCATGGGGGGCCTCTGCCTCTGCTTGGGTCAGGGAAGAACCTCTCCCCTCAACCGTTTCTGCTCTTTTGCTACTGCCCGAGTTTGACATTCTCAGATGATGCTATGACAACCGGAAGTGCCATGGTCAAGGCTCTTTCGGTTTCTCGGTGACTTCTTCCCAGGGGATACCGAGGTTGTCGCAGAGCCTCCTGTAGGCAGAAAGGTTCTCTGGCAGGACATACCCGTGGGTCTTCCCTTCCTGCTTCTTCTGGATGGCGCGCGAGGTTCGGTCGATGGTCCTGAGCGCGTCCTGGATCTTCCCCTTGGCGGCGCCGTCGAGCATCTCCTGGCCGGGGTGGGGTTGGCCGAGGGGCTGGACGTTGTTGGGGCGCCCGACGATCTCGACCTGCTCGACGCCCTCGAAGTTGAAGATGTCCTCGTAGTGCCCCTGGGCGATGTGCTTGGTCAGGTAGGGGCCCTGGGCGTGGACCTTGTCCCCGGTGAGCGCCGGGACCTTGTACTCCACGAAGAAGACCTCCTGGCCGGGGGCCGCGAGGTACTCGGTGGGCAGCCCGAGACTGCGGACGATGTCCTCGAAGGCGCGGTCGAAGGAATCGCTGTCGATGAGCTTGCTGTAGTCGGGCCCGGGGGGCAGCGGTGCGATGGGGGCCTGGTCCATGATGTCGGCCGCCGCCTGGGTGAGGGGGCGGATGACGATGGGGTCCTTGGTGGTGTCGGCCTCGAAGATGGGGCCCCGGCTGATCATGCCCTTGGTGGGGGCGAACTCCTCCTTCGGATCGGGCAGCCGTGGCCCCTGGTAGATGACGTGGACCGGCGCGACCAGGAAGCGCTCGTCGAGCTGTACGTCGGCCTCCACGGACCCGTCTGGCTGGTGGACGATGGTGATGTCGGCGCGCGCCCCCCGGGGGATGGTGACGGTGACTTCGTGGTCCATGGGCTTGGACTCCGACCTTACAAGCCCAACGACATGGTCAAGAAGGGCCTGATCTCCGTTGATCATCAGCTTCCCGAGGTACCCTGGCACCGAGTCTCGGTAGTCGCACCGGGTGCAGCGGACGGCCCCGGCCCAGGGGCTCATGAGCATGAGCCCGCGCGTGCGCTCCAGCGACCCCTTGCACTTGAGGCACTGGAAGTCGGGGGCCAGCTCCCATCTGGTACCTAGCGCGCCGTCGAAGATCTCCGAGTTTCCTCCGAGCGGACGACGGTCGAGGTGCTCCAGCAGCGCCTCGCGCTGGTTCTTGAGCAACGCCTCGACCACGGGCTTTGGCTTCGTGACCTCCTCCGGGTCGTGGACTTCTGCCCACGCCCACGCCTCCGCCTCTGTTGCGAACGGCCCGCGGTAGAACGAGATGGGGCCCGGGGGGCGAACCCATCGCGCGCCGTCCCAGGTGCTCACGTTCGGGAACATCCCTTCGCACGGGTCCCAGCAGACGACGATCGCGTAGATGCCTGGGGTGCTTGGGTCGCCCGGGGTCCAGTCACGCTCCGCTTCGATCTCGTCGAGAACCGCCTTGAACCCCTCGTGGACGAGCGGGGGCCCGGCGGTGAGGAACTCCTTGCCGACCGAGGCCCTCAGCCTGTTCTCGTCGAGGATCTTCTTCACGAGCACGTCCCTGTCCTCTCGGCTCAGCGTGTACGCCCTGGGGTGCCCGCACTGCGAGAGGAACGAGTTGAGGATGTCGTCTCTGAGCCTCGCGTCCTTCTCCTTCTCGCTCTGCTCCGGATCGAGGAAGAACGGGGTGCGGAATGGCTCTCCACCGAGCAGGCGCGCGACGCCGGACCGGACGAAGCCTCCCTTCGCGTTCTCCTCGGCGATGCGCGCGTCCTGGGCGGCCATCTCGGCGCCGTGCTGGGGGCACGGGCCGTCGCCCGGATCGTCGCAGGTGCAGGTCTTCTCCACGAAGGAGATGTCGAACGGTTCCTTCGAGAGAGGTCCGAGCTTCATCACGTCCAGATAGAAGACGCTCTTCTTGGGGACGCCCGGCCTGAACCTGAGCGGCGAACGCCTCGGCCATCCCAAGACACCGGCGTCCAGCTCGTCGGCGAACTGGGGTCCGGTGCGCCCCCCAAGCGAGACGGATCCCTCCCGGATGAAGCACTCGGTGTGACCAGTCCGGCCGTCTCCCGTGATGACCGGCGGCCAGGCGACCCAGCGGTTGGACTGGGCACGCGCGATGGTGTTCTCCACCGACATGACCTCGTTGCAGACGGCGCATTTCTCGGTCATCGCTTCTTCTCCTGTCGCGTCTTCCATCGGTCAAAGTCATCGAGGTCTAGATCGACCAGGGAGCCGCCCGCGCAGTCCCCCTTCCACTCCCCGCGCAGCCCCGGAAGGACGGTCACTCGACCGGGCATCTTTCGGTGCACGGGGACCACGAGGAGCACGTACCGGTGGCCCTTTTCTCGGGCAGCCGCCGCGAACTGGGTGACCAGCTCCTCGGTCTTGGTCACGGGGGCGTCTTCTCCGGCACCGTGAACGTGAGCACGTACTCCGGCGGGTTCTGGACCAGGCCAGCTTCCCAGAGCGCTTGGTACATCTCGGGGGTGACCCCTCGGATCCGGAACGAGACCACGCCCGGCTCGGATACGAACGCCTCGGCCGTGGGGACCTGGGTCTGTAGGTCCCCGGCGATGCGGGTCAGGTGGCCGAGAACGACGGCCTCGATCTTCTCTCGCTGCGCAGCGGCATCCTTGTCCACGAAGGTGGCGAGCCCGTCGGCGAGGTTCTTCTTCACGAAGGCGAGCAGACGCCGTTGGCTCTCGGTCAGCTCAGACACGGTCCGGGCTCTTGTCCGCGTCCGTGCTTCCGTTGCACTCGGCGCAGCGCGACTCGTGCTCGAACCCGCCCTCGTGCGCGCTATTGGCCAGAAGTTGCCGGGCCAGTTTCATGGGGTCGGTGAGGTCGCCGACCTTGGCCAGCCGCTTGATGTACTCGCGCATCTTCTCGTGGCCCCAGGCGTGAAGGAGGATCTGGTTCTCGCCGAACTCCTTGGTCACGTTCTCGTCCTCGAACTCCTTGCGAGCCGCCTCGAACCAGCCGCACTTGGTGCCGCCCTGGGCGATCAACTCGATCGACCACACGCGCTTGCGCATCCCGATGAGGAGCTTGTAGGGCTGGTCGAGCAACTCGGCGCTGTACCAGGGCCGGTACTTTCCCCACGGGTCGTCGCCCCTCCAGTAGCCGTTGGGCTCGACGACGAGGCCCTTGAACCGGATGCGCGCGTCGCAGATCGCACCGTAGACCTCGGACCGATCGATCAGGCCCAGGTGCCTGACGAAGCACGACAGGTGGACATGCTCTTCGAGCAAGGCCCACCGGTACTGGTCGGCCATCGACGGGCCGGTCGGCTCCCAGCCGTGGTTGCAGATCGCACACGTCTTGCGTCGCACGTCCGCGATGAACGTGTACCTCTTCCACTCACCATCGGGCGTGCAGAGCGTGAGCTGGTCGAACTTGTCGTAGCCGACGAGCCCGTCGTCGGTGATGGGTCGGATGATCATCGTCTGCTTCTCCTCATGTCCTGCTTCTGCTTCTGCTTCGACCCCGTGGGATCGACGGAGCGCATCGACCACCTCTGGCGACCACACGCTCACGGCTGCTTCCTCACCCGGATGGGCGCTCCCCCGGTCTCCTCTTGGGCTCGCTTGATCGCCTTCTTGAGGCAGTCCTTCGAGCTGTACACGTCGGGCAGCGCCTCGTTGTTCTCGTCGCGCGCCCGCCCGGACGTGGTCCCGCGCTCGATGGGGTAGAGCCACGACCAGCCGCTCGGGAGCGCACCCTTCGGGCCGGTCGGCCACGGATGGATGTCCCCGCACCCGTAGCACTCGATCCACCAGAACGGACCCTCTGAGACGACATGCGCCCCGGGAGGAACGTACCCGGAGGTTGTGAAGAGGCGGTTGGGCATGTCGGTCGTCGCGTCCAAGAAGGTGTACTCAGTTCATCCAGTCTTCGGCGGAGCCAGGTCGGCCCCGCAGCGCTCGCACTGAGCGTTGACCAGGTCGCGCCGGACATCCTGGGTCAGAGAGCAGATCGCGCACTTGACGCGGTACTTCTCGACGGGCTTGCCCTTCTTCGTCTCTGTAACTTTTCCCATGTGCCCGCTTACGTTACATGGTCACTTGCGACTGTCAACCTGTTTGATGACGATGTGCTCGGCGCTCCTGCCCCTGTTGATCTCGTCGGACAGGACCTCGATGGCCTGGTCGATGGCAGGCTGGTCCATGGCGTCATCCTCTGGCTCGACGGTGATGACGTTGCTCTCGACGGAGACGATGAGGAGACCTCTGCGCATGGCCAGAGAGGTCAGGAGCATCTTCGAGAGCTGGTTGTTGAGCATGGTCAACCTTGCTCCATTTCTCCCAACCGGATGGACCAGAAAGTGTTGTGGGCCATGAGGTCGTACGCCGGAATGCCGGCCCGATCCAGATGCCGTCGCAGCGATTCGCGCCCTTCGGTCCAGGCGATGGAGGCCCACTGCATCGCGATGGGCAGCGGAATCACGCCCACCGGCAACGCGGCCTCGTCAGCGGACTTGATGGCGTGGAGGTAGTGGTCGAACGCCCTCGTGTAGTCCGGGCGCTTCACGGTCGGATCCGTCGCGTCGGGGGCGCAGTTGTCCGCCGTTTCGAGCGCCATGAGCGTCCGGCAGACGAACGGGCGCTCCTGGTAGACCGCGCAGGCGTTGTCCTCGGTCAGGAACATGCACCGCTGACCGGTCCGGAACCACTGCCGCGAGGTCATCCCTCGCATGATCAGCGTCGCCTGGGAATCGGCCCAGTGGGCGACGTTGCCGAGGAGCCAGCGGTTGTCGGCGATGGACAGGTAGATGCCGATGGCCTCGACCATCGTCACCGTGACCATCTGGCTGCAACAGTGGGCGCAGCCCTTCTTGCACGCGACCTTCATGCCCAGGTCGTTCTCGACGCGGACGACGTGGTAGGTGTTGTCGATCTGGTCGCGCATGACCGGGAGCCGGCGGATCGCGCGACGGATGCTGCTCTTCTCGCTCATGGCCGGCGTCTCCTCAGCCAGTTCGTGAACGTCTCGTTGGTCAGCGCCGAGTCACGCCGGGCCTGGATCTCGGCGATGACCTTCTCGGGCTTGTTGCCGAGCTGAATGAGGTGCTCGGCCACGACCAGTGACGATCGATTCCTCCCCGCCGCGCACGTCACAAGAACCGTGAGCCCCTTGGCGTACGCCTCGCCGACCAGACCCACGGCTCGAAGGATCTCCGGGATCTGCGGCTCGATCTCATCGTCGTCGTTGAGGCGCGCGTGATGGACCTCCAACCCGTTGACCAGGTCGATGCCGCCTCGGAGATCCGGGTACTCGACGAACTCCCAGGCGACGTTCATCACGAAGCCGAACGGCTTGAGCGACTCTCCGTACGCCGAGATGCCACCGACAGCGAGCCTCTCCCAGACGTAACTGTACGGCCCGAATGGCTGAATGATCATCGGCTCTCCGGCTTCACGAGCAGCTCGAACATCTGCTCGAAGTCGACGGTGGTGCAGACGCGGCTGCCGGCCATCTGCCAGAAGAAGTGGGGCGAGTGCTTCGACGGCTTGGTGATCCAGTAGAAGGGCTTCGCGCCGCCGTGCTCGACCCAGACCTTGCGCCAGTACGAGGCCCAGCCCTTCCACTCCTCGACGTGCTCGGCGCGCAGGAACGTCGGCGGGTCGAGGAGCCGGATCTTGGGCACGTCGATGTTGGCCGCGCGCAGGATGACGCCCACGTTCCTGGTCTCGCCACGCAGGTCGTCAGCGACGTACCTGGCCAGGAACCACTGGTGCTCGACAGGGATGAGCGTCACGTCGTCTCCAGGTCGCCCATGCCCAGGACGCGGCGGGTCACACGGTTCTCCAGCTCGTTCAGGTCGGCCTCGACGCGACGGAGCGCCTCCCTGGTCTTGGGCGTGATGACGCTGGCCTTGGCCTCGTCGAGCTGCTCACGGGCACGGCGGATCAGGTCGGCGTCGTTCATCGGCGGTCCTTGTCTGCGCACGGGATGCAGATCACCTCGCCACCGGTGGACTTCTCCGGCGCAGAGATCGGCGTGATGGCGAGGGTGATGTAGAACCCGTGCTTGCAGCCCTGGGCGTTGCACATGACGCGCTCGCACCGGGAGCACTTGCTCCCCATCGGGTGAGCGTTCGAGCAGCATCCGGACGCTTTCAGGCATGCCCCACACCAGCGGAAGCCGGGCTTGAGCGTGTTGGCCCCGAGGGCAGCGGCGTAGTGGTTCAGCTCGGCGACGAACGATGCCTCCGAGGACTCTCCGCAGACCGGCCTCTGCTCCTCGTCGTCCGGCTTGCAGACGTGGATCACCTGGGCCGAGAAGTCGGCCTCGACAACGCTGTTCATCCGAACCCGTGCTCTCTGAGCTTCGCGCGGAAGCTCTCATCGTGGACCAGCGCATCGCACTGGCAGCCGTCCGGATGGATGTGTCCCTTCCGGTAGTAGGCGTCGGTCGTGACCTCGGCCACGCACTCGTTGTTCACGTACCAACGGATGAGCCCCCCTCCCTCGACCCTGCGAGGTCGCGCGTTCAGGCCCGCGAACCCGTTCATGGAGAGCCGAGTGCTTCCCACACGCGCTTGATCACGTCGTTGGAGAGGTGGCGGGGATCCTCCAGCGCTTTCTCGACGCGCTCACGGATCTCCCCGATGGTCGGGGGCCAGCTCTCCCAGAACCGGACGAGCTGGATGTCTCCGGTGACGACGGCCGTGTCCGTGTAGGGGTCCGGATCGTCTCCCTCGGGCGCTTCCTCGATCGAGACCTGGAGCTGCCCGGAGACGTGCTCGTGGGTCACGTCCCAGACCGCTCGGTGAACCAACCGGGGGTCGTCGGAGCCGTACTTCACGCGGAAGCGGTCGCCGGTAGGTTCGAGGACGATGACCCCCTCCTCGCCGTTGAACTCGTCGCAGCCGTCGGCCCCGCCCTCGACCTCGATGAGGTCGTCGCTCGCTCCGTAGATCTTGATCGTCTGCATCACTTCTCCTTCTTCGGGTCCCGCTTCTTCTTCGGTCGTCGGCAGCGCTTGCAGAGCTGATCCGCATCGAGCGCCATCATGGTAGACCGACACACCTTGCAGCCCAGGCGTGGTGTCTTTCCGCTTCGGTCCTTCATCGCCAGCGCTTGTCCTCGGCCGTCGGTCCGAACGAGGTGACGGTGACCGGCAGGCCGAGCACCGCTTCGAGCTGGCGCACGTAGCCGACGGGGTCGGTCGTCGCGTAGGCGTACTTCGGGTTGCAGTGGTTCGAGAGCACGCGCGTGAGCTGCTCCTGGTGCGCGAGGTTGCCGGGCTTCGCCGTGAGGCTTAGGCCCGAGTCGTAGTCGACGCAGACCTTCCACCCCGGCACGTTCACGATCCGGTCGAGGCAGGTGATCGCCAACTCGGTGATGCCGGGACACGCTCGGAGCGCGTACTGGGCCAGCGGCACGTCGAACCAGCCCACGCGCCAGCGTCCTTGCGGCCCGCCGTCCACGTTCTCCGGGTCGCCCAGCATCTCGGTGAGTTTCGCGTCCTCGGTGGGGAAGGGACCCTGCCCATGCCTGGTCGCGTACGCGCGCAGGACGCCGAGGCGACGGACCGGACCCTCGCGCTGGGCCCAGCGGATCAGCTTGTCGGCGTTCTCGGTGGTCGTGGTGCTCCACGTCGTGTGCGGGTGGAACCCGTACCACTCGTCGAGCAGGACACCCTGGGCACCCTCGAAGATGACGTGCTCGGTCTCGCGTATGAGCCGATCGGCCTCGTCGGTCGAGACGATGCACAGGCTCTTGCCGATGGCCCCGTACATCTCGGCGATCAGGTCGATCGATGTCGCATCTCGGATGACGGCGAGATCCCTGTTCGCTGGGTCTAGGCTCGGTAGCAGCGCTTCGACCTGTTCGAGCTTCCGGTTTCGCGCGGCGATGAGCCTCTCCCGGATCGCTCCAACGCTTCGGAGGTCCTCCGCGCGCATGGTGTCCCGCTCCATCCCATCCAACCAGTCCGCAACGGTCTCGCCGATGCCCAGGCCGCAGGTGCCGTGGGCATTGGCCCCTCGTGCGGCCTCCCGCAGGCGGTTCATCGCCTGGTGGTACGGGGTGATGACCAGCGCCCGTTCATCGATCGAGAGTCGGTCGAGAGCGGAAGCCCCGATCGACGCCAGGTGCTCGTGCTCGGCCATGAGCCCTGGCGGATGGAGGATGAAGTTCATCGACAGGAGCGTGCGTGCGCCAGGCACGAACGTCGCCGACCCGAACTGCGCGAACACGTGCTCGCGACCATCCGAGGTGACGACGCGGTGCCCGGCTTGCGCCCCGCCGTTGTGCCGCACCACGAGTGGTGGGCTCGAACAGCGACGCGCGATGGCATCGGTCATGGTCCCCTTCCCGGCATCACCAAAGCCGAGGTCGGTGACGATGTGGGTGGAGCCCATGGCCGCTCAGACCCGGACCGTGCCCGCCGGTGCGCCGCTCGCCGGGAGGTTCCCGACGATCGCGCCCGAGCCCGAGCGCGCGAGGGCATCGCGGAGCGGAACGATGGCCGCGCCGACCGACTTCACGGTCCCCGCGCTCGCTCCCGAGTCGCGGAGCGCGCTGTTCACCGTGTCCAGCGAGTGACCCTCGCAGAGCCCGATGGTCGCCGCGATCAGCTCGCAGACGCCGTTCGGGTCGTCGAGTTTGAGCACGCGCTCGCCGAGCAGCTCCTTCCAGTCCGAGAGGACCTCCGGGTGCCCGTTGCTCGTGGGCGTGCCGACGACGATGTGGAACACGTTCCACTTCCGCTCGCACTCGGCGATGAGGTCCTTGACGTTCTCCGACCCCTGGAGCTTCTCGCCGAAGATGCGCTCGGCCTCGTCGGGGTCGATCGTCGGCCACGTCTGCTCGTCACCGAGCGTGAAGAGGTAGCCCTTCTTCCCGCGCTTCTCGTAGCAGTCGGTCGCCGTGTGGCGCGCGAAGAAGTAGTGCGCCAGCACGTACGACTCCTTGATCTGGCCACCGCCAGCGCCCTCGATGTAGATGTCGGTCAGGCACTTGTCCATCTCGATGCCCGACTCGAACTGACCGACCTGGAGCGGCGTGGTGTCGCACTTGCCGTCGCCGATGGCGCCGAAGAGCACCTGGGGATGCGGGATCACGTTCTTCTCGACGAGCATCTTCATGAGGCCGCCCAGCTTGTGCTGCGCGAAGTCGATGGGGATGCCACCCATCGATCCGGTCACGTCGAAGAGCACGCCGATCGCGTTGCTCTCCGGGTGGTCGTCGGAGTCACGGGACTCGCGGACCTTCACGCCCTTCGGGTCGAGGCTCGGTGCGAGCTTCGAGGAGAAGACCTTGGCCCTCGCGGTGCCGTGGTCCATTTCCTTCCGGGGCTTGGAGATGTTGTCGTAGGCGTCGCCTGACCAGCTCGAATATCCCATGCGTTTCCTCTTTCACTTCCGCGGCATCTCGAACGCACGATACGTCCGTCTGCCGAAGGTCTTGCCGAGCATCGCGTCGTAGGCGCGATACGCTTCCCAGCCGTCCGGAATGGCGCCAGCTCGGCACTGCGCGAAGAACGCGGCCACGTCCTTCGGCACGTCGGCCAGCGGCCTACCTGCTCGGTCCGAGAGGAGAAGCGCGGCGGTCTCGCCGATGAGCTGCACGTCCAGCACCGGCTTGGCCGGCTCCCGCTTGAAGACGGACTTCGGGTACATCGACTTCCGCCCGGCGCTGATCGCGGTGATGCGTCGTCCAGCTCGAACGGCGTACGACCAGCCGACGAGGCGCGCACCGTGCTCGGTCGGATGCACGATGATGTGCTCGGGGAGCATGGCTCCGTGGACGTAGCCGACGGAGTGGACCCAGCCGATGCCCTCGAACGCGCGCCGGATCATCCAGACGGCGTCACGCACGTCGATGCCGTCGGGGTAGGCAGCGCGGATCTCCGCCAGCGAGAAGTAGTTCGGGTCGGCGTCGAGCCCCTTCTTCTCCTTGAGCTTCCGAACGTACTCGGCCTCGGGCTCGGCGAGATCGAGGACGTTCACGCGCCGGTGGCGGCGGTCCTGGACCAGGTCGAACGAGTCGATGAGCTTCGGAAGGTACTTCCGGAAGACCTTCGCCTTGTCTCCCGACTGCCGGTGCAGCTCGGTGAGCACGCGCGCCTCGTTGTCGAGCATGTCGTTGTCGCTCGGCTGCCGGACGATCTTGAGGAGGCAGCGCTTGCCGTTGGCCTCGGCGACGAACAGGTCGGCGACCTCGCCGGCTCGATACTCCTCGACGACCTCGTACACGGCCGCTTTCGAGCGGAGCGTCGCCTTCACCGCGGCCTTCCTGGGCTTGCCGTACGTGCCGTCCCTGAGGAACTTCTCGGCCTCGGCGCGCAGCTTCATGAGCACCGCAACGTGCTTGCCGGCGTCGGGCAGGCCCGGGTTCTTGTCCGGGTGGATGACCTTGATGAAGTCGTTGAAGAGGCGCTTCACCGCGAGCAGCCGATCGGGAATCGGCCCGTCGTGGATGACGCCGAAGATGTCCTCCGGGCGCTTTGCGACCTGGAGACGCTGACAGATGATCTGTGCCTCGGTCATCGGGGGAGCTTCTTTCTGGAGAGGAGCTGGTCCTCGGTCACCTTCCACGACTCCCGGAACTTGGCGATGCACTCGCTCGCGAGGGCCATGTCTCGGTAGCCATCCTTCGGGAGCACCACCATGGTCATGCGCGATTCCCACTGGTCTCCGTCGAGCGCGACGCGGTCCCACTGCTTGCCGCGCTCCTTCCACCGCCGATAGCCGGCGCCGTGACGCATCCCGTCGGGAGGATCGACGTTGTTCCAGTACCCGAACTCCTTGATCCAAGGCGGGAACACCCACGGCTTGAACTTGGCTCGACGCGGCTCGGTGAAGGGCGGCAGCCCGAACAGGGAGAAGAGCGCCTCGCCCTTCTCTCCGTCGATCCAGACGTGAAACCCGCACTCGGCGTACGCCTCGCGCACGGCTTTGACATCGTCGAAGGTCGTGATGGACGGCCCAGCGACAGCCACGACGCGCTGCCACATGGCGATGCGGAACCAGTCGATGGCGAGGTGCAGCTTGTCGAGCTTGACCTTGTAGCCGTTGTAGACCCTCGTGCTCACCAGGCCGAAGCTATCAGATGTCTTTCGTCTGTCAAGACTCTGTTCTTGGAATCAGCATGGCGACGTGCGGATTCTTGAGCGCGGTCAGCGCCACGCCCAGTGCGTCGGCCTCTCCCTCGCGGGCCGCCTTGGTGCTGGCCTGCGAGGTCCACTTGGTTCGGCGCTCGACGCCCTTGGCCACGTCCTCCTTCGAGGAGTCCTTGGCGCCGCCCATGGCGATCTTGACCTCGTGGGCCTGGACGGTGATGGGGACGAGCTTCCGCGCGATGCATGCGGTCCTGGAGATGCCGTAGGCGAGCCCCAGAGCCTTGGCCGAGACGGCATGCTGGGAACCGGCCGGCGCCTCGATGGCGACGAGAACCGGCACCCCGTAGGAGAGCGCCCAGTCGATCATGGCGAGCACGTCGGTGGCGATCTCGTCCACCCTGACCCCGTCCTTGTCGGCCGCGTAGGTGTGCTTGCTCTTGGTCTCGGGCTTGGTGCAGGTGCAGTTCACCCGGAGCACTTCCGGCTCTTCCTCGATGGAGATGGCTCCCATCCCGAAGGCGGTCAAAGACCCGTCGAACCCGATGAGGATCGCCCTCACTTGGGTAGCCTCGCGTAGCGCAGGCGCCAGGCTTGGGCGTTCGAGCCGGCCACCGGGTAGATGACGATCCGGTAGACGAAGAACGAGCTGGCACCCAGCATGAACTCCCGAATGGTCTCCCGCGCGCGCCTGGTGAACTCCTCGTCGGAAACGGAGTCGTCCTGGAGGGCGAGCGTCTGGGTAAGCATGACGACGGGCACGAACTCGTGCTCCGGCTGCAAGTCCGCCAGCGGCGGACAGGTCTCGACTGGGTAGCGCGCCAGGTAGACCGTCTGCCCGGGTCCCACGCGAATGGGCTCCAGGATCTCGCGGATGAGCCTGACCATGCGATCGTCCAGCGCAGGCAGACCCTCGACCGAGTGCCTTCGCTGCGCCTCGGTGATCAGGACCTCGGCGAACGCGAGGAGCGACTGCCCCTCGGACAAGGTGAGCGGCGCCTGGCCGGCGCCTTCAACGAGGCCACCCATCATCGCACCGTGAGCGACGGCTGCCCGGTCTCCAGATGGACACCCTGGAGGACCTGGCCCTCTTCGAGCGCCTTCTTGATGGCGACCTTCTCTGGCTCCTTCTTCGTCCGAACGAACTCGGCCGGGAGCAGCTCGATGTCGTCCACGACGACCGAGTCCTTCGCCGGGTTCACCGTGAGCGTGAAGAGCTTGGTCTTGAGCTTCTGGAGGCTCGCCAGGACGAGCTGGCTGAGCAGGTACTTCCGGATGCCCTCGGCGCGGTTCTCCAGCGCCTTGCGCCGCTTGGCCAGGCGATCCTGCTCTTCCTTGAGCGCGTCAGCCTCGGCCTCCCACTCCTTGGCCATGATGATGATGGCCTGGGCCTTGTTCTCGATCGCATCCTCGATGGAGTCGAGCGCAGCCTTGAGGACGATGTCCTCCCCCGTCTCGTCGCCCTCGGTCTCCTCGATGCGACGGTTGATGAGACGGTACGAATCACTCAGCTCGTAGAGCTTCATCCTGCTTCTCCTTGTCCTGCTTCTGCGGGTGTGAAAGGCTAAAGTACGCCATCACGAACGACGGTTCAAGGGCTACTTGATGCGCCTGAGCCTGGACGTTCGCCGGCACTCGTGGCACTGAGGCTGGTTGCGCACGACCTCGTCGTCGGTGCAGCGGAGCCCGAACTTCGAGGCTGGCTTCCAGCGCTGGCACCGTGTGCATCGGAACATCGCGTTGGTCAGGACCACGTTGACCGGGTACTCGACACGGTACTCGGGGCCCAGGTCGCCCGTCTCTGGCTTACGCGGCGCGGGCATTCTTCTTGGGCCTTCCGAGCTTGGGTCGCATGGTCACTGCTTCTTCGGGTGTAGCCCCGCCACGAAGCCTGCACCAGACGGTCCCGATGTCGATCCCGCGCGCCTGGGCGTGCTCGCGGAGGGTGGCCTCCACGCCGTCGATGACGATGGTCGCCCTGGCCTTCTTGCTCTGGGCTCTGCCACGGCACCTGGTCGAGCAGTACAGCCGCCCGCGCAGGGTCGGCTGTCCGCAGTTCTGGTGCGCGCACGGATTGCCTCTCGGCCCAGCGGCGAGCGGAGAGGCGATGTCCAGCTCGACAGCGTCGGCCGGCCCATCGTCATCGACGGGCTGCTCACGCTGGACGAGGCAAGCGGGGCAGTAGAGGCAGCCGCGCCCCGGCCTGATCAGATCTCCGCACCCGATGGTCGCGCAGATGGCCGGTGACGAGAGGCCCTTTACGTTCCGCTGCCACCGCGCTCGGGGAACTTCGGCTTGTCCGTCTCCGTCCACCACGTTCTCCTGGGGTCTAGGATGCGCCGATCCACTTCTTTGCGCATCTCTTCGGGCGAGCGCATCACCTTGAAGATGGTCTCGCAGAGCTTGTTCGAGAAGCCGATGACCGGAGCAATCAGCACTCCCGCTTCTCGGATGAGAGCGCATCCCTCCAGGAGGATCTCGTTCTCCACCCGCAGTCGAGCGTTCTCTTTCCTCAGCGCCTCGCTCTCGCTCCTCAGCGCCTCTTGTTCCGCTGCGATGGTAGCCACCGCGGTCTTGATATCGTCGGTCATCACCCTGGATCCTCCGTGAAAAACAGAACGGCGCCCGTGACCTTTTCCCCGGTCTCGGTCGCCGAATGCGTTGCGAACTCAGTCTTCTTCGTCTTCTTCTTCTTCGGCCTCGTCGGCCTCGTCTTCTTCTTCCTCTTCGTCACCACCACACGCGCAGGCTTCGAGGTACAGCTCCTCGAAGATCGAGTCCGTGTCGTGCTTCGGCCGACCCCGGTCTCTCCAGTACGCCTCGAACGCAGCGACCGTCTTGGACGGCACCGCTTCGATCGACTCGTGGACCAAGCGAACGAACTCGGCGCTCGTCTCCGGCCTCACGTTCGCCTTCTTCATCCCGACGACGGCCACGTAGGCGGCGATCGGAGCGCGCCCTGCGTCGTACGCCTCGGTGACTCGCCGCACGCGCTCGTCGTGGGTCGAGGCCGTGGCCACGATCCGTTCGAGCTGGCGCGCATCGGCCGAAACCGCGCGCTCGCTCATGGACTCGCTGAGAAGCGACGAGATGCTCATGCCCCGACCTTCCTGGCCATCATCTTGTAGACGAGCGGCATCATCTTCTTGATGGGCAGCTTGGCCATGTGCGCCTTGTTCTGGTCGTTCAAGGCGTCGTAGACCTGGAGCGCCGCATTGGCCGAGAAAAGGTCCACCATCACGCCGTTGATCTTCGCCCACTGCTGGTCGGCGACGATCTTCCGGAGCTGGTCGATGACGCTCTCGCTCTCCTCCTTGAGCTTCTTCTTCTTCTTGGGCTTGCACGCCTCGGCGGCCGGCGCGGGCCGGTCGAGAACAAGCTGGAGGTCTTCGCGGAGGCTCATGGGTCAGCTCTCGTTCAGGAGTGCAGCCAGTTCGGCGGAGAGGGTCCCCTCGCCCTTCATCTGGGCGTCGATGTGCTTCTTCTTGCCCGCGCGCTGAGCCTTGTTGAACTCCTTCTTGCGCTCGGGCGTGGCGTCCTGCTTGTCGAACTTGCCGCTCCAGAACTCGCCGGCCTTGCTCGTCTCGGACTTGCCGTAGCCGGTGCCCTTGGAGCGCGCGCCAGGCGTGGCGCCCTCTTCCATGTCGTCGGCGTCGTCCTCTTCCTCTTCGTCCTCGGACTCGTCCTCCGACTCGTCCTCTTCCTCTTCTTCTTCCTCTTCCTCTTCGTCGTCCTTCTTCTCGAAGAGCGCCTCGACCTCCTCGACGACGGTCGGGCCAGTCGGGAAGACGCCCTCGCCCTTCGACGGGGACCAGGTGGCGATCACGTCGCCGTTCGCACGAACGATGCGCGCCGAGATCAGCTTGCCGTCGGAGAACTGCCCTGCGATGCGCTCCAGGCCCGCCTTCGACGGCTTGCCCCACTTCGCCAGCCAGGAGTCCTTCGAGGTCTTCTTCGCGCCGCTGGCGTCCTCGTAGGTGGACTCGATCCAGAACAGGACCTCTCCGCCCTTGGCCTCGTCGAGGCCATCCCTGTACTCAGTTCCGGCGCTCTCCTCCACCCCACCGGACAGCGCGGCACGCACGCCACCGATCACGCTCGTGGCCGACTCCAGCTCGCCCGAGGCCCTCTCCAGGGAGGCGTCGAGCGTTTCGAGCTGCTTGATCATGCCCTGGCGCGTGTAGGTGGCGGTCTTGCCCGCGATGGTCGGCGGCAAGAAGCCCACCGAGGTCTTCATGTCGTCCAGGCCGCTGCGCATCCGATCCACGGTGGACCCGGCCTTGGCGAGTTCCGACGCCATCGAGGTCACCTGCTTGGCGAACTCGGAGCGCGACCGCGGAGCGCCCTCGTCGAGAACGAGATCGTCGCCATCGAGGCCCTCATTGAGGTCCGCGCCGGTCTGATCGACCGCCTGCTTGATGAGCCGCTGGATGAACTTCACGAGGTCCTGCATCTCGCGAAGAGGACCGAGCATAAGGGCCGGGCTCTCGGTCTCGCCGACGCCGATCTTCTTGAAGTGGGCCATCCGCTGCTCGGCGGACTTGAACTCGTTCTGGAGCTTGTCGAGCTTCGCCTGGATGAGCCTGGTGATGCCCCCCGCTGCGCCGACCTGGATCATCTTTGCCCCGGCCTCCCACTGCGCCTGGGAGGTCTCCGCAAGCGAGGGCTCCGAGGGCTCAGTGGACGAAGGATCGGCGGCGATGACGGTGCGAAGCTCTTCGATCAGGCTCACGGGGTCCTCCGAGTCACGGTGCTAGCTCGGCGATGATGGCGCCGACGCCGACTGAAAGTACGATGCCCAGTCCGAGGCCAAGGAACAAGGAGAACTCGTCGCCATTTTCCTCCCACCACGAACGCTGGGCACGCGTCCGCCAGGTGGCGATCTCTTCGTCGGCGAGCTGGAGGTAGCGCTCGTACACGTCGCGCTCCCGATCCCACGTCCGGATGTCGATCAAGTAGAGCGCCCTCAGTTCGTCGTAGGCGATGCGAAGGCGCGCTGCCCTCGCCGCCCTTGCGTCCGAGAGAAGGACGCCGCTCCGAACGTCTCCAGGGGCGACCACGGCATCCTCCACCGGAACGACCCAGTCGTCCTCCGGCGGGATCGGGTCACGCGTGGTGTCGGCGGGAACCTCGGAAAAGGCAACGGCCCCGGGCAACGTTCGCGTCGTCGCCAACCCGGTCGCGGTCGCACCGCAGCCGGAGACGTACGAGCACAGAACCAGCACCGAGACCACCTTCCACATGGATCCTCCGATGGGCAAACGCCCGCCCGCGGTTGTACCACGGGCGGGCGAGTACCACTCCGCCGAGGAGTCGATCAGGCGTTGCGTGCGCGGTCGAGCGTGTTGCTCGTGAGCGCGTCGTCGGCGTACGCGACGGTGATCTGGCCCTTCTTGATCATGTCGTTGAGGGGCTTGTACGCCGGGTTGCCCTTCTCCTCACCGTTGGTGAGGTCGGCGAGGTCCACGCCGAGCACCACGCTGCCCGAAGGCGCGAGGGTGCGGTTGAAGGGGAACGGGACATCGACCGAGGCCGAGGCGCTGAGGTTCGTGACGGTGGCGAGCATGGTTTCCTCCAGAGGGGTTCACGGTGGGGGCACGTTCGGCCCCCTGGACAACGTCGAATCTACACCAGGTCGATCCTGGAGTCAGGCGGGAGGCGTCGTCGAGGCATCGGAATCCGCGGGCGGAGGTTCCGAAGAGCCGTCTGACGAAGATCCATCGAGCGACTTGGCCTTCGAGGCGATGACCCTTTTGATGGTGGAGACCAGGGTGTCGTACCCGATCTTGCACACCACTCCGGCCAGCGCGTAGGTCCCGATGTGCCCCGCCAACTCGAACCCCGGCTTGGTCAGCGCATCATGCGCGGGGAGCCAGGGCATGAACCCGAGGCCCACGCCGACCAGGACCGGATGGGCCGGCAAAGTCACGTAATACACGCGGCGCCAGCCGGTGTACGTGGTCACGTCTTGGCGAACTTTGGAGCCCAGCGACATCGGATCCAGCAGGCGGATGATGCGCTTCACGACCTCTCCGATGGTCCCGATGACCAGGGCGGAGATGATGATGATGGGGCTGAGGAGAACGTCGGACCAGAACTCCATGGGTCACCTCTCGGATGAGTCCGAAAGATTATCACGGGCGGGACAAGACGAAACCTTCACGAGGCACTCGCCCAACGGCTTGCCGTCTGGCCCCGGAACGCACTTGCACTCCGAGTTGGTTGCAACGCACTCCTCGACCGGATCGTCGATGCCGCAGTCGAGGCAGAAGTTGCCGGGCCAGCTCTGTTTCCAGCGGTGCGGACCGCTCACCGGTTACTTCTCGCCGGGCGCCGGGTAGACGTGGAAGGCATCCCGCGGATGCGCCTTCTCTTCCTTCTTGAGGGCCGCCTCCGCCTCCGCTCGCGTGTCGAAGTTCTTCACCAGGTACAGCTCGTCACCAGGCTGCTCGAACTTGTCCACGCCGACGAGGTTGAACCCCTTCTTGGGGGTCAACTCCTTCACGCGTGCATCCATTCTGTCGAACAGGTCTCCGCTTTTCGATGTCATCGGACCGTCTCCTTATGCCTAATCATACCATGTTCTGGCGACAGTCAAGAGGCAAAACCGGTCAGAGACAGCCGAACATCTTGCGGATGGCGTCGGGGCACTTGGGCTTGGTCGCCTTCTTCCCGCTCTCGACCATCTTGAAGTAGTCGCTGACATCTCGGGCGTAGTCGTTGACCATCGGCTTGTTGGCCTCGAAGAACGCCTTCTGCTCGGGAGTCCTGGGCTTGTATGCGTCGTGATACCAGTCGCCCCAGCGGTCCTGGTTCTTGGTTCGGAGCTGGACCTCCTGGTTCAGCCCCTTGCGGCGGATGACCAGGTGGTAGCTCCGGTAGGGGTAGTTCTTGTTGGGCGGGTTCGAGTCGCCCAGGTAGTCATCCTCGGAGACGATGCACGGGCCCTCATCCTGCTTGGACGAGCACTGCTTGCCGAACATCGTCTTGAGCTTCTTGACGGCCGCCTCGACCTCTTGGACCGTCTTGAAGACCGCGCGCATCCCGCCGCCGTCGTCGAGATCCCGCGCCGTGGCGTAGCCCTTCTTCTTGCGGGCACCCTCGGCCTCGGCCAACAGGTCGCCCCACGCCCCGAGGGACTCCTGGGCCGACACGAAGTGGCTGGGCTTGCGCACCAGCTTCGTCAGGGCGCTCGCGACGGTCTTGACTCGGCCATAGACCTGCGCCTCGGGGAACAGGTCCTTGAGCATGTCGAGGTTCTCGGCGAGCACCGTGTCGTGCTTGCCGAGGAAGTCCTTGGCGATGCTCATGTGCTCGTCGAGGGTCTTGCTCGTCAGCTCGGGGTCGAGTTCGAGTTCCTTGCCGTCGATCACGGCGGTCTTCTTGCCGTAGAGGCTCGTCAGCTTGGCCTCTGCGGATGCCATCTCGTGGACGGCCTCCTTCTCGATCTTCGCGAGCGGGACCCACTCCTTGTGGCCCACCTTCTTCATCTTCACGGTCTTGCCGCCGCGCTTCCAGTCGCGGACGGTCCCCACCGGATACCTGGTGCCCTCGAAGAGGAACGACTCCCAGTCGGTCAGGGTTGCCTCTGCAAGCTGTTCGCTGAGTCTCATGATGCCCTCGTCGTCCTACAGGTTCCTCGCCAAGTGGGCGGCGAGCTGGCGCCTGGCTTCCTTCGGGTCGGTCTTGCCCGTTTCCTCGATGCGCGCGATCTCCTCACGGTGCGCGTCGGCGGTGGCAGTGACCTTGGCCTTCTCGACCTCACCCTCCAGGCGCACGCGCTCGACCTCGACCTTCGCGCGCTCCGAGAGCGTGGGCGTGGGCACGGGAGGATCGATCGCTGCGCCTCCGCCCGGCTTGGACGCGATGATGCGCCAGACGAGCAGGAAGATGCCTCCGGCGATGCCCACGAAGGCCCACCACCACTGCCGGATGAAGCGCCACGCCTGCTTCACGACCGCCCCGGCTTCATGCCCCGAGACTTCATCTTGGCCTGCTCGGCCGCGGCAGCGTCCTTGCCGGCCTTGGCGTAGAAGGCGTACGGCTTCGAGATGGTGATCTTCCATCCCCGGCCCGTCGAACCCTGGACCGGCTCGATCTTCGTCTTCGGCGGGTCGGCCTGGAGCGCCTTGAGGATCCCGGCCTCGGTCGCCTGCGCCGTGCGGTAGCCCCACTCGCCGTCCTCGAACGTCCCGGGGCCGTCGGCGTAGATCTCGCCGTCGTTGGTGTCCATCTCGAACCCGGAGCCACCGCCGTACTCGCCTGGGTCGAGGTTGTGGTCGAGCGCCTGGCGCAGACCGTCCGCCCCCATGCCCTTCGGAAACTTCCACGCCGACAGGAGGCCCTTGGCGTCCCTGATCCAGACGACGTTGGACGCGAAGAACTTCCGGATGACCTGCCACACGAGGTCCTTCGGGCTGTTCTTCAACTTGTCGATGTCGATGAAGTCCGCGGCCTCGTCGAGAGGCCCGGACATCGCTTCGTCGAGCTGGCGAGCGAGCGACATCACCCCTCCATGAGAGGACGCGGGACGCGCACCTGGGGGCGCGTCGGCATCTCGTCGGTCAGGAGCTTCTGACCATCGCGGTTGACGACCTCGACGTGCGCGCACTCCTGGCACGTCCGCCGCGACCCGCCGCTGCCGGTGGCCTCGACGAGAACCTTGTTCGATCCGCACTTGGTGCACTGCATGGGTCAGATCTCCTTCTTCGACTCAGTGTACGCGGTGTACTCCCTGCCGCTCTTCTTGACCTGGGCACGGATCCCACGCGAGCTGAGCCACTTCTCGAACTCCTCCTGGGACATCTCTTTCGTGTCCACGGAGAAGATCTGGATGGTGGGGTCCATGTAGTCGCGCGCGCGTCGGACCGGGTCCGAGGTCCGCTCGACCATGGTGTCCTCGTTCGTCGGACCGACGAAGTCCGGGTGCGACTCGAACTTCGAGCGTACGTCGGATGGAGGCGTCTCCTCCTTCCAGCTCTGGCGATGACCGGAGGGGAGGCTCTTCTTCACCGGCTTCCCGAATCGACCCGAGTCCTTGATGTCGGACTGGAGACCCGCGAGGCCGCCGTTCTTCTGGTCCTCCAGCGGGTAGAACCAGCCCTCCCAGGTCTGCGTCTTCATGTGCAGGTAGGTGCCCGGCTTGAAGGTCTTGGTCGCCTGCGAGAAGGATGCCTCCTCGACCTTCTCGATCGCGCCTGTGTAGCCGAGGAGCTTGGCGACCGCCGCGATGGCGGAGCACTCCATGGCATCGAGGAAGAGGACGGTGTTCGTCTGCACCCCGGCCGCCGTTGCGGTGTTGCCGGAGAACATGATCTTCATGCGCCCGCCCGACTTCATCCTCTGGTCGTTGGGGAACCTGGCGTAGATGAACTTCTCCATCGCCGTCCGGCTCTTGGGCGTGAGCTTGAAGCCGGCGCTCTCATCGACCGACCCGCCGCCGCCCACCCATGCCGCCGCGTCGTCCTTGGTCTTGAAGCCCTTCTTGAAGCCTCCGGCCTCCCTCGAACCGTCGAAGCCACCGTCGCTGTCCATCGAGACGGCGCCGACCCTCTTGCCGCCCTTCTTGACGTACCAGTAGTCCTCGCCCTTCTTCTGCTCCAAGGACACGGACTCGACCGACTCCTGCACCGGGGGCCGGTAGCCGGCGTCGCCGGTGGGCGGAAGCGAGAAGCCCTTCCAGTTCCTCGACTGAGCGATCCACGTCAGCTCGTCGTCGCTGAGGTCGGTCAGGACGCCCGAGGTCGCGCGCCCGCGCGTGTCGAAGTAGACGATGGCGGAGCCACCGTCGGCCATCTGGACCCGATGGCGGTCGGGGGTGGTCTCGTCGATGAACGAGATGAGCTGCGCCCGAGCCTCGTCGCTGAGCGAGGTCAGCGTCGACTCCGGCGGATCGAACTCGGCGTGGCGGATCGCCCCGTCCGCGTTCTGTTGCTCGATCAGCTTCGTCATCCTGTCGAACATGGCTCTCTCCTCAGACCTTGGTCTTCTTCTTCGTGACGAGCTTCGGAGCACGGCCGTCGCCCGACTTGATCTGCCCGCCATCGGCGTAGGCGCGGAAGGTGCCGGAGTCGTTGCCGCCCTTCACTTCCGGCGGGGCCGACGAGGGACTCAGCGTGGCACCGGACGGGCTGCTCGTCCTGACCGCGAAGTCGAACCCGAACCGCTCGGACATCTCGCGCGGGGGCACGCCCACGCGCCCGGCCTTGAACTCGCGGATGAGCGACGCCAGCTCGGGGAGCGCTCGGTTGGATGCCGCCATCTCCAGGCGACCGACCCACCCGAGCCACGGGGTGTACCCAGGCACCGGGTCGGCACTCTCGAACGTGGGGACCGCGACCCTCTTCTGGACGAAGTCCTGGAGCAGGTCGATGAGCTTGTCGGTGGCCGGCCCGCGCTTCCAGCGACCCGCCTCCTTGACCGCCATCCCGGCCACGTCCTGGAGGCGCCCGATCCAGCGGAGCCACACGACCTCCGGATCGGCGGTGGAGCTGGCCGGAGCCGACTCCTTCTCGATGAGGGCCGAGAGCCGGATGAAGACGCCCTCGCCCTTCGAGCCCGCCGCGACGATCTCCTTCGGGGTCATCTTCTGGTCGTCGTCGGGCACGCCGCAGGCGCGCTTGAGCGTGCTCAAGGCGATGGCGACGTGCTGGGTTCCCTTGGCCCGCTTGCCCTCTTTGTAGGAGCGGCTGACGTTGCCTTGGAACGCATCGAGCGAGCACGACTTATCGAGAGGCACGTCGGGACTCCCTTTCGAGGGCCAGGAGGTACGACTTCGCGTCGTCCGACCCGTGAGCGGAGATGTACTCCGAAATGGCCTTCGAGAGCACGGTCCCTGGCTCCGTTTGCTCGGCGAGCGCCTGCCGCTGGAGCACGTCCCAGACGCTCCTGGAGATGAGCATCATCATGGCGTCACCGGCGTGAGCCACTTCCTTCTCCAGAGGCGTAACTTCTGGCTCTACCGATTCTGCGCGTGCCACGGAGCGAATCTACCGCGTGCGCCCCGCCTGGTCTACGCGATCAGCGGTAGCCGCCCTGGGGGGCGCGCGGGCGCAGGTACGAGGCGAGGGATCGGCTTCGGCTCATGTACGTGCGGTCGTGGAACCTGACGCGGTTGCCGAACTGGACCACCTCCGCGAACTCCAGCGAGACCTCGCAGAGCCGAGGGACGCCGTTCGGGAACCACGCCTCGTAGGTCACGTCGCACTGGGTCATGACGGACACGATGTAGTCGGATCCATCGTAGCCCAGGCCGGTGTTCGGGAAGACCAGGATGCACTTCGGCGGCTCGTACGCGCGCAGGTCCGCGCCGGTGCCGTACTTCGGGTAGGTGAAGTACCTGAGCCAGTTGATGACGGCCCGGATGTCCATGTCCCGGGTGCCCTTCTGGACTCCACCCAGCACCGACAGGTCCGCGTACGGATCGTCCTGACCCGAAGTCTCGTCGGGCGGCGCCGTGTCGGTGGTGAACATCGCCGTGAACGAGATCCGGCGCTCTCCGCCATGCGTCCACTGGTAGATGGGGTGCGACCCGCCAGGGATGTTCCTCGGGTTCCACTCCGAACCGCGGCTGTCCTGGACGCTCTCCGGCCAGTATTGCAGCCCGAGGTAGGTGTTCCTCGCCGTCTCGAACCCGTCGAACGTGGCGAGGTCCCCGGTGGGCGCGTCGGCGAAGTCGTTCGCCCACGGCACCGTCTCGCCCGGAGCCGTGTCCATCGCGCCGATGAGCGCGCTCGCCAGGCGCGTCTCGTGCGGGACGTTGAGCGCCTGGGTGAGGATGTTCTGCGGGACGGCGACCATGGCTCAGGTCTGGTGTCCGGTGCCGATGATGTGGACTCGACGCGCGGTGGTTGCGAGATTCACCGCTGCTCCCGCGGCCGTGGCATCGAAGACGGCCACATCGACGCGGGAGCTGTTCGACGTGTTGAACGAGGTGAACTCGGCCAGCGGCGCAGAACCCGTGGTCGCCACGGAACCGGTGAACGGGTTCTGGCCCGCGACCGAGAAGTTGTCGTGAAAGGTCAGACGCGCAACGTTGCCTCCGGGCAGCGAAACCGCGTTGACGTTGAAGCCATCGACGAGCGTGATGCCGCCGGCCCCGTTGGTCTCGATCACTGCCCAGAACTTCGTGATGTTGTCCGCGAGCACGCGGTTCGGTCCGCCGGGATCGAGAGCGGCAGACGCGGGACCGCTCTCGATGAACACGTAGGCCCCCGCGGTGGGGTCGTACCCCAGCCGCATGTCCACGACCCACGCAGCCTCGGCCCACGTCGGCCCAGCAGCCAGGAACCGTTCGATCGTGATCGTTTCGTCCACCATCACGAGACGCGTCGCGCTCGTCGTGGCCACGTCGTCGTAGTTCCAGAGCAGTCCGACGGGATCCCAGTCGGCGTTGTGGGAGATGATGAGCGCGCCATCCGCCACCCGCTGGTGGATGTGGAAGTCGCCCTGTCCGGCGACGTTTCCGGACATCGCCGTGAGGATCTGACCGGTGTAGCCAGACGGGATGGTGAACAGGATCGCGGCGTCCTCCAGCTTGGAGCCGGCGGACCCGAAGTTCATCGTCTGCTGCCAGCCCGTGTCGGCCCACGTGTTCGTGGCCTCGTCCACGTAGAAGAACGAGAAGCCGCCGAGCGTGCCGGTCACATCCTCCTGCGCGTTCACGCGCATCATGAACGCCTTGCGCGACGTGTCGTCCTTGTTCCAGTTCGTACCGTCCCATCGCGCATTCGTGGCGATGGCGAAGTCACCCGCCTCAGACGGCCCAGCCACCTGCCCATGGCGAGCGTAGAAGCGGACCTTGTTGACCGACGCGGAGCTGTTGCCGATCTCCCAGAGAACGGTCCAGTTGGCCGCGATCGCTCCAGAAGATATCCACTCGGAGACCATCCTCGGGATGTCGAACTCGGTGTTCGCGAAGCCGCCGGACCTGAGCTGCCCCTTCGAGAGGAGGAGCCTCCACGGGGCACTGCCCCTCATGACGGCCAGCACCGTTTCGAGCAGCGGAGGACCAGCGAGCTGCGCGCTCTTGAGGAGGAGAAGGGTCCTCCTGACGTAGTCGTCCATGGTCACCGGAGCCGGCGACTCGAAGCTGCTGGGGGTGATGGCCAGCACCTCCGCGGCGATCGAGTCCAGGATCGACTCGTCCACCACATCGACCAGCGGGTGCTGGCTCTCGACCCACGCACGGGCGTCGTCGAAGAAGATATCTCCCGCTCCCAGGGAGGCGCCGTTGTTGTCGATGCCGACGCTCACACGCATCCACGCGGCCGTCGCAGGCGCCTCGACGATGCCATCGACGAGGGTGTACGCGAACGTCCCAGTCAGCGCGTTGTTCTCGACCCACAAGGTCGAGATGAGGACCATGTCGTTCGTGTAGAACGAGAAGGCCATCCCCTGGTGCCCGGCCGGATCGATCCCTGCCCACAACAAGCCGCGCAGGCGAACTCGTCCACGGACGAACTGCCCAGGCTCCACGCGCACCTTGCGCTCTTGCTGGAGCAACCTGGAGTTGGTCGCCAGCGGCGCGGGCATCTGGAGGTTGAACTCGCGGGTCCCGCTGTAGGGAGCCGTCGTCGAGATGCGGAAGTTGGGAGTGCCGAAGCCCGTTCCGATCCAACCCTGGATGCCGAAGAAGCTCGTCCCGCCAGCCGCCAGCGCGGCCTCGAAGTCGCCGTTCTTGACGACCTGGTGCCACCCCTCGGGAGCCCGATCGTCCCACGCCGTACGACGCGCGGTCGGCGTGATGTTCGCCGCCGGGATGGGGCCCACGCCAGGGACCACGATCCTGCCGAGGATGACGACGAAGGCCGCCTCGGCGACCGGAGCCGTGAACAACTCCGCCTGCGTGTACGCGCGCCACTGGACGACGGTCGTCGCGCCGATGGTGTACCCGACGTAGAGGCAGACGTAGACGGTCTGCCCGGCGAGCGCGGAGAGGTCGAGCGGAACGAGGCCCGCTTGCCGGACGGTGAACTGGAGACCGTTCACGTCCTGGTAGGAGTAGATCGAGTCGCCCTCGATCGCGTCCGCGGTGATGTTGACGCCGAAACCGAGGCCGGTCGTTGCGAGCTTGCCGCCGCGCACCACACCAGAGCCGATCAGGCCAAAGAGCTTCTTGTTGAGACCCTGCGAGACATACGGTTCCTTGAACCGCATCGTCGCGATGGAATCTCCGGGGTTGGCGAGCGTCGTCGGCATCGGTGGCTGCTCCTCAGAACACGATCTGGATGATGGAGTTCAACTGGATCGCTGCGGACTTCGTCTGCAAGTCGAACGTGATGTAGGCGACCATCACGCCGTTGGTGTCGAAGAGGCCCAGCTCGAAGAACTCCGGAAGGTTGCCGAGCTGGTCGAGGTTGGCCTCGCCAGCCAGCACGATGGCATCGATCTCGGTGATGGCCGGGAGCGATGAGAAGAGCGTCACGTCCGCCGCCAGGAGCGTCTTGCGGAAGGTGAAGAGCGGGCCCTGGGCCGCCGTGGTCTTGCGGACCGGGCGACCAGCCAGCGTCGCACCCGCGTAGGGCGCCGTGAGGGTCACCTGGAGGTTGTTGTCCACGGTGAGGATCTGGCCCCACTGGTCCGCCTCGGACCCAGGCACGCCGGCCGAGCCAACGAAGCCGCTCGGCGTCGGCCCCGGCTTGATCCACTGGCCAACGGCCAGGTCAGCCAGGAACGAGGTGCCGACACCCGTGACGGTGGCGAGAGCGTTCGTGAACGTCGCGGTCCCGCCACCAGGCAGCTCCGCGCCCTCGGAGTCGAGGTCGGTCTTGGTGGCCACCGGCGCGATCGGCTGCTTGGGCGGCACGTCAACGAAGCCACCCTCGCCGATCTTGAACCGAACGATCTCGGCCTGCGTGTCGAGGATGTCGCGCGCGAACACACGGGCTAGGACCGTGCGCCAGACGTTCGGGATGATGCCCTGGACCGCCACTTCTTCTGCTCCTGCTCCTGCTTAGGGAATCGTGAAGACCGTTCCGGAAACTATCATGTGATCCGGGTCGATCGGAAGCTCGTCCGCCGGGACGGTGTCGTAGTAGTACCCGAGGGGGCCGTAGGCGAGAACGGACGGCGAGAACGAAACGGTGATGGACAGGTTCAGCGGGATCTGCGTCGGCCCGACGATGTGGACGATGTCCGTTATCCTGACATGGATGGGAACCACCTGGAGGATCTTGCGAACCAGCCTGGTGAGGACCCCATCGAGCAACGCGTCCGGATCGGTCAGGACCTCCACCGGAACCACCTCGACCCGGATGGCGGAGGCTCGACAGAAGCCGCAGTCGATGACCATCCGGCACTCGTACTCCAGATCCACGGTGGCCCCGAAGGTCGGCGCCGTGCCAGCCAGGACCTCGAACTCCCAGACGCCCGGAGCCGTCTCGACCGGCAGGGTCTCCAGGTAGAACTTGGACCCTGGCATCCCAACGGGAGCCGCGTACCACTGCCCGATCCCGGCGATGGGCGTCAGGTCGACCGCCGGCCCCACCTCGATGCGCCAGCGTCCCAGCCCCAGGTTCGTTGTCGAGAGGATGGGGGTGGCGTTCATCGTCCACCCGATGGCCTCTTCGAGGGTCGTCCCGGACGGAACGCCGCCGATTGGCGGAGGAGCGTCCCAGGTGCCGGTGTTCGGCATGGGCGCCCCCGTGTCCGACACCTCCCAGCACATCACGTCGAGGGGAACCACGTCGGCCGCCACCTCGTCCAGGAAGGGCCTGGTGGGGGCGATGTCGGTGTAGAAGAGCCCGCTCCCGAACGGGATCTCGTAGAGATGGTCCGCTGGAATGGCGTCGAACACCGCCTCGACGGACCAGAGCGGAATCGGGGTCACCCGGTAGCCGGCGATCTTGCCGAGGATGTCGTAGCTCTTCGCCGAGCCCTTGAGGTCGAGCCACTGGACGGCGTTCTTGACGCTGGAGCGCTGGAAGGCGTCCGGCTCGTGGAAGTCCACCTCGATGCCGTAGTCGGCACCGAGCAGCTCGATGAGGCTCGGGGGCCTGAGCGTCGCCGCACCGATGGTGGGCAGCTCCACGATGCCGGTCACCTCGACCACGTTGGGCCGGAGCTTGTGGACGGCGTTGACCTTGTACTGACGCCCGGAGGCGTCTTCCAAGATCCACCCGAGACCGCAGTCGCCAAGGGGATTGAAGGGGTCGGAGGTGTCCGGGTCGAAGACCGTGACCTCGATCACGCGCCCGACAGGGACGGCCGAGAGGATTGTGACCGAGATGTTCTCGCTGAACTGAGTTCGTACGGTGTCCGGATCCCGGAGGTCACCGAAGTCGATGGTCTTGCCGAGCAGGAAGTCGAAGCTCGGCTTGATGGAATCGACGAACTTCTCCAGGCGCCCGCCGGACTGCTCGGCGTCGAGCTGGCGGTCGATCTCCGGCAGATCCCGGAAGAGGACGTGCTTGGCCCAGTCGTGCCTCCCGAAGGGCCCGTAGCCAAAGACGCCACTGCCAAAGCCGGGCACCGATCAGTCCTCTCTCTTCTCTGATTGCTCGTCGATGATGGAGTGGCTGGTGATCGATCCGGAGTGTGCAGGAGATGTCTCCGACGGCGTCGGCGACGGATCAATGATCGTCTTGGAGTAGTAGCACCACTCCAGATTGACGGTGTCCCACACCCGCTGGAGAATGACCAGGGAAGCGCCTTGGGCAGTATTGTAGAACCTCGGATTGCCCTCGACCGACCCGAGCGGCGGATCGATGAACCCTCCAAAGGTGAAGGATGGGTCCACCATCATGCTGGAAGCAAAATCAGCCATAGGACGCCACCACCCCGTCGGGCCATGGGAAGGTCAACACGGCGTTGTTGCCATGCAGCACCACCCTGGCGTCGGTCGCGCGGTTGTAGACCGCTGGGTACCTGCGGAATCCGGCAGTTGCCCAGCGCACTCCAGAGCCGATGCCCTTGAGACCGCCATTCACTCCACCGAACTGCGTGTTGGCTCGACCCCATACGATGTCAGCTTCGACCTCGGACTGATCATACGGGTCGGTGGCGAGCCCGTCCGAGTTTAGATTCTGCGTTGGCGCCGTGTTGGTGGTACCTGCGTCCGCGTGCCCAAGCATACAAGCGGAGTAGGTCTGCCACGCCTCTCCGGCGAGATCTTGCTTGTAGTACCCCTTTGGGACCGTTGCCGATATCGTCGTGGTGTTGTGATAAATGCTGGAATGGGTGAGCGTGGCAACGCCTCCCCAGCACACGATGGTTGGATCGGTGTCCGCTGCTGGGTACGACCCAGACTTGAGCGGTTCCTGAAACATGAATGTGGTGGTTTCACCGGTTCCGCGAATCGTCGTCGCCAGCCACCATCCGTACACGTTGCCGCCGGGCTCTACCGCGTCCTGTGCGACGACATGGTGCAGATAGGTGTTGTCCGGGGTGGGCATCCATATCGCGCCAGCATCCGCAGCGCCTACGATCTGTTGCTGGTCCGTGGCCGACGGAGGGACCGTCGCTGAGACCGCGCCGAACCCAACCCCGATGAACTTGTCGAGCGCGCTGTAGTAGACGCGCCAGGTGTTGCTCGTGGCGAGCCGCTGGAACATCCACTCTCGCCGACCACCCGGATCGCTGAGCGCGAACCAAGCGTTCGCTCGGTCCATACCTCCTGCACCGGTGCCAGTGTTCGTGATCTGGTCGTTGACGTTGCCGGCAGTCGTCGAGAAGGTACCAGCGGTTCCGGTGCCGCTACCCCGGTGAACCCATCCGGCCTGCTTGAGCGTCTCCTTGATGTTGAACGCGACTGCGGGCGCAACACCATCCGTGCGGTTCACGGAGGAGGCGCTGTCACTGAGTCTGGTTGCGATCTTGGCCATGTCGTTCCTCTCAGGTCAGCGGAGTGACACCGTTCGGCCACGGCATGAGCACGTCGCCACCAGCGACGTAGACGTACGCGTCCGTCGCCAAGTCCACCGTGTCCGGATAGACCCGATTCGGACCTCGCCAGAACAACCTGGTGCTCATGCCATCGTATCCAGAGCGACCGAGGCCCGCATACCTTGAAAAAGGAATCGCGCAGCGATCGTCACCGCCGGTGTACGGATTTGCTCCGGCTTCACCAGGAAACAGCTCTCCGCCGTTTCCATTGGTGTAGCTGAGAGCATGCTGAGTCACCCATGCCTCGTCGGCGAGACCAGCTCGTTGCCATCCGCGAACGACAGAGGTGTTGCGGAGGACTATTTTTGTTGGAGCGGATGCTCCGGCGAATACGAAAACGGCCTTGTCGGCGTTGCCCGTCTGCGTGTTCCTGATTCCCTCGTAGGCGAAGAAACGAGCGAAGGCGCCCGAGCCGGTGACAGTGGTATGCATCCACCAACCGAAGATACCACCCGCGGTCGCGGTGCTCTCGGCAACGACGTGCATCCGGTAGGTGCCGTCGGCGACCATCTGGGAGGAGAAGCCACCGACACCATCACCGATGCACTCCGCTTCGTCCGTTGCCGTCGGACGCACGGTGGCCGACGCGCTTGCGATGAAGCCGGCGCCCTTCGAGTAGAACATGCGCCAGAGCAAGTTCGTGGTGCCGCGCTGGAGCACGAACTCGCGGTTCCCAGAAGGGGATCGGAGGCGAACCCAGGCGTTGTTGTTCCCGAGACCTCCCGCGCCTGCCGCGCCAGTCGTGATGACGGTGAACGGGCCAGCGGTCTGCCCCTGATTCTGGAACGAGGTGCCGTCGCCGCCACCCTGGTGCGTCCATCCAGCCGCGACGAGCGTGGTGACCCACAGATACCAGGCAGCGGGCCCGGTCGCCGGGATGCTATTGACGTTGCTGAACTTTGCCATGGCCTATTCCCTCACGGGTCGTTCGTGATCAAGAGGCGCAGTCCTTTGACGACTGCCGTCTGCGATGCGCCACCGGAGAACAGGTAGAGATCGTACCAGTCAGTGTCTCCGATGAGGACGCTTGTTCCGAGCAGAGTGTCATCGAGCGTGCCAACGGCGGTCCAGAGCGCCACCGGTGTTCCGCCGGTGAATCGGCGCATTCGCAAGTTGCCAGTGTCGGCCGGAACGGATCCGCCGAGCATGGCGTTGGATGACTCCAGGATCCGCATTCCCTGGCGCAGATACACCGATCCGATGTGCAGCTCCGTCGTTCCGAGCTGGCTAGCGTCGAGCGGTCCGTTCATCACCTCGTAAGGCGTCTCGATGTTGAGCGTTCCGGCGTACCCGCCTTGCGGCTCGATGACCACCGTCTCGTTGTCGATGGCTCTGACGGTGAGCGGAGCGCCAGAGCCGCTGCACGCGTCTCCATTCAGCACCGAGCGATCGTAGAGGTCGATCTGGACCACCGCTCCCAGGAGAAGGAAGGCGGCGTTGTACACCTCCGACCTGCCTCGCATCACGATACGAGCAGGTCCGGACAATCCGAAGATGAGTCCGTTGCCACCACCGCCATCGAGGTCGGCATCCACCAGTTCGACGGTGAGCTGGTCACTGGTGATGGTGATGGGCGTCGAGGCCCCGATGTCGAGTTCGAGAACGACCTTCTCCAGGCGGAAGTTGCCGGTGATGGTCACCCCATTGAGGATCGTGAGGTTCGGCCTGAGACCGGTGACCGGCTTGTACCTGCCGACGATCGTCCAGTCGGTGAAGTCGTAGACCCCCGCCGAGATCTGCGCTGAGCCGAGGTCGTCTTCGATCGAGACGACGACAGGACCCTCGACGGCGGAGGCCGCTGCGTAGAGAGCTTCCCAGTCCGCGTAGACGTTCCCCGTCTCCGTTCCGCCGGGTCGGAAGACGAAGCTGTTGGTCGTGCCGCCGCCCTGGGTGGACCCGATGTTCACCACCTCGTCGCCGTCGGCCATGACGAGGCCGTTGCGCCAGTAGAGGCTCGTCCCTCTACGGATGCACACGACGACCGAGTTGTCGTTCGAGAGCGCGAACCCGGCTGCCGACACCGCCATCGAGGCGTTGCCCCCGAGAGCACGCGCGAGGTTGCCCCGAACGATCTGCCCGTCGGTGAGCGTGATGTTGCCCGCCGGGATCTGGTTCAGGAACCCAGTGTTCGGGCTCAAGAACTCGATCGCTGCCGTCCAGGTCAGGACGCCGGTCGTCCCATTCCAGGAGATGGTCCCTCCACCCATGATCAGGAGGTTGCGGTCCTCACGCGACGCGAAACCGGAAGCGTCGAGCGCAGCGATGAAGGCCCGGAAGTCGTCCAGCCACGGGTCGGCGTTCTCCGCAGGGTAGGGCCACTGCATCCTGGGGGAGGAGTCGGTCATGGCTCAGTGCCCTTCCCGGTTCCGGTAGGCATCACCCTGCGCGTATGCCGACTCCTCGTGCGAGCTGCCGCGGTAGAAGTTCTCGCCGCGGAACCACGCGACGGTCCAGTTCCCGAGCCCCATGACGAGGTAGCCGAGCCACCAGATCAGGAGCCCGACGAGCACAGCCGCCACCGCGTGCCCAAGCGCCCCGATGACGATGCTGACCCAGAGGCCCGTGATGAAGGACCCGAGAGCAACGCCCTCGAACTGCTCGACGTGAACGTGCTCGTGCTCCTGGAGCCCGCTCCACTTCCCGGGCTGCACCAGGTCCGCGCCGTAGAAGATGCCGTGCCCGATCGTGGTGCCGCCCCAGGGCTTGTACCAGGTCCGCCCCGGCCACGAGTCCGCCAGGATCTCGCAGGTGAGCACTGGCCCACCGGGGTTCGGCATCGGCGGCGACTCCCACCGGAGGTTCTTCCCCCAGAGAAGGCGGATGAGCAGGATGGTCGGCCACGCGATGGTGATGTCCCACGGCAGGCAGAAGAAGTAGGCGAGGAACTGGGTCTTGGTCTTCATGCGATTGCCACCTGTCCCGTCAGGGTGACGGTCCCCTTCGTGACGACCTGCTTCTTCTCGATGACGAGGTTGCCATCGCCGTCGAGAGAGATAGTCGGTCCGGTGATTTTGAAAACCGCGTACATGATGCCGTCCACGCCCTTCTGGCCAGTGGTCGGGTCTGGAACGATGGAAGCGTAGAGATCGGACAGACGCAAGGACTTCCCGAAGTCCCGCACGCGGAGGAGATCGTCGAGCGCCTTGCGGACGTTCGAGAGCACGGTCGCCTGGACGTAGCCGTCCCGGATGCCGATCGTCCCGGTGATGTCGGCGGCGACCAGGTAGACCTCGCCGCTCACGACCTCGACCACCTGGGTGACCTCCTTGCGGGCCTCCAGGTACGCCTCCAGGCTCCGCATGAGGGCGACGGGTGGCGCGGTCAGGAACCCATTCACGTCGCGCGTGAGGATGGGCACCTGGACCAGGTTGGCCTTGCAGTCGTCCGCGAGGAACCCATCGACGTGGTCGAAGATGGCGTCGAGCTGGTCCTGGACCAGGTTCTCGAAGTCGGTGTTGACCCTGGTCACGATGGCAGCGAGCGTCGTGGCCTGCGCCGCCAGCTCGGTGCTCTGCGTCGTGAGAGCGTTGTCGATCGTCACGATCCCGACGTTGGCGTCGGCCACCGACTGCTCGATGTTGCCGATGGCCGTCACGATGGCCTGGACCTGAGCTTCGACGCCAGCGAGCTGGGTCTTGATGTCCGTGATGGCCGCATCCTTGAGCCCGAGCGTGGCCGCCGCGAGGCCCTCGTTCGCGCGCACATCCGCGTTGTTCGAGGCGATCCGGATGGTCTGGGCCGCGACCCGCGCATCGATCGCGTCGCCAGCCGCCAGCGGGAGCTGGGGGTTCGTGACGATGGCGTCGAGAGCGGACTCGATCGCGTTCGTCTTGGTCGTGTCGATCGTCCCGCGCGCCGTGCTGGTCGCGAGCCTGTTCGCCTCCGCCGTCGCCACCAGGGCGGTCACGTCGTCGGCGACCGGCGTGCAGAGATCCCGGATGCTGGCGAGGAGGGCCGCAAGGGTCAGGTCGTCGTCTGCCCCGCGCGCCACGAACGCCTGGGCGACCGAGACGGTGCCGGCAATCGGGTCGGTGTACGCCTGGGAGAGCCCGACGTAGTCCTCCTGGGTGACCGCGACGTTCCGGGCCTTGAAAAAACGAGGCGCCTTAGCCTTCGCGCTGGCCAGGTCCTCGGCGTCAGCTCCGCCCGAGCTGGGGTCCGGGTTCGTGATGAGCAGGTCGATCGTCTGGAAGAAGACGACGAGCGGATTGACCACGTCCGTGATCGTGTTGTTCAGGACCAGTCCGCCGCTGCCCGAGGTCGCCGCGTAGGTGACCACGATGTTCGCGCCGGACGCCGGGATGTTGCCGGCGACGCCGTCGCCGAAGCGCACGGTCGTGGGGTCGGAGTTGAAGTCGATCTCGACCTGGTTGGTCTGGTCGAAGGTGATGAGGTCGGTGATCGTCCAGAGCGGACCGGCCACGTTCACCGAGACGGTCCCATCAGCGACGTAGAGGTCCTCCCCGGGGGAGAGCCGGAAGACCTGGTTCTTCGCTCCGGTCGAGGTGAAGGACTCGGTCCTGGTGAGACCCTCTCGGCACGCGACGGTCCGCGGAGGCGACAAGGGCCCCTCACCGGCCAGGAAGGTCACGGCCTCCGTGGCCTCGAAGATGAGGTCGGACGGTCCCTTGAACTTGAACCCGATCGGGATGGTGACGTTGAACGCCTTGGCAGACGCCAGGCGGACCTCCAGGTCCACCGACGACCCGACCGCACCGGCCATCTTGTAGCCGATCTGGCGACAGAGGCGGTTCACGGCCTTCCGGGTCCTGGCCGTGGTCAGGTACGACTCGGACGCCTGCCGATCGATGTAGAAGCTCAGCGTCTCGCAGGCCCACGACACGATGTCGATGAGCATCTGGCCGGTGCCGGAGACGACGAAGTCGTTGAACTCGGTGACGAAAAGGGTCTGGATCCTCGCGACGATGTCATCGACGAAGGTGAAGAAGTCCTTGCCGGCGAACCTTGCGCGGTTGATCTGCGCGACCGGGGACTCTATCTGGAGCGGATCCGTCACCCTGCTTCTCCTTCATCCTGGGACACGGCCCAGATCTGCTTCGACTACGGCGAGAACGACGTGCTCGCCCTGCGGACGACTCCTAGCACCTCGAAGGTGACATCGACCACGATCTCAATGCCGTCGTCGGTCTCACGTTCGGTCGTATCGACCCGGAGGATACTCGCTCTTGGCTCTCCGGCCGAGACCGCCCTGCGCACTTCGTGGTCGATCCTTGCCCGGAGCAGGGGCCCAGTGCTCTCGAACACGAAGGCGTAGGTGTCGGAGCCGGCGTCCGGGCGCATGACCCTGGATCCACGGGGGGTCTGGATGATGCGCTCGATGTTGTCGGCGATCACGTCTTCGTCGGTCGCCGGGGCTGGAAGCCCGAAGGACGACCGACCGAACGGGAAGGCGAGGCCCCTGATCGTCATGCTGTTCCCTCGTGGGTCTGCCGGAAGGTTCTACCAGAGATCACCTGCCAGATCGCCATCTGGGAGACCTTGTGCTTGGTCGCGAGCTGGCGCTGAGAGACCTTCCCCGAGGCGTACTCCGCCCGGATCAGGTCGGCGTCGAGCGGCGTGAGCTTCGCGCGACCTCGCGCTTTCTCTTGCAGGATGGTCACGGTGCCCATTCTAGCTGGTCATGAACTCAGTACACCCAGATCAGGAGATCGTGCAGACGTTCGTGATGGGGAAGGGTTTCGGGACCGTCGTGTCCACGCCGGTGATCAGGACCAAGACCGCCGTGGTGGTCGCCCGGTGCATCGCGGCGGCGATGGCGCTGGCCCTGGCCTCGATCGTGTCGCTCCGGGAAGCGGTCAGGAACTCGGGGTAGACCTGGCCGAACATCACGCCGGTGGTCACCAGGGTGACCAGGCTGCTCAGTTCGAGACCGAAGATGGTGTTGCCGCCGATGTTCGGGCACCCGGGTGGCACCGGCGGCGGTGGAATGCCGAACTGGAAGATGGCCCCGGTCCAATACGTCTGGAACGCCTGCTCGAACTGGGCGGAGATGACGGAGGCGTGGCTGCTGGCGCGGAAGTTCAGCGCCCTCCTGAACCCGATCGAGTTCACCGTCAGCGGTCCCTCGCCGGAGATGTCTCGCGCGTCGCGCGCGTAGCTGTCGTAGGCGGATGCCCACCGCTCCTCGAACAGCTCCACGCTGGAGACCCCGCCCTTGTTGGCGAAGATGTCGAGGATCGCCCCCGCCAGCTTGGCCTGGTTGAGGGCCACCTACTTGACCTTCACGGTCTGGCTGAGGAACGTCTGGAGACGCGCCTTGATGGCCTGAAACTGGGCCACGTTGATCGGGATCGTCGATGGCCCGGTGCCGGTGCCCACCGTCAACGTCGCGATGGCGTCGAACAGCTCGTCGAGGAGCCCCTTGAGAGTGTCTCCGAGGACCGCTGCCTCGTTGGCGTCCAGGCCGACGTTCACGATCTTGCCGCTCACGTTGGAGACGAAGATGTTGCCGTCCTTGTCGATCGAGAGCTTCGCGCCGTTCTTGTGCTCGACGGTGATGGTCTCCTGCCCCGACTTCTCGTCGAGCAGGATCTTGTGCCCGAGCGGAGTGAACCACCCGTGCGTGTCCGGATCGCGCAGCGCCTCGGGGATGCCGTCGCGAATCCAGATGCCGCCCTCCCAGACCGGCATATCGAGCTTGCCGTTCTCGAAGGTGACCCAGACGATCGACTCTACCCGCGGGATGCTCTTGAAGCCGTACCCGGTGCCCGCCAGCGGCACCTTCGGGAAGGCGATGCGCGACACCTCCGGCGTGTCCCCGATCGACGGAACGCGCACGCGGATGCGCCCCTGGTTCTGGTCGTCCACGTTGTCGAGGACGATGGCCCGGTACTCGCCGTAGTAGAGTCTGAAAGCCTCCAGGCCGTGCATCATGAGCCGGTCCATGAAGCGCGCGAACCCGGTCGCCGAGTAGGCAGGTGAACCCCTCATCCGTCCCCCTCCACCGGTTCGACCGTGGTCGTCCCGCCGCTTGCTGCATCACCCGCTGGCTCCGGCGGCGTTGCGTTGTTGGTCCTCGGCGTGAACCCGCGAAGGATGTCCGAGAGCATGGCCGTCTCGGTCGCGTTGTTGATCAGCTCCATGGTCATCCCCCATTCCTCGGCGGACACCCGGTGAGTGACCTTCTGGACGAGGTAGAGCCCGTCGAAGACGCCAACCCCAACGACTCCGACCATCTGACCCGGGAAGAGATCCGGGATGCCGATGGTCGTGATGGTCGCCTGGATGCCGCCCCCGCGCAGCGACGACTCGGTGAGGTGAGCCGTGGCCACCTCCGCCGCCGTCCTCGGATCCCGCTCGGAGACGTAGAGGTGGTCTCCGGCCACGTCCCCTTCGGCGGTGACGGCGGCTATCACGGCGGTGTCCTCGACGGTCGCTCCGCCGGTGGCCGCAACCACCGGACCCGCCGCTGGCACAGGCGACTCCGCCCGCGTGGTCAATCGGTCGAGGGCTCCTCCGGAGGTCGGATTCAGCTCGCCGGTCCGGATGGTCGTGGCTGCACCCGGAAGCCACACGCCCTCGGCCTGCGTCTCGAACTCCAGGATCGGGAAGTAGACCTCGAAGTCGGCGTTCCCGCGCATCACGAAGCTGAACCTCGGCGTGCTGCCGAGGACCGCTTCGCGCCTGAGGACCCTGAGCGTCTGCCTTCCCTCCGTGCTCGAAGAAGGCTCCATCCAGGCGTCGCAGTTGGCCGCGCGCACGATGTACTGGATGAAGAACCAGTCCGACTGGGCCGACTGGGAGAGACGCTCCCTGATCTGGTAGAGCGGATCGGATGGGCCGTCGCTGTCGGGCACGGCGAGGTCGATGTTCTCGTACCCCTCGTGGGTCAGGATCTCGCGGAGCATGTCCACGTAGGACTTGTTCTGGTACTCGGCCGTCCTGGACCCGCGCAGCGCGATGAACGCCCCGCCCTCTCCGTTGAGGGTCGCCGAGAACCCTTCGTCCGGCGAGATGCGCACGTCCGGCCGAGCTGCCATCGCCGAGATCCACGGCATGAACCGCCCGATCCTCGGGTAGCCCACCTGGCACTCGATGACGTTGCCCACGCGCATGAGCGGGGACGCGAGCACCGCCAGCCCGAGGTCGAACGGGGTGGCGATGGCGATCGTGAGCTTCGAGTTCATGCCGAGGCCGATCTCGATGTCCACGGACTCGACGCACGGCAGGCCGGCGATGAGCGCCTCCCCGTCGAGGCCAGCGTCGGTCGTCGATGTCGCTCCGGCCGTCGCTCCGCCCTCGGCAGACATCCACAACGGGTAGATCTGACGATCGGTCGTGACGATGCGCACCGCCATCTGAAAGCCAGAGGGGTCCAGGACCGGCATAGATCAGCGCCCTTCCAGGCCGCGCGACGGCTTCCTCAGAATCGAGGAGAACACGCGCCGCCCCGACGGGATGCGGAGCTGGGTGTTCGCGTTGAGGTCGTTCGGCAAGAGCGCCAAGTCGTTGGCCACGGCGATGATCCACCAGAGGTCGGGTGACCCGTAGAAGCGCGTGGCGATCCGGTCGATGCGGTCGTTCGCGTCCACCGTGTACTTGATGTCGTCCGGGGCCGGATCGATCACGGGGTACTCCGGGTACTCCCAGTGCTCGACGCCGCCGACGGTGATGAGCCGTGCGAACTTGAGGCGCGACGTGTCTCGGAGCCTGACGGACATCACCCACCTACCGATTCAGGGCTGCCGCCGGCCTCGGACCTACGAGCGCGCCCACGCCCTCCGCCACCGCCGCCGCCACCGAGCGCCGCTCCGAGCTGGCGAACAGCCTCGGCGCCGAACGCAGAGATGACCATCTCGCGCGCGGTAGCGCGGGCGGTCTCGGTGCGGTCGGCGTCTGCCGCCGCTTCCGTGGCCATGCGACGTTCGCGCGCACGCCTGGCCCCTCCGGTTCGACCAGGTCCTTCTCCGGGAGCTTCTTCGGTCGTCCTGGCCACGACCGGCGCAGACTCTTCGCCCTCACGAGCCACGACGACCGGCGTGCCGTCCTCCGTCGTCACGACCCCGGCAGCATCCTCCGCCACCCCTTCGAGGGTCTCGCCCATGTTCTCGACGCGCTCAGACGCGCGGACCAGCGCACCGTCCATGCGCGCCCCGAACCCAGCGATCCCGGCGAGCGTGCGTGTCTCGATGCCGCTGACGCGCGCTTCTTCCGTGTCGATGGCCCGACGACGCTCGGCGATGGCCGCCGCCAGCGCAGCCTCGGCCTCTTGGGTTCGAGACCTCTCGGCAGCCATCGAAGCCTGCCTCTCAAGACGAGCCGCCGCGATGCCTTCCCTTGCCGTCCTGATAGCAGCCGTTTCTTCTGCGACCGCCGTCCCGATGGAAGACACCGCGCCGCCCATCACGTCACCGGAGATGCCCATCGCATTCCGGATCACCTCCGGGATGGAGTTGAAGGCCGACTGGAGCGCCATGACCAACGACTGAACGATGCCAAGGAATCCAAGACGCATCCCGCGGATGGTCATGTCGATGGTCTCGAAGATGGTCATGAAGCTGTCGCCAGCCTCCAAGATCGGCTCGACGAAGAAGCGCCGGATGCGCGCGCCGATGGCCTGCCACCCGGCCATGAGCACCTCGCGCGTCTGCTCGAAGTTGACGCGCAGCGAGGAGATGGTCCGGATGACGCTAAAGAGCGTGCGAACAGCGACGGTGCCGACCACCTGCCAAACGGCCATCGACGTGCGCTCGAAATCCATCATCACCTGGATGGACGTACGAGCAAAAGCGATGAGAGCGGGCCGGATCGTTTGCTGCCACATCGACCGGAACGAGTCGCCGGTGCTCCGGATGTTCTGCCGCGCATCCGGGACGACTTCGCCACCGAACTGGTCGTCCCACCACGACCGAAGCTCTCCGAGAACTGGAGCGACGGTCTCGGTCCACAGATCCGAGAAGGCCGAGCCGACCTCTCCAAGGATCTCCCAGGCAACCTCTCCCATCGGGACGATGATGTCGTCCCAGATGTCGCCCATGGCATCGAAGGTGGCCCCGACGAAGCTGGCGAAGTCGTCGAAGATGGCCATGACGCCACCCTGGTGGAACAGCTCGGAGATGCGATCCGATCCAAAGAGCTGCTCGAACGGCCAGAGCATCACGGCGAGCACGCCGTCCACGACCCCGAGCAACCTCTGGGGGATGGCCAGGAAGGCGTCCACCAGCGACTCGCCGAAGATGTCCTGCCAGAGACCGTTGACCGTGTCGTAGCCCCACGAGTAGAGCGCTCCGGCAGGTCCGAAGACGACGCCCAGCGAGGCGATGACTCCGTCGGTGATGTTGTCCGCGTCGAGCGCACGCTGGATCGCTCCGAGCGGGGACATCGAGAACATCGTGTCGAACAGATCGACCCACATCGAGTCGTCGCCGAAGATGCCGGAGACGATCTCGTGGAAGATGGTGTCGAGCTGGCCGAGCGTGTTCTGAACGATGTCTCGCAGCATCGAGCCGATGACCGGAACGATCTCGGCTGGGTCCATCTCGAAGGCGTCGCCGAAGAAGGTGGTGACGCTGTCGTTGAACTCCCCGGTGAACAGACCGGCCACGAAGTCCCACGCCAGCCTGAATCCGTCACCGATCGAGACGCCGACACCGTGCCAGTCGACGGCCGCCATCTGGTCGCCAATGTCCTCCGACCAGTTCCACAAGAAGTTCAGACCATCGAGGAACCCCTGGGCCGCGTCGTTGGCGAGCCCTGCCCAGTCGGTACCGGTGAAGAAGTTCCGGATGTCGTCCCAGTTGTAGATGATGACGGCCGCGGCAGCCGCGATGGCCGCGACTGCGATGCCCACCGGGCCGAGCATCGCCGTGACCGATCCTCCCAGGCCCATGAGCGCCGAGCCGAGCCTCGGGATCAGGCCGAGCAAGCCGGTCTGACCCGCGACCACGAGCAGCGGGCCCATGCTCTGGGCCGCCGTCATGAAGCCCTCGCCGAGCATCCCGAGCGCCGGTGCGAACTCGTGGATGCGTCGCGTCAGGTTCGGGAAGGTGCTCCCGAGCCTGTCCTCCAGGAGAGGGAGCAGGCCGTGGACGAGGCCGTACCTCCGCACGTTCAAGAAGCCCTGGGTCAAGAGCCCCAGCGCTCCGCCCCGGTTCGAGAAGTCCTCGATGGTGTCCCCGAGGCGTCGGAAGGCATCTCGCTGACGACCGAGGACATCCCTGTTCGTGACCGTGGTCATCCCGTGGAGACGGGTCTCGAACGCGTCGGAGAGCCGCTCCATCGACTCGGAGAAGGTCCGAGACGTTCCGGCCCCGGACCGGGCCATCCTGTTGAAGGCGCCCTCGGCGTTCGCGATGGGGGCAGCGGCGGCCTCCATCACGCGGCCCATCTCTTCGCCGTTCTCGATCGCGAAGCTGAACGTGGGGCCCATGGCCGCGATCGTGTCGCGAAGCCGCTGGGCCTCGACGCTCGTTGGGTCCATGCCCTGGTAGAGCTGGCGGATGTTGTTCGCGAACGTGAGCGGGTCGCTCATGATCGTCCGCAACGACCCGTCGATGTCGTTCATCGAGATGCCGAGCGCGGTCGCCAGCTCCGGCATGTCGCTTCCGGTGCCGGTGATCAAAGCCGACAGTTCGCTTCGTGCGTCCCCGAGGCTCGTGAGCAGTCCGGTGGCCGCCTCGCTCGCATCATCGAACGAGATCCCGAGGCCACGCGCCATGGCGGTCGAGAGCCTGGTCACCGAGTCCGTGACCTCGTTGATGGTCATCCCGGAGAACCTGGCGAGGATCGGGTCGGCCGCCGAGATGACAGACGGGAGCCGACGGACCGCGTCTGCCCCGAAGCCAAACGCCTCGCCGATCGCGGTCGTCTGGTCGATCAACGCGGTCGCCCCATCCGCCCCCAGCTCGTAGCCCTCGGAGAGCCCGGTCAGGAGGTTCGAGAGGTCGGTGCCGCTGAGGATGTTCGACTGGATGGAGCCGGCGACGGTCCGGAGCGAGAGCCCGAAGTCTTCGAGCGAGTGCCCGCTCCTGGCGAGGTTGGTGACCGCACCGATCATCTCCCCCGCGTCCACATCGAGCGAGTAGGCCATCGAGGAGATCTCTCCTCGCATCCCCTCGACCTCATCGCGGAACGGACCGAGGCCGACGGTGGCCCTGCGCCAGGTGTTCGAGAACTCGACCCCGAACGACTCGATGCCGGTGTCCGACGGGTTGATCCCCGCGGCGCTGGCCAAGCTCTCCAGGGTGTTCCCGAGGCTCTCGATCCCACGCGCGCCAGCCGAGCCGAGTCGGGTGAGCGACTCCCCGAGGGCGTTGAGCGCGGAGGACTGGCGACCGGCCTCCATGGTGGACTCGGCGACCCGGTCCATGCCCTCGGCCAGGCCGGTCGTCATGCGCACGGCTCCGTTGTCCCTTGCTCCGAAGACGAAGCCGAGACCCAAGAGCCTGCCCATGCCACCGCCGACTGCCACCGGTCGTTACCTCTTCTTCTTCTTGTTCTTGACGTTCTGTGCTCGGTGCTTGTCGACGTGCTCCTTCTCCTCGCAGAAGCGCTTCCTCCGGCCGCACGGCATGGACATGACCGCGTCGTACGGCTGGTGAAGCACGTCCATCAGGTAAAGGACCTCCTGTTCGAGCGCTTCTGCCGAGCCGATGGGAAGAAAAAACTTCGCTGACCGAGGTCGAGCCTGCCGACGAACTCCTTCTTGCACTTGGGGCACTTGAAGTCGATGTCGGTCTCGACGCCGGGCTCATGCTCCATGAACTCGTCGCGGAAGAACTGACGATCGTCGGTCGTGAGGTTCTTGATCTTCTGCCGCATCTCCAGGATGCGCTTCGGGAAGGTCTTGAGGAGCTGACCGGTCGTCTGATCGACGACCTCCGACGGCTTCACCTCCACCTTGTCGCCGCCGAGGCTGACGAGGCGGATGAGGATCGACCAGGTGAGCAGCTCGTGATGGGCCGTCTCGCTCTGGGTGATGGCCGAGAGGATCTCGTCCTGCTCGAACGAAGTGATCTTCCAGACGTACTCGATCTTCGCATCGGGCAACTCGCCCTCGAAGATGCGCTTGGTCGCGTCGGGCATCTCGTAGGTGTCGAGCGTCCCGAGGTTGACCTTGAAGTCCGAGTCCTTCTCGCACTTCGGGCACTCGACCTTCATGTCGTAGTAGTCCTTCGTCGTGCGCCAGTGCGACGCGCGCCGAAGGCAGATCAGGAGGTGCTGGCGCGACCCGGCCGGCAGCCCACGGATGGCCTTGATGATCTGGCCCCGGTCCTCGATGGTCCCGATGCGAATGCAGCACTGGGACAGGATCCCGGTCATGCGCTGGAAGAACGGGACGCTGTCGTTCGAGAGGAGGTCTTCCTCGTGACCGCTCATCGCGCGCAGGTGGACCTCCTTGTGGACGACTCCGTCCGAGTCGAGGTAGCCGCCGACGAGCTGGAAGACACCCTGCTCGGAGACGCCCTCCGTGAGGGGCACGTAGCCCTCCCCCTCGTCGAGGACGCCGCCCTCCGCCTGGGTCAAGTGCTTCGACTTCTGGCCGCGCTCTCCGCCGACCGCATCTTCGTTGCCTGCCATCTTCTTCTCCTTCTGCTTCTGCGGGACCGAACTGGTTCCCACGTCGTCTACTTGCCCATGTGCTGGGCCAGCCGATCCATCCACCGCTTCCGGCCCTTCTCGCCCATCCGCCGCAGTGGCTTGCCGATGGGGACGGGGTACGCCGCGACGTTGGCCGAGGTCGTGTCCTCGTTCTTGATCTTGTGGACGGCGGCGACCTCGTCATCGTTCTTGTCCACGATGACGCCGCGCGCCTTCTGCTCGTGCTTGTCGCACACCGGGATGTACGCGCGCCCCTCCGCCCAGAGCAGGCTCTTGGTCGCGCCTTCGGTGCAAAACGAGCACTTCTGCGGTCGCTCCGTCGGGCGGATCTTCGACTCTTCCTTGCGCTCCTTGGCCTTGGGACGCGGACCCTTCATGGCACGGGTCTGGTTGGCCGTGTCCTTGTCGAAGGAGACCTTGCCGATCGGCTTCTTGGGCACGTCGGGCTTCTTGCCCTTCTCGACGTAGCCGGTGACCGACTTGGCGCCCGGCTCACCATCCTCCGCGTCCTCGCCGTCCATCTGGAGGAAGAACACCGAGAGCGGAACGAACTGACCTTGGACACGTCGGCCCCCGACACCGGCCGAGGCCATGCCGTAGGGTGACGCGACCCCCGCAGTTCCGATGGGAGCCGACGATGGCATCGCTGATTGGCCAATGGGCACGGGCAGATCCTATCTTACGCCTGGGGACGTGGCTAGAACTCGGTGATCGAGTCTTCGACGACCAGCTCCGCGTGCCGGACGAGCGGGAACCTCTCGTCGGGAGTGACCTCGTCCGTCGAAGGATACACGAGCCACACGTCGTACCGATGGACGCCGGTTTCGAGCTGCTCGGTGTCGGTCACATCAAGAACAACCGTTGCCTCGCCCTTTGCTGGATCCGTCACCTCGATCCCGCTCCCCGTCTGCTTCGAGATCAGCACCGGCGACCCGATCGTTCTCCGGACGCTCATGTAGAGAACCGTCTCACCAGAAAGCACGACCGGACGCCCCTCCTGCGTCCTCACCTTGACGGAGATGTTCTTCGTCTGGCCCTTCACGAGCCGGATGGCGTTGAGTCTGTTCGGCGGGTGTGACATTTGAGCGCTTCCTCGATCTACCGGCCGACCTATTCTACCACACGCGATCCGCGGTCATCGCCTGCCCGGTCGCCTGCCCGACCGCTCTTCGTCCACCCGAACATCACCGGACACGGAGCGCTCGTCGCTCACCGAGGCTTCCTGATCGTTCTCCTCGACGAGCCCTTCTGCCTCCGGCTTGCTGCTCACTTCTCCGTCCGGCTCGGAAAGCAGCGTGTAGAGCATCGCCACCAGGTCGGAGATGCTCGCGATGAACCCTTCGGCCGATTCCGGCAGTGGCCCTCTGATTCCGCGCCCCTCGCCAGCTCCGCGGTCGATCCCGATGATGCTGCCGATCGCCTCGGCCAGCGCCATGACCTCGGCCGCACCACCATCGACACCAAGGGCAGCGCCCACGGCGCCGGCCAGGCCGATGGCCTCGGACGAGCTACCGCTGATCCCGAACGCCCTGCCGATCGCGTCAGCGAGCCTGGTGGTGTCGCCTGCCCCAAGAGCAGACCCACGGGACGCCGCCGAGCTGCTGGCGAGCGCCTCCCCGACTCCCGATGGAGACCCCAAGCCCAGGCCAGCGGCGAACGAGTCCGCCAGCGCCCTGGCTTCGGTCGCGGTGCGACCAGCACCGAGAGCTGCGCCCACGATGTTGGCCAGCACGGTGGCCTCCGCTGAGCCGAGACCCTTCCCGAAGGCATTGCCCGTTGCGTTGAGGAGCAGGGTGCCATCGGCTGCGCCGATCGCGGACCCACGAGACGCCGCCGAGCTGCTTGCCGGTGCCTGCGGGGACCCATGCGCCAACCCGGCGCCCAGCCCAGCACCAAACGAGTTCGCCAAAGCTCTAGCCTCGGCCTCACTGCGACCAAGGCCCAGCGCAGCACCCACCGCATTGGAAAAAGCCTCCCCGAAACCAAACGCAGCCCCGAGGCCCATGGCGCTGCCAACTGCCTCAGCCAACGCCACGACCTCGGCCGCGCTGCGACCGAAGCCCAGCGCCGCGCCGGCTTCGCCAGCAACATCCACCACCGCGGTGGCATCGCCTGACCCACGGCCATTCCCGAAGGCGCTGCCTGTCTCTTCGGCGATCGTCTCACCGTCGCCAAACGCGAACCCAAAGCCCTGTCCGAGACCAGCCGCCTCCGCCAGAGCAGTCGAGAGCGCCGAAACGATCGATCGCCCGGACGACGAGCCGTAGCTCGACACGATGATGTCGAACGCGCCGGACGACGGGTTGAGGCCGAACGAGACGATGTCGCCGCTGGAGTTGAGCCCCTGGGTAATCATTCCAGAAGCCTACCCGACAGGCGCCAGGCGCTTCGTCTGAACTCCGGTTGCCGTGGTCACCGGCTCGCCGCCGTCAGTGGCTAGCGGCCAGTAGCGCAGGATCGTGACGCCGTCGTCATCGTAGAGATTGAGCCTCTGCGTCACGAAGTCGACCTGGAGGCGGTTGCCCGTCGTCTTGCGCACGAGGGAGACCTCGTCGGTGAGGTTCAACGCCGCGAGGTCAGCCCAGACAGCGGCAGCGATCTCGGCCGCCGTCAACACCGCGACGCTGCCCTCCGTGGTCATGAGAGCGGACATATGCGCCGTGCCGCGCATCGTGCTGCCGTCGAGGCTGCCGTTCGCGGTCATCGTCGACACCATGAACGCGATGGCACTGAGAGCCCCGGTGAGGTCGTTGTTGGCGACCATCGTTGAAGCGAGCGACGCGATGGCCTGCATCGACGCCGTCACAGCGCATTCCGCCAGCATCGTGCAAGCGAGCGAGACGACCAACGACAGGTTGGCCGTCGTGATGGTGCCGTCGGCAGTCATCGTCGAGTCGAGGTTGATGCCGAGCGACATGCCTCCCGAGAGTTCGTGTCCCGCGCTCATCGAGTTGTACGCCGACAAGCCACCGCCACGCCGAGCCATGATCCACGAGTAGGGAGGCTCGTAGCCGTTCGGCTTGGCCGCAGTGTCGGCGATGGAAGCGCCGCTGACGACGGTCCCTTCCCCGGCGTAGAAGTTGTTGAACGCTCCGCCCTTGCCCCAACTACTGCGGTTGATGCCGTAGAGACCGGTGCTGCACACGAGACGCGAAGGCGCGCCCGCCAGCCCGAGGCCGTTGCGGACCGGAGGCATGGATCAGCCGCCCCAGGCGAATTCGATCGCGGACGTGAGCGGGCTCAGGTTGGTGGTCGCGCCAGTGCTGAAAAGCATCCAGACGAGACACGCGCCATCGCGCACCCGAGGCATGCTCGGCAGTTGATTGACGTAGTCGAGCTGGGCCGCTGCGCCGGTGGCCGGGATCACGAGATCGATCAGCGGCCTTCCGATGCAGAGCGCCACGACGCCCGCGCCCGTGTACGCGGTGCCGCCGCTCCACGTGAACGACTCGATGCTCTTGATGCCCGTGTCACCGCCCTGCTTCGGCATGAACGGACCGTAGCGACCGGCGGCGTTGCCCGAGTGCAACACACGGGTCGCGTAGGCGTCGGCCGCTGGGCCCATGTTTGGGGTGCCCTGAAAGGCACGACCAGGGGAGCCAACCGTGGGCGTGTACGACGATGCCGTGAGGTTGGGGCCGCCGGTGGAGGGAGCGGTCTGCGCGACGAAAAACGCCTCGCAACCCACACCGTCCGGATTCCTCATTTGGATCGTCAACGTGTGCGTTCCGGTACCCGCATCCGTGATGTCGACGAACGTGCCGGCGATGGCATCACTCAGCGACGCGGCGACGTTTGCCGTCGTCGAGCTGACGCGGATCAGCCAGTAGTCGGTCGCGAGCGCAAGGCCGGCCGGCAACGTGCCCGTCGTGGTGAAGCGCACCTTCGTGAGCGGCTTCCAGTCGTTCGTGTACGTGATCAGGTCGGTGCCTGCGTTCGCCGTGAACGTGTTCGTATTGATGAGGACGCGCGAGGCCACGCCGGTCACGTTCGCGCCCGAGAGGCGGTAGTAGCCCTCCAGGTCGATGAGCTTGAGCTGCCACGGCGCACCAGCGGCAGCGACACAAAGCGCGCTGGCGCTCAAGATGTGCTTCGTGACCGCGCCCACATCGACGTTGCCGGCGTGCTGCATGCCGATCACGTTCGTGCCATCGCCCGAGGTCTCGGAGCAGGCCGACCACACGAGGTCAGTGCCGGGGAACGTGCCGGCGTTCGGGTAGCCCGCCATGCCTGCCGCAAGGTGCCAGCCACCAGCCGTGTGAGCTGGCGACGTGATCTTCTGCGCCTCGCGGCGAAGGTACTGACCGTTGACGGTGATGTCGTTGATCAGTTGGTCTTGCGAAGTGAATCCCACGGCAGCACCTCAGTTCCAGACGAAAGTAACACGACCCGTGAGTATTGCACCGAGCGCGGTCGACGCGGGGTTGCAAATGAAGTTCAGGTACGCGCCGTCGTGTATGAGAGGCGCGTACGCGCCAGGAACTTGAAACACGTAACTGCGCCAGTCAGGTACGTTGATCTCACGGATCGTCGCATCGCAGATCGGTCGCACAAGCACGATCACGCCGAGGCCACCGTTAGGCGTGATCATTTGGTGAGACACGATCGACCGGATACCAGTGTCGCCAGTCGCCATCGGCAAGAACGCTTGGCCGCCTGCCACGGTACCCTGTTGCGACGTGGCGATGGTCGCGATCGCATCGGCTGTCGTGTTGCACGAAATGACCGGCGATGTCTTCGGGATGCCATCCTGATTGATGTAGTTGTACGTGAACGACCCGCCGCCGACCGTTGGGGCAGCCGCCACGAGCATTGCCCGCACTCCAGCGCCATCGCTGTAGCGTGGCAATGGGGTGTCGTTGACCATCACCTGTTCGCCGGTGTCGTCGAAGTCGATGAACGGGTAGTAGAGGAGATAGTCGAGCAGAGAGAACTGGCCGATGAAGGCGGACGATGGCGTGCAAAGCTCCATCTCAACGAGACGCATCTGCGCAGGCGACTTGTCGTCGCCATGGAAGACACCTCGGAACCCGTTGAGCGTAGCTGCCTCAAGCGGAGAAGAGGCGTAGTAGTTGGGGACGGGATTGCCACCAGCCATGCTGAGATCAATCCACTGCAACGCACCGCTCGACTGCGACGGGATCTTGCGAAAGTGCGCCGTGTGAACTTGGCCTTTCGAGAACGCATCGCCGAGCGCGCGGAAGTTGCGAAATCCGCCGCTCACGGTGAATCGCCGCTGGTCATCTTCGAGTGTTGAACGGCAACGCCGCCATGAGCGGAGACCGTCGCGGTCATGTTGGCGTGGACGGCGGCGGTGTGATGCGCGCACGCACGAATCTTGTCGCCGCTCGGCAGCAAGATGACCGGCATGCCGCACTCGGCGCAGGTGTAGGGGGCCGTCTTCACGTCTGCGCTCCTCACGTCTGCGTGCTCACGAGCGCGTTGGCCGCGAACTGCGGCTGAATGCCCGCGCTGACCGTACGCGAAGCACCGAGCGCGCCGAAGTGGATGATGGTGCCACCCTTGCCGACGCTGACGTGCGTGATGACGTTCGTCCCCGAGGTGCACTCGGCGAACTGGATCAGCGCGAAGTTGGACAGGGAGCCACCGCTCGGAGTCGTCCAGCCAGCGCCCGATCGTGCCACTGGGACACGCGCGTACGCTCCGAAGGTGGCCTCGTTGCTCGACTGCGACGAGGTTGCCGGTGCCGCGGTGTGCAGCCCGATGTCGAGCGTCACGGCCGGCGAGCTGCCGTCGTTTTCGGCGATGTCTGCCCAGGCGGCAGCCAAGTAAATCAGCGAAAGAATGCTGTTCGCTGAGTCGACAGACGTGCTCATGTGATCTCCTCTGACTGCGGCTGGACGCGCGCATAGGATCCATACGACGTGGGCTCGATACTCGACTCCACGGGAGCTGCGGAATGCAGCGCGATATCGAGCTGGACCGACGAGCTTCCGTCACGGCCCAGGTCTACCTGCGCGGTCGCGCGGTAGATCGGCGACAGGTTCGCTGATGTGGTCATGATGATCTTGCCTGTCAGTCTTCGGTGATTCTGGTGCCGGTCGTCAGACGCGGAGTCGTGTTCTCGGCGACGATGATCGTGCTCAACTTCTGCACGATGGCGGCGCCGTTCGCCGAGATGTTGTAGAGCGCTCCGCCCGCCGTGGTGGACAGCGTGTACACGCCTCCGCCGGGCGCGGTGCGGATGTAGAGCACGAGGCCGTCCGTGATGCCTCCGGGAAGCGTCGACTCGGCCGCCGGAAAGAAGACCACCCGGTCGTTGACCGCGTACGCCGTTCCAGGCGCCAGGATGGTGTCCGCCGTCGCGTCAGCGGTGCAGACGTACGCCAGGTTGTCTCTCACGAGCGGCCCGAAGTAGAGCAGCTTGCCGGCTCCAGCAAGATCCGTCCCGACGGTGAAGAAGAGCATCTCCTCTGGAGCCCCTCCGTCGGTGCGCCTGGGGAAGTCGACATCGGCGAACAGGTTCACCTGGTTGCCGGAGACGGTCCACCCTGCCCCCGAACGCGGAACCGGCTGGCGCGCGTAGGCTGGGTAGGTGCACTCGTTCGTGGTCTGGTCGCCAGCCTCCCCTGGGCTCGCGAGGCACAGGCCGAGATACAGGTTGCCGGCCAACGTCGAAGGCAGCAGTCCGGCAGCATCCCCGACGAGCGTGATCGCTTCGTTCAGGAAGATGTGCCTGATCAGGTTGGTCTCGAACGTGTTCGACTTGGACATCTCAGCCTCCGCCGCCAGATTGTACCACAGCGTTGACGACCTCGATGGCAGCCGAGGTGGCCCTCGCTGCAACCGGGCTGATCGTGGCCAGCGTCAGTTCGGCGATGTGTTCGGGTTGAACTTCAAGCTCTTGGATCGACACGTCGCTGGAGGTCGCGTCGAAGTCCGAGCCTGCCTTGTAGCGCGTGGGAAGACAGTCGTAGAGGATCCAACCGCGCCCCGGCGTGCGCAGCCCGGCCTGGATGACGGCCGTGTCGGGGAACGACAGGTTGGCATTGAGCGCCTGCGCTTGGACCCTCCAACCGAGGAAGTGAACGATGACCAGCGTGCGCCGGATCGGCTGGCGACCAACGATGGCGCCGGTGATCCAGTTGTAGAAGTCCGAGTCGTAGAAGCGCGCGCCCCGAGAGAGGGACACGGGGCCCGCCTCCGCCGACTTCACGACCCGACGCTTGTACTCCCAGTTGCCCGGCTGGATATCCTTGGTCTCGACACTGATCTCCGGAGCCGTGACGGCCGAGAAGCCGAGAGCTGGATCGAAGATCGAAAGCAGAGCATTCCCGCTGGGCCCCGACGCATCGAAGACCCAGAACGGGTAGTTCTGCATCATGTCCAGAAGACGAGGGCGAGCCACCGGGACCTCCTACGGACGCCCGGTGCGTCAGACCCCGACTCGGGTACCGTCGGGTCGGATGACACCCCAGCGCTCGACCGCCACGTCCATCTCCATGATGCCCACGTCGGACGTGGACGCATCGAGGTCGCCCGCGATCTTCACGCGGATGGGGAACGCCTCGAAGAGGAAGTAGCGCTTCGTCTCCGCGTTCGGGAACGAGGTCGCCGGGTCGTGCGGGAACGACCGTCCCGCGCGCGTCGCGTGGAGGACGGTGATGTCGGTCCGGTACTCGCGACCCTCGATGGCCGCGAGGACCCAGGAGAGGAACTGAGTGTCGTTCCGGCCGACGCCGCGCGAGAAGGTCGAGTCGTTGACCGTCGGCACACCGGGATACTTCTCGGTGTAGGTCTTGATGCCTTCCCGGTACTCGGCCGCCTCGACCGTGAACTCCGGGGTGGTGATCGCCGAGAACCCGGCCTCTGCCGTGTCACCCACGCCAGGAGACGGAACGCCACCAGGCTGGAGGGCATCGATCCCGGCGAGGCCGGCGACCGCGCCAGCTCGGGCGTGGAAGCGGAAGTTGTGCAAGGGATCGGTCGCTTGTGCGCGTGCCATGGTCTGCTCCTTCTCCTGCTCAGTAGTTCGTGGTGATCACGGTCCGACCGATGATGTCACCCAGTGTCGTGAACCGACCCTCGCCCACCTCTCGTGGGGAAGGTAGCTGATACACCCGACCGATGAACTCGCTGAGGGTCACATCCTCTTCGGCCATCTCCGTCGCGATCAAGTTGTACAGCGAAGGCCACTTCTCCACCAGCGTCAGGAGGTGCATCGCCTGATCGAGATAGGCGTGACTCCTGGCTTCGGAGCGCCATCCGCCGGTGTTCCGAAGAGCACGACCGAAGGGCCGCGTGGGGTCGAGATCCTTGAAGTCGATGCCCTGCATCACGAACTTCTCGGCCATCGCCGATCCGTACGCCGCCACCGCGTTCTCACGGATCCATCGACGCCAGCTCCCCTGATCCAAGCCCTCGTGGCCGACCACGAAGATCGGCAGAACGCCCTGGGCCTCCTGAGCGGGCCGCGAGGCGTTGTTGAGGTTCACGACTCGAAGGATGAGGCCAGCATCGTCCGGCGGGGCGAACGCGAGGGCCGTGTCGAGCTGTTCGGAGAGCCTCATGATCTTGAACCTATCACGTGCTCGGACGCGCGGTCACTCGCGCGTACATGGCTGCCACCGCCCCGACGGTGAGGAGATGGAGACGCTCGTCCGGCGCGAGGAGGATGGGGTTGGTGATGAGGACCAGAGCGCCCGCTCCCGTCTGGAGCGTGGCGGTCGTCCCATCGGGGTAGAGGATCGACAGCGTGTAGGGAGCCGCGCCGGTGAGCTGCATGACCGCCCGCTCGACCCTCCACGGAACACCGCTCACGGGCGCGCCGTCGATGAGACGCTTGGTGGCGAAGTCGAAGTCGAAGATCCCGCCGAACGTCGCCTCTGGGAAGTAGCGAACGCCGTCGATGTCCACGGGCTCCGATGAGCGGTTCACGCCTCCGGCCATCGCCGACACGACGAACCCTGCATTGACCACGGTGTCCGGGAGGGCCGCCAGGTTGCCCGCGGTGCCACCCTGACCGTTCGTCAGGTTCACCTGGCTGGCGCCGCCCGAGGACGCGTAGAGCGCCAGCCCCGGGGTCCTGTTGACCGCTCGGATGATGGCGTCTCGCACCTGGGCCGCGGTCATCGCCGTCGTGACGAAGACACGGCGCCTGGTGGCCGTCTCGGCCACCGGGTTCGTGGCGTCGAAGTCGAAGATGAACGTGAACACGTCCTTCGCCCGCGAGCGGAGCTGGAACGTCTCGCCCTGGAGCACCTGTAGGCCGGTGACCGTGGTGATTGTTCCCGTGGAGCCGCCGTTGGTCCCAGTGAACTGGGAACCAGCGGCGATCCTCTGCTCGATGGTGATGAACGACACGATCGTCTCCTGGCCTGGATGTACTCAGTACACGCTGGTGCCACGGATGGCACCGCGCGGCTCAAGCCGCGACGACGGTGTCGTCGTAGAAGACGCGCCAGGATCCCGCCGAGAAGTAGCAGGGGACGCCGGTGCCGGCCGCCGCGCCCTGACCCGTCCGACGACCGTTCGTGGCGAAGGCAACCTGGCCCTCGATCGCGTTCGCGCCCGTGGGGAGCGTCGCGACGGTGTAGCGCGGGAGCTTCTGGGGGCTGAGCGAGCCGACGAGCGGAGCCACCGCATCGTCCGCCGTGAGCGCGACCGAGACGCTGACCTTGCCCGCGATGATCAGGGCCTTGAGCCACCCGGCATCGTCGAGATGGCCGACCGTCAGGTCGGACCACACCATCGAGGCTCCCGCAGCGAGCGAGACCTTCGGGCCGCTGAGGAAGACATCGTCGTCGGGGGAAGTGGTTCCGAGGTTCGTGATCGTCGCATCCATGGTTCTCGTGCCTCCGTAGGGGTGTTTTTCAGATCTGACCGGACCGGCGTCCGATGTAGGCGCAGAGCGCCTTGGGGTCCTTCACCCCTTTGCAGCATTCGGCGAACATCTTCTCGCAGGTGGAAGACCCGTCGCCCAGGGTGCCCTTGAACGAGCCATCCGCCTGCAAGAACTTCTTGCGACAGCCCTCGTCGCAGCTCATCGACTCCAGAAGTGCATCCTCGGTCAGCCCGGACTCCCTGGCCAGAGCCCGGATGGTCTCGTTGAGGTCGCATCCGCCGCACCGAGACAAGGGCTGGCCTCCGGTCCCTTCCAGGACCGTGTCCAGCTCCTTGCTCAGCGCCTTGATGCCCATCGTCGGTTCCTTCGATCAGCCGATCACGCGGCCGACGAGAACTTCTGCTGGATGCGGAAGATGATGAACTCGCCCGGACGGTTCGGCGCGATGTAGATGTCGCAGAACACCTCGCCCGCCTCTTCGTTGTCCGAGGTGTTGTTGCTCTCGTCGCAGATCACGACGACCGCATCGGTGAAGACCGAGCCGGCGAAGTAGCCCTGGTTGAAGAGGTTCCGGAGGAAGCTCTCGACCGAGAGCTGGATGCGCTGCCGAAGCGACGCGCCCACGTTCTCGAAGACGAAGCCGTGCGTCCCGTTGAAGATGCTCGACTTGAGGAAGTTGAACATCCGGCGGACCTGGATGTACCGGAAGTCATCCGGCGGGTTCTCCAAGGTGCGAGCACCCCAGACCGCACGACCGGTCTGCGTGGTGTCCACGATGGCGTTGACCTGGCTCTGGAAGAACGTGTCGATCTCCCCGAACTCCAGCCGACGCTCCAGGCCCACGGTGAAGAGCAGCTTGCCGTCCTCGACGCCCGCGGGGGCCTTCGAGACGTTCTTGTTCGTGTCCGTGCGCGCGTACACGCCCGCGATGTGACCGATCGGGGGGATGTTCGAGCCGCGCTCGGTGAACGGGTCGGTGACCCGGATGTAGGGGTAGTAGAGGCCGCCGTACGAGCTGGAGATGCCCAGCGTGAACCGGCGCCAGTCGCGGACCTCCTGGGGCGTCATTCCCGGGGGACTCGCGAGGATGACGAACCACTTGCCGTTGGTCTCGGCCTCGGCGATCTGGTCCGCCGCCATGGTCACGTCACCGGCCGCGTCGGGGATGCCGACGTTGAGCAGCTCGTCGGACGTGAGCAGGGCGTACATGCCCTTGCGGTCCGCCTTGAGCGCCGGGTTCGTCAGCTCGGTGCGCGTGATGCCAGCGACGCCGTCGGAGCCACCGGTGAGGTCGTCCGTGGTCGCGGTGGCCGCCGGAGTCTTCCGGTGGGAGATGGTGATGATCGAGCCGGGGCGCTGCGTGGTCGGCACCGCGAGGTTCGAGACCTCGGCCATGGAGACCGCAGCGACGGTGCGGAAGGCGAACTTGCCACTCGTGTAGTTGATCCGGTTGTAGCCGGTGGGAGGCGCCGGATCGACATCGCCGATGAGCAGGCCCGAGCCGTTGTCCGTGATGGTCCGCGCGACGCCGTTCAGGTCGGTGTACGTGATGACCACCGAGCCCGGCTGAACCGGGGTCTCCAGGGCAGGAGCCCGGAAGCCGACCGGAATGGACGGGTAGCCGTCCGGATCCGCCGCCGCCGTCGAACCGTAGTTCTGGTTCGAGGCGTTGCCGGAGCCGCCCGAGCGGGTGCGGAGCTTGCCGTTGAGCGACGCAGGGGCGACCGCCTCGTTGGCAGGATCCACCAGCGTGATGAGGTCCGAGCCCTGCGTCGGATCGTTCAGGGCCGTGATGACGTAGTTCGAGTCGTTCGGGTCCGTGAACGACAGGTCGAGGAAGGTCTCGACGACCTCTCCGTCGAGGAGGACGTTCACATCGTACTTGGCGTACGACGCCGTCAGGCGCGTGAAGGCATCCGTGTTGCCGCGAACCTGGACATCCAAGCCGTTGCCCCAGACGCCCTTCGAGATCGGATCGATGTCGAACGCCTTCTGGGTGTAGGCCGCGAGGACCTGCGCCTGGTCGGCCGGCTTGAGCGGGGCGGTCGTCGTGAAGGCGTAGACGCCCGTCGCATAGTCGATGGTGCCGGGTGCCGCGAGCGAGGTGCCCGTGAGCGCGCCGAGACCGTTGTCCACGACCGTGTTGAGCGCCGTCGCCTCGGGCGTGTACCCGATGGTGATCGCCGTCGCCGCGTCGGGCAGACCAGCAGCGGTCTCAGCCGAGAGCGACCAGTGGCCGGTCTTGTAGTCGATGTAGCCGCGGACATCGCCGCCGCCGTCCTTGAGGAGCCCGTCCTTGGCCGGGTCCGTGTACGTGTACGGAGCCGCCGTGACCGTCGTGGTCAGCGTCACCGTGCCCGGGATGATCTTCATGTCCGACGCCACGACCGCGCGACCCGCGAAGTCGAGGATGACGCCGTCGGTGGCCGGCGAGTGGTTCGCCGCTGCCGCAACCACCGGCGTGCCGATGTGGCGCCAGGTGATCACGACAGAACTGGGCTCCACCGGGACGTGAGCCAGCGAGCCGCCGAACGCGACGACGACGTTGTCACCCGTCTCGATGACCTCCTCGGTCACGTCGCTGGTGATGAATCCGTCCGCGATCACGGCATCGGAGGCCACGACGCGAACGACGTACGCCCGGCGACCGCCGTTCGCGAAGAACGCGAACAGGTGCAGGGGCACGCCACTCTGGTCGGTGAACCCGCCGAAGGTGCGCTGGAACTGCTCGAACGAGCTGACCAACACGGCCTCGTCGGTGGGTCCGCGAAGCGTTCCTCCGACCGTGCCGTAGGTGCTCGTGGAAACGCCCGTGATAGGGGCGACACCACGACGCCGTTCCTCGACGTAGACGCCCGGATGAAGACGCTCGACCATGACAGAGCCTCCGTCCCCTCAGTGGGGTGAGAAGAAGAACCTCAGTGCCGCCCTCGTTTGGACGACCTGTTCTGCTTCTTCTCGGGGGCCGCTGACTCGCCGTCCACCCGCTCTGCTTCTGCTTCGACCTGCGCCGACGAACCTACCACATCCGAATCGACATCCGAGACAGAAGACGGCCCGCTCGACGCGGCCTCCGGCTCGACATGCTCCTCCGGTTGGGGCTCCTCCGATGAAGGGGGAGCCTCCTGAACTTTCACCACCGGCTGCTCGAAAAGCGCCGAAGGTGCCACTTCCGCCGCCGATGTCGGCTCTGCGACCTGCGCTTGAACCGCCACGACGGCATCCGCCACACGAACAACCACGCCAGCCTTGACCAGGTGAGCCACCGCGTGCTCGTGCGCCTGGAACTTGGTCCGCGGGACAATGACGACAGATCCACGGTCGATGGTGTCGACCGGAAACGGCGTTCGTCCTTTGTGATACCAGGTGGCCATTCTCACCGCATCCTTGCCAGCTTCACTCGTAGAGGTCCAGTTCTGACGGTCAGATTCGGAGTCGTGGGCGCGACGAACGGCTCGTCGAAGTCCAGTTCCCCCTCGACTCTCACCGGGATCGTGTGGCCATGCAAGCGTTCGGAGATGTCGTTGACCTCCGCCAGGTTCTCGTAGCTGTCCACGAAGGCGTAGTACCCGCGCCTGTCGCCTTCCGAGTCCTGCACCGCGATCTGACCGTGTGCCCAGAGAACCTTGCCGACCACCCTCAGCATCCTGTCCGCCTGCCCACGCAGGCGCGCGCGAAGGTGCACGTCGTAGGAGATGTCGAAGGGCCTCGTCCAGGCTTTCACCTCGACCATGCTCGGACCCTTGCGACCACCAGAAGACGTGACCTCGCTGGATCCGTGGGCGGGGACCATGTACTCGTGACCGCCGCCGAACCACCGAGACATGGCCGGCTGGATGGACCCGCGCGAGATCAAGATCTGCGGCAGGACGCTGTCGGCGAGCGCGTCCTCCGGCTCGGACATGAAGACGGGAACCAGGCCGTGGTACTGGTCAGGACCGGTCACGTCGGGAACGCGGAGGGCATAGACCTCCGCATCCTCGCCATCCAGCTCGATCGTGACCTTCTCCGCTCCGATGGTCTCGGCGAGCCCGATGTCGAAGTCTTCGATGAAGACCTGCCCCGTTCTCCCGTTGGCCATGGGGTCGAGACCGGATCAGTCCGCGCCGCCGCCGACCGAGTGACCGATCTCGCCGTCCGCGTCCATGCAGGCGCGAATGACCTCGCCGACGAGACCGGCCGTCTTCGCGGCTCCGGCCCACGCCGACAGCTCCTCCGACGACGCCTCTTCGGGGTCGGGCATCGGGGGGATCTGACCGTTCTCGGCCATGTCGTCCGCGACGGTGGCGAGCGCGTCGAGCGCGTCCTCCATCGAGATCCCGCAGCGAGCCGCGACGGCCATCATCGTCTGCTCGATGTAGGCGTCGAAGGCGTCGGCATCGGAGTCGGAGTTGTTCACGCCGCCGTCGCCGCCACGCTGGGGATCACCCATCGGGGCCGCATCGGGCGCGCCGAAGTTGCCACCGGTGCCGGTGTACATCTCGACGAGGTTCTGGTTCTCGCTCATCTGAAACGCGGAGATGCCCTTGAGGAGCGCTCCGTTGACCTTGGCGACGTTCATGACTCTTCTCCTCCTCGATCAGGCTCGAATGTGTGACTGGAAAGCGAGTGCTCGCCGGACATCCGAGACCTTACCAGGTTTCCCCTGCAAGGGCTTCCGCCAGCGCTTCTCGGACGGGACCGTCAGCCATCGGAGGTACCCTTTCAAGACCTGCTTCGCAAGGGTCGTCTTGGCGTACCTCATGGCCGGGCGCCAGTGGGCCACGTGCGGCGAATCCCCGATGCCAAACTCCCTGCGGAGGACCTCCCATGCCAGGTCTCTCTCCACGCGGCGCTCCAGGAGCACTGGGTGCTTGCGCTGGATCGTGACCCCCAGGGTCCTCAGTTCGCGATCGATCTGGGGCCGCTGCGCCGTCCTGGCTTGCTCGACGGCGTAGGTTTCCTTGGCCCTGACGCGACGCGAGATGATCGTCGCCACACGCTTGCTCGGCTCGAACGGGAGGGTCTCCATCGTCCACGGGTTGCTCCTCCAGAGCACCACGGATGCTGGATCCATCGCCGCCCCTCCCTTCATCTTCGGCTTGATGAAGAGCACGGTCCGCTGCGCGTCGCGCTCGGTCAACCTGGCGTGGCGCGCGTACCCGGGGACCATGATGCCCGCCGCCTGGATGTTGCCGAGCTTGAACCGGACGGCCTGGAGCAGGTCGGCGTACCTCGGGATGTCGCTGGGGGCCATGCCCTGGAGAACGGGGAGCGCGGCCTTGGCGACGCTCATCGAGTAGTGGTCGATGATCGACTGAACTCGCCTCGGCTCCTCCTCCATCATCCTGTAGATGCGGAAGTTCTGCCTCTTCTGGGTGATCGTCAGCGCGAACCCGCTCATCGCCGGTCCACGTGGATGTGCGAGTCGATCGGCTTCCAGGGATCGTCGCCGGTCTCCATCACCCGGTTCAGGACGGGCAGGTGCCTCTTGCACACGCCCGTGTAGCCGGGCCCCTTGTTCCCCTCGACGATCTTCGAGGCGGGCTGCCCGCACCGGAAGCAGGTCTTCGCGATCATCGTGCGCGTGAGCTGCCCCTCGTACTCCGGGAACCCGAGCCCCGAGAGCGGCCCTCCGCAGTCCTTGCCCTCGAACGCGGCGCGGCACTTGTCGAGCTGGCGGTCCTTGGCCCAGTGCAGCTTCACGCACATGGCGCACGGGTAGGCGTAGCCCTCTCGCAGCGCTGCCTGGACCTGTTCCATGGGGATCATGTGACGACGCTCGACTGCTTGGCGGTGATGACGTGTGCTGGCTGCCGCGTCTCGTGCGGGACCTCGGGCCTGAGCCAGAGGTCGTACCTGGACGTGTCCACGTTGAACGTGACCTCCGACCCGGAGAACATATCCTTCACGACCACGATCTCACGGTCCGCATCCACGGCCTCGACGTAGCCCTCGGCCACCGGCTCCCCTGACTTGGTCCTGACGACGACGTACTGCCCGATGCGGATCATCGTCTTCGTCGCGTCCTTGAGCTGGTCGGAAAGGGCCATGTTCAGATCTTCGAGTTCTCGACCTTGCGAACCGGGTCGAAGGTGGTGCGCGCCTTGAGCGTGATCTTCCACTGGACGAAGGTCTCGCTGTTCATGATGTTGCCGGTGGGGTTCGCGAGAGTCACGTCCCAGAACTGGAAATGACCGTCGAGCACTCCGGCGAACGGCTTGATGTCCCAGAACTCGATCACGTCGCCGATCTTCGGATCCGGAGAACCCACGTCCTCCAGCTCCTTGCGTGCGAGCCAAAGGGTGACCTGGGCACTGCGCTTGCGACCCTCGGAACTGGCATCCTGGTCGATGTCGTCCCCCTGGGAGAAGTCGAGCGCGCCCCACATCTGCCACGGGCCCTGGAAGACCCAGTCGTTGGCCCCCGCGCTCGGCTCCCTGTAGAGGGGGTGGTGGTTCTTCGCGCGCCTGAGCGAGTAGATCTTGAATGGCGCCCCGGAGAGCCTGGCCGGCTCCTGAGCCACCGAATCCCATAGCGGACGCTCGACGGAGACCGCCGAGTCGTCAGGGAAGATCCTTCGGATGCGATCGATGCCCCCGTCGCGGTAGAGCGTGTCGAGCTTCTTGTCGGCGGCCACCGCTCACCGTCCCTGGAAGAGCACGTCGTGGACGTTGACGAACCCGGGCGCCGTCAGTTCACCCATGAGCCCCGCCTTCGCCTTCGCGAGGTTCGACTGGAGCACGGTCCGCATGACCCTGTCGTGCGCCGACTCCTTCTTCGCCGACCGGTGAAGACGACGAAGCTGACGGACGACCTTGAGCCGCTCCCCGTCCCGCACCGCCGTGGTGGCGCCGGCCTTCGAGGTGAATCGCCCGTTCTTGTCGTGGTAGGTGGTCATACCGTGGGCTCGATCTCTCGGAAGATGTTCTTGAACTTCTGGAACTTCTCGGGCGGAGAGCCCTTGACGCCACCGTTCAACGGGTGCTTCTCGAACGCGTGTTGCATCGCGCGCCGGACACCCTTCTGTGTGGGTCGCACGTCGGAGACCTTGCCGGCCTCCTTGTACGGGCCCTTCAAGTAGCCGTGCTTCGTGAGGCTCGCGCGGCAGATGTTCCAGGATCCACGGACATCCTTCCCGCGCTTGTAGTGCAGAGCGAGGATGCAGTGAGCGAGCTGGGCGTTGATCTTCCCAGCCTTGCCGGCGTCCTTGATGGACGAGGCGCGCTTGTCTCCGGCCAGCTCCGCGGAGGCGGCTGCCGCCTTCTTGCGCTTCTGCCTGGCCACCTTGTTGGCGTCGATGGCGGCCTTCATGGCCGCCTTCCGCTTGGCCGCCACCGTTGCGGCGCGCTTCTCGGACGGCGTCCTCGGGCGCTCCGCCTCGGCTGCCGCCGCCCTCACCTTCTCGGCGGCGCGCTTCTTCGCCTTGTCCGCCTCCTGGTCAGCACGATCGGCCTTGCTCACCGTCGGCGGCGTCGCGGTCTTCTCGGGAGCCTCGGGCGCCTGCGCCCCGCTCTTCTCGGCCTTCTTCTGGACCTCACTCGGCTTCTTCTTGCCGAGGGCCTTGCGGATGGCCTCGGTTCCCTTGGAGACCGCGCGCTTGGCGATCGACTTGAGGAAGTCGCGCAGCCCCTCGTCGATCTCGCCCTCACGCGGACGAACGACGATCTGCCCCTGCCGGACCAGGTATGTCCTGGGCCTGGAAGCGTCGATCACGTCGTTCAGGGATACGCGGTCCATCGTCACCCGGTGATGAAGCCGACGGGCTCGCTGAGGGCCTTGATCTCCTCGTTGAGCGCCTCGATCTCTCCCTGAGCTTCACCCAGGAGCGTGTCGCCGTCGAGGTTCTTCGACCCACCGGCGCTCGGCATCCCATCGGTGTACTTCCCGCGCACACGCGAGAGCATCCACTTCGTCTTCGCGTGGGCGTACCGCAGGATGATGTCCCGGTCGCGGAAGGTCATCCGCCTCCGGAAGTCGTTGACGGGCGTCACGGCTGGAGACACCGGATCGTCGGCGACCACGATCGTCGAGAGGTACTCCGCCACCATGGCCCCCGACCGCTGCGAGTTCGGGTAGACGTGGACCGTGTTGGTGCCCTTGTCGTATTCCCAGGCCGGCTCGGATCCAACGATCCGCCTGGCCGTCTCGGCGTGCTGGAGGATGAGCTTGAAGGTCGAGTAGAACTGACCCCCAGGCACCCCGGTGATGGAAGCGTGAGCCACCGGGAGCTGATCCACGTCGATGAAGCTGTAGGGGTTGACGGCGCCGATGATGTCGAGCGCGACCCCCGGGAAGATCACGTTGATGACCACGTCGCAGTCGTCGGGCATCACGTAGTCCACGATGCTCGGGGAGAGATTGACCACCGCCCTACGCTTGATCCCCTTGCGGGCGACGTACCACCGCAGCGCGTCGTTGAACGCCGTGTCGAAGTGCTCCTTGAGCAGCTCGATCACAACGACTCCGCCACCGAGTTGGAGCTTGAGCCACTCGATGGCTTCCGTCTTGTTCATCGGGTCGGTCATGGCTCGTCACCTTCCCTACCCCCTTCCGGGGGCACGATCACTCGCTCTTGGTCTCGTCGGTCTTGGGCTCCGAGTCGACCGGGGGCTCGTCGGTCTTGGGCTCGGTCTCGGCGGTCTCGGTCTTGACCTCGGTCTCGACCTTGGCCTCGGGCTCCTTCTCGACGTGATGACCCTTGCCCTTGCCTCCGCCCTTGCCGCCCTTGGCCTCGCCCATGCTGACCTTGCCGGCGCTGGACTTCGTCACCGAGCCCTCGGACTTGACGCCCGGGGGATCCGCGGGAGGGCTCACGGGAGCCGCCGCCTTGATCAGCTCCGCGCTGTCGGCGATCTGAGTCAGGAAGCCCATGCCGACGAACTTGGCCCACTGGGAGCCTTCGAGAACGTCGTGGTCCTTGATCTTCCGGTCCCCGCCACCGATGTGGAGGGTGAGGTCCTTGCCGATCCAGTTCTTGTGCTTCTTGAAACGGGGCGTGCTCATGGTCTGCTTCTCCGAGAGGGTTCGTGTTGACGATGCGGTCCCAACCGTTGGGAGACCATCCTACACCAGACGCCGAAGACAGCCCAGGTTCCAAAAAGACGAAGGGCCCCGAGACCGTAGCCTCGAAGCCCTTCCATCGTGCGAGGGTCTTGCTCCCTCAGTGGCTCAGAGGCCGCCGGTGATCGTCACGCGGCCGTACCACTCCGAGCGGAGCAGCTTGGTCGCGTAGCGGGTGCGCATCCCCTTGCGGTACGTCTGGTCCTCGGGATCGAGGAACGTCGGCGTCATCTGGAGGGGGACGTACGGCGCGAACACGAACCCGGCATCCAGGTAGCTCTGGCCGCGAAGGCCGAGCATGATCTGGTTGAACCGGAAGAACGGGTCCTGGTAGCCGTACCACTTGTTGGACAGGGCGCCCATCTTGATGATGCCCTGGTGCGACGAGATCGGGCCGTAGCTCGGGGGAACCACGGTGCCGTCGTACGAGGAGCCGCCGCCAGCGCCGCCCATCGGGTTGGGACCGAACTGGCTCATCCACGGCGGCTGGTAGTCGCCGTGCGTCTGGAGCTGCACGAGCTTCGCCGAGATCTCGGGGCTGGTGACGAACCAGTTCGCGGGAGCGCGGAGGGTCTTCTTGTGGATCAGGAAGCTGACCGCGCTCATGCGGGTGAGGACCGAGCGGATGTGATCCAGCTCCGTCACGCCAGCGGGCACCGTGAAGTCGAACGTCGAGGTCGTGGTGGCCGAGGCCGCGAAGAGCTGATCGAGGATGTCACGATCCAGCTCCAGCGAGATCTCCTGGGAGATGCCGCTGACCAGCTCGGTCTCCGCGTCGATGCCGTGGAGCGAGCGAAGGTCATCCGCCGCTTCCGCCGACCAGCGCGCCTTGAGCTTGCGCGTGCGAGCGCGGATGGTCTCGAAGTCGATGTCGATGAAGACATCGGGAACCTGACGGTTGCCTTCCGAGTCGTAGAAGTACGTGGCGACGATCTTCCGACCCGCGCCAGCCGTGGGAGCCGCCGTGAACTTGAAGGCGGTGACCTGACCGGTCGCGTAGTTGATCGAGCCCGCGCTCGTGTCGCCAGTGAAGCCGCCGCTGCCGTTGTCGGTCGCTTCCTGCACGACGGTGCCGTCAGCATCCACGTCCTGGATCAGCACCGAGTAGCCGTCCGACGCACTGAGCGGACGAACCGGGCTGTACTGGAGGACGCACGAGAGCGCCGCGCCAGCGCCGCCGTAGAGGACGCCGTCGGGAATCGCGAGCGTCTCGTCCGTGACCTTCTCCGAGGTGTAGTCACGGTCGAAGTTCTGGATGAGGTTCGAGCCAGCGACGGTCGTGCCCTTGGCCTTGCCGTGCTTGTACTCGAAGTAGAAGACCGCGCCGACCGGGGCCGTCATCGGCTGCACCGAGACGATCTCGTTCGCGATCAGGTTCGGGAACACGCGACGCAGCACCGGGAAGATGTACTTGGTGTACGACCCCGCGTTGACGGCGAGCGTGTCCTCCGAGAGCTGGCGCTGCATGTCGCCGAGCTGGTTCTCGAAGAGAATCGCCATCGTCTTGCGGGTGTAGCCATCCTTCACGCCGCCGAGGAACCGGCCCCACTTGCTCTCCAGGAGTGCGGTGTAGGACTCGTCCCTGACGGACTGCTTCCCCGCCTCCATCATCTGCCTTGCTTCCATGATATTTCCTTGCCTCCGAATCCGGGTTGTTGTTCAGGCGTCTCTTCTACTTCTACCGACGCGGCTCACTGGGGGCGGGAGCCCGTGAGCTTGTCGAACTGCTCGTCGCTGAGACCAACCTGCTCCAGGAGTCCGGACCCCTGGTTCCCGTTACCTGCACTCTTCTTGGAGCCCGTGTCTTCCACGAGCCCCGAAGCCTTGCCACGCTGAGCGCGCTCGCGGATGCGAACCGCCTGCTCACTGCTCAGGTCCCCCGACGGGGTCATGGCGATGTCCCTGAGCAGCTTCTCGATGTCCTCTTCCGAGGAGAGGTTGCTGGACTCGGCGAGGGTGCGGATGCGCGCTGCATCCGGACGCCCGCCAATCTTCTTCTCCAGGGCGAGCTGGATCTGGAACGACTCGGCGATCTTCGTCGCCTCGCGTGCCTGCTCCAGAGCCTTGTCGCGGGACGACAGCGCGGTCGCTGCCTTCTCTTCCGAGGCGGAGACCTTGGTCTTGAGGGCCTCGATCTGGGTGAGCAGGTCGTCGTGTCGCTCGGTCGCTTCGACCGCCGCCGGCTTGACGTGCTTGAACTCCTTGAGGAGCGCCTCGATCTTCTCGTCCATCTCCTTGATGGAGGCGTACGAGACCACGTCGCCGATGAGCTTCGTGATCGTGTCCTTCGAGGGGTGGTCGCTCACGCGGCGCTCCATGTGGAGCGTGTACCCGGCCCGCTTGGCCAGCTTCTCGACCTCGGCCTGCTCGCGGGCGTACTTCTGGACCTCCAGCTCGCGGTCGGCGAGCTTGGAGCGGAGCGACGCGATCTCCTGGTCCTTCGAGGCCATGTCGGCCTGGACCCTCTCGCCCATGCCGAACGGCGAGACGATGGAGACGATCTGCTCCAAGACCTGCTTGGCGCCCGCGACCTCGGGATCCGACTCCAGGTCGGAGCGAGCCTTGCGGTAGGCGTCCTCGGCCAGGCTCTCCACGACGCGCCGAAGCTGCGCCTGGAAGGTGCCCTTGAGACGCTCGCCCGCGCGCGACTCCGCCTCGGTGATGGCCTTGGCCACGTCACCGATGGACGACTCCGCGATCTCCTTGAGGAGGCCGGGATAGTCGCGCTTGAGGCTCTCCACGGTCAGGTCCCTCTCGGCCTGGTGGATGTGCTCCAGCTCCTCCTGGAAGACCTTCGGGTACGCCGTCTTGGTGGCGGGGTCCGCCACGAAGTCGAACGTGTCGAGCCGGAAGTCCTCTTGGACCTCCTCGACACCATCGGGGAGGCTCTTGGTCGAGCCGTAGCCCCGCGACGAGACGCCCACCTGGGCGCCCGCCTGGAAGAGGCTCTTGAGGATGCGGCCGTTCGGCGTGTCGAGAATCTCGGCCTCGCCGACCACCTCGTTGCCCTCGACCCGGAGGCCGGTCATGAGGTGGGAGACGCGCTGGAGCTTCGTGCGACCGTCGGCCGGATGATCCAGCTCACCGAACGCCCGGCGAGCCGCCATCGACTCGTTCAGACGACCGATCTCGCGCTTCCAGAGATGCTCCTTGTAGAGGCGCTTGTTCTCCGTCGCCTTGTCGGAACGCGCAAACTGGCCCCGCACGACGTATCGCGCGTTGCCGGCACTGTCCTTCGACTCCTCCAGCTTGAGGGTGAAGGGGGCGTTCTCGATGAGGAGCTGGTTGGCCATGTCGTCGTCTCTTTCCTCAGAACACGCGCCAACGCTTGTAGGCGTATGGCGTCCTCGCGATCAGTCTGCCGGGCTTCGTCTTGGGAGACTTCCGCTTCGGCGTTGCGTTCTTTGGCATCTCGAAGCCGATCAGTTCACGCCTGCCGCTTGAGTACGCCGTCCTTCGCTTCCGAGCCCCCTCTCCCAGGAGAAGGGAGAGGGGGATCAGGGACATCCCTCAGCCCTCGACCGCCTGGTTGGCAGCGGTGATGGCCTGGAAGAGCGTGGGCGAGCCGAAGCCCTCCCACACGCGCAGGGCCTTGACCGTCTGGTCGAGCACCCGGCGGAGCTTCTCCTCCTGGCCCTCGGAGAGGTCGGCCTCGCCGACCTTGTCGAGATCCTCGGAGAGGTCGGAGGCGATGTCCGAGAGCGAGTACATCGTCTCGGCCGACTCCTTGTCACCGAGCGCCTCGAACACCTCGCCGAGGTGCATCGCGAGCATCCCGCTGTTGAAGGCAGCCTCCTCGTAGGAGTTGACCGCTTCGTCGGCGTTGCCGCCCGTGTTCAGGTCCTCGCGGAGGTTCGCGAGCGCCGTGTCGGCATGCTGCATCATGATGCGCTTGCCGGCCTTGTGGAGCTTCGAGAGCATCTTCGCGCCGAACTTCTTGAGCTTCTTCTTCGCGCGGAGAAGGATCTTGCGCTTGTTGCGCTTCCGGTACATCCGGCTCGCGACGCGCAGGGTGGCCTTCTTGCCCTTGCGGTAGAGGCGCGCCGCGAGCTTCATCGCCGCGGACTTGCGCTTCTTCTTGATCGCGCGGAACGCCTCGGCCTGGTTGGCCGCGGGGTCCGTGCCGTCTGCACTCAGTTCACGTCGCGCCTGCTCGGCGAGCGTGAGGGCCTTGCCGCCTGCCCGTGCCGGCACCGATGCCGACGAGGGGCGGCTGCCGGGGGTCTGACGACCCTCGTACAGGCCGCGGTTCTCGACGGAACGCGCGGGAGCTGCGCCTGGGACGGGCGGACCGCCCGCTCCGGGGTTCGTCCGAGCCTCCGAGAGACGACCGGTCACCCGATCGATCTCGCCGAGAACCTTCCCGGCGTCGAGGCCGACTTCCTTGAGATCCTCTTCCAGCGAACCGACCTTCATCTTGGTGCCCAGCATCTCGATCCTCCGTGCCTTCTCAGGCTGCCTTCGTGGTTGACTCGAACCGGCGAGCCATCTTCTCCGCGAAGGCTGCCGCGACGGCCCATTCTCGCATCTGACCGGCGATTCCGTCATGAAGCCGAGCCAGGCACTTGACGCACCCGTCCTCGGCCACTGCCAGTGCATCGTCCACGATGGAGATCATACCGTCCAGGTCTTCCGTGAATCCGGCCGAGAACTGGACGAAGTCTGCCACCGTCTCCGTGTCTTCCGCGGATCCACGGACGCGATGGCCCTCACCGATCTGACGCGCTCCCGCCGTCTGGTCGTGGATGCGACCGAGGAAGGACCGCACGCCCTTGAGCGACTCGATGACCTGGTCGCGCTTGGCCTCGGCGACCGACTCGTCGATGGTCTCGCCGGTCAGGTGCTCGAAGCGGACCTTCGGGTAGTCGAGCCGGAGCGAGTCCGCGCCGATGAAGCGCCGGATATCGGCTTCCTTCTCGACGACCATCTGGACCCAGTCCGCCTCGGTGAAGCGCTCACGGTTCTCCGTGAAGACGAACTCGACAGCCTCGGCCGTCATCGGGACCCCGCCGTTGACCAAGTCGAGCAGCTCCTTGAGCTTCTCCTCGGCCTCGTCGGCTCGGCACTCCAAGAGGTCGCCGACGGCCTCCTCGTACTTCGCGCGGATGGCCGACTGGCGGACCTCCGCCTCGATGACCGGCACGTCGATCTGCCGGATGTTCCGGAGCTGGATCTCGCCGTCCTCGTTCGACCACTCGCAGCGGTAGAACTCGCCCTCGCGGTTCGCGACGATGGCGTGGTCCGAGTAGGTGCCGATGACGCGAACCTGAGTCTCGTCGCTGCCGCCGAACAGGGAAGTGTTCTCGGAGACCGCTTCCTCGACGGCGCCCATGGCGACCTCGAAAGAGCCCCCAAGGAGCTTTCCGAGAAACTCGCCATCCACCAGCTTTTCCGTGGCCATGTCAGGTTCCTCTTCGCCGAGCCGAATGTCCTTCGTATGGCACTCGGACACTTGGCCTGTCAAGTATGGTCAGTTCGCGTATTGTCACGTCACGACGGGTTGTTTCACCGCAACGTGTTCTGGATGTCCCCGAGCATACCCTCGATCGACTTGAGACGGCGACCGAGCGCCTTGTCGTTCTTCAAGATGCCCGCGAGCTTGTCCTCGCCGTAGCGGCCGGGGCTCTTGCCCTCGAACTCGGCGCGCCAGTTGTCGCGACGCGCGATCATGATCTCGGAGAGCCGCTTGCCCCTCCACGGGTGCCCGCTCTTGCGCTCGGCCAGGGCCTTCTTGTTCGGCCTCTTTGCCGAGGCAACCTGCTGTTCGGGGCCGCCATCCTGCCCCTCTTCGTCCTCCGGCGGAGCCCCTTCGCCACCCTCGCCGCCCTGCTGGGCCTGGGCCTGCATCGCCATGATGTTGGCGTCCGCCTCGCCCCTGCGGAGCTGCTCTTCTTCGCGCTCGTCCATGAGCTTGGCGGCCTCTTCCTCAGAGAACTTGTAGAGCTTCGTGAGGATCCATCGAGTGCTCACCTGCTCGCCCATGCGCTGCGCCACGTCAGCCGTCGCGCTCAGGACCTCCAGCTTCGCCAGCTCCAGGATGGCCGACGGGACCGACATCTGGACATCGAAGTCGAGCCGCTCGGCGTCCGCCCCGATGGCCACGAGATGCACCCGCAGTGCGCGCCGGAACCCGGACCTCGTCTCACGCTGAATCCGCATGACGGTGCGCGCGAACCGGATGTCCTCGGACGAGAGAGAGGCCCGCGTCGATTCCCCTCCGAAGCCGAGGTAGGTCTTGGGCACCTTGAGGCCCGCGACCAGCTTGTCCCGGTGGTACTCCAGCGTGTCCACCTCGGCGTAGTCGGGGCCCTGGAGCACCTCGATGCGCGTCGAGTCCTTGCCGTTGCGGGACGGGACGAAGAAGTCCTCGTCCATCGACAGCGGGTTGTGCCGCATGTCGAGCTTCCCCGTCTGGGGGTTCATGAACTTCTTCTTGATGAAGTTGTTCTTGACCTGGTTCACGTACGCGAGGCCGCGGACGTTATCCAGCTCGCCCACGTCGATGTAGAAGGCGTACCGCGCGGGCGCGCGCGAGAGCTTGTAGATGAGGATCGCATCCTCCAGGAGGGCGAGCCGCTTCCAGACCCACCGCGCCGGGTCCGCCACGCCGTGGCCGTAGACCGACCGCATGTGCTTGCCGCGCAAGCGCCAGTGGATCAGCTCCCAGTCCTCGAAGACCGTCATCTCGCCTGGCCCGCGGCCACGAAGGTTCGACCCTCCGTTCTGCTCCTTGGCGATCTGGTAGAAGTCCTCCAAGGAGAGGTTGAACTCGCCGCGCACGTCCTGCACGAACCCGAGTAGCTTGCCCTTGGGGTCCTCGACGCGACGGCAGGTCGGCGGGGGCAGGTAGTTGATGCCGACGAGACCCTGCTCGGCGATGATCAGTTCGCCGTAGGCGTTGCCGTACTTCCCGAGCGTCCGGTTCAGCCCCCAGATGTCGTCCTCGACCATGATCCGCTTGTGCAGGACCATGTCGAGTTCCTTGGCGACCTGTTCGTTCTCGGACGTGACCCAGATCGACTTGGACTCCTCCATGTCCGGCATGGTCGAGTCGTCGGCGTAGATGTCGAACGCGGAGCTGATCTCCGGGTACTCGTCCATCTCCTCGTAGTCCGCGTAGCGGGCCATGAGATCCTGGTCGATCCGCAGGTGCTCCGCGAGACCATCGTGCCCGAAGGCCGACGCTAGGTTGAACGGGAGCCCGGCGCGCTCCACGGACGGCATTCCACCGCGACGCAGGTCGGCCGCAACGACCTCCGGGGATCGGGCGAAAAAACGCCGAATCCCTTGGCCGACCTGTTGGATGAAACCCTCACTGAGGGAGCGCTGCTTACTTGCCACGTTACCCCTTGACGAACGGGAGGGGGGGACCTCCACCGGGCTTCACCATACCGCCTCGGGAGGGGTTTCTGCCAGAGTCCTCTCCTACCATGACCGATCCACCGGTGACCCACGAGGGATCGTCTTTCTTGTCGGACGTAGCCGAGTCGCTCGTCCCGAGCATGGGCGGGATCGGTCGTCCGGGGCTCCGCTGGGTGATGCCGTAGACGAGGCCGGCCAGGGCGTCGGCGAGGTCCTTTGTGCCTCGGACCTGGTTCCCCTTCGGCCCGGTCATGAGCTTCGGGTGGTCGATCTTCACCCGACCGCCGGAGGTGGGAACCCGCTGGAGGTTCCTCAGTTCGATGGCGAGGTAGGCGTGAGCCTGGGTACGGATCCGCTTCTCGTAGAACGCACCCTTGAGTACATCGTAGGGCTCGGTGGTCCGATCCACGGACACCAACTCGGCCTCGATTCCTCGCTTCCGGAACTGCTGGAGCGAGTCGGCGGACTGGTACTGGTCCATCGAGACGTAGCCGACCTGGAAGCCGTGCTCGATGTACTGGTAGACGATGTTTCGCACGTCAGAGAGCAAGATCTCGTCGCCAGGCGGGGGGATGATCCGGAGCAGAAGGTCGGTCTCCAGCACCGGCGCCAGCTCGGTGTACTCGTCCCCGCCGAAGGCCCTCCGAACGACCTCGGTCCAGTTGGCGATGTGCCCGATGGCCAGGCCCGTCGCGTCCCCGGTGAGCGAGGCGTCGATGTGGACGTAGCGGATGGCGTTCGGGTGGCGCAGTGGCCTCCAGCCGACCTCGACGAACCCGCCCGCCAGCTTCCGCTCGAACTGCACGGCGATCGACGGCCAGTGGATCTGGAGCGGACGGTTCGCCACCCACTCCTCGATGGGCGTCCCGTCCTCATCCCTGGTGCCCATCGGCAGCGCCGGGTCGGCCGCATCGAAGATGGTGTCGGTCCGCTGCATGAACGGGCTGACCGACTCGGTTGCGATGCCCGCCACGTCGCGCAGCGAGCCGTCGATGTCTCGCTCGAAGTCGGACCGGTAGTCCACCGGCACGTCGATGACCTGGAGGCCGAGTTCCCTGTACCGCTCCTCTTCCTTCGGATCGCCAGAGGTGAGGATGCGGCTCTGGATCTTGTCGTTGCCGGCGACGACCTTGAACGTCTCCGCCGAGAAGAACTCGGCCGGCTTCACGTCCCACGTCGCGTACTCCCGAACGAAGAAGTGCTGGTCGCCTTGCTCACGAGCCTCGCGCACCCGCTTCTCGATGAAGGCACCTGGGCGCTCCTTCGAGCTGACGGTCAGGAGCACGCCCGGCAACCGTCCCGCACGCTGGAAGCGTGACTTCATGCGGCGGATGATCGACTTGTAGATCTTCTCGCCGTTGTCCGCGGCGATGAACTTGCCAGAGCGATCGACCTCCTTGGCGTCGCCCATGAAGCTCGACTCGTCGATGAACCCGGCGAAGACGTTGAGGCCGATGATGGCCGAGCTTCCGGTCGAACCGGCCACGACCTGGATCTGGTTGGGGAACTTGATCTCCAACTGCGACGGCGCGGCCTTGAGCGGGAAGTGCTCCTTGAAGTACCGCGAGTGCTCGATCTTGCCGATCAGCTCGTTGACCGCCACGCGACGGGCCACCTTCTCGGTGACGCTCAGCATGGCGATGTAGATGAACGACCCCGAGTCGATGCCGTATGTCTTCTGCGGGTTCCGCAGGCACGACATCTGGTAGATGGTGTAGGCCATCGCGCAGGTCGCGAAGAAGCTCTTGCCCCATCCGATCGAGCCACCGAGCACCCCCTCGTAGTAGTCGCCCTCGAACAGCTCGATCATGTCGGCCCGCAATCGCGGCCAGAGCGAGTTGCCGCTCTCCCCGAGGAAGTACGGGTCCGTCAGGAACGTCTCGATGCCCACCGGCTTGCGGGCGTACTCGATCTCGGCAAGCTGCTCGTACTCGCCCCACCGACCGGCGATGGCGATGTCGTGGACCTCTCGAAGCGCCTCTTGTTCGTCAGGCGGGAGACGCGAGATCTGTTCGAGAAGAAGTTCCTCTTCCTCGTCTTCGGTCCGAACCGAGCGAGGCCGCCCCTTGTCGTCGAGAATGGGCACTCATCACCCCTCTGACGATCCCGATCGTCGAGCCCGCTTGCGTTCTTCGAGCTTGGCCAGCTTCTCCATGAGGACAACGACGCGATGGCGCGACTCAGGATTGGCGAGCGTCTTGACCGTCTTCTCCGAGTAGCCCTTGATGTCGAGCTGCTCGCGGAACTTCTGGTCGCCGTCGATGAGACCGAACTCCTTCTTCACCGCGACGCGAGCCATGAGCAGATCGTTGGCCACCTTGATCCCCTTGTCGAGGTTCTCGATGTAGCCGTTCTTGCTCTCCTCCATCGCGATCAGCCGATCGAGCCGATGGACTTGCGTCCGGTAGAGCGCCTCCAGTTCGACCAACTCGTCGATGCCGCCCTTGATGTGGCGTTCGTAGATCCGCCTGGAGACGGCGCTCGGGATCATCTTGGGAAGCGGTTCCCCGCCGACCTTCTCTCCGCCGGGGAACTGGAGGACCACCGCCTGGTGGTCCTCCCCCTCGTCTTCTTCGTCGTCGTCGGCCTCGGTCTCGTCAGGGACCGTGGTGACCTTCGGGGTCGACTTGACCTCGGTGTCGAACCACCGGCGCGTCTGCTCGGACGACTTCTCTACCGCCTCCGCGACCAGGGCTTCCTTGCGGGCCGCCAAGGCGTTGATGAGCGCCTTGGGCTTGATCTCGACGAGGGCCTTCTGGTCGTCGTGGATGAACTTGGCCACGTTGGTGGCCGACACACCCTCCAGAAGCATGAGGTCAATCGCCTTGACAAACGATAGATTCTCTATGAGTTGCGGGATGGTAGGCTTGTTGCGCATCTCTGCTTGTCACTCATGATGCACGACCCCTACTTATCAGGCAAGTTTCGTCATCTTAGCTGGTGGCGAGCGCCTCCAGGATGCCGGCCATGGCGATCAACTCGGCCCTGAGCTGCTCGGACGGGACGCCGTCGATCGAGGAGACCGAGAGCCCCTGGGGCACTTCCCCCTGGTACACCTCGACATCCTTGCCGTCCGGCCCGACCACGGTGGGCTTCTCCAGGTCTCTGACCCAGTCCCCGAGGGTCTTGCGGACTGCCTTGAGCTGATCGATGGCGAACTCCCTAGAAACGTTCATGACTCTTCTCCTCCGCCCTCTTCGGGCTCCTCTGACTCTTCTTCGCTGCCGCTCACGATGCGCGTCAGGCTGTCGTAGCCGTAGACGCACTCGTGGGTTCCTGCCTTGAGGGCCACGATCTGCACGCCGAGCCGCTTCTCCAGGGACTCGAAGACCTTGTCCCCGGTGCCCTGGATACCGTGAAGCACCTCGCCCGTCTTCCGATCGATGAGCAAGGCATCGACCTCGAAGTTCTTCTCCAGGCCCCTCGCGATGTCGCCGAAGAAGATCCGGCTGCGCACGCCCTTGTTGACCGCGTTGGCGCCCGAGTAGAACGACAGGAAGTGGGTGGCCATCATCTCCAGCGCCATCCCGCGCCCAACGTCCGCGCTCGCCGGCCTGTCCTTCATGGCCCCGGTGTCCCGGAGCACGTCGTACGTCACCTTGACCGCCTCATCGACGTGCTTCGACTGGGCCGCGTCCATGAGGCACTTCCAGGGAATCCGCTTCTCGGCGTACGCGTCCAGGTCCGCCCCAGTAGGAACGTCCACACCCTTCCGCTCGCTCTCCCCCAGCGGGGCCGTCGGCGTCGCGTTGACGGGAGCCGCGTTGACCGGCGAAACGATCACGTCCCCGGCCAGCTCCGCGACAACTCCATCGGCGGAGACGGTCGCCTTCGTCTCGACCTTCGTGTCGACGCCCTCCGCGGGCGCGGGCGTGGTCGCGTTCGGGGGGAGGATCCCCTTCGGGTCCGGCCTCGCCACGCCGATGCTGGGCCGGCGCGGGATGCCGACCTTGTCCATCGCCGCCCTGGCGCTGACCGCCAGCTTGGCCTGGGGCGTCTCCTTCGCCAGGTCGAACCACGCCTCGTAGTTCGTGTCGTCGGCGAGCCCCACGAGGATGCGAGCCTTGCCCCAGCCGATCTCGTTGATGCGCTGCCGGATCTGAGGGAAGGCCGTCAGCTCGGAGAACCACCACCACATCGCAACCATGTGCTGGATGGACCGGACGGAGAACGCGCTCTCCGTGTCCACGTACTCCTCCCAGGTCTGATACGCCTTCCCGGTGACCGGGCTCTTCCACCTGCCGTAGATCGCGTTCAGTCGGACCCGGAAGAAGAGCGCGCCAAGCTCCAGGCGGTTCTCGTCCACCCTGCGCGTGATCTCCTGGATGCGGTGCCGGATGAGATCCGACTCGTCTTCCTCGACCACCTCGGTCTGAATGAGACCGCCGGTGACTGGAACCAGGTGGTCGAACCTGGCGTCGTCGTCTGCGTCTTCCTGCTTCTTCTTCTTGTCGTCGCTCATCGAGCGACCTCCTTCTGCTCAGCCACTTTCTTGTCGAACAGGTACCTGGCCACGATCGCTGCCTCCGCTTCCGTGGGCGTCTTGGCGTCGTATCCCAGACCGTCTCGAACCGCCCGAACTACTTCGTGACCCGCCGGTCGGCCCTGCCCCAAGACATGCTTGTGAGCGGGGATCGACGGTACGACCTCCGAGACGATCCTGAGCGCCAGGTAGAGCTGGGTCTTGAGGACCCCCGACACCTCGCCCACCTGATAGGCCGCCGCGTTCATCGCGTGACCCCTGATCCCGACGTACCGGATCTTCCAGTCCTTGGTGATGCCGACCACGTCGTTCGCGATGCCGAGCATCCTCTCGATGCGCTGCGCCTCGGTGACCGGCTGGTCGCCCTTGTGCTGCCTGGTGAGCTGGTAGTCGAGGGTGCTTGCATGGAGGAAAACCCCGGATTCGGAGAGGACGACCAGCCCGGTGTGGGCCGGAGAGAGTTCAACGCCTAGAACGCGCCCAGAGCACTGCCACCTCGACGCAACTGCACTCCCCGTACGGACCCGCTCCGTCATACGGGCAATCAGGGACGGGTCGGGCTTCTTCTTCAAGGGCTTCACGGAGACCACGCAGCTTCTCCTTCTCGTTGTGCATGTAGACGGGGTCGAACGCGACCTTGTGCTCGACCATCGCCGTCTCGACGCTGTCCGCGCCTGGGTTCAGGTAGATCAGCCTCCCCGAGTTCAGGCCGGCCGCATCGAGGTACCACTGGAGCTGGCCCACGTCGTTCTTGCGCGGGGCGTCGCGAAGGCTCGGGAAGAAGGTGCCGTCGCGCCTGGTGTACGTCTTGTCGAAGTCGGTCCCGGTGGTCTTGAGGTCCATGACCTCGATCGGGTTCGGCGCCAGGTGGAGCAGCCCGTCGCTCTTCCCCGAGACGAACAGCCGGTAGTCACGGAACTCGGGCTCGATGAACCGGAAGCGATGCCACTTCCCGCCGTGGAGCTTGCACTTCTCGCACTCCTCCGGCATCGGCACCGCGGAGCAGAAGGTCACGGTTGGCACCACGAGACCCTCGCGATCCTCGCCATCGACCGAGCCGTGTATGTGCGCGCAGCGCGGGCACTGCCATCCGCCGAGCAGGTAGCCCGTGGGACCCAACCACAACTCCTGGACCATGACGTGAAGACCGGTCCCGCGGTCCATGTTCCAGCGACCCTTGAGGTCCACCTCGTCCACAAGCTGGACCTGGAGCCGATGGGCCATGACCACTGCCTTCGGGCAGAGGGAGGGAAGCCTCGACACGCCGAGCCAGGACTTCGGCCCCGGCGGAGCCTTGATGTCGGTCCTGACCAAGCTCTCCATGAGCATCGGCACGAGGAGCCCGCGATCCTCACGCGCGCCGCGAATCGCTTCTATCATGTCCATGATGGGCATTGGTTATCGCTTCTTACCACCCAAGATGCCGCGATTCAAGAGAATAGTCTTCACGTTTTCGAGGCACGTCTCGTAGGTTGGCGCAGCGCCCACGGCTTGGAGCGTGCCGTCGGGAGCCTTGGTGATCGGCACGGCGGACGGCGCGTAGAAGTCCAGTTCGTACGGCTGGACGCCGCTGGCGTCTCCCTTCACGGCCGCAAGGAACCTCGTCATCGCGTCCACGAGCAACCTCGTGTTGAAGAGCCAGATCGAGACGATCTGGACGTAGGTGTCGCCATCGAGCAGCGACTCGCGGAACGAGCGGTCCTGCAACTCGTTCAGCGGCTTCTCCAGGCCCTTGGCCTTCGCCGCCTCCAGCGCCCTGAGCATGACCCGGTGGATGGGGTCCCACCCCTCGGAGTCGAGGAACCTCGACCGCAGGTTCAGCTCGGACGTGTTGCACCTGACCACGTCATCGTGGGCCCGCACCAGCACATCGCCGAGAAGGTCTTCGCCCGGCCTGAGACCCGTCCACGGAGTGGGCTCTCCGGGGGCTTCTTCCGGGCGCATGGCGGCGACCGTCCAGAAGCCGTCCCCGGCGTCGGTGAACAGCTCCTTGTCGCCGAAGATCTTCTTGGCCCACGCGCTGTCGAGGTAGCTCGCCAGTTCTCCGCGACCGATCAGGAAACCCCTGACGTGCGCGTCCTTGACGAGACCCTCCTTGTTCTGGCGATCGAACGCCGCCCACTTCGAGAGCCTGGTCAGGTACGATCTGTACCTCTTGACCTCGTCGGGCGATGGCGCCGGCACCTCGCACTTCCGGAACGTGTGTCCTTCGTTCACAGGTCCACGGTCTCCCCGGCCTTCTCCAGGAGGCCGCGAAGGACCGAGAGCGGGAGCGCGACCCAAGTGGCCTCGGGAGACCCGTCGAGCTGGCGGACGATGTCCTCATCGAACTCGATGGAGAGCGCCGGGTAGCTCGCACGCGCGTGCGCCTCGCGCGTGATCTTGGCCAGCCAAGCGGAGTCGAGGCGGAGCGTCTTCTGTCCGCTCGTCCGCTTGCACTCGACCAGGAGCGGGAAGTCGCCGTGCGACTTCTTCACGTCGCCCTTGTGGTGGTCGAAGGCTCCCGAGCCCGGCTGCCTCAGCCCTCCGATGGCCGCCGCAACACGAGACTCCTGGGCCTTCGGCTTGCGCCGGTGGCTCTTGTCCTTCTTGGCCTCCTCGCGGCTCCCGTCCCGGAGCAGGAACGGCACGACCTCCTTCTTCACCATCACTCCGCCTGCTCTGCGACCTTGCCGCCGCCGATCGCCGACTGCGAGTAGAGGATGTGGTGCAGGAGCGTGGCCCTGACCGCGGCGAGAAACTCCGGGTCGTCCTTGATCGCGTTGAGCAGTCCCTTCTGCGAGTCGAAGACGTGCGTGCCCAGGGTGTACGTGCCCTTCTTCTTGTCGGCGACGACGAGGTAGTGCATCGCGAGCTTGAAGATGTACTCGTCCTCGATGACGGTACCTGCCGGCCCGCGATCGTTGTCGCGCATCGACTGCGTGTACTCGCCTGCGCTGCTCCTGGTTCCGGCCGTCCTGTTCTTCGTGTTCTTGAACGAGAACGTCTCCTCGATCGGGATGGTGACGACCTCGTCCTTCGAGCCGTACTGCTCGTTGACTGTCTTCACCTTCGATCGGTTGAACTGGATCTCGGCGTGGATGGCGAAGTCCTGGCCCTTGCCACCGGGCTTCACGATCGGGCTGCCGAACATGACGCCGATCTTCTCTCGGGTCTGGTTGATCCAGAGCTGCGTCATCGGCCTCTCGCGGTTCGCCTGTACGGAGAGCGCCGACACGATCTTGCGCGCCGCCTTGTTGATGAGCCGCGCCTGGAGCCCTTGCTGCCACTCCTCCATCGAGGCAGTGATCTCCTTCTGCGGGACGAGCTGGGCGATCGAGTCGATGACCATGAGGTCCACCTCGTTCGTCAGCACGAGCGCGTGGCAGATGTCGATCGCCTCCTCAGCGTTCGTGGGACGGATGAGCAGGACGCGACGGTTGTCGATGCCGAGCTTCGCGAACCACGTCTTGGAGTAGGCACCCTCGACATCGATCCAGGCCACGACGAACTCGTCGTAGCTGTTCAGCCGCAGGTCCAGCTTCCATCGGGCGAGCCGCTTGTTGTAGTCGCCCTGACCCTCTCCAGCCTGCTTCTTCGGCTCCGACTCGGGCATGTAGATGCCCTCCGAGTGGCAGGAGCAGTACCCGCGCGCTCCCCACCTGGCCTCTTCTCCCATGGCAGCGCGGTCAGCCTCGGACGGCTCGACAGCCTCCACCCCGCCCGGCTTCTGCACGAGGCGCGCGTTCTTCTTCTCGTCCTCGGGGTGCGCGTAGAAGATCTGCCCGTGCGCCGTCGCCACCAGCTCCATGCCGAGCATGGTGCAGATCTCGTGCGCTTCGATGCGGGTCGCGTCGCACTCCCCATGCTCACCAACGAACAGCTCTCCACCGGTGGTCTTGCCGACCGGGAACCCGGTGTAGATCTCCCACAAGTCACGCGACGCCTCACGGAAGCAGTTCCGGCAGAGCTTCTGCGAGTTCCCCGCCACACGCGCGGTGGACGTGGTCTTTCCGCCGGACTTCTCGCCGAAGAACATCGTGATGACGCCCACGCGGACGCCACCGCCGAGGCCCGCGTCGAGCGACAGCGAACCGGTGGGAATCCACCGGTCCACCATCGCCTTCGACTCGGCGGAGCCACCGAGACCCTGGGCCTTGATGACCGTCTTCTGGAAGATGGCGAGCGCGGACTTGATGTTCATGTTCAGAACGCTCCAGGCAGCTTCTTGGGCCCCTTGCTACCGCGCACGGAAGCCACTTCTTCGACCGTGCGCTTCTCGACCCAAGCGCGACACCACTCGTCGCACGCGTCCACGTCCTCGGGGTAGCACGGCATGACGATGGTCACGTCGAACCGCGCCGACTCGTAGTTCCCGAGGTTGAGGGTGAGGCCGTACCCCCTGGTCACCATAGCCGGTGCCGTCTTGAAGACGGCCGGCTCGACGACCTCCTCGGTCTCCTTGATGACCTCTTCCTTGCCGCTACGAACGAAACGGGCGCCGATCCTGGCGACACCGCCGTACTCCCCTGGCTTGTTCATCTGCTTCTTCTCCTGGTTCTGCTTCTGCTTTGGGGTTGATGATCAGGGCTTCTTCGTCGTGAGCCGGATGGCTTCCTGGATGTCCTGGCCCTGGTAGTCCACCGGAGCCCCGGACTCTTCCCACTTCTGCCGAATCTTGTTCGCCATCTCGGGGTCCACGGGGAAGAGCCGGCGCTTGGTCCCGACCTCGTCCCGGATGGCCTCCATCATGACGGGCGTGTAGAAGCGGAAACCGCGCTCGTCGCGGTAGGGAGTGTCCGGCAGGAGCCCCCTCTTCTGCCAGTGGTTGATCGCCTGGACCGACCGCTGGAGCATGATGGCGAGCGCGCCCACCGAGCAGAGCTGGACCTCGGTGCCGTCAGCACTCGTCCCGACGATCGGCTTCTGGTACCGGCGCGTCTTGACCCGTGGCTCGGACCGCTGGTTCTTGCGGTACTCGCGCGAGGACTGGAGGACCTTGTCCCGGTACGCCGGGTCATCCTTGTAGCGCTTCTTGCGAGCGTTCAGGATGTCGTCCTTGTTCTCCGCGTAGTATCCCTTGAAGTATCCTGGTCGATTCGCCACTGGCCTTGCCTCCTCATAACCTCTCATATTACACTCTCAGAATGGTTAGTCAAGCCACCTTTGACTCGGCAACCTTAGCTCCTACCTCGCGGTAAAAAGCCATCCGATAGCGCTTGGAGCGGTTCGCCAACGGCACGAGCACGTCGGCCATGTCGAAGGTCACGGGGTGGGGCTTGCCCGTGCAGGTGGAGGCGCGCCATGGGCAGAGGTGCTCACACGCCTCGGTGGACATCTCCCCTCCGTGTCGCTGGGGGACGCAGTTGCGGCGGGCTCGCCCGTACGCCTGCTCGATGTCGCTCATGGGGGTCACCAGGCCGAGGGTGTCCACGGCCGGGATGTCCACGCCCTCGGAGCACATCTGGTAGGTGGCGAAGATGACCCGGGCGCGCTCCGACTTGTGGAGCTGCTCCTCGGTCATGGTCACGCGCTTGGTGACCGACTTGGCCTGGGCCACGTCGTAGTCCTTGGCCATCGCGATGAGGCCCTTGTCGGTCGTGTCGTCGAGGCAGACTGGACGGAGGCCGTGCTTGTAGAGCGCGACGTACCTCTTGGTCGGCCCGTCCCCCGCGCGTCCCACTCGCTCGCCGAACGTCTCAGCACACCGCCATGCGCCTCTGGCCCTGGCCTCTCCCTCCGCCAGTTCGCCCTCGAAGAACTGTCGCCGAAAGTGCCGGTAGATGGCATCGATCGCACGCTCTCTGTCGTCGCCGAGCGGCTCCTTGCGCTTGGCCAGGGAGAGCGTCTCGATGTCGGAGAACCACTCGCCCACGTAGAAGCTGGTCGTGATGTCGGGGATGCCCTCGCGGATCAGTCGCTCCCGGAGCATCTCCTCCAGTTCGCGGAGGTGCTCCAGGAAGTGAGAGAGCACGAGGACCTTCCGCTGGGCCGGCGACTTCATCGCGTCCACCAGCTCGGAGACGATCGCCTGGTTCCGCTCGGTGTTCTGGTAGAGCAGCTTCATCACCAGGCCACGCGGCGCCTGCTGCTCGTGCATGATGCTCGGCCCCTTCGTCGAGAGGTTCACCACCCTGACGTGAGGCTTCGGCGTCTCTGTCTTGGCCGTGTAGACGATCTCCCCCAGGTGCCACCAGAAGACCTTGTCCGCGCCGTCCTTGCGTCTCGGGGTGGCCGTGAGCCCGAGCCTGTACCTGGCTGGGAAGAGCTGGGGAATGGGTGACCACGTCGGTGCGCCGACCCGATGGACCTCGTCCACGATGAGCAGCCCGAAGTGGTTGTAGAACTCCTCCGGGTACCGAGCTGGAGCGTTGGGGTCCTCGCGGGCGAGCGACTGAGCCATCGCCAAGACGATGTCCTTGCCCTCGAAGTCGCACCGCGTGCCCTGGCACACGCCCACGCGCGCGTCCGGGAGGAACTTGGCGATGCGCTTCACCCACTGGGTGAGAAGGAACTCCTTGTGGACGACCACGACGGTCGTGAGCCCCACGCGCTTGATCAGTTCGAGCGCGGTGTTGGTCTTGCCGAACCCGGTCGTGGCACGGAGGATCCCGGAGAGGTTCGCTCCCGATGCCTGCGTCTGGTCGAACGACCCGTACCGAGTGAGGAAGGCCGTGACCGCTTCCGCCTGCTCCGCGTATGGGCCCTCCTGACGCAAGAGGCTGGTGAGGTTCGTGGGCTTGCCCTCGCCCAGTTCCCAGACCACGTCGTGCGCCCTGTCGGCGGTGGCGAAGAAGTAGGACCTGGGCACGCCAAGCTCCTCCAGCGTCTCCGCCCAGCACTGGATGGGCGTCGGAGGACCTTCGTCGTCCCCGCCGTACGATGGCTTCTTCGGCGTGATGAGAAGCTCACGCTTGACCTGGACGACACCGCTGTCGCCGAGATCGCGCTTTGGAAGCCACACCATGCCGGAGACACGCACCTTCACAAACAACCTCCTGGAGACAGAGAGGGGGCGCCCACGCGGACGCGGACGCCCCCTCCCATGGGGATGTACTCAGTTCAGACGACTCGACTCAGACGCTCAGTACGGGATGTCGTCGTCGTCCGAGCCGGACTCTCCGCCGCCCTCTTCCTCGGTCTTGCGACCACCGGAGGCGGAGCCGTTGACGCCGAAGAGGCGGTCGAGGTCGGCGAGCGACCGCGGCTTCCAGTCGGTCTCGAAGAGCTTCTCGAAGTTGAACGGCCGCCAGGGGTTCTTCTCCCAGAGCTTGTCCACGGTGACGTGGTCCTTGGCCGGGAGCTTCTCGTTGATGCGCTTGACGAACGCCGCGAGCTTCTCGCGACCGAACGCCTCGATCTTGTCCACGTCCACCTTCTCGATGAGCTTGAAGTCGTCGCCCACCGACTCGGTCTTCTTGCCGGAGCGGTAGACCTTGTAGACGCAGCCGCGCAGCCGACCCTCGGACTGCTTCAAGCGCTCCAACTTCTTGAGGATGCCGGGCTTCTCCTTGCTGCCCATGCGGGCCGCGAAGACCTCACGCTGGAAGTTGATCTCGCGGTTGTCCTTCTTGGTGAACCAGGGGGTCATGTTGATGACCGAGAAGAACCCGATGAACGACGGGAACATCTTGTCCCCCGAGTCGCACGGCGGGCACCGGTCGGAGATCTTGTTCTTCGTGTGGCAGGGCTCGAAGTTTCCCCACTTGCCGTTCATCTGGAAGCCGTGCTCCCACATGCCGGTGGGCTCGTCTTCGAGGAAGAGCAGGAGCGCTTCCTTGTCCGGCGGCAGCCAGAAGCGCCGCGGACCCTTCGCCTCGAAGGGGCTCTTTGCCCCCTCCTCGTTGGTTTCACTCCATCCAGTCTTGAACCAGCTCATGCTCTACCTCTGTTGTGTTTTGTTCGTCTGAGCGAACGTGTGAAAGTGCAAGCTAATCTATGTGATGCGATAAGTCAATCCACCGCGAACGTCGGCTCACCGATGCACTCACGCATCTGTTCGCGCGTGAGACTACCCGGATCGGCGCCCTCGGGAAGCTCTCTCGTGAGCACGGCGACGCGGCCGGCGACGAGCTGTTTGACCTTGGCCGCCATGCTGGCCCCCGCCTTGTCTCCGTCCGGGACCACGGTGATCGCTCGCCCCCAGTAGGCGATGAGCTTCTCGATCTGGCACCGGCCCGGGTACGACCCGAGCATGGCGACGACTGGACGGTAGCCGGCCTGCCACATGAGGATCATGTCGAGGTGGCCCTCGACCAGGAAGACGTTGCCGTCCACGTCGTCCTGCTTTCGGTGCTCCCCGTAGAGGACCAGGTTCCGCTTGAAGCCGTCGGAGTGGAGGTACTTCGGCGGCTCCCACTTCCCGCAGACCGTGCAGGTGTCGCGGACCTTCTTGCCGTCCTTGATGACCCCGCGCGCGATGGCTCCGCCGCAGAAGACGCAGTTCTTGGCGTAGAGGCGCCCAGAGATGGCCACCAGGCGTCCGGCGCGATCCCGGATGGGAAAGAGCAGGCGCTTGCCGTCGGGGTCGTGGCCCAGCTCCCAGGTCTTGCACGTCTCGATCGTCAGCCCGCGCTTGATGGCGTACGCCGGAATCGACCCGAGGTACGGCGCGTAGACCTCCGCCGGGATCTCCGGGACGGCGTCGGCCTCGACGAGCACGGCCTTGGAGTAGTAGGGCTTGCCATCGTCGAAGATCTTGGGCGCCGCCAGCTCGACGCCCCACGCCTTGTGCTCCTTCTTCGGTCCGTTGTCGTCCCACGACGCGAACCTGGACGAGGCAGTGGCCGCCTTGGCCGCGCCCTCGCTGTCTCCGTCGATGAGCAGGATGGAAGCCATCTGGCTTCGTCCGGTCGCCGCCCAGATGTCGAGCGTCAGCTCTCGAAGAGAGCCTTCCTCGTGACACCCCAGGCACTTGTAGATCGGGTCGCCCTTTCTCCCCGACGGGAAGATGACCATCGACGGCTTGGTGTCGTGCGCGCCGGAGTGCGTCCAGCGTGCGAGCAGGCATGAGCAGGTGATCTTCCCTGCCTTCTCGCGAACCTCCACTGCTCCGAGGTTGCGCGCGATCTTGGCCAGCGTTCCGGTGTCCACCGATCACCCGGAGAAGTCGATACCGGGCTCGATCTGGCGCGTGGTCGGATCCCACCACGGCTTGAAGTCACCGAGCACGGCGACGGTCTTCTCTGGGTCGAGGACTCGAACGAGCAGCCCGTCTTCGGACTGGTACGTGGGGTGGTGGAACCTGACCTCTCCGGGGAGCCTGGTTCCGTGCTTGCGGCTGAACATGACCACGTCACCCAGCTTGACCGGAGGCATCGGCTTGAGCGACGACGACCTCTTGCCCTGCCGCCCCGGGCCGATGGCGATGACCTCGCCGTAGCGCCAGAGATCGAACCGGTACGAGCCGAAGTTGAAGTCGCCGAGGAGGATCCCTCCGGCGCTCCTGTCCGGCTGCCCGTAGTCGGCGACGAAGATGTAGTCGAGGATCGGATCCCACTTGAACCCGTCCACCTTCGATGCCCTGCGTTCCGTGTCCATGATCTTCTCCTTCTGCTCCTGCTACTGCGCCAGCGCCCGCGGGAGGAATCGAACCTCCGACCATTCGCTTAGGAAGCGACCGCTCTATCCCCTGAGCTACGCGGACTCTCTCACTCGTTGTCTTCCGCTGCATCGAGATGCGCGTTCGCCTGCTCCTCGGTCAGAGGGGCCTCCTGGTCGGGCACACGCGGTGCCCTGGGCAGAGGCTCCGGCGCTTGCATCTGGGGCGGCGGGGAATGCCGCCTCACGAGACGGATGCTCACGGCCGCGATGATCGCGAGCAACTCGTCCGCGGCGAACGACGCGACGCTCACGAAGCCTCCGAACACCACGGCCACGCCCCACGGCTGCGACGTGTAGATGCCCCACACGAAGCCGACCCACCACCCAGCGCACATGGTGCAGCTCATCGCCTCTCCGATGAGCCGCAGCGGGTTTGCCCAGAACGTGAAGCCCTTGAGCCAGTCGCGAAGCGGATCGAAGATCTTGCCCACGGCGACCACGAGCGTGACCCCGATGAGGCCGATGGCGGTGATGATGTTCAGGTCGTGCATGTCGGAGACCTCAGAAGGCTGAATCGTATTCTTCGTCGGAGAAGCGGCCAGCGGCCTGTGCGCCAGCCCCAGAAGAGGCCCCGCCGCTCGGAACGAACGTGCCGATCTCGGAGAAGTCCATGTTGACCATGTCCCACTTGATGACGACGTGGCTGATATTCGCCTGGCGGCGGACCTTGAGCGGGACGTAGACAAGCTGCTTGTCGAGCCGCATGTCCTTGTCCTGGAAAAGCGCGAAGAGGTTGTGCGCGTCCATGAAGAGGGTGTCGGACATCGCGATGGCGTCTTCGAGACCTCCGGTGCCCTTGCCCTGCTTGATCTGGTCGGCTGCTTCCTTCTTCATCTTCGCGTCGCGCGAGAGCTGGCTGATACCGACCACCGGCCTCTTGTACCTGCGAGAGGTACCCCGAAGCCAGTCCACCGTTTCCAGAATGCGGTCGTAGCGTCCGCCCTTGGACCCGGCACCCTTCTTCACCTGGCCCTTCTCGACCTTCATCATGTAGATCGAGTCCACCAGGATGAGGTCCGGCTCGACCGTCTCGATGGCCTGCTCGATGTGCTCGGGACCCAGGTGATCCTCATCGTCGAGGATGAAGAGGTTCTCACCCTTCACGGCCAGCTCGGCGACGACGTTGCGCAGACTCGCCTCGCCCATCATCCCGAGCTGGGCGGTGATCATGTCGCCGTAGGCGAACTTGCCGTACTTCGAGACGAGACGCTCTCCGAGTTCCACCCGACCCAGTTCGGGCGACACGATGAGGACCTTCTTGCCCATCTCCCAGGCGTGAAGCGCCATGAGGATCGCGGTCCACGTCTTGCCGACGCCTGGGCGCGCAACGAAGAACGTCAGGGTCCCTGGCCAGAGCCCGAGCGTCATGGCCGTCATCGTCGGCCATGGGAACGGCACCCCGATCTCCCCGCGCTTGGTCTTCTCGTACTGCTCCAGCACCTCTGGAGCGACCTGCCCGATGGTCCGAATCTGGACCTGCGCCACACGCTTCTTCCGCAGGTGGTCGGAGAGCTTGAAGACCTCGGATACCGCCTCGTCCTGCTTGTCGGCCTCGACAGCCTCGGCCGTCTTCATCATCCCGTGCTTGAGCGCGCGATGGATGGCCCGCTCGTGGAGGCGGTCGACCAGGAACCCGAGCGCCACCTCCTGGCCCTCTTCCGGGGGAGCAATGGAGGCGCCGGAGTTCTCGACGATGATCCCGACGCCTGGCAGCTCGCCATGCTTGCCGCGGTACTCGGTGACGAACTTCCACGCGACCTTGGCAGACCCGACGAAGAGGTCGTGATCGACCCCCATCTCGATCACGCGCTTGTACGAATCGGCTGATCTGGTCGCGTACCAGAGCGTTGCGGCGTCAATGTCCATGGGCTCCCCTTCTCACCAGATCATTTCAGGGATGGCTTCTCGCGGAGGCTCTCACCATCCGCCTGGATCCGGACGCACGCCTCCATGAGGACCTCCATCATGGAGCGCTTGTACCGCTCTTCCATCTGCCCAGGATTCATGTTGGTCGTGATGATCGTGACCCGCTTGTTGGCGGCTCTCACCCGGATCAGGTTCTCGATCAGGCGCTCGGCCCACGACGACTCTCCCGAGTGCTCCTTGCCGAGGTCGTCGAGCACCAGCACGTCTACCCCCATCGCCCGGTCGGTGACCAGTAGCCCGTCGTCGAACTTCTCCTTGTCGAGGGTGGCCTGCCGAAACGACTCGGCCGTGATGAAGAGCACGGAGGCACCGGCCTCCCTGGCCGCCTTCGCCACGACCACGGCGGCCCCGGTCTTCCCGACCCCGTTCGGACCCCACAAGATCAGACCTACCCCGTCGTCCATCTTCTGGCCGAGGGTGCTCCGGTAGTCCCGAATCAGATCCCGAAAGCTCTCCTGGATCTGCCCCGACTTGACCTCCCAGAAACGCATCGGGACGCGCATCCACGCCAGGTGCTCTTCTGTCAGGACGATCTTGATGCCTGGGATTCTCATGGCCTAGCCGATCCTCGGGTACTTCTTGGCTTCCTCCGCATTGTACTCGCCGCTGCTCATCCGATCCCCTTTGGTCGCGCGCTTGGTGGAAGGCTTGAGCGCACCAGTGACCTCCGCGCGCACCTGTCCGCGCACGGACCAGAACAGCTTGAAGCTCGGGAACACGCCCTTCGCACGACACCACTCGTTGATGAAGTAGCGGATGTCGGTCAGCGCCTCTTCGAGCGTGGTCTCCGTCAAGAAGGTCTTGGCCAGCTTCAACTCGACCGCCGCCGACCACTTCGTGCCGGGCACCTTCCCGTGAGCAAGGTGAACCAGCTCGTACCAGGTGTCGCGGAGAGCCATGTGAGGTTTCTTGGCCTCCAACTTGGCCCGTCCGGCCTCTCTGCCGGCCTTCGTCTTGTCGATGCTCTCGCGCACGGCCTGCATCATGGCCCTGGTTCGCTCGTTCACGCTCCCCCTTTTTACACTATCGGTTCTGTTGGTCAACCGATAACTTCGACCACGTCTCTGGGGGTCACGATCAGGAGCGCCATGTTCTGGAGCTGGACGGTGGCCTCGTAGTAGAGGTTCATCCAGTTGGAGCCGATGGCCGACTGCATGGATGGCCCGAGCATGAGGATCTCGATCTCGGTCTTGGACCGCAGAGCGTCGATTCCCCTCGCCACCGAGAGCACCTCGGCGACCGCCCCCGACCTCAGCTTCACGCTCTGACCGATTCTCGGCCATGGGATCGGTCTCTCTGTCACCCTGATCCTCGAAGCGCGCCCAGCACGCCGATGAGCTTCGATCGAAGGTACTCGGACGTGTACCCGACGCCCAGCATGAGCTTCTCGGCATCCGCCTGGTCCAGCCGGTGACGCTCGTCCAGTTCTGGAACGTGGGTCTTGGGGTTGCGGCTCGCGAGGGCCCGCTGCCGAATCTGGATGCCCATGGCGAGGATCTCGTCTCGGTTCGCGTAGCCCCACCCCGAGCCGGCGTAGAGCACGCACCAGCCGCACATCGGCTGGTCCTTCTCGCCCGACCTGTCCGCACCCGCCCAGGTCGCTCTCTTGCCGCACTTCACGCACTTGCGGACATCGTTGCCAAGCAGCGGACGAAGGTCGTCTTCTTCTCCTATGATCAGCATTTGACGCTATGATAGCGCACTTTCAAGGAGGTTTGCCATGGCCGGAGCCGAACCGCAGTTGAGTCCCTCAGAGAAGATCCTGATCGTCCTTCCCGACCGAGACTCGCCGCCGAAGACCGACTGGCGGCACGTCTTCCTCCCCGAGGCGACGGCGTTGAAGGACGCCTACGCGAAGGAGGGAGCCCTGGTCACGTTGGCCCAGATCCCAGTCCCCACGGTGGACCCGAAGACCCTGACGATCGCCCCGGGCGCCAAGCAGGCTGCCTTCGAGCTGGCGGCGCGCACCGTCATCGACCTGATCCGGTCCGCCAAGTGGGATCGGATCATCTTCCTCTGCCACGGCTGGGACGCTGGGCTCCAGCTCGGCTTCCGGATGCGGAAGCAGAAGGTCAACGACGCCAGGAACCTGGCCGACCTCGTCGGGGCCTTGAAGGCGTCGTCGTCCCTCAAGACCCTCACCCTCTTCGCCTGCTCGGCTGGTGACGAACCGGCCTCGGCGACATCGAGCCCTGGCACCGGGGACAACTCCATCGCCGACTACCTCCGGGACCAGGCCGGCTGCACCGTCATCGCCCACTGGACGGTCGGTCATGCCACCAGGAATCCGGACATCATCCTTTTCGCCGGCTCATCGGTCCCGCTCATCGGCGGTGTCGCCTGGCCCGAGCGCGCGACGCCCGCCTACCGGAACACGCTCCGCCTGCTCACGCAGCGCAAGGACAGCAAGACCGGCAAGGCGCCTGGGCAGTCTCGACCGAAGGGCGGGAAGCGACTCGCCTTCGCGTCGCTCCCGCTCTGCCGATCCGTGGCGGAACTCCAGGCGCTCTTCTCGATGGAGCCTGCCTTCTAGTCACGGTCGATCCCGGCCCCGTGTCGCGCACCTGCGGCGACCTCGGCCGGGATCGATTCACCAGTCTCCTCCGCGCGCCTGCGCGCGATGCGCGCTCGCACCAGCGCACGACGGGCTTCCGGGCTGACGTAGAAGAAGGTGTTGCGCATCCCACCGGACGCGCGCGGGCACACGAGAATAGCGCCCACTCCGATGGAGTCCATGACGCCGCCCCAGTGATCCGCCCTCGGGCACGGGTCTCGTACCTCACCAAGCGCCCACCGATCCACGAACGCACGGATCCGATCCAGGCGCTCCGAGTACCCAGACCACTCCACGGTGTCCGGGAACGCGTCCGGCTCGTTCTCCTCGGTCATCGGACCGGTCTCGGGAAGCGCCCTGACCCAGAGCTGACGCTCCGTCGGCTCGCTGACCCGCAGCACCGAGCAGTAGCGCTCCACCTGAGTGGCGAACGTAAGCTCGTGGCCACCGCGAACCCGCGCTTGCCAGCTTCGAGCGAGAGCCCACGGGATGGCCGCGTGATCTGGAGCGCTCCAACCCGCTTCCCCCACCAAGCACCGAACGAGGTTGTAGCGCGCCTCGGGCGTCCACTCCTCCTCCGGGATCGGACGCTCAGGCTGAGCGATGGCCGAAGCCGGGAACAGCACGAGCATGGCGATGACCGCCGCTGCGATTCTTGAGAACATCGTTCTTTCCTCCGAATGGGCCGGAACGCTAGCCCGCGACCAAGGCAACGTCCACTTTGCGACTGGATGCGCGTTCAGTGAAGTGTTTCACGGGAAACAATCTGTCAGCCGGCAGAGTCCATCGCCCGCTTCGCTGCCGCCGCGAAACCGGTCTCCAGGACCTCATTCACCGACCCCATCGCCGCGACGATCCGCTTCGCGCTGGTGGCGTAGCCTCGAACCGCCTCGGGCTTCCACCCAGGAGGATTCTCGACGATGTCGGTCAGGTTCGCGGTCTTGTCGGCGAGCTTCACCAGCTTGGCGCGCTCGCTCATGAAGGGAGCGTTCCGCTCCTGGGCTTTCTTGGCCGCCGTCTTCGACAGGCCGGGAGCGTCCGAGACCTCTGCGACCACCAAAGCGACCTCGGGCCCGAACTCGGCTTCCAGCCGCGCCTGGGTGACCCCGCAGTCCTCGATGGTGTCGTGGAGCACCGCTGCCGCCAGCACGACCTGATCGGTGACCCCCGCACCCTCCAGGATGGCTTTCACGGCCAACGGGTGGGTGATGTACGGGATGCCGCGACCACCCTTCCGGACCTGACCCTCATGAGCCGAGGTCGCGAACGCGACCGCGGAAACTACCAGACCTGCCTTTTCCATCTGACCTCAGAACTGACAATACAGTATCGTATGCGATTGTCAATGGCCTAGAAGTCGAACCTGATCTGATTCTTGTGCTTCTTGGACACCTTGTCCGATACGGCCGTCACCGGCCTGGCTCGCCCATCGCGCAAGCGCTGCGCAGTGAGCTGGCAAACTGCCGGGTCCAGCTCGATGAGGACGACCCTGCGCTTCTCCCAGCGCCCGGCCACGCCGAACGCACCGCTGCCGCCGAACGGATCGACGATGAGGTCCTCCTCGTCGGTGAAGTCGGTGATCAGCTCCCGGCACAACGAGACGGGCTTGGGGGTGTTGTGCCAGGGGATGTCCCGCTCGACGCCGTGCGTCCACACGCCGCGCTTGCCGCCCGAGTTCCACCTGGAGGCGGTCATCGGGTGCAGGGCCACGATGCACTCATGCGCCTGGGCTGGCCTGTCTCCGGTGAGCTGAGGGGAGCCGTCCGGCTTCTCCCACATCCCGGTCCGCATGTGCCTCATCCCCTCCGGAGGCATCACCTCCAGGAGCGCCGCGTGGACGTTGTCGGTGAACGAGATGGTCCACCTCTCTGCGTTCGCGAGGGCGAAGATGTCCCGGATCATCTCGAAGGTGGTCGAGGCGAACTCGATGAGCTTCTTGGGCCCGTCGCCCCCCTTGAGCGTCCTGGCGTTCTTGTGGGTCCGCTCGCTGTACGGCGGATCGGTCATGACGTGGATGATGCGACCGTGCCGCTCCTCGACCTTCGGGAGCAGCTCCCTGGAGTCTCCGCAGTAGAGCGTGACGCGGCTGTCGTGAAAGACGGGATCGATCATGGGGCCGTCTCCTCGTCGCCGAACGATAGTTCGAGCTGGTTCTTGGTCTTCCGCTTGCGCTTGCGTGGACGCAGGGGCGCGCGCGAGAAGGCAGCATTCGCTGCCTCTCGCTGCTCCTTGGTCATCGACGCGCAGGCGTACTCGTGCTCGCGGAGGTTCCTCTTCTTGAACCCGTGGTCCCAGAAGATTGGTCGTCCGCACAGCTTACACGGCTTCGTCTGTCTGTCTGCCACGCAGAAACGTCTCTAGCATGGCGCTCGTCACCATACAAGAAGCGTTCTGGATGGTCACCAGCGGTCGCGATCCTCACCCCTGCCACGACGACCACGGCCATTCCGCTCCGGGTCGGGCGGGGGTCCTCGGTGATCGACCTGGGGGCGCCTGCCGCCGCCGGACCCTCCTCGCTGCTCACGCTCGTGGGCTTCGTTGACCCGAATGGGTCGTCCGCCGACCATGGTGCCGTCCACGACCGGGATGGCCTCGCGAGCCTTCTGCTCGGACTCCAGCTCGACGAAGCCGAAACCGCGCATCTGGCCGGTCTCGCGGTCGGTGACGAGGGTCACGATCCGGGGCACGTAGCCTCGGTCTGCGAATGCTGCGCGAAGCTCAGCCTCGGTGGCGTTGTAGGAGAGGTTTCCGATGAAGAGACGGGAGGACATGGGGAGATTCCTGTTCGGGGTTGCGGTTGCGGTGGTGGTTGTTTTCTCTGTTGATCGTAGCACCGCACGCACGCGCCCTTGGCGTAGTGCGGTCGGTCGTTCTTCTGGCAGAACACGCAGTGGGTCGGCTTGAGGCCGCCACCACGCGCAGGACCGCCCCATGCGCCCTTGGTCTCGGCGCGAATCTTGGTTCCGTCTGGGCGACCGCCGAGGAACTCCAAGATGCTCTCCTGGTCCTCCTCGGAGATGGCCGACCAGCGCACCGTGGTCTTCGTCGAGATGGCCGTGCTCGGCACCCGACCGATGTGGATCCCGAGCGCCTTGGCCGCGCTTCTGATCTGCGACTTGTCGTAGCCGGTGGTCCTCGCGAGCGTCACCACGGTCACGGTGTTCCGCGACGGCGGTCCGAGCCCGAGGTGGTACGCACGCTGGACGACGGCAGACGGGGTCCTGTCCAGCCGCTTCGCCAGCGTAGCGACCGTGAAGACGCCCCAGTCAAACTGGAGACGGGCGTCTTCCTTCTCGGTCCACCTGCGGTACACGAGAACGTCAGCCGAAGGAGGAGTCGCGCGACGAGCGGATGGCTTCTTCCAGATCCTCGACCTTCATCTTCGCCTTCACGGCGCCGATGTGGTCGGTCTCGGTCTCGAAGTACCGCTTGAGGATGATGTCGGCCATGTCGCGCCCGGAGATGCGCATGACCGTCATGTAGAAGAGGATGGACGACCAGTCCGGTCGAGACCGGACGAGCTTCCCGAGGGCAGGGCTGACCTTCGCTGCCCTGGCCAGCCACTTGTTGAAGGCCGCCTTGGGCTTGCTCGCGATCATGTCCTGGGCGAGGTCCATGCGCTCGGCATCGAACAGGTCGAGCAGCTCTTGCTGGCTCAGGCCCGTGATGACGCCGTGGTAGCGCTTGAAGACCGTGGACTCCGGCCCCTCCCACTGGTCACCGAGCGCGCCCTTGTAGATGGCCATCGCCTTGGAGCTGATCTTGAACGCGCCGGGCTTGGTGGCCGCGTCCTCGTCGTCGAAAGCCAGGCCGGGCGCTCCGCGCTGCGCCTCGTCCAGGGACTCGTTCTGCTCCCCACGACTCAGGTGGGTCGCCAGCTCGTCCACGAGGACCCAGGTGGCCTGGTCCCTGGTCCCGCGCCGAGCGGTGGCCATGGTGCCGCCCCACTTGTCGTCGAGGGTGACGTTGCCCGAGCACTCACCGTCCGCGACGTTCATCGACACGAACGCGGACAGCGTCTCGCCCGAGGCCAGCGTGATGTCGAACTTCGAGTGGATGCGGTAGTCCCAGTTCGCCATGGGCCGACCCATGTCCGGGTTGACCACCGCGATCGACTTCGGCTTCGGGGTGATCTTCTTCATGAGGTCGGCGGCGAAGCTCTTCGCCCACTTGCCGGCCTCCTTCTTGATCTCCTTGTAGCTGGAGCTGGAGGAGAGGTTGGCCTCGTCGAGGCTGTCGGCGAGGCTCTCGGTCTTCGAGGACTTCGTGAGCGAGATGATCGAGAGGGCCGCCTTGCCCATGTTGCTCGCCACCGCGTCCGGGGGGACCGCGCCGCCGCCACGCGACTTGTCGTCCACGAAGACTTCCACCCGGACCTTGCCCCCGCTCACGTCCTCGAACTCGACGCGGAAGGGGTGTCCGTTGTTGGTCCCGCTGACCGAGTTGCCGGAGAGCTTGATGTCGTCGCGGCTCACGCCACCCTTCACCAGCTTGGCGAACAGCAGGCCGGCGGCCCCGGTGATGGCCCCGGAGACCGCCTCGTCGAGGCTCTCGGCCTTCATCTCCTGGGACTTGCCCTTCATCGCCGCGATGAGCTTCTTGATGAGGGCCCCGTCCTTGTTGTCGTAGAGCTTGTGGCTCCGGCCGACCTGGCCCGGGAAGTCCTTGCCGCGCATCCGGTCGAACTCGATCTCGCCGTCGGGACCCTTGAGCGAGAACTCGCCCATGCCCATGTGCGAGAGGGAGAAGCCGGGCATCGCCTTCTCGGAGGCGGAGACGAAGCCGGTGTCCACGTACCAGTTCTTGCCGTCGTAGTGGTGGTGGGCGGTCTGCTCCTCGTGGAGCGGCTCGGAGAGCGCCTCTTCGAGCTGGCCGCTGAGGCGGCTCAGATCGAGCGACTCCGTTCGACCGCCCACGCCGCCGATGATGTACTCGTCGGGGACGTAGTTCCCCTTCTCGTCCTTGGGACGAAGAAGCACCCTGGTACCGTCGGCGAAGTCGGCCCCGGACGCCACCAGGTGGGTGAGGTACTTGGCGACGCTCTTCGGCAGACGCAGGTCCTTGAGGGTGATCCGCTTCCCGACCTTCGAGCCCTTGAGGAGCATGTCGAGCGTCTTCTTGGCCTCGGCTGCGCCGCCGTCCGCCGCCTCCGCGTACGGCATGCTCTCCTCGTCGCCCTTGGCCGAGAGGAAGTCCTTCCACTCCTTCTCCGCCTGCTTGCCGACGTAGTAGCTCTTGCCGTTCGGGAAGTAGAGCACGCGCTCGCCCTTGCGGAACGAGGTGCCGTCCTTCGCGACGCCAGGGTACTTCGCCTCGATCCAGCGCGGATCGCCACCGCGACCGCCGCCGCTGTACCGGCCACCGCCCAGTTCGTCGAGACGACCGACGCCAGCGACGATGTCCTCGTTCTTGCCGCCGATGTCGTGGAGCGTCGTCGAGATCGTCACGCCGCCGTAGTCGAACTTCTGGCCCGGCCGACCCTGGCCAGCCACGAGCCTCTCGGGCCCGCCCTGGACCTTGTCAGCCTTCGCCCTGGCAGCCGCTTCCTTGGCCGCCTTCTTCTCGGCCTGGACCTGGGCCTTGACCTCCTTGGAGATCGGGATCTTCGGGAGCGTGCCCTTCTCGATGTAGGCGTCCATCGCCTTGCGGAACTTGTCGGCGGGGTTGCCGGAGGTGAACTCCTTGTCCACGGCCGCGCGGAGCGCCTTGATGGCGTCCGTGCTGTCGTCCCCGAGCATCGAGGAGACGCGCTGCTTCACCTTGTCGAGCGCCTCGAACCAGAGGCTCAGGCGGTAGATGTTCCCCCGACCGCCGCGCTTCGTCTCGTTCTTGATGAGGAGCTGGTCGTACTGCGTGAGCATCGACGAGAAGACGGTGAGGAACGTGCTGATCTTGCCGTTCATCGCCTCCAGGAGGGAAAGCGGCTCGCCGGTCTCCTCGCTGAGGGCCGAGATCATCGCCGTGTACTCGTCCTCCAGCTCGGCCTCGGTCGGCTCCGCTTCCTCGCCCAGCTTGAGCTTCGCGATGGCCTTCGGGTCGGCCTTGAGGAGCTTGAGCAACTGCTCCGCCGATGCCCCATCGACAGGCCAGCTCTGCGTCCCGCCCGAGCCCGCGTTGTAGAGCACCGAGCGCTCGCCGTCGTCGTTCTTGCCTCGGAAGTCCTTGTGCTTGGACGCGTAGATGGCGTTGGCCGCCTTCTTCTTGCCCTGGTCGGTCTTGAGGAAGTTGAGCAGGGTCTCGTCGCTGACTTCGACGAGGTCGGCCATGCTCTCGGAGAGAAGATCGGCGAGGCTCATGTTCAGACCTGCTCGGCGTGGATGTGGATGGCGGGAAGAGACGAGGTTGCGATCTGGTCAGCGATGTCCACCGCGAACTGGATCCAGGTGACCTCGGGAAGGACGGTGGTTCGGTCGAAGGTCGCCCACGGGTCGCCCGAGGCAAGCCGGTAGCGGACCGTGATGCCCGTCTGAGCGACGAGCGGCAGAACGCTCGTGCCCGCGTGACCAGGCATGAAGCCGCGGATGCCACGCGTCCCGTCCACCGTGACGGGGATGAAGAGCTGGATGGGATCGAACTCCACCCGGTTCGTCCCGAGGGACGCGATGGCCACGTCGAGAGACTTCGAGGAGGCGTTCTCGGTGACCGCTCCGGTCACGGACAGCGCCTTCGGCTGGTCCAGAACGATCTCCTGCTCACGCACGAGATTCTGGACGCGGGTCTTCATCGAAGACTTCGTCGCGGAGTCGAGGTTGGGATCCAAGTCCACCGACCTCGCAAGGAGGGTCTGGAAGACGGCGAACGTGGTGACCGTGCTGGCCATGTGATGGGCCTCCTGCGCCGGAGCGTAGCCCGAGCGCTGCGCCGAATCTACACCAGCACCGCGAGTCGAGGCCAAAAACGCGGATCACTGACCGGCGACCGCGGTCCACGCGCTTCGACGTGGATCCGTCATGTACTGAGTACAGTCGATCCTCGACGGGGTGGGTCGTTCTGGGACTGAACCCACGGGCCCCGAGGGAGGAGGGGCCCCTCCTCCCACTACGCGACGCCCGGTTACAGGTGTTGGCACCTGGCAACCCACCTCGTCGAGGATCGATGCAGCCGAGAGTCTACTCGGCGTCGCCGCCAGAGTCACCCCTGAGCAGGGCGACCAGGCCCTTCACCTTGTTGGGCGGCGTGTCGCCGATGGCGATCCGCATCCCGAGGATGATGTCGTCCGAAAGGACGCCCTTGCCGTTCTCGATCGCGCGCTTGATGGCGCGCTTGGACGGTGCGACGACGACCACGGACGAGCCACCGTTCTTGGTGCTCTTCGCGATGGCGTTCGCCTTCTTGACCGTCGCCTTCCCACCTCCTTCGGAGATGAGCTGGTCGAGGGCACCCTTCTGGTCGTCCTTCGAGAGGCCGTGGAGCTTGACCACCGCGCTCGCCGAGACCTTGCCGGCCTCGACCGCGGCCTGAGCGAAGCTCGGCATCTCGCAGAGCTTCACCCACTCGGTGATCGTCTGCTCGGAGACCCCGAACAGGCGCGCCACGCTCTCCGCCGAGTTGCCGGTCTGGAGGAGGTACTGGGCCTTCTCCGCCCGGTTCATCGGCGAGTCCTCGGCCCGGTGCTCGTTGAGCACGATCATGAGCGACTGGTCGAGCTTCGCGATCTTGTCGTTCACCCGCCGAGCGATGCACGGCACCGGCTTGGGATCGCGCCCCACCGCCTTGAGCAGACGGTCGGCGATGCGCTGCTTGAGCACGCGCCCGCGACCCTCGGCGACCAGGTACACGTCCTTGCCGTCGATCTCCTCGACCTCGATGATGACCGGCAACTGGACGCCGAACTCCATCATCGAGAGGACGTGCGGGTGGTTGTCCGCGATGTCGGCGTGCCCGTGCGGGGCCGGCATGTGGACGCGCTTGTCGTACAGGCGATGTTCGACCTGCGACCGATGCGGGGTGTCTACCCCGATGACCGTGAGCATGTTCGCGGGGACCGAAAACCCGTTCGTCCGCGAAACACCCTTCCCCTCGATGAGCTGTCCACCCATGTTACTCTCCTCCTGCGTTGACTGCTTCTGCTGCTGTTTCTCCGATACTATCGGCTGATTTGGGTTTGTCAAGCGGAGTGAACGATGCCGGGTCGATTCCCTGCGACCTCATCACCGACTCGGCCAGCCTCCGGATGCCGTGCTCGGGGGCTTCCGACTTCTCGATCAGCTCGGCGTCCGGGTCCCTGACCCCTTCGATCTGGGACTTCTTGAGGCCGAGCACGTCGGCGATGACCGGGTCCGAGCCCTCCTCGGACACGAGGAAGTAGGCCACCACCGGGTCCGGCTGCCCGTCCCGGTAGACGCGTCCGATGCACTGCTCGTGGACGCCTGGGCTCCAGTCCAGCTCGCCGAAGACGACGGTCCGACAGACTCCCTGGAGACCGTCGAGCCCCGCGCCCGAGCGCAGGCTCATGATGAGGATCTGGGTGTCTCCCTCGATGAAGTCGCTCCGCGCCTTGTCCTTCTGGGTCGGGCTCTCGTCGCCGGTGTAGAAGGCGACCTTGCAGAACCCCTTGAGGCGGTCTTCCCAGATCTTGTAGACGGCGTGGTGCCATCCGTAGAGGACGACCTTCTCCCCCGACTCGGCGATCATCCGGACGAACTCGGCCACGAACGGCGCCTTCGCGAGACCGGTGGCTTGGCGGAGCTTGTAGTCCAGCTCGCCACCCGCCTTCATCCGGTCGAAGGTCGAGCCCTGGCGCTCTAGAAGGAAGCGCGCGAGGTCCACGACCGAGCTGCGCACCTTGTCGAGCGCCTTCACGTCGGAGTCCACGTAGTGCGGCGTGCGCGTGAGCGCAGGCAGCTCGCGACCCACGTCCCGGCGCGTGCGCCGGATCATGATGCCCTGCTCACGGAGATAGGTGCCGAACGCCTTGGGCTCGGAGATCTTCGAGCGCCCCTGCATGTCCTGGACGCCGCCACACCACTCGCGCACGAACTCGGTCCGAGTCCCGAGGGCGTCGGGCCGGAGCACGTTGATCACGGTGTAGAACTCGCTCCCGTAGTTGTAGATGGGCGTGGCGGAGAGACCGACTCGGAACGCTGCCGCGTGAGCGATGTGCTCGGCCGCCTTGTACTTGTCGCTCTCGTCCCGGCGTAGCTCCTGGACCTCGTCGAAGACGACGGACCGCATGATGCCGGCGAGCGTGTTCCTCCACCCCTGGAGCTTGTGATAGTTGATGATCAGCACGTCCGGGAACTCCGGCTCGATGAGGCTGAGCTGCCCCTTCGGCGGCTTCTTGTTCACGATGTCGTAGGGCGTGCCCTTCTTGATGATGTGCGTCGTGAGCTTCGGAGCGAACTTCGCGATCTCGCGCTCCCACTGCTTCGGCAGGTGCGTCATCGTCACGACGAGCGCCGGCCTCGTGCGCGGGTCGGTGAGCATGGCGATGGCCATGAGCGTCTTGCCGATGCCCAGTTCGTCGGCGATCAGGAGCCCCTTGACCCGCAGGGCCAGGTCGGCGGCGACGCGCTGATACTGCCGCGGGGGCAGCGCCAGCTCGAACTCCTTCGGCTCCTTCCGGCCCGAGAGGATCCCGGCGAACGCGTCCGCGCGCACGTCGTACTGCTTGGCGCTCTCCATCATGTGCGCCCGGTGCTCGATCTCCATCGAGAGCGGGTAGCGCTCCATGAACCAGAGGAGGTCCTTGCAGATCTCCTCCGAGTCGCGCAGCTCCATCGTCCCGTGCTTGAGCACCGCGCGCGTGAAAACGCGGCGCGCCTTCATCATGACGTGGGGCTCAGCGTGGACGTGCCAGGTGTCTCCGTGGAGGATCACGGAACCGTACAGACGGGGTTGGGCCATGTCAGAACGCGCTCGCGAAAAGGTAGAGAACCCAGATCGGCTTGCCCTCCAGCTCCCTGGGCAAGTCCCGATGAGATGACCTGGTCGTTACCACGACGATGCCCTTGACGGCCTCGTCCTTGAGGTAACGGAGGACCTGATACCCCAGGTCCATTGCGGACCCGTCGATCTTCACCTCGATGCCCAGCCCGCCTTCGACCATGAAGTCGAGACGGGACTGGGCACCGAGACGGAACTCCCTCTGGTGCGGGATCCCCGCGGTCTCAAGGACCTTGGCGATGCCGCGCTGGAGGTCGTCTTCCGAGGTGTAGTGGAACCTGGTGGCCCGAAGAGCCTCCAGGAGAGCCTTCGGCTCCTCCACCTGGTCAGCTCGGAGTGGCCGACTTCGCGCCGTTGGCGGGCTCGGATGGCTGCTCGGCGGGCTTCACCTTGGCGAGGATGGCCGCGTCGTAGAGCTTGGTGGCCTCCCTCTCCGCGCGACGCGCTGCCTGGAGCGCCATGGATCGACGCTGGGCGGCCTTGTCCTTGAGGACCTTCACCTGCGCTTCGAGCTTGTCGACCTCGGTGTCCGTGGCCCCGGCCTCGGCCTCGAACGCCATCACGGTGTCGATGATTCCCTTGCCCCAGGTGCCGCCCTGCTCTGGCAGCTTCTCGATCCAACCCACCATGTCGAGCGCGCTCTTCTTTTCGATCTTCTTCGGCATCTGCTTCTCCTTCTACGCGCGGAATGCTTCCGCGTTGAGAGTGGGCAGCGTACACTGAGACTCGCCAGGGCTCAACCACAAGAGGGAGAAGGAGCAGAAGAAGAATGGGAGATCCTATCCCGATGAAGAAGCCGATGATGCAGACCAAGTCGCTCGAACAGGCGGTGGACGAGTTGGAGCTGTTGCTTTCGACGATGGCGAAGTCGATCGTCGATCATCCAGGTGACATCGTCATCCAGCGCGCCGTATCGCCGACCGGCTTCGTTGCCTTCGAGGTGACGTGCCGCGAGGAGGAAGCGGGCAGCCTGGTGGGCAAGCGCGGGTCGCACGCCGAGTCGATCCGATCGCTCATGATGGCCGCCGCTGCCGCCCGGAAGATCCGGGTGACGGTCCAGATCTGCTCTTCCCAGGGCGGGATGGGTCGGAGGTGAACAATGGACCGCGTCCCGACCGTCGATGTTGGCGTCCTGGGCGTGGTCCTGTCCGACCCGGAGGTGATCGCCGTGTTCCCTGAACTCTCCTCGACCATCCTCCCGCACGCCCAGGAGATTCGCTTCTACCGTGGCGACTCCCTCGACATCGCCGTCCAGGTCCAGAACGACGGGGACCCCGCCGACAAGGTGACGCTCACCGACTCGGTCTTGCGCTGGGCGGCGAAGCAGGGGCACGGCAACGTGCCCTCCTCGCTCAAGAACAAGCTCGTCCTCGGGAACGAGGCCGCGCTCCTGCTCAAGACCAGCGCCGACCCCGAGCAGATCGAGATCACTTCGGAGTCGAACGGCCAGGCGATCGTCCACCTCACGCGCGAGGACACGTACCTCCTGCCCACGGTCCCGGCCGTCTGGGGCCTGGAGCTGGTGAAGGCCACCGAGACCCTCGGGCTCCCGGTGGGCGACGTGCTCCTCACGCCCGGTTCCGACACGCTCCTCTCGGTCTCGCCCGCTCTCGACTGGACGAAGGTGCGCCTGCGTCCTGGCGATCTTGTGCGGGCCCAAGGTCGCACCGTGCGCGTGCTGGCCATCGACAGCGCCCAGCACCTTCGGGTGGACTGGAGCGACTGGACCGGCGGCCTACTCCCTTCGAGCGGGCCGATCGTCACGGCACCGCACGGCGACTCGGCGGTCTACGCCTTCCGAGCGAAGACGAAGACCGTCGCCTACGGCGCCTTCGTGGCGCTCGGAGACGTTGTCCGTTAGCCCTACTTGCGGCCGTCTATCTTCTTCCCCTTGGCGGTTATCACGAACCCCGAAGGATCGACGTAGACCGATCCAGACTCGCAAAGCTCGCCGTTCACCATGATCGTTCGGGGCCCGCTGACGTGGATCCCCTGCCCAACGAGCCAGGAGTCGATCGCTCGTGCGATCTCATCTCCTTCGAGTTCGATGAGTACGCCGGGCCCAAACTCCGTGGGCCCGTCTCCCTTCTTCACGATCATGGTCAGTCCTCCCAGTCGTCCGCTGCCGCTCCGACCACCGCATCGTTGGCGGCGTCCTGGTCGTGGTGCCGAAGGTCGCCCTTGGCGAGCACATAGACCGGGGTGATCCCTGCCTCCCGGATGAAGTCCGAGGGCTCGGTCACGATGACCTTCGAGCCCAGGCTGACGTTCAGCACCGAGCTGACGTGGAGGGTGTCGCGCGCGCGGGTGACGCCCACGTAGAAGAGCCGGCGCTCCTCCTCGATGTCCTCGCACCGCGCGTGCGGGAGGATGCCCTGGGAGACACCGCAGAGGAACACCACCGGCCACTCCAGGCCCTTGCTCCGGTGGAGCGTGGTGAGGGTCACCTTGTTCGGCTGGGTGTCCTTGCGCGCCCTCGCCGCCTTGCGGCCGACGTTCTCGATGTAGTCGAGCAGTTCCTTCACGTTCGGGAACCGGGTCGCCGCTCGGATCAGCTCGCGGACGTTGCTCACGCGGCTGTTCTCGGTGGTCTCCTCGCCCTCGTCCTTCTCCAGCCACGAGGTGTAGCGGGTGACGTGGACGATCTCCTCCAGGAGCCGGGCCGGCTTGCCGGCGTCCTTGACCTCGGGGCTCTCGGTCTCGCCAGCGAGCTGGATGCGCTTGGCGGTGCGCTCGATGAGGTTAGCCCACTCGTAGACCGACTCCTTCTGGCGGGACTGGACGCCGGCTCCCATGGCGACATCCCGGACCAGGGTGGCCCAGTCGATCTTCGAGCTGCCGTTCATCATCTCCTTGGCCGCGTCGGTCACGCGATCCACGAAGGCCCGGCCGAGGAACCGGAAGGGCGCGTTGATGCAGCGCTCGATGTCCTCGAACGTCCCACGGCCGTCGGCCAGGCGGAGGTAGGAGAGGAGCGAGCGGACCTCGCGTCGCTCGTAGAAGTTCGTGCCCCCGATGATGCGGTAGGGGATGCGGCTGGAGAGCATCGACTCTTCGACCGCGCGGGACTGAGCGTTGGTCCGGTAGAGCACCGCGAAGTCGCTGTACTTCGACCCGTCCTCGACCATCGAGAGGACCTTGTGGGCGATCTCCTCGCCCTCAGCGTCGAGGTCCTCGAACACCTTGGCGATGACCTCGCCTTCCACCCCGCGCTCGGCGATCATCGCGATCGGGAGGCGCTGCTCCGGGTCCATCGCGTCGAGCGACTTGTTCGCCGCGTCGATGATGGTCGAGCCGCACCGGTAGTTCCGGCCCATCCGCACGACCTTCGCGCCCCAGCTCTGCTCGAACCCTAGGAGCTTGGTCGGCTGCGCGCCGCGCCAGGTGTAGATGGTCTGGGCGGGGTCGCCGACCAGGCAGTAGTTCCGGTGATCCTTGGCGAGCAACTCGCCCATCATGAGCTGCGCGAGGTTCTGGTCCTGGGCCTCGTCCTGGATGACGTAGTCCCAGCGGCTCGCCCAGCGAGCGCGGACCGAGTCGTCGCGCTGGAACAGCTCGACCGAGTCGAGGAGCATGTCGTCGAAGGTCAGAAGCCGGCGGTCTCGGCGGAGTCGCTCGGCGACCTCGTACGCCTGGTTGAGCTTCTGCGGGATGGCCTGTTGCTTGGGGCTCGCCCGGTAGATGCCCTGGGCGATCTCGATGGCCGTGTCCGAGAAGGGACGCGCGAGGTTCGCCTTGCAGAGGCCGATGAAGCTCGCGATGAGAGTGGCGTCCGCCTTCTCCCACTTCATCTCCTTGTAGGAGACGGCGTCCTTGATGCAGATCCGGTAGCGGTCCCGGTCGTCGATCGTCCAGTCCTCCAGGTCGATCTCCTTCTTGCAGACCTCCAGCCCGAGGGAGTGGAAGGTGCCGACCCGGGCATCCGACTTCCCGATGAGCGCTTCGAGGCGCTCGTTCATCTCGTCCGCGCCCTTGCGGGAGAACGTGACCGCGAGGATGCGACCGGGGTTCACCCCTCGCATCTTCACCAGGTAGCCCATCCGGCGCACGATGGCGGCCGTCTTTCCGGCTCCTGCTACCGCGACCGCGAGGATCGGACCCTTGTCGTGGAGGACCACCTCAGTCTGCTCCGGGTTCAGGCCGCTGAGGATCTCTGCCTCGCTCTTGGCCGAACCACCGGAAGCCTCACGAACCATGTCTCCGATACCCATCGCGTTCTCCTTCCGGCTCAAGCCGGGGCGGTAGTGTCTCTCTCAGGACTCATTATACAATCTAACCAACGTCAGTCAAGCATCGTTCTTCGATGCCACGTGGGGTCTCGTTCCGCGGCAATCCGGGAAGCTGGTGCATCCCCAGAACTTCGACTGGGTGGCCTTGTTGGTTCGGAGGCTCATGGGAGCCCCGCAGGAAGGGCAAGCGGTCCAGGCGCGGGCCTCGGCGTAGGTCTCACGGAGGGCGTCCTGGAAGCGTCCGAGGAATACGGTGACGCGCTCGTCCGTGGGGAGCTTGGTGGGGGCGGTCCGGTAGATGCGGCGCCCGTCGGAGAGGGGGAAGAAGCGGGGCTTGCCGTCGCGGCCCTTGCCGTTGTAGCCGATCACCAGGCGGACGGCGTCCTCGCCACATCCCCGCACCGCGTCAGCGCCTCGCGCCACCGAGGTGTAGACCCGGATGACCGTGCGGCTGCCGGCGGGCGTCAGGTCCACCACGACCTCGCGACCCTGGACTCCCTCGACGAGGGCCCCTCCCTTCGCCATGACCTTCGAGCCGATGTCCTGGAGCAAGCCCATGAGCTTGTCGCTGGGGACCTCGATGTAGCGCGTTCCTTCCGTTCCCATTGTCTGACCTCCTACCTGGCATCTTATACCAGATAGAGCGTCAGTCAAGCGGGATTAGGGGACCTGGTCGGAGGCGGTTGGGGCGTGGTCACCGCGCGAGGGTCACCGACCGAGAGGTAGAAGCACCGGAGGTGCATGTAGCCCCACGGTTCGCCGGCCACGTCCCAGTCCTCGTACCCGCCGTCCATCCCGGCGATGCGACCGACCTCGACACGGGCGCACTCGGGCGACCCTTTCACCAGGTCTCCGCCGCATCCACGACACTTGATCGTGGTGGGCTGCTTGTGCTTTCCGTTGCCGTTTCCGCTCACACAGACGAGATTGAGCCTCCAAGATCGCGTTGTCAACAGTGGCACCTGTCAAGAGTTCAGCTCTACCCAGTCTCTCGGCAGCCAGTCATCCGGCGTTCCGTGCAACGCCTTGATGCCTCGCTCGTGGCATTCGCCGAACCACTCCCGGGTCGAGCGGAAGCCCGTCTTCCACTTTCCCACGGCGCCGCAGCACTTACAGGCGATGTGGGCGTCGTCCTCGTTGTCCGACTTCGACTTCTCCGCGTGCTCGTCCAGCTCCAGCTTCCGGAGCGCGCCGTACCGCTGGACCAGGTGCATCTTGTAGGTCGCGAACTCCCACGCCACCGCCAGCTCCGGATCCACCGTCACCACCGGCTGGGCTCCCGTCACCCAGTCCTCGTCTCGCATCTTCATGGAGCTGGTCTCGTGGTCGAGGCCCTTGGAGATGTACTTCGCCACCCGCTTGAGCCCTTCGAGCGAGCCGCGCTCGTCCGACTCGTCCAGCTCGAACTCCTCGTCGCCCTTCGGCCGCTTCTTCTTCCGACCGTCGGAACTGAGTTCAGGCGGCGCAGGCTTGCGGTTCACCTTCTGGAAGTGGGCGTGGCCCATGTGGGGGGAGACCTTCGAGATCAGCGCCTCGACCTCGTCGATGTCGAGCGCCGGGCCGAAGTAGACCAGGTTGACGTGGACCATTCCCCGGCGCGCGACCTCGATCGTCCGGATCGCGCCTGTACTGAGTTCACCGCCCTTGCCCTTGAGGAGCTTGGTCCAGACCTTCTCGGCCGCCTTCGCGCATGCCCGCGCGCGCCCTCGCAGGCTTTGCCAGGAGGCGTCCTCCTTGGAGTAGGGGTCGTACTTCGTCGTGAGGGTCAGCCACCGCCACGCGTACCCCGGCCGCGCCTCCATGAGGGACCAGGCGGACTCGACCCACTCGGAGTAGCGCTCTGACCGGAGCTTCGAGCAGACAGGGCACGCTCTGGTCTTGCAGGTCCTCGTTCCACGGAAGGTGCCGCTGCCCTCCCTGTCGGTCTGGCACCCGCCGCACCTCCGGACAGAGACGGCCTTCCCGCAGGTGAGGAAAGACTCCAGTCGCTTGGAGAGAGCGGTCCGTAGAGAGGGCTCTTCGATGTCCTTGAGCATCTCGGACCAGAAGCGTCCCACCAGCCCCTTCCACTGGAGCAGGTTGTCGCTGTAGCCCCCGGAGTAGTACGTCTCCCTCCCCTCGACGCCGTCCGCACTTCCCCATGGACTGCGTATGGTTGAGGAGTTTCTTCCTCCTTCATCTAGTAGGCGTCGCTCACGGACGAACGCGGGATCCTTCGGGGGGGTTCTCCTCCGAGGCTTCTTCGCGGCCATCGACATGATGACACTGCGTGACGATACGTTGCATGAAGGATCGGCTTGAGATACATCGGTCAGCGTCACGTACCCTGGCTTTCGTGACCTCCAGCTTGGGCGCACCAACGCCCGAACCTCCGCGCCGAGTTTCCCCCTCGGCGTGGCGGGGCTGGTGTATCCGAAGCTGAGGCGGACGATCGGTCTACTCAGGGCCGCAAAAGCGCGCAAGACCCAAAAAACGGGGATACGTCGCGCTCTTGTGTAGCCCCGGACCGACCACCACTACCCGTGGTGTCAGATGTGCCAGCCGGGCGGGACGATGAACTTGGCCTGGCGGTCGAAGCGGTACGGGCAGTCACCGCAGGAGATCGGACAGCCGCTCTTCGAGTTCCTCTCGCGGGCACCCGAGCAGGCCATGGTCCGGTAGTTGTGGGTCACGGTCCGGACGAGCGTCGGGTGGACCCTGACCTTGAGCGCGACCGAGAAGCAGTCGGGCGCCTCCCACGAGGTGAGCACCTGGCCTTGGAGTACCCGATCGACGATCCGGAGGAACAGTTCCGAGTCCCGCCCGTCGATGGGGTCCTCGATCTTCACGAGCTGGATGGCCGGCTTCCCCGTTGCCGTGTGGACGACGGTGCGGAGGACGTAGGCCCCGGCGTGAAGAGCGAACGCTCCGTCGCTGTAGATCCCGTGGATGGGACCGATGGCTTCCATCGGCTGCTCTGTCCCGAGCCACCTGACGATCTTCGCGATCTCGCGTACCACCGCCTCTGGTCTTGCCGCCTCGGTCTTGAGCCGGGTGACGCGAGCACTTCGGTGCGCCTCGTACTCGACCAGTGACAGCGGCGTTGCGATAGCCTCCATCGATCACTCCTCTTCGTCAGGAAGGTCGAGCGGCATCACCGCGGACTCGCCGAGAAACAGTCGCTCAGGCCAGAGACCGGAGTTCATCGCGTGGGTGCGCGTGCGCTGCCAACGCCCGCTCTTCACGTCGTCGTCCCAGCGTCCGTAGTCGTTGTTCCCGAGCCTGATGAGCAGGTCCCGCGCGAACGCGACCGGGTCCTTCGTGCGCGGGTGCGCACGAGCCGCCTCGGCGAGGGCTCGAACCGCCGGACTCGGACCGTTCACCGAGTGGGAGTGGAACACGCACGCGGCCAGGTCGAGCGCCGGGTCGAGCCCGTTGGCCGACATGACGTTCTGGGGACCGTAGAGCACGGCGTCCACGGTGCCCAGATCGGCGATCTTCCGTGTCCGGGTCCGTTTCACCAGGTGGTCGATGCCGTAGTCGAGCTGGACCTGGCGTGCCGCCGGGTGGACCGTGATCCGATGCCAGAGGAGCGCCCAGCGCTTTGCCTTCTCCCAGTACGGACCGGACGAAGGAACCTTCCCGTCGGACGGGCCGGTGTACGTGTCTCGGATGACGTTGCCGTGCGCAAGCTCTCCGGCCCTGACGCGAACGACCACTTCACCCACGGTGACCTGCCGGTCGGCGGCGTAGACGAGGCGCCCATCCGTTCCCACGCGGAACCCGTCGGACGCCAGCTCGGAGAGCAGCGCGTCGAAATGGGCGGCGAGCTGGGAGTCGGATCCACGGACGCGGAGCAGACGTGCGAGAAGACTCCAAAGCGAGCCCTGGTCGTCCTCAGCGCGCCAGTCCTCCTCGGACAACTCTTTCGGGTAGACGGCGATGTGCTGGTCCGGCCCCGCCGTCATGCAGGTGCCGTCGTAGGCCATCACCTTGCCGAGAACTCCGCCGGTTTCGACCTTCGTCGTCAACCAGTAGGCTCGCTGGGCGTGACCGGACCTCGGTGGTCCGACGGGCGCCCCTGCGTTGATCACCGGTCCCGAATACGACCGGAACTGGATCCACTTGACCTCGGGATCTGCCACGAGCCCGATGGTAGCTGATTCGCCGGATCACGCGAAAGCGTCTCACCCGTGATGTAGGAGCACTCGCAGTCCTGCGCGTACTCCCGCACGGCGGCCCCGGCCTCGTGACTGACGGCTCCGGCCAACTCAGCGCACCGGCGACGGTCATGGAGCAGGTCCTTGCGGGCCTGGATCACTTCGGCTGCGAGAGACGACACCACCGTGTCCTCGGATAGGACCAGCGATCTCAGCTCGGCGTTCGTGATCATGTTCCCCCCTTGGTGCGCTAGCCCTTGGCCAGGATGATCCTGGAGGGCTGGGCCAGCCCGGTGCCCTCGTGGTTCTTGATGTCCTTGAAGTCGTCCTCGGACAGGAGCATCGCGAGGGGAGCCTCGATGGCGAGCTTGCCCTCCTTGTCCCTGCCCATGAGGCAGAGGAAGACCCGGCGCTCGCCCTTGTACTCACCCTCGACTGCGGCCACCGGGAAGCTGTTCTCCCGAAGGATGCTGGTGGTGGCTCGCTCGTCTTTCGAGATCGTCATGGCGCCATCTTACAGTGTGTCGTGAGTCTGTCTACTCACGAAGCGGTGCGGCGGAAGTAGAGCTTCGCCCAGAGGTCCTCGATGGACTCGGTGTGACCGTGGTGACCATCGCCCGCCTCGGACACCGCGTGAGCCACCTCGTGAACCAGGACCTTGAGGAGGCCGCGCGGGTCGTCGAGCATCCGGAGCGCGATGCTGATCCGGCCGTTGTCTCCCTGCCAGAGCCCCTCGATGCGAGGGTCTCGGAACTCGACGATGTCGATGCGCTGGGCGACCGGCGTCGGGATCGCGCCGAGCGAGTCGATGAGCGTGGTGTACTGGGTGAAGATGGCCTTGTGCTCGAAGGCCAGGTCGGCCCATGGAACCGAGCGGACGACCTCGTTCTTGAGCTTGGTCTTGATCTCGGAGATGTCGCCCATCTCCTTCTTGAGGGAGTCGCGCAGGGCGTCCTGGACGACGACACCGCGGCGACCCAGGTGCTCCAGCTCGCGAGCCTCGGCGATCGACGCGACCGGGACAGCGTCGTCCCCGTGCTCGGTGCGGAACTCGATCGCCAGGGCTGCCGCCGCTTCCTTGGTCGCGTGGTAGTGGAAGCCCTTGGTGTCCTCGGACCCGTCGCGGAGCATCTTGTAGACCCGTCCGCCGAGCAGCTCGGGGCGACGCGCCATCGCGTCCTGGTACATCTGCCCGAGGCGCCACTGGAGGTCCCACACGTCGATCATCCGGCGGTCGCGGTCGAGGGTCATCTGCGTCAGGTCGTACCCGGCTTCGAGCTTCGGGAGCGTGTCCACGTAGATGCCGCGGACGTAGACGCAGCCCTTGCGACTCTCCTCCAGGAGGATGGAGCCCTGGTCCGGGATCCGGACGACACGGTTGTCCGGGATGTTCGAGAGGAAGATGAAGCGGTCGCGGTACTTGGCCCACTCGCCTTCGGTGACCTCGATGGTGACCGCGACGCCAGGGCCCGCCGACTTGCGTGCGCGCGTGGCGATGGAGAGGCAGTTCGCACCGAACTCCTCGGCGTAGCCGATGGTCGGCGTCCAGCGCTCGGTCTTCGTCTCGATGAGGATCTTGCGCCCGAGGCGCACGCCCGCGAGGAGAGCGAGGTTCAGGCCCTCGCCGTGCTTGCCGCGCAGGTCGCTGCCGGCCTTGCCGGAGTGACCGATCAGGAGGGCCTTGCGGTCCATGTCTGCGCCCTCGTTCCGGAGGGTGAGGAGACCCGGGCGGTCGAAGCCGTCGAGCTTCGGCTGACCGACCGCATCACCGTTCACCCAGCTCTCCCACTGGCGAAGCGAGGTGCGCGAGTACGCGGAGATCACGTGCGTGTCGGTGACTTCGAGGATCTCGATCGTGACCGAGCCGTTTCGCCAGACCTGGCCCACGGCAGGCCCCGGCATCGCGGCGGTCGGCTTCCACTCGACGGCCATCGCGTGACCGTTCTGGTCCTCCTCGTCCTTGGCGTTCTGGACCATCTCTCGGAGGCACTCCCAGAGGCCCCACGAGCTGACGTAGGTGGACTTGATCGGAAGGGTGAACTTGGACATGGGTCTGCTTCTCCTTGATCTGCTTCTGCTCAGGCTGCGCGCTTCTTGGCGGGCGGAGCCTTGGGGTTTCGGAACATGAACGGGGTGGTGCGGTTGACGGTGGGCTCGAACCGGACGACGACGATGAACTTCGGCAAGTCGGCACGACCTGACGCGAAGAGCTTCGCGGCGCAGAGCTTTGCCGACTTCTCGGTCTTGAACTCCACAACGGAGTAGCCGTAGGACCGCTTAGCAAAGTGCCGACGCCTGTTGGCGCGAATGGGGTGAACGGAGAGGTCGGGATTGAGGCGACAGAGCACCTCTCCGGTGTGGCTCTCCAGCTCGAACCAGGTCTTCTTCGTCATGACTTCTCCGACAGGATGAAGCTCGACACCTCGTCGAGCGTGTGAAAGCGGATGCCCGTGGGCACGCACGTCTCTCCGTGCGAACCGCGCACGGTCCGGTGGATCTCGTAGCGACCGCCCGAGGCGCCGACGCTGACGTGGTCCCAGACCACGGTGCCGGGCGAGAGGAGACGCGGGAGGCGCCAGTAGCGGCTGGTCGGACGACCATCGCGGTCGGCACTCTCGACCGTCCACACCGGGGTGAGGCGTGCGGGCCTGGCCATCCGGTCTCGGACGGTGCCAGGGAGCCCATCGTGGGCGGCTGCCCAGCGGCAGGCCGCGTAGAGCGCGCCCAGCTCGGAGTAGTCGTAGAGGCACACCTCGTCCGCAAAGAGCCAGCCCGCGCGGAGCGCCAGGTCACGAGCCTCGCTCGTGCGGGGGCGCACCACCGGGACCCCGGCGAGGCCGGAGCCGAATCGACCGGTGACCGCCCCGTCGTGGTGCAACGCGACGCCGATCCCGTCGGCCGTCATGCGACGCGCGATGACGTGAGGGGTCGAGGTGCCGCAGGAGCAGGAGTGGGCGGTGGTGGTCATGGTCGTTGGCTTCTCAGTAGGCGTAGTCGTCGCGGTCGCAGCGGGAATCCCAGTCGGAGTCGGGGTCGGGGCCGTCGTCGCGCTGCTCGATGGCGCGGTTGGTGAGGTCTTCGTTCTGGTTGTCGGTGAGCAGGTCGAGAGAGAGCGTGCGCTCCTCGCCCGCCTCGGTCTTGTAGGAGAGGGAGACCACCTCGGCCTCCGGGTACTCGGGCGGGTCGCCGCCGTTGGGACCCCAGGTCCCGGGCATGTACTCGCCGCTGACCTCGACCGTAGCCGTGGCCATGACGATGGCTCCGTCCACCTCGACCTCGACCTCCAGTTCGATCTCCGTGCTTCTCATGTCGCCGTCTCCTTCTCTCCCATCATAGCCGATAGGTTGCGTCTGTCAAGAGTCTAGGCCGACTTCTTTGCGGCCCGTTCCGCTTCCCTCGCCATGATGGCCAGGCACTTCGGGCAGGTCACGTCGGCGGCCACCTGCGTGACCCGGAGGCTGGGCCCCCGGCCGAAGGTCATCCGGCAGCGAGCGAGCCAGAGGGAGTTCGTGTGGCCCGTGTGGAGCAGGGGGAGCTTCTTCTCGACCGTCTTCACCGCGACCGGCTTCCAGTTCGACACCATCGAGAGGCAGTAGAGCGCGTCCTTGGCGATCCCCTCCCAGGTGCGCTGGCCGTCGCTGACCTTGCTCGCGAGGTAGGTGTCGTAGCTCGGGACCTTGTCCCCGCCCCAGTTCTCGGGGTGATTCTTGAGGGTCACGGCCGGGTCGCCGTCGCGGAGCTTGAGCGACCAGCGGTAGTAGCCGTCCCAGTAGTCCGAGCCGCCCCGGTGACCACGACACCCGGGCGCGTTGCGCACCTCGGTGAAGTTCGCGGCCCAGGTCGCGCCCTCGTAGACGAGCGCCGGGCGGGTGGCCAGGTGGGTCAGGTAGCCCTGGGCGTTCACGCCCATCGGGAAGAGCACCTGCTCGACGAAGGCCGTCGTGCAGTCCGAGCTGACTTCGTAGGGCAGCCAGCCGACCCCGAAGCAGGCGCCGGAGTGGAAGACGTGGCCGTAGCTGCCGACCCGGCGAGTGCCGCCAGCCTCGCGCCAGCCGTGGCGAACGACCTTGCCGTCCGCGCCGAGCGTCATCGAGCGGAAGCAGGCTCCGCAGGTTCCCTTGTTCGTCGTCTTGCCCATGCACCCATCTTACAGTCTAAAATGAGTCTGTCAAGAATCTATCTTTGGCCATTCTAGAGAGATGTTCTCACATTGACCAACGCTAGTTACATGATAAGAACTCAGTGCAGAAGGAGAGTGCGTCATGGGTGCAGCGGTCAAGGTCGAGCGTTTGGGTGGTGGCGAGCTTCGTGTGATCGTGGGCTGGGCGACTCCTCCGGCCGGCTACGGCCCCATGGCCACCTCGAAGAAGGGTGGCTGGGCCAAGGTCCTCTGCCCCGGCGTGAGCGTCCGCTGGTACCCAGGCACCGACCCCGTCTACCAGGCGCGCAAGGAGCGCGCGGCGGAGCGTCGAGCGGCCAAGAAGCTGGCGGCCAAGGCGGCTGCCCACGCGGCGGCGGAGGCCGAGACGACTCGCCTCGTGACCAAGGCGCGTGCGGTGCGCGCGGCCAGCAAGGCGGCCCACGACGCCCTCATCTCCCGCCTTCGCGCCGAGCGCGACGCGCGAGTCGAGTCGGAGCTGGCAACCCTCTCGGTCGTCGTGACCTCGCCCCCTCCGGTCTGGGACATGACCCACGACGCGGTCCTCATCCCCGAGCCCCCGGTCGAGGCATTCATGGTCCTCATCCCCGAGCCGCCGATCGAGGCGTTCATGGTCCTGGAGGCGGCTTGACAAACGCTTCGTACACGCTATGATGGACTTGTAGAGAAAGGAACTGACGATGTCTGCTCTCGCCCACGTCCACGCCCCTACCGCTCCCGCCCCCATTCCCGCGTGCTGCGTCTGCGCTGCGCGCGCGGCCCAGGAGGAAGCCGAACTGGCCGCCATGGACGCCTGGATGGATGCTCGCGAGGCAGAGATGCTCGCCCGCGAGGCGGAGCGTCTCGCCGTCTACGCCGACGAGGAATCCGGTCGTTGGGACTGCGGCAAGGAGACGTGGTGAGCCTGCCGCCCGTGGAGGTCATGACCTGCCACAAGTGCAGGTCCAAGACTCGGTGGCTTCTCGGGCGAGGGGGCAAGTCTTCCCGCTGCGAGGGCTGCAACGATCGTTTCCCGTGCGCGCACGCCTGCACGCACCTGGACTGCAAGGACGCGCGGGAGGAATCGAAGTCATGAAGGAACGAACCAAGATCGGCCTAACGATGGAGCGACTGCAATCGCTGCTCGTTCTGGCGTCAGCGGAGGGCTTCAACAATGCGAGGGTCCGCGGCAAGCGCTCAGGCGCACGAGACTTGTTCGTGGGTCTGGGTGTCCGCACGTACGAGATGAACGCGGCAGACCGAACGGCAGTGCTGCGTGCATACGCGGCGGGATGGGCCAAGGGCGTCGAAACCCTATGGGAGCAGGCGGTCGCACGAGAGGACTCGAAGTCATGAAGGTCACCAACGCCACCCGGTACTCGGGCGTCATGCTGCGCTCGATCTTCCTGTCGGTCGTCTCCGATGTGGAGCGCGTCTTCTCGAAGGACCTACCGGTCGTTACGAAGCGCCGGGCCGAGTTCATCCGGGAGCACTGCCACGTCGAGTACGTCTACACGCGCCGGGGCGGATGCTCGGGGCGAGCGTCGCTGGGCGGGGGCTGGTGCCGCATCCGGATCGCGCGCAATGAGGTGAGTCTCGCTCAGCTCATCTGGCTGATCCGGCACGAGGTCTACCACCTGTTCGGCGTCCACCACGCCGCCATGCCCAACGCCGTCAACCGCTGGTCGGATAGAGGCACGGCCGCCGCCGGTGAAATGCACGCCCACCTCCTCGCCCGATACGGCGAAGTCGTGAAGGAAGAACCGCTGCCGACGAAGAAGTCGGTCTCCATCGAGGAGAGACGGGTCACGAAGTTGACCTCCATCGAGGCCCGGATCGTCAAGTGGGAGTCGAAGCGCAAGCGCGCCGAGACGGCCCTCAAGAAGCTCCAGAAGCAGCGCCGGTACTACGAAGGCCAGCTCGCTCAGGCCGCGAAGGAGAAGCTGTGAGAACCCCCGTGGAACAGGCCCTCGGCATCACCGCGACCGAGCAGCGCGCCATCGACGAGGCGGCCGACTGGTACGTCGATGCGCTGACCAAGCTCGGCGTCCAGGCATCGCTCAACGCCGCCTTCGAGAGCGCCACCACACGCGCGGTGCAGGGGTTGAACGAGCACCTCCACAAGCGCCTGGCGCTCGCCTTCACCGGGGCGATGGTGACCGATCCAGCTCGGTACCGGTGGCTCCGTGAGCGGGCCGCCGAACGGGTGGCCGCGCGGGTCGATGCAGCGGCCAAGCGCACGCCGGCCGTCGCGGCCTCGATCGGAAGCAGGGGACGGCACAAGCCAGGCGACGAGACTCTCGCCGGGTACCTCCGGATCATGGAGTCGTTGCTCCAGGCTGCCCGCGACGAGAGCGGTGCGCTCCGGACTCTCGACGGGGCACCGATCGACCGTGGCAAGGAGTTCGCTCGGCAGCTCTGGGCCACCATGCGCAACGCGCGCATCTTCGACTTCTCGCCGAGCGACTTCACGACCATCTGGGAGGCGGCCGACCACTACACGACCACGAAGATCGCGAAGCAGAACTGGGCCGACCTGGGCAAGGGCAAGCTGCCCTCGAAGGAGGACAGCGACCAGTACACGGATCGGATCGACGAGGCTGGCTCCCGGGTTCCGTTCCCCGATCCGCTCCCGTTCGACGCCTGCTACTTCGGCCTCGGACACGGCGTCTCTCTCGCTGAGTACCAGTGGAAGGCGAGAGCCGTCGGCATGGATGCCCGCGAGGTCATCGCCGCGGCGATCCTCGGGTACGTGGTGTGGACCGGACCGACCGGCGGGTGGGTGGTCGAGGTCATCCAGGCCGTCGAGCCGGAGGACAACTACATCATGCCGAACATCGTGTGCATGGACGGGATCTGGCATCACCCGGTGCTGAACATGGCGCCCTGGATCTCGACGCACCTGGTGGCCGTGGTCAACGACCACCGCCAGCTCGTCATCGAGACTCGGCTGACCAACAACCAGCGCCACGACTGGGGCAAGAAGAGCAAGAGGCTCAAGGTCCAGGGCCTCATCCCGAAGCCCTACTACACGGTCCGGATGGAGAAGAAGCTCATCGAGGACTCGGGCGCGCGCTCGCGTGAGGCTCTCGCGCAGATCTCTCGCGAGCTGGCGTACCGGCACGACCGACGCGGCCACGAGCGCTGCTACATCCGGCGCGGGAAGCTGCCGCTCTCCACGAAGGACGCGCAGAAGCTCCAGGAGGCGGAGTACCAGGTCTGGACGATCGACGAACCGACCTCGAACGCCTACCGCCAGCTCATGGAGCGTGGGCAGCCGCCGAAGGCTCCGGACGAGTGGATCGCCATCCTCACCCGGTGGATCGATCCGACGGTCGTCGGCGACGAGTCGAAGCCGTACATCCCTGCCATCCGCTTGCCGGCCGTCAGTGAGGCTCAGCCGCAGAGTGCGTCGGCGGTCGGGGCGCCGAGGGAGTCGTAGGCGGGGATCCTGGAAGACCGAAGAGGTGCCAGAGGAGCGCGATGATGCCGGGCAACGAGACGACCGCCACGGCCCCCCAGAACTGGAGCTTGGCCTTGTGCTGCTCGGCCTTGATCCTCTTCTCCTCCAGAAGGCGGTCTTCCTTCTTCTCGTGCGATTCGACCGTGACCTTCGCCAGGTCCTTCGCCATGTCGTGCTTGCCGGTGATGTCGGCCCTGACGTGCTCGTGACCGGCCTCCAGCTTGGCGATGCGCTCGGGCGTTCCGGAGAGGTGGTCGGCGTCGGTCCGCAGCCCGTCGAGCTTGGTCTTGATCTCCGCCAGGTCGGCAGCCAGCTTCAACGCGCCCTGGTGGTCGTCGCGGACCTTCTCGTCGAGCCGACGAGCGACCTCGTTGAGCTGCTTCTGGATCTGCTCGATCAGGACCGATGTCGCGCTCACGCCACGCGACAGGTCAGAGGCCAGCTTGGCTACGTCTCGCCGAATGCCATCCAAGTCACTCATCGTCGGAACCATTTTTCACGCCCGGAACGGCGTACCTTTCTCCGATCTCGCCGGACGACTCGATCACCGAGAGCAGGGCTCCGCGCGCAGAGGACGGAGCTACCGGCCTTCCGGAGGCGGAGGACAAGGACGACACCGCCTGCAACGCCTCCTCCGAGATCTTCTTGGGGCGCGCCGTCCCCGGCCTCGTGGACTGCACGTCCATCTGGACGATGGCCCTGATCTCCCTGAGCACCACGTCGATCTGGTGGTTGGAGGCGATGGCTTCGATGCTGTCCGCGTGCGCGGGCGCGTTGCGCGCGATGTACGCGCGCAGGTCGTGGAGGAAGTCGGCAACGTGTGCCAGGTGCTCGTGGACGAGCGCTGTCGCTCCACCGCCCGCGCTGGAGAGCGTTCCGATGCTCGCTCGGAGCAGCTTCTTGCCGACCATGTCGGCCCGCTTGCGCTCGATGGCGTAGATGATCGAGCGCTCCAGGGAACGGTCCCCCGTGTCCCCCTTGATGAGGTAGTCCTGGGCACCGTACCGGACGGCGTTGATCCCGGTGACCATGTCGTCGTGACCGGTCATGACGATCACCGGGAGCTGGGGAGCGGAGGCGAGGAACTGGACGACGGTGTCGAGGCCCTGGGAGTCCGGAAGGGACAGGTCGAGCAGGACCGCATCGAAGGACCTAGCCCCAACGGTGGTGAGCGCCGTGTTCAGCCATCCAACGACCGAGACCTCGAACCGAACACCGTCCTCGCTCCGTCGGAGCGCGCGCTGGATGTAGTCGGCGTCGCCTGCGTTGTCCTCGACCAGGAGGATGGAGTAGGTGGTCACGGCATCACCTCGACGGAAGCTGACCGAGCACGAACCACAAATCTTCCAACGTCAGGACGATCTGGGTGAGGGAATCGAAGTCGCTTGGTTTGGTGAAGCAAGCGTTCGCACCGAGATCATACACGTCGAAGATGTCCGCGTCTGCTGACGAGCTGGTCAAGACCACCACCGGGATCCGGCGCAGCAACGGGTCAGCTCGCATCTCGGCGAGGACCTCTCTCCCGTTGCGACGCGGCATGTTGAGGTCGAGGATCACGAGATCCGGACGCGGTGCACCGAGCCACTTCCCCTGCTTGCGAAGGAAGTGCATGGCGTCGTCGCCGTCCGTTGCGACGTGAAGCGACACCGCAACGCGGCCCTTCGCGAAGGCGAGCCGCGTCACGTACACGTCGGCCGCGTTGTCCTCGACCAGGAGGACATCGGCTTTGTTCTTCTTTGGCGGGGTGGTGATGGTCATACGCCAGGGTTGCCGGGCTCCTGCTTGAGGAGCGTGAACTTGAAGGTCGCTCCCTGGCCTGGAACCGACTCCACCCAGATCCGACCCCCATGCTTTTCGACGATCTTCTTGCAGACCGCGAGTCCGATGCCCGTCCCGTTCTTCTCGGGATTGAGACGAGCGAAGATGGTGAAGATGCGCTCGGCGTGACGCGGGTCGATGCCGATGCCCGAGTCGCTCACCGACACTTCCAGTTCGTCACCCAGGTCCTCGCATGTGACATGGATGCGAGCTGGCTCGCCATCCTTCGCGAAACGGATGGCGTTCGTGATGAGGTTCAAGAAGACCCTGGACACCATCCCCATGTCGCCCCAGACGACCGGTAGCGGGTCCCTGGTGATGACCGCGCCCGCCTCGGTCACGGCGCCGTTGAGGAGCGCGATGGCTTCATCCAGCGCCCCATCCAGGGACACGCTGACGAACTCCGCTTGGCGCCCCACCCTTGAGTAGGAGAGGAGCCCGTCGATGAGCCTCTTGGCCCTCTCGGCGCCGTTGCCCATGTGCTTGAGGCAGACCTCCAGATCGCCCGTGACGGCCTCGGGGAACTGGGCCCGCAGGTCGCGCTCCAGGAGGGTGGCGAACTGGACCACCATCCGCAGGGGCTCCTGGAGATCGTGGCTGGCGGCGTAGGCGAACTGCTCCAACTCGGCGTTCGAGCGCTCCAGTTCGCGGACGTACCTGGTGACCCTGGCCTCGACGGCCCGGTTGGTGGCGCGCTCCCGCTCCAGGTCCGCACGGAGCTTCTCGATCTCTTCCGAGTCGGATTTGTTGGCTTTTTGGTCCATGCGCAGTTCCCGCAGCCCGAACCGCGCCGGGTCACCCCAAGATTAGCCGAATCACGTGGATTGTTCGAGACTTTCGCTTCCGACCCCACTGACGCCAGATGGGCCGACGTTTCTGTTGACAAACGCAGGTGATGGCGTAGGGTGCGAGGTCGAATCAGGCACCCCATGCAACATGGGGTGTACTGAGTACAGGAGAGGTCGAATGGAGAATCCGGAGGTCGTCGTTCTGGAGCCAGCGGTGCTCGGGCTGGTGGAGCACCTGCGCAGGACGGGTCTGTCGGTGCAGCCGGGGGAGGTAAGGACGAAAATCAGCCGCGGGGTAGCTCGTGGCTGGGGAACCACCAGCACCAAGTCGTTCAGCGACCAGCACGGAGCTGGCTGGTTGATCGACCTCTCGGAGCAGTTCAACGAGGAGATGCTCTACGCCGTGGTCAGATCCATCGGTGGCGGGACACGCCAGATCGTGGCCGTCGTCGAAGGGGACGACATCGAAGCGCTCCAGCGAGAGAAGAAGGCGCTGCCCAGCGTCGAGGGCGCCTACGGCGCGGACGTGGTGGCGATGGCCGAGTCGATCTCCCCGACGCCGTCCGTGGGCCAGGTGACCTCAAACCCGGCCAAGCCGGCCGATGGCTTCGCCGCCAAGGCGACGAGCCCGTCCGATCCGGTGCTGGTCCTGGTCCTCGCGGACAGCACCAGGGCCGACTACCGAGGCGCGTCCGCTCCCCCGGAGAACATCATCCGGACGACCCAGGGCGAGGTGAAGACCGTGGTCGGCCAGCTCCTCCAGGACGGCATCCGTCCCGAGCAGGTGGAGATCTGGTCCGGGCTCAGGAAGCCCAAGGTCCAGATCGCGTTCGAGTAGTCCGGCCGCGCCGGAGAAGGAGAAGCAGATGGGTCAGCAGACGAAGAGAGACAAGGTCGAGCACGGCAAGGTCGTGCTCACGGGCGCGAAGTTCCGCTGCACCAAGTGCGGCAAGACGAAGGCGGCCTCGAAGTTCGGGCTCCGCACGATGAGCAACGGCCAGGTGCGCAACCAGGCGCAGTGTGCGGACTGCCGAGCGGATCACTGAGCGATGGCCGACCAGGTCAACCACCCCGCCCACTACAACATGGGCGGCCCGAAGGAAGCCGACGGCACCGCGAAGTACGAGACGATCAAGGTCATCGAGGACTGGTCGCTGGGCTTCTGCATGGGGAACGCGCTCAAGTACATCCTGCGCGCCCCGCACAAGGGGACCGAGAAGCAAGACCTCGACAAGGCCCGCTGGTATCTGGCGCGTGACTCTGATCACCCCGACCGCGACGGACCCGAGTTCAGCATGACCGCCGAAGAGGTGGCCTCGGCCTGGGAGCTTCCGGTTCACCTCGCCCTGACCGTCGGACACATCCGACACCACGACAGCAAGCGCGCCCTGGTCGAACTGAACGCCCATCTCATCGCCCTCCAGTGGAGCGAGTGATGGCGCGCGTGATCAAGTCGCCACCGCCCATGCGAGAGATCGCGATCTGGAAGGACTCCTGCGGCGCGACCGTGGAGTTCGAGCCGAAAGACGTGAAGCCGGATCAGCGCGACGGGAACTACGTCGTGTGCCCGTCCTGCAAGTCATTCATCTCTGTAGACGTTCTCAAGTGGAAGAAAGTACGGAAGGATCCGACCCGATGACCGACATTCGACTGGTGACCGAGCCGACCGTGATCGTGCTCGGCGAGATGAAGCTCGACGTGGATGGGATGAATCAGCTCCTCGACTGGGTCGAGGACTACCGTCCGGAGTGCGTCCCGGAGAACTTGCCGGACGCCGCTCACGAGCGAGCGATGGCGCTCTTCCCCCACGGTGGCCTCGGCTGGCATCACCCGAAGGGAGGCACGCCCGATGGTGAGCAGCGCAAGCTCACCGACAACGAGCTGCTCGTCGAACTGGGGGGACGTGAGTGCTACCACTCGTACGGCCTCAAAGCGGGGAGGAAGGACAACGCCGAATACATCGGCCGAATGCTCTTCCCCGATGATCCGAAGATCCTTCCTCACGCGAGCGTCGCGTACCACGCGAAGATGACCTTCTTCATCGCGGGAATCTCGCGACGCGTGTCGCACGAACTGATCCGGCACTACGTCGGCGCCGATCGCTCGGAGGAGGGTAGCCCCTCCCAGGAGAGCACGCGCTACACGTTCCACCCGGGGCATTTCGCGGTGCCGCCGTACATCATCGAGCGCACAAGAGAGTCCACGTCGGCCGGCGAAGCGTTCACCAGCTTCGGGGTCGCGATGAAGCAGGCGTACGGCAACTACCTCACATTCATCGAAGAAGAGGAGAGTGCGTGGGAGCGTCGCCACGGCGAGAAGCCGAAGGCCATCGACCGCAAGCGCATCTACGAGTGCGCGGCGGGCCTGCTCCCGATGCAGGCATGCACCTCGATGCAGTGGACGACGAACCCGCTCGCCCTGAGCAAACTCTTCAAGGAGCGGTGCTCGGAGGCGGCCGACAAGGAGTTCCAGCGGTTCGCTCTCAAGTGGCGCGACATCGCCCGCAAGCGCTGGCCGAACCTCTTCGAGCAGGGCTGACCGTGAGCCAGACGAAGCGGCAAACCTCGAAGGACTACCTGGCGAAGTACCAGGAGCAGGCCCGTAAGGGGTTCGAGAAGCACATCATCCGGTCGCGCGACTCGCGGAGCTGGCTCTGCTTTCAGCCGTACACCGACGAGAAGGGGGGCTGGAACTCTCACCTCTGGTTCGAGGCAATCGTTCTGGCTGGTGGAGAACTGTACGTCCACGGCGACATCTCCAGCGTCCACTTCGCCCACTACGGCAGGCACGAGCGCCCCGAGCAGGTGCTCTACTGGATGGGCGGCACGAACGACCTCGGGTACTACGTCCTCCAGAAGGCATGCATCGGGATGAACCTCCCGAACTCCGCGGGCGTACTGGAAGTCTTGGATGAAGGCGTCTGGCTCGACCATGCGCTCGACCACGTCGAGATCAATGTCCTCGACAAAAAGGGCGCTTTCGATGGCATGGCCGAGATCGATCTGGAGCCCTACCGGGACCAGATCGACGAGTGGCTCTTCGACCTGATCAACAGGGTGCTCGAAGGAGACGACAACATCGAGCAGGTCGTCGCAGACTGCGCCCTCACCTCCAAGGCGTACGAGGCTGGTGTCATGGAGTGGGGCAAGGTACCCTCGGCACGCTTGATCTACGCACACGAGGCGCTCAAAAAGCTCTGTCGGCTCCTCGACGAGGAGCAAGCGGCAAAGGCGAAACAGAAGCAGGAGGCAGTGGGCGATGGCGGATGAGATCAAGACAATCGGTAGGGCGTTCTCGGCGGAGCCAGAAGCGCCCATCGAACAGATCGAACCGAGGCTTCGGCTCGGCACGCTGATCAGGCGCGCGCGCGTGGGCGCGAAGCTGGGCCTGGCCGAGGTCTCCAACATCCTGGGGATCACACACGTCCAGCTCGGTCACGTCGAGCGCGGGATGATCCCGATGGGGACCGACCACCTCCAACAGATCGCCTCGCTCACCAAGTGCGACTACCAGTCGCTCGTCTCCGCCTCGCGCGAGTTCCAGGAGGCGCTCTGGGCCGACCCGAAAGTGCGCACGGTCGGCGAAGAGATGACCGGCGACGCTCGCGTCGTCTTCCAGATGCCTCCCGAGCAGCTCTTCGTGGAGTACCGCGAGGGATGGGTGGCCGGCGCAAGCGGTCGAGAGGACCCGGGCGACATGAGCCCCGAGTGGCTGCGCGGTCTGGAGGATGGGCGCATGGCGTTCGAGGCGGCGCTCCAGTCCAAGCGCATCGACCTGGGCATCGGCGAGGCCAAGGGATGAACCTCTTCGAGGTGGCCGAGCGCGTGAGCCGAATCGCCTCCGAAAAGGGGTTCGACAAGGCCAACTGGGACGAGAACTTCGTCCAGAAGCTCGCCTTCGTCGTCACGGAGTTGGACGAAGCCGTCCAGGCGGCCAAGGGCATCGGCAAGGACCCGGTGGAACTGGAACTGGCCGACGTGGCCATCCGGCTCCTGGCCTGCCTCTACGGCATCTCTGGCACGAGCTGGTCCCCGGGGCGCATCGAGGGACGACGCCCACCCGAGCGCGTCGGGGTGTGGCAGCCCATCGAGGTGGCCGTCTGGCCGATCCTCCGGAAGGTCTCCGAGGCCATCGAGTGCTGGAGGAAGAACGACCCGGAGATCGGCCGGAAGGACGCGATGATCTGCTGTGAGCTGGCGCTCCTGGAGACGTTCCGGCTCGCCGACCGAATGGGCATCGACCTCCTGTCGATCATCGAGTTGAAGACGATCGCGAATGCGGCGCGCCCGCATCTACACGGCAAGGGAAGGAGCGTCGGATGAGCGACGAAGAGATCGATCGCAACAGTCGATGGGGTCGGTGGCAGGTCGTCAGAGCTGCCGCACGAGACAACATCGGTCGGTCTCGTTCCGTCGTCCGCTGCATCTGCGGGAGCGAGGCCATCGCGCTCAACCACGCCCTCAAGAGGGGCAACACCAAGGGCTGCCGCTCGGTCACGTGCCGCAAGGGATGGGAGGCCACGCAGACCCCGAAGGAGCCCGGATGATCCTCATCATCGCCGGTTCGCGCGGCTACCACCGCGACGAGTACATGCCGAAGCTCGACGAGGCCATCCGTCTCTCCGGGTTCAAGCCCACCAAGATCATCCACGGCGCGGAGATGACCTCCGTGGACCGCCTCGCCCGGGAGTGGGCGAGGAGGAACAAGCTCCCCGAGCAGGGCTACCCCGCCGACTGGGAAGGAACCTTGGCTCGCGGTCTTCCGCGCGGAGCAGCCGGCCCGATCAGGAACGGTGAGCTGGCGAAGATCGGCAATGCCCTGGTCGCCCTCTGGGACGGGGAGAGCCCCGGGACGCACGACATGATCACGAAGACCAGGCGAGCCAAGAAGCCCGGCTTCGTCTATCGTCTCGACGGTGTTCCGCATGAGCACTTCCCGATCGAGCAACCCCAGCTCGCCCTCGACCTCGGCGCACCAGCTCGTCGTCGGTAGCCTCGTCGAGCGCGGCGCCCTCACCAGGGGCTTCAAGCGGATGGTGGCGGAGGCGCTGGAGGGCCAGGTGGATCTGGCCTGGGTGCGTCTCGTGCCCGACGCGTTCGAGGTCTCTCCCGGTCTCGTCGTGGCCTACGAGGTCGAGGACACGCATCGCGTAGATCGAGTGAAGCTGCGGGCCTACGCCCGTCTCTGGTCCGAACTGGACGCGACGGAGTGGGAGTTCCGGCTGGTCATCCTCGACATCCGCGGAGGCCGACTGGAGCCCAACCTCACCGAGGTCTACTACCATGGTCATTCGCTGCGGTAGAGAATCCACTTTCGCGCCTAAATGGGCTTTGACAAACGATTTCGATGGTGTAACGTCAGGCCATGATGCTCTGCCCGCCGAAAAGTGAGCTGTTGCGCGTCTTGCCATGGGTGCTTTGGGCCTTGTTCGCGCTGAGCCTCATCGACATCGTCGTAAGCGCCCACGCCCAGGACTCGACCCCGCGTGAAGAACTGGTCCTCCTCCGGCGCATCGCTGCCGCCGAGGAGCGCCAGGCCAACGCCATGGAAGACATCGTCGATGCGCTGAGGCGCCGATGAAGATTCACCGGATGTTCCGGGTGTGCGGCAAGGGTCGCACGCAGCCCACCGGCACGCTCACGATCGTCGATGACGACGGGGACGGGAACGGCTTCTTCATCCACGTCACGGACGCTGGCGACCGGACCTCGTTCCTGGTCAAGGGCTACGAGGTCCACCCGATGCCCGAAGAGCCGATGCCCACCGGCAAGATCACCGGTCGCGCGGGCGAGATGGACATGACCTGGCATTTCTACAGGGAACTGCCCGTCACCGGAGAGCGTATCGTGCAGACCGTTTCGGTCTTGGGCGTCGTTCCCAAGATCGTCGCCAAGTAGCAGGAGGAAAGAGATGCAGAAGAAGATGAACCTCGTGAAGTTCCGCGAGGCAATGATGGGATCGAGGGGCAACCTGGTCATCGAGCACCTCAAGGAGGTGTTCGGCGAGGAACGTGCGCGCGTGGTCATGGCCTACCTGGCCGAAACCGGCCGCATCATGCGGCTGGAGTACCGGATCAAGACCGGTGTCGCCTTCTTCGCCGGCATCGGCGCGACCCTCGTCGTCGGCGCGATCGTGAGGATGTTCTCATGATGGAGCGATTCCTGGGCCGCCCGCTCTTCGGCAAGGCCGACGACGATGCGATCATCCCGTGCTTCTGGCATTCCCAGAACCTCGACACGCGCCCCGGCGACGGCGACACGGCGTCGGGCTCGAAGCTCATGCACGGGCGCGCGTGGCTGCACCTGACGGGTGGCAAGCGGCGGCGCCCGGTGATCTGCATCGAGTGGAGCTTCCGCTCCAACTCGTGTCACGCGAATCTGTCGGTGGACGACTCCGACAGGGAGGTCTCGGCGAGCTTTTCTCTTCCGCCGGTCGCGTTCTACCTGAACGTCGAGGGTCTCCCGAACGGGATCTTCAAGGCGCTGGGCGTGGACTACGAGACGGTCAAGAATCTGCCGGACGGAGTCTACCTCTGCGACCGCGAGATCCGTGTCTCGGTCCACGACTGGGCGCTCTGGTGGTCGCTCTGGATGCCTTCGATGATGAGCCGAAGCGGCGACCCGCGCTGGCGCAAGGGCAACTTCAACTTCATCGACGCGATCTTCGGTCGGTCGAGCTTCAAGAAGGAGATCGTCGAAGCGGCGCAGGCGGTGCTCGTCCCGATGCCGGAGCGCAACTACCGCGGGACCGTGACCCTCGAACGTCGCACCTGGGCGCGGCCTCGGTGGCCGTTCCGGCGTGGGCCCCGAGTGCTCTTCCACGAGTCGCTCGGCTACGACCTCAAGATGGAGGACCACGAGCAGATCCCCTTCCCGGGGAAGGGAGAGAACTCCTGGGACTGCGGCGACGACGCGCTCTTCTCGCAGAGCGGCGAGGGCGGAGTGACCGAGGCCATCGCCAGCGTCGTGCAGTCGGTGCTCAGGAACCGCCGCAAGTACGGTGGGTCGATCGCGTGGAAGCCGGAACCGACCCCTCCCATCAACTCCGGCGGGGCCGAAGCATGAACCGCAAGGACAGGCGAGCCGACCCGCCGCGCTGGTACAAGCTCGACGCCTACTTCGACGAGAAGACCAAGAGCGAGCACGCCATCGGAGACGAGCACGCTCAGTACGTGCTCGGTCGCATCGACGATGTCGTCATCGTGAAGGTCCCCGAGGGGATGCCACCTGCTTCGCGCGCCGCCTTCATGCAGGGCTTCCTGGAGGTGGCCGCGATGGCCAGCGACGAGATGAAGTACATCCTCGTCCCCGAGAGCGTGAAGCTCCTCCGGCTGGTCCCGGTGGGGTTCGAGCGATCGAAGGAACTCGATCGCTCTCTGCGACTCCGTCGAATCGAAGCTGGCGTCCGTGCTGCGAAGGCCGACACGACCAAGGTGAACCCCGAGGAGTCGTGACCACGCAACGCAAGCCGTGGTTCTACGCCATGATCAAGTTCCCGCTCGGGAACACGTCCGGGATCATCGTCCCGGCGACCTCACTCGACGAGGCCCAGAAGTCCGCCGCTTCACGCGCGAAGCGCCAGGGCGGCACGGTGGTGAGCGTCGAGAAGTACGACACCAGGAAGCACCTGGCAGGCAGCGGTTGCTGCGGAAGGAGACGCTGACGTGGAAGTGAAGATCGAAGAGGAGCTGCCGAAGCTGAACTGGCTGACACGCATCGCGATGATGCTCGGCCTGGGGGTGTCGTCTCACGCCGCGCGGGCCGCCAAGACCCCGCAGGAGAGGGACGAGGAGTTCGAGAAGCTCATCCGCGACCGCATCACGGCGGAGTGTCGCGGGGG